>Ga0194121_10000550_pt1 | contig 66380 bp, 84 predicted proteins | sample TA2MahCa50mmetaG_FD_148609 | JGI IMG/M metagenome (GOLD analysis project Ga0194121, IMG submission 148609) | Freshwater microbial communities from Lake Tanganyika, Tanzania - TA2015020 Mahale Deep Cast 50m | ecosystem: Environmental > Aquatic > Freshwater > Lake | place: Tanzania: Lake...
TTTTGACTACACTCTCCACTCGACGTGGATTATTGGGTACTACCGTGGCGACATAGGCACACCCCGACAATTTAGCAAGTCCGATCATGTCCATTTTCTCAAATTTCTTGCCGAGCGGGGCCATCTTCAGCACGGCCCCTCGATTGGTCATACCGCTCTCCTGACCTCCGGTATTGCCGTAGACTTCGTTGTCCAGCATGATCGTGGTAAACCGCTCCTTGCGGAACCAGGAATGGAGCACCTGCTGGAAGCCGATGTCCGCCGTGCCACCGTCGCCCGCCATCACGACCACATCCTTTGGCTTGTCGCCGAATCGAAGACGCAGACCACGGGACAACCCGCTCGCTACACCGTTTTGATCGCCATAGTTGCCGTATACGAACGGAATCGCCGCCTGAGAAATAGCCAGACGCCCGCAACCGGCGGTGCCGACGGTGATGGTGTCTTCGGGATTGGGGAACGCGATCATGGCGAGACGAATGAAGAGAGTCATAGCACAGCCAGCGCACATCGGGTGCTCTTCTAACACTTCCTTAAAATGACCCGTCTGTGATACACTGACCTTCTTGCCAAATGGACCGCGATCAACCAAGTCGCGGTATTCCTTGGGCATGAATCGATCAAATCCTGGACTAAACTTAACGTAATCGAGACTCATATCATCCTATTTAGTTAGAAATAATGTCCGCCGTCGTTTTTTGGTTTGTCAATCAACGTCGCAGTTCGAGTCAAATCCCAGAGGTCTACTTGACCAAGTGGTGTAAACACATTACATGTTTCAATATCAGGTGGAACAAAAGAATTAATTTTTCGGCAAAAAACTTGTGTTTTATTGGATGATTTAAGGGTATAGATCATGCTGTGTTGACAATATCCGCAGCGACTTTCTGGACGATTTTTCATTACAATCTGAGAATTGGATTGTCTGTGACCGTCCTCTACAACACCAGAGACACCACTAATAGTATCATAAATGACGGTGGTGAGTTCTTGATCGCGCAGCATAAACACCCCATTGTTAATGGTAGAGTCGCCCAGCACTTATGCTGGGCGACCCCTAGTTAGCTCGTTCACAGCGAAGTTGTGAACGAATTTACGTGTCTACCTAAGAATTAGGCAGAACGGAGGCGGGAGTAAAACCGATTGCTCCGACGACTTCTCGTCGGGGTACCGAGACGGTACACCGCAATCTTGTCACCCTTACCATTTCGAACGATGTTGGTATAGATCGAATGTCCATCCTCACGGAGTTCTGCGATTCTTGCAGAGACATTTTCCACACCAAAAAGATTTCGACCTTGCTTGACGCTGAAGGTATTATATCCCTTCGTCTTGCGCAAGTAAGCCAACATCTTATCATTTACCGACATTATAGCATTAGCCATAACTAACCTCACTAATTATATTTGAGTTGCACTTAGAGGGACAACTCTTGCCTCATACTTATTGTATAGTATATAATATTTCAATTATTAATGTCAACTTTTTTAGCCTTTTTGGATTTCTTGGATGAATTTTTCTTTTTTGATTTCTCATGAATTACAACATCATCACTGACAAAAGGATCATCCTTTTGAGAAAACTGATTTGATTCAAATTTTGGCAAATCTAATTCCAGTTGTTGGTGTTCTTCAACTGGATGTTGTTTGTGTGAAAAAATTTCTGAAATCTTTTTTAACCATTTCATTATCTGCCCTCCTATGAATAAATAAACCAACGAAATAACCCAATACCATCTACAACAAGAAACGTTCCATAAATAATGGTAAACCCTGTAGACCCTCGACTGATAGAAGTTATAATTAAACAGGAAGATCCAATCATCCATAACAGATAACACAATCCTATATTTGGTTCAGGGACGGTAGTTGCTAAAACCAATGAAGCGAAAATAGAAGCAACCATGCCGACAAATTCCAACACAAATCGCCGACTATTAATATGAAAATCATCTGAAATAAAATCAATGGACGATTCGAACACTTCACCTATACGATCTAAAACATTATACATATTAAAGCACCCTTTTAATATGATTATATAATTGCGATGGAGTTTCTAGCACATTATGTTGTTTGCGACGCCAAATTGTACGTACTGTCAGTAAAATCACAATAAGACCCAATATAATTTCATAATACATCATGGCAGAGATTCCTATTAACTCAAATAATATCATATATTATAATGAAATGGAGTAGAAAAGTCAACTATTTTGTATCTTATTAATACCATTGAGGAATAGTACGTTTCTTCCAAGATGCCAGATGCTGTTTCTTTTGTTGATAATAGGTGCGATACGCATCCACCGCGTCGAGCCGTTTACAGTCAACGGGCATGGCTTGTGCAAACGGAGTTATCCCCACATTGGGAATATGGTGAGGTGTTAAAAGTAATGCCTCAAGTAAACCGCTGGACTGACACTTATGAACTTTGTTATAACGATAGGTATATTCATGACACAACGCTGTTGTCAATGAACATAGCCATAGATAATTTTGTGACGACAAACGACACCAAATAGCACAAGGATGATGAATATAAGTGGCGTGATAGAGTTGCTGTTCGCGAGCATCGGGCAGTGCCCACCGACGAACGGTTCGACCAGATTGTGTTGTGCCTTTGTATTCGTTGCCATCTAACATACGATGCGCAGTAGACAATAATTGACAACTCTCCAGTATCATTTTGACCACATGCTTGTCATTATGATATTGCGCACACAAAACGGAATCTTGATCAAGAATGAAGATATTCATAGAATTAATTCCGTTAGAGCTGCCTCATTTCCCAACTGTCCTTTTATCACACTATTAAAGGCGAGACTAATTCGCTCACCCTCACTTTGTTTTACATCCACTAGATGAAAGAGATACGAAGGAAATACAATAAGTTCATTGGCATCAGGTTTGAACAAACATTCTTCCGAGTTATGATTATTCGAAACTGCAGGAGGAATAGAAAATAGTTTGCGCTCAGGTTGAAGAAATGTAATAGAATCTTGATTGGTGGAGAAATACATAATTCCCGATAAAAAACTGTTGGGATGATGGTGTTGAGGATGAAATTCACCTTTAGTGGCGATATTGATCCATGATTGCGTTAACACTGGTGTTAACGGATGTTTTGGCTGACACACCGAATCAATATACTCTTGTAAAGTTTCTAGACAAAAAGTGCGAATTGCACCAAATTCAGGAAGCGATAGCACATATGAATCAGCACTGCGTCTGTTACCGAGGTTGCGAATAAGTGGCAATGAACGAGCAAATTGTAATTCTGCATCAGAAATTCCTGTTGCATAATGAGAAAACATAACTGGTATAGGGAACAATTCAATTATGTGTGTCAAATTCATCATTTACCTCGCGAGGGAGGTGGAGAACACTCGTTCTCCACCCATGTCAGTTAGTGTGTGGTGGGCATAAATGGGGAATAACAGAAGCGGAGATGTTGGGAACGGAAACACTCATTAAATGCTCAATCATATTAACCTCAATGGAGCTGACGAGAGGAATCGAACCTCTAACCTGCTGCTTACAAAGCAGCAGCTCTGCCAATTGAGCTACGTCAGCATCGTTTTTCCTTGTTTTGTGTTTTAGTCCATTTTACATAAGCATGTAGCAAAAGCGTTTGCATAGAATAGGCTTCCCTTTCCCATGGCAGTCTCCAATATGAGATCTTTTTTGTATCAATAATTTCAAAGACACCTTTTTTCTTATTGTGCCATCGAGATAAATCACTGTTGTTCGCGTAATCAAATAACTCATTTTTGACAAATTGTTTCAAATGCGTCAGTTCATGAGCCAAGGTAGATGTTTGTTGTTTACGTGTTTGTAGCGATGAAAGACGAATTTTAAATTCTCGTGGAGATTGGTTGGTGTCCAACCACTCACAATCACCAAAGAATCGTCCTAATGTTGGCACAGATTCAATTGTCAAATTTACATTGCCTGTTAATCGTTTTCCGATCAATGCAGGCAACATCCACTCAACAGCTTCGCGAATTTCACGTCGTCTTTCTTTTTCAAAACCACGAATACTCAATCGTCGCAATGTTACAGGATATGTGTTCATATCAATTGCCGATTTGTGTGTATTCCGTTGTGTTGTTTTCATACGATTGTTTAAGTAATCCATCCAGTGTTACATCATACAGGGTTAATCCAGAATCATTTGTGATATTAATAATACTATCCCAACGAAACGAACGCCATTCCTGTAAATCCAAATCAAAAATTGGGCACGCAGAACTCGTCGTCATATTGTCCCGCTTTGATGAGTCGGGAGTTTTATAAAAAGGAATGCGAGTGGGATCTTGCGTTCCGCGAATAGTTCGCAATGTCCCGTCTTTTTTAGAAAATGTCACAATCACAATGTTCTTCCACAACATTCCGCAAACCCATGATCTAGTTGGCATATCTTATTCCTCTTCTTTTGGATACACCCCCAACCACATTTTGATGCGTGACCACAAGGAAAGTTGTTTGACTTCTTCTATCATGCGGTTAAGAATTAATTCTTGCATCATCTGTTTACCATTTCGTTCAATATTTTTGATAATTGATTTTGTTTTTTTTATATCTCGAACAATAATACCAAACATTTGAGTTTGTTTTCGAATCATATTGGCATACACTTTCGGATCTGAGAAGTGTGCCCGAAATGTGTCAAAATGCTCGACATCGTTATTTTGAATGGAAAATAAAGAAACAAGACAAGGAATGAAATTGGTTTCAGCACATTCTGTCCGTTTTCCATTCAAACAGAAATACTCAAAGTACATATGAGTGGGAGTGGGATAGAAAAAGATTCCATCATATTTTTGCGGAGTCATTTCTTTATCATCAACTACATTTATCATCAGAATTGATTTCCTGTTTTGTTTCGACATGAGTGTGAGCCTTTTCTTTATAGCGTCTGTAGCATTTTTTAGACAGCACGATGCGTTGATGAAACTGTCGCTCGCGCAATGACTTTGCTACAGGATTTCTCACAGTCCTACTCATCGTCGTCATCTTTCATTAAAGTTAGAAAACACACCATCATCAAAAAAAAGACAATTGCGTACATCGCAGAAAAGGATTTCATAATTTATTCTTAAGTATATCTTATTTAGACTGCACAGTCAAGTTTTTTAAATGATTCCTGTGAATTTTACAGGAAGTCCATTGATTATAGTATTGGGAAGAAAGTAGCGCATGTAATTGAAAAATATAATAATTTTCCCAATATGAACACTCTCCCCGTGAGCCACATAATTGAAGAATCTCACGGGTAAAATTGTTTTCACCTATTTTGCGAACATCTGCTCGCAACAGATCATTTGATCCCCAGTACGTTTGCCAATCTGATTGAATACGATGATGAATTTTTTTCTTTTTTTTCTTACCGTTTTTAAGAACAATTGTTTTAAATTTTGTTTTATTAAATTTTGTTAGTTTTTTGCCAATATATTTGCGATTATTCGTTAAATTAGTAATACAATAGACAAATCCGTATGCATCACCAACATGTGCCTCAGTAAATTCCTTTCCCTTATAGGTCCACGCCGTCGTCATCGTCATCAACAAATCCCATAAGATTAGGGGGATCATTGCTATGCTCTGCGATATATCCTCCGCAGAATACACAATATTCGAGCGATTCCTCAATTACCTGATCATCATAAATCACACGAAATTTGCCTTCACAATGTTCACAAACAATATCTTGAGTCATTTTATTTTAGATGTGATTTCAGCATCCAAGCATACTTGTCGTGGATGTTGATGCGTTCTTCTAAAAAATTAATGACACCTGCTTCTTTGATAGTCTCCGCTTCACCTCTGGCGCGATACAAACTTGCCCGAACTAAATCGTTAGCTGCTATGAGCCCCGCGATCATTTCGTGAGAATCATATATTGTAGAATCTTCCGTCACTTCTGAATTTTCCAGGAGTGCGAGAAGAGATACGGGAACATAGACTCCAAGTGCGCGAATGTGTTCGGCAATGGGATCTACTGCATTGTGAAGTTCCGTATAAAGTGTCCCGAAGAACTGATGAAGGGACGCAAACAACATTCCTTCTGCATTCCAATGTGCTACATGCGCCTTATAATACATCACAAACGTATTGGCTAAAACTTTTTTCATTTCTTCTATTAACATAAATTCACCTCAAATCAGATAGTTTAACACCTTTCCAATTAATAATTGTTGATTGGGGATATTCACTGAAATGAATAGCTTTATTTTCAAAAAGGTTATAATATAAAAGTAAATCCGAACATTTTTGTAAACCTTTAATATCTATATAGATAATGTCTGGCTTTTTATCTTGCGGAGGAAAATCAATTTCATATAGCAATCCCGCACTGTGAGGATATTCAATTTTACCATCATCCTTGCGATTTGTAAAACCATATATGGGGGAATATATAGCTAGATCTGGAATATAGTCATGATTGACATCATAGAGTTCAGCAAATAATCCGTTTGGTGCTATAAGAGTAGCAATAATTCGCGGTTCGCCATCTGGTTTTAGTGATTGAAAAATAGAACATTTTAATGTTTCGGTGCTCAAATGAGCATTTCCGATTGAAACAGATAATAACAATAACACACTCATCATTATACTAATGAGTAGTAGTTTCATAAAACTCCTTGAACATGTGAAAACTATAGAATATATTTATACAATTTAAGTTATGTAGTAGCCCACACATCTTCCCATGATCCACTGAGTGCACCTTTCGCATAATCGTTGCTGCGATTTTCAAAGAAATTGGTGTGGCCTGGAGCATTTACCATTCCCTCCACCCACGATAACGGATTCTTTTTCACTTTGAAGATGCCTTTCATACTCATTGAAATTAAGCGACGATCTGCTATATACCGAATGTACTGTTTGACTTCCTCAGCTGTTAAATTGGACATCGGACCCATCTTATAGGCAAGATCAATAAATTGATCCTCTAAGTCCACCATCTTTTCAGCAATCGTATAGATGCTAGATTTCAACTTATCATCCCAAATCTCTGGGTGTTCTTCAATGAAAATTCTAAACAATTTAATCATACTCTCACAGTGTTGCGTCTCGTCCACTATGCTCCACGAAATGATCTGCCCCATTCCTCGCATCAAGCCATGACGCGGAAAGTTGAGTAACATAATAAACGAGGAGAACAACTGTAATCCTTCTGTAAATGCTGAAAATGCTGCTATTTGCAAAGCCGTTGAATCTTTTGAGACTGCACGATCACTAATTTTCAGTAAATAATCGTGCTTGTTTTTCATTTCCTGATATTCTAGAAACTCGTTGTAGGTAGACTCTGGCATTCCTAACGTTTCAATTAAATGCGAATATGCTGCAATATGTACCGCTTCTCGCGCAGCAAATCCTAGCAGCATCATGCGCACTTCAGGTGCTTTGAAGTAGGTGAGATAGTGCTTGACATAACCTGATGCAACATCAATATCGCCCTGAGTAAAGAAACGAAAAATGTTGGTAAGAAAATATTTTTGTTCTGGAGTCAGTTTCTTTTTCCAATCAGACACATCTTCCAGCATCGGCACTTCGGTCATAATCCAGTGTGATTTTTCGTGTGCCAACCAAGAATCATATGCCCATGGATAGTGAAATGGGCGAAATGCATTTCGTTCATCTGTTAAGAGTAGTTTCTTTTTCGTCATCGAAGTTCCTCATCTAGCCATTTTTCTGCTGCCAGTGACATGATTTTCTGAAATGCGCGGTCTATCGCCGCATATTGCTCTGAGGTACATGTTAAATCTTTTTTCAAGAAATATAAATCCTGTAGTTCATCTTCATATTCTTCGTAAGAAATCGCATCATACTGTAACTTGGTTTCTAATTGAATTAATCTTTTAATTAATTTAGTTATCTGGCACGATGGGTCTTGATGTAACATATTGATTACAGCATCCATATATTTTCTCTTATGCTACGGATTTGATCTTAAAAATCATCCCTCACATGCCAAACAGGTATCTTCCCCCGATGCTAAGGCTTTTAAATCAATTTCTTCAATCACCTTACGTTCAATGCGTTTGGCAACTTTATCTGCCTTCGCGAGCTTTTCACTTCGGCAATAATATAGTGTTTTTAATCCTTGCGTCCAAGCGAGAAAATGAACTGCATGCAAATACTTAATATTGACATCAGGGCGAAAGAATAAATTAATAGACTGTGATTGATCAATGTGTTCCTGTCGGTCGGCTGCATGTTGAACGACCCATCGCTGATCAATTTCCATCGCAGTCTTAAACACTAATTTAGTATTCTCATCTAAAAACTCTAGATGCTGAACAGAGCCGTCATTCGCAATAATGGAAGACCACACTTCATCATACCATCCCTCTTTGTGTTTCTCAATTTCTTTTTTTAAAATCACATCAAGATATCGATTCTTGTTCAAATACATCCCTGAGAGAGTATCCTGCCGATATGCATTCGCACGAAATGGTTCTACACTGGGTGACGTATTACCCATGATAATAGAACTGGAGGCATTGGGTGCCACTGCTATCATATGAGAGAACCGACGCCCCGTATTCACAGCATCAGGTGCTTCACCCCGCTCTTTTCCTAAACGCAGATTCGCTTCGTCCAACTGTTTACGAATGTGTTTGAACATATTTTTGTTCAGAGAGGTGGCAGCCGCAGACTCCCACGGAACATTCTTCTGCTGAAGATAGGCATGAAACCCCAAGGCACCGATTCCAATACTACGTTCGCGTGTTGCCGAATACTTTGCGCGTTCAATTTCTTTGGGTGCATTGTCAATGAAATATTGTAACACATTATCTAACATTTCAGCAATATCTGATAGAAAGTCTGTGTTTTTCTTCCAATCATCATAATATTCCAGATTGACAGAGGAAAGACAACACACCGCCGTGCGATCTTTGTCAGTAGGTAGAATGATTTCTGAACACAAATTGGATTGCTTGATACTCAATCCCAGCTTCTTCTGCCACTCAGGCAACTGCTTGTTAGAAGTATCAATAAAATGCAAATAGGGTTCGCCTGTCTGCATACGAATCTCCATAATCCGTTGCCACAAGTCTTTAGCTGAGACAGTATCGCGCACTGTACCCGAATGCGGGTCTTTCAATTCCCACGCATCAGAAGCGACTGGATCTACCATGCATGTTTCAATAATTTTCATAAATGCATCAGACACATTAATGCCATGATGTAGATTCTGACATCGCATGTTCGGATCACCCGTTGGCTTTCTCATTTCTAAAAACATCAGAATGTCTGGATGAGAGATGTCTAGATAGGTAGCATAACTTCCGCGTCGAGTGCGTCCTTGCCGATACGCAAGACAAGAAGAATCATAAATGCGTAAATGCGGCATGATGCCGACGGACTTGTTATCGGTCGAACGAATGCCAATTCCAATACCAACACCACCACCCAACATGGATAACCAATTGACTTCGGATAATGTATCTACTAACCCCTCAGCGGTGTCAGCTAGATATGGCAAATAACAACTGATTGGCAACTGTCGTTTTCGTGCTGCAAAAGATAAAATTGGTGTCGCATAACTCAACCAGTGCTTAGACGCATACTCATAGAGACGTTGCGCGTGGTCAGGATTACTGCCGAATTGTTTCGAAACAAATGCGAACCGATCTTGCGGTGAACATTCCTCTTCAGTCATATAAGATTCTTTGAGTCGTTTGATGCCCAGTTCATCAAACAATGCATCACGGGTATAGTCAACAACAACGGTCTGGTTGGTCATGGTGTTAGTCCTGTTCTAGTGCTTGCGTAATGGTTGGAAATTCTTGTTGGAGGATTGTCCAACAGGCTTCTGCAATTTCTTGATGTTCTAGTTGTGTTCCATTTTTTCGTCGCAAGTCGCAATAATGAATCCAGCTTCGAATGGTCCCAGCCATATAGAGTCGGCTCATCGTGCAACCTTCCGGCAGAACTGCTCGCGCTTGTTCTTTCGCAATTCCGTTTCTAACTGCCCACGCATAGATTGTTTGGGCTTTTAGAATTATATCTTGTTGTCGCACCTCCCATTCTTGTTTGAGTGTATTATCGGTAGTAATCAAACTATTTTGACGATTCTTCATATCTTGAAGCCGTGCGTCCTTCGTAATAAACTTCAAATCTTTTGTTGGATCAGCATAGCGTTGAGAAAATTCCTGAAATGAAAATGATCGATGCCGCAAGATTTGTCGAGCAATATCACGAGTGGTATTAATCTCCAGCGTTAAACTCACCATTTCAAGTGGACTCCAATGTTTGTTCTTGAGAAGATACCGAATCAATTTGGGTCCGGTGTCCATGTTTGATTGATTAGCAGGATTAGACACGCGAGCACAATATGCAATCAAGTCCTCAGCAGTCTTGACGCCATCAATTTTAGGAGTTGAGACGGCTACAAGTTTGACGAGGTGTTCTGTGGTCATTTTACACTTTTTTCCAAAACGCGAGTTTTGTTTTCGCGGTAAGTCCTGATGCGGAGTCACGATAAATTGCCTGTGTTAATTCTTCACTGGTGTGCCCATTTAAAATCATTTCGTTAATGTCTTTTCCACGAATTGTCTCAGACCAGAACATCACTCGATATCCTCCGTAAATGGCTTTGCGCATCATTTCTACAATTTCTTTATTGCGTCGTTCATTATCAAAGACCAAATATACATCCGAATGATTGACCTGTGCCGCAACTGTCATCAAATTCACATCCCCCGACGCGACGGCATTTTCAAAGAACAAACTATCCAATGGACCTTCTGTGATGATCAGAGGTTGATCGGATTTGATTCGTTCAAGCCCATATACCAACTTTTCTGTGCCATCTGTAAGACGAATCGTGACATAGCGTAACTCAGCAGCGGCAGCAAGAGCGCGACCAGACATCGCTGCCAGGGACCCATATGTATCATAAAAAGGAATTAGTAATCGGGCATCAGCGCGAACTTTCTTCAATTCGTCAGGAGCTAAGTGACGAATTACTGTTTCATAGTTATCGGTATAATGAAGCAATGACCATCGGGACACCGGAATCTGTCGGCGCATCAAGTACAACCGACAATGATGTTGATCAGGAAGATAATCGCATCGTTCAGCACCTTCAATTGTAGTCTGTTTGACTACATCAAATCGGACCGCAGGAATACTTTGTACTCGCGTCTGCTGAATCTTCTTTTGATGCTGGTGTGAATCACTGTATGATTCAAGCAGATACTCCTTATATAGTAAAGAATCGAATTGTTTAAGAATCGTTCGAATCTGATGCGTTCTGGCGCAATTGTGACATTTATAGATGATCCGATCCTTCTCGCGAAAGAAGTACCCACGCATCTTGGTTTTCTTTTTTTGTGAATCGCCACAAAGAAAACATCGACAGTTCCATAAATATTCAGACTTACGATGAAAGCCTTCTAGACGTACCGAGATCAGCTGCAAATATTTAATATCGATGAATAAGGACATTGACTCATTATATATTATTCACAACTAAATGACAAATTATTTCAGTAGATTTTCAATTATAGGAACTTGTATTTTTGCAGTGTAATATCCAATAAAGAAAATTAGAACCAGAATTGCCCAAATGACCTTACTGATTCTTCCAAGATCAAAGATTGAGAAAAATGATTCATTTTGTTTTTCACACTTATCAGCTGTATTGCGTGCATTGATATAGTCCAGAATTTTTTGTTCTTTTCGTTCAATCATATCTTCAATATCGCGGACAACGGTGGCGATCCGCGCATACAAATCCTTAATATCCTGTTGAAAAGAAGTTTGAAATCGTTCATGCTGCTCATGTTTTTCCTCATGAAGAGCAATCATGCGCAGCAAATTGACATTGACTTCTTGGATTTTTTCAATAGACTGAGATAACCGATCAAACAACATCATAGTCTGTTGAATGTCTCGTGTCAATAAACCAGATTCCAACTTCAACTGTGAAACGTCTTCTTGTAAATCAGACATGGAATTCCTTATTTCTTTCCATACCGAAGATAACACATGGCGCCCGTTCGCTCATCCTGAATCACGATAGGACGGCTGTAGTCTTCATGAGCATATGCACGAATGGCTTGCCCAATCTCATCATCACCAACATAATTCTCGTAGCGAGTATATTTCTTTTTACCCAATCGTGCTTTATGAAACCAGTCAGCATTGACTTCAAAGACTTCAGCGCCAGCGAACTTTTTCCGACGCACTATACTTCTCGGTGGTGCACCAGGTTCTCCCTGCGCCCCCACACCGATTCCTGCAATATCACCGCTTCCTGCTGACATCGTTGGAGCATCTTCAGTTTGCATAGATGGTGAATTTTTTTGTTGTTGGTTCATAGTATGTTCCGTTATATTTTTCTTAAAGAATTAATAACATGCTCATTCATGGGAATGAGCGATGTAATGATGTCGCCATCTCGTATTCCTCGAACAATCTTTGGTAAAACATTCAATAAAATTAAAAACGGTTTTAACACTGAATATTCTGATGACCGAATAAAGTAAAACAATAATCGCGTTGAAGGTTCTACACCAAACACATTATAAATTGCAACTAAATGATTTAAAATTAATCGCTCTCGTAATTCTCCCGTCTTTTGATATCGACGAAACAAGCGACCCAGATAACTGAATCGCTTGAAATCGTCTCTAAATTCGCTCTTGATACAGTTGGGGCGCTCATACGCCTTGACTGCATAGAGCATTACATTTTCATCTGTCAACATCTCAAACATTTGTTAAGTGTCGAGCGGCTCACCCTCATCATCTTCTGCAGAAAATAAAAAATCATTCAGGGTTGGCTCGTCCATAATTTCCGCATAAAAATCATACAATCCATTATCATTTTGAACATATGCGAGATACAAAAACAATTGCTTAGAGCCATTAATTAAGTATATATGTTCATCCTCCATGGGGTCTAATGAATGGGCAAATACAGGCAAAATTAATTTATAATTTGACATCAATTGATGCACACGCCCGTATCCAATCGCAGGACTTAAAATTGGCATTTCAAATGCATCAGAAAACTGATCGTTCAATGCATTGTGCCAATTATCCCCCAAGGTCTGATCCATGGGTCCTGCTAAACCCACGGTAACTATATCTTCTTCATCAATGGCAAATTGTTTAAATGAAATTGCCATAATAGATTCTCCTACATGTTATACATATTATGTTATTGACCCCATGGCAACGATTGTTTCAACATGAGTACGTCCAGCACGGCCACCCGTGCCTGTTCTCTTAAGTACCCATCCCGCATGACCACCCTTCACCGTTCCCGCTGTATTTTGTTCCGTAGCAGTCACACCAAACACGCCATCCGTTGAGCCTGTAAAAAATACATTTGCTGTCGTGTTCTCAAAGGCTAAATCCATATTAGCCTGAGTCTGGGCGACTCTAAGTTGTGAAAGCACAAGCTTTGGTGCGCTTGTATTTGCGTCAGTTGATTTCCATAGAGACATTGTATTACTCCTTGTAAAAAGTTAATAAATCCCGTGCTTCTTTAATTGATCTAGTGTATGACTCACACTCTGATGATAAATAGTTTTACCCCCAGCCCGTTCAAACTCAATAATGTTATCTTTAAAATCATCAATTAACAAATTCGAACCTGCTTCCGATTGTGCATAATATTTCTTCTCTGATCGTTTCACAATATGAACTCGATTCAACGAAACTCCTAGATTCTTTTTGACCCACATCATTTTACCAATTCGTGAATACTTTACTCCCGCTTCGCGATCCCAGGAGGCTTCTGCGGACAAGATTTGTGCGTCATATTTAGTAATTACACGCCATAACCGCATCGCATCAGGCATCATCGGTAGATTGCTCCAAAATATCTCTTTCAACTTCAGAATTCTTTCCTGATCTTCTTTCTTCACCGAATCTAACACCGAAGACATAAAACGATGCCCGACAGCGAGTTCAGCCCCACGCTCGAAATTGACCAACACCCCATCCATATCACAGTAAATAATCATGGTGTTATTGTAAGAATAGGACGATACTCTGGATCTTTCTCAAATTCTGTTTTACCATTTAATTTTGTCTTTTGCTTCTCCTGTGCAGACTTGATGGTATCTTTAAGAATTTTATTTTTGCGATTCTCTTTGGGGACATCTTTATTTTCTTGTTCAACTTCTTCATGCATTTTGTATCCTTGTTTTTTCAAACCGGCTACAACATCTTCATGTGATTTTTTATGTGTTTCTTTCTTTTTTGATTTTGTATGTTCAACTTCATAGTTATAACCACCCTCACCACCTTTATGCCAGATATATGCTTTACCGTGTTCTGGATGGCTCATGATATTAACAAGTTTTACTTCATCAATCTGTTCAACTTCTTCTGTACGGACTTCAGACACTGTATGTGGAGTTAAATCTTCTGGATGAGCAGTTGCTGCTCCCAGTCGATATCGATTTTTACTTGGATGTATATTCTTAGGTTGAATATTTACATGACCTGAATTGTGAACGTGAATCACCGCATGGGGATGCCCCTTATGCGGTCCAATCTTTGGAACAACTAAATCTCCAACTTTATATTTGTGCGTCATAAAATTAATCTTTCTTGGCTATTTTAGTGGCTGTTGCGTACATAACTTCTTTCGCACGCTCACCATAGTGTTCCTTGAACCCAGGCAGTTTCTTCTTCATACTCATCACTACTTCTTCTTTCTTCTTTTTCTCAGCAGATGTCAATTCACGTTCCTCCATTTTGTGACCACCGCGCAACGCAGTCAAATCGTGCTGATCAATCTTGTGTGGATTACCCGCAACTTTCGCGACGTTTTTCTGCTTTGGTGTCATCTCAGTTTCTTGCATCAGTTCAGTTGCTTCTTTTCGCAACGTCTTGATCGTTTTCCACACACCCCGACTCTTCTCTGTTTCGTCTTCGCGAATGTGTGCGCCAGCTCTGGTTTTGTAAGCCTTGTTTGCATGTGTGTCCCTTAGTCTTTCGTATTTGGACTCTGGGTCCTGCTCGTAAGGACGAGGCGCATCATGTCTGGCTTTGATTTTGGCCTTTAAAGTCTCGATATTTGCCCTCGATACCATACCTTTTCTTTTGCCCGATTCAATGTCTGATCTATAGCGTTTGCCTCTAATAAAGGACGCACCGCCTATAGAGCCTTGAGGCCGTTGACTCAAATCGCCGTATTTTGGAGGTGTATCTGATACAGCTCTCATTCTACCACTTGAGGGACGACCGTGCCACCACTCGTCCTCAGCACCACTTATTTTCTGTGCCACACCAGTTTTTGTTTTATAATTATATGGATAATTCCGCCATTTCGCTCGTTCTGTAATCGTTTCAACTGTGACGCCATTGATCGCATCAGCATCAAACATTTCTATTTCTTCATTCTTTACTGCTTGAACTGCTGGCTTCGCAACTTCAGCCTTCTTGCCCTTGCCTTCTGCCTTCTCTTGCGCTGCCTTAACTTCTTGTGTGAACTGCTCACTGTCGGGCTCTTCTGATACAGTTTTCATTCTACCAGTTGAGGGGCTACCGTGGTGCTGCTCTTCCTCACCACCACTTATTTTCCTTGCTGCTCCAGAAATTCCAGAACGAGCGAGTCTTGCTGCTCCAGAAATTCCAGAACCAACGAGTCTTGCTACTCCAGCGAGTCCAGCGATTTCAGTCAGCTGATCTAGCTGCGCAGTAGTCCGATGTTCCATCAATTTCTTATAATCAAACTTTCCATTCGTCTTAAATTGTTCTGCGAATCGTGCCATAAATAACTCCTTCTATTAGAGAATTTCAGTTAACAATACTAATAATTGCTTTGCGAGTCGGTCTTCCTTTTTTTCTTTCGCAAAAAAATTGTTCGTTTAACTGGTGCGGACGCTTGCCCATCTAACTTGAAATTAATCTCATCTTTCCCAGGACCAAATAAAGGTGGCGTTGTTTCATCATATCCAAACGACGTTTCGCGAATAGACTTTTTAATTTCTGATAACGATTTTGGCTTCACAGATTTAGTTTCCATCAGTTGTGTGTAATAGTCGGGACGCTCCTTTAGATGGTCCAGCGCAATCTGCATGGCGAGAGTGTCATTCTGCGCGTGTTCACATTCCATTTCAATTCCCATTTCTAACTGCGCAACAATCGTTGATGGTGAAACACCATGCGCTTTCGCGAGTCTATCCACATCACTTTCGCTAGTTTCCTCAGTAATATAGAATTCGCGCAATGGTTTGGTGTTGCGTGAATTCATTCCAGGCGCGGGCATTCCTGGCGCTGCGGGCATCTTAATATCATGTGTGACTGGAACAAGTTTACCTTGTTTTGTTATATGTGTGATTTTCCCCATCTTTCCATAGCGACCAAATCCATAATATTGAAGACCCAGTGCATGTGCGGCTTTGCCCACTTCTGAATGTTTGACAGTTTCCCCCCCTGTCAACACTCCCATTCCAAATTGATGTTGAGTGTGCGCGTGTTGGACCTTTTTTTCCAGTGACGCATCAATCCAAGCTTGCGCTTTGGGATCTTCAGCCCCCTGTTCAGTAAACTTCTTGATGGTTTTCCAAATATTTTCAAGTTCTTTCGTTTTCTGTTTGCGAATGGTCGAATCTAAATTAGAATTTGCTCGTAGATCATCAGAATTATCAAAATTTATAAAATTGTCTCCAAACTCTTTTTCAAATTCAGATTTAAATTTTTGTGAGGTTGCCCACTTTTCTTTACGAATTTCTTCAGGCACAGTACGTCCGCCGCGCTCACCGCGTTCAACATTTCGTTGTTTAGAGATATTATCAGCGGTATTCACAAAAATCATCAGAGTTGAGTACCCCAAATCTTCTAAGTTCTTTTTGATACGCAGTGTCTTCTCTGGGTTATCAGCGGTTCCATTAATAATTAATCCATTACGACCATCTAACGCCAATTGTTGTCGCACATCCGTTATCGACTTGGCGCGTTTCCGCACTCCTTCATGTTTCTCTCGTTCTGCGTCGGGCATTTTCTTATTCAGGTGTTCTTTATCCATCAAAAATTCAAAGGCTTTGTCAGAGTTGATTTCAGTAAGACCGTGCCCATCCAGCGTTTTCTTGAGAACAAAATCTTTGCCTGATCCAGGACCACCGACAAGAAATACCGCTTTAAAGATCGCGGCATCATGAACACCCTCTGTTAATTCGGCTGATTCTTTTAAACTCATACCTTGACGAACGTCATGATAGAGTTCTTTGGTATGAGCATCCGAGAGATGTCGCGGAACGCCTTTTCGAAATTCTTTGAAGTTGCCCGATTGAGCATATTCGCGCATCTTGGACGCACTTACGCCCTCTACACCTTCCGCATCGGGATCGCGTTTTCCAGCAGAGACGATTTTGATAGACTTAAATTTGTACTCTTTGCCATTATATTTGTTAAGCAATTGCTTAAAGTCGTGCGTTCGGTCACTACCTGCCACGAAGATTAGATGCTTATGCCCTGCCTTATTCAAGCGTTTGGCGTGGTGAATCAACGTTGGAGCATCAGCGGATGCTACAGTAATTGTAATATCAGGAAAATATCGCTTGAGATGTTTTAGTTTTTGTTTGGGAGATAGCGGATTATTTTTAGCATCTTGTGTCGAGGAGACAACAAGTTCTTTATAATGCCCATCACCCGCCGCGTGAATTGCATCCACCAATTTGACATGACCAATCGTTGGAGGATTTAGACGACCAAATGCCATAACAGCAGTGGTTTCTTTATCTTCCAAAAGAAGATGTGGAGAATTGTCAGAAGTGTTAGTATTAGAAGAAAAGACCGAATTCGTTGACATTCTTCGCCTCTACAGCAAATAGTCTATTCTTATTTAGTCTTTTTGTGATTTGCGACAGCAAGAATATCGTCGACGGTGTTACCTATTAGGTGCGTAGACCGCACATACTGATACCCCGCCAGGAGCTGTTCGCAATTGACGGTATAAGACTTCAAAATGCCTTCTAATTCCGACTCAGTTTCATAGACAGTGCCATATGGCTGAAGCACACGCGCTCCAGCGATGTTTCGTGCTATCCAAGGTGTCTGATTCAAGAGACATTCTAGGAGTACCAATCCGAATCCTTCTTCGCTAGAATTCATAATGTAGACATTAGCATCGGCAATCGCATTGGCAACGTCCTGTTCATCCTCAAGCATCAGTGGGCGAACACAAGAAGAGGGAGTCGGCATGAGATTCATAGAATTATCATATCCTGTGGTGACCAATAGTGCGTTGTCGAGTTGGGCTCGTTCAAATGTCTGTGCTAACTCGCGCATGCGTTTGTGTGCCCAGTATCCTCCACACGACACAAAAAGACGCACTGTCGGAGAAATGTCATATTTTGCGCGAAATGCGCCACGTATACCAGTGCGCCGCTGTGAATCAATTCCATGACGCACCGTGAATGATCGAGCCAGCACGTCATAATGTTTCGCATGATCCCAATCTTCTCGCGTAGAACAGCCAATCGCTGCAGCATAATTCATAGCCAGCTGGCAGACTTGACTATTAGAAGGCTTGATAATCAAATATAAGACAGGAGAAGTCAAACGAGGAATTGCGGACAAAACAGCATTTTGAATATAGACATCTCCTCCATGTACAACAATTAAATCAAAGGGATCATCAAAAATAATTCCATCAGACGTAACTCGAACGCCATTCAAATCACCGCCATGTTTTCCTGTAAATACTGTAACATCGTGCCCACGTCGTACACACTCTTCTGCCATCCACTGAACATAATACTCTGAGCCGCCAGGAAACGGCGCATATCGGTGAACCACAAAACAGAGTTTCATCGTTTCTCCGTTCTCAACCACAACCACTGAGGATGCTCATCCTTACACGGCTCAGTCAACACAATATCAGTATGATGAAATCCCGCACGTTCTACATCCGCTGTCAAGACAGACAAATCTTCCACTCGCACATCTTTGTCCACGAATTCTTTTTCATTTGTATATGAATCGGTGAAATAATCCACGGAACGAGGATGTCCTGAACCATATCCCGTTTGAAAACAAAAATATCCGCCAGGTGTCAAAATTCGCTGAACTTCGCGATACAGATTCAAACGCACCGATCGCGAAGTAATATGTTGATGAGAAATCACCATAAACACTATATCGTAACTCGCATTTCCAATCATTGGCAAAGACTTGCCGTCCATAGCCCAAAGATTAGGAATAGGCACTCGTGCATCTGAAAGATTGATACGTGCTTTATTCAAGGTATCAGGAGCAATATCTACTCCATCAATTCGTTTGAACCAATTATGAAACAGAATCATATTGCGCCCAGGACCACATCCGATCTCTAGTACCAGTTTCTCTTTCATGTTCTCAATGCCACGAAAAAGATGACTTTTATAATAAGGAAACTTGTTGTGAAAATCATACCAACCCACTACGGGATTTTTATTCTCAAGTGACCATCCCTGAGAAATTTGATTCCAGAAATCAGATTGTCGCTGTAAGAATGTCTGTTCACTCAGCTGTGCCATGTTACCCTCCGTTCAAATACTTGGTGGTGAACCAAGGATACCAATCAATTTCAGGAAATTGTGGCGGAGCGGTATATTGAATCATACTTCCTATACCATTGATCCCATTTCCCGGCGTTGCCCATTTGGCTTTGAAGTGTGACTGAGATTGTTGCAGGGCAGTATTCCGATGTTGCAGTTTTCCCTCAGTTTCTTCGTGTTGATTGACATAAGTTGAATCGCAGGCTTTTGCATGCACATCTGTTGGAATCAGCCGCGCTATTCCAATATCGTTATGTGTAAATCCCCAATCATGACTATCAATGATAGAAAGGCGATCGCGATCATTGAGCAACCATACCCGCTTGAGAAAATCTGCATCGCCACAGTAACACCCTAGATATCGTTCATCAAACCAGCCCGTGCGTTGAAGAATCGTCTTGGTCAGATAAAAGAACTGATCTCCTGCAGGACCCCAAATAAAATCATACTTAGATTGTTGCTCTTCTATGAGCGCACGAAACGCAGAAGGATTTGTAATACAGGTATCATCTTGAATACAAATCAACCGATCTTCTGTTTTAAAATCCTTGAGAAAGATGTTATTCCATGATCGAGCGCAATATGAGTTAGATTCAGAATCGGAGAGTGTGTTGTAAAAAATATGAAGTCGACCGTCTTTCCATAAGAGATGATTGTCTTCGGACAATTCAATCTTCGGATGATTTGAAAAGATGTGGATTTCAGCCCAATCCTTAAACGCATTAATTTGACGATTGAGGGCCCGAGGACGATTGAATGTCAAAATCCAGACATGCATTACGACTCCATTTATTTGTGGTGCTGAAGAAATACCTGTAAATCTTCAGGCGTACCCAGCCCCCACATTTCTTGAACCGATTTCACCCGCACACGCTTCCCCGCTTCAATGGCTTGATTGAACACGGGGCACACATAAAACTCATTATTAAAGCGAATGTTTTTCTCAATCATCTGTTCGGCGCATGTCACATAATCAGACCCTTTGCGCCAGTAGTAAATTCCTACGGTGGCAATATTAGAAATGGGCCGTTTTTCCGCCACTTCTTTGACGAATCCGTGATCATCTAATGCCGCATAGGACCACTTCGGATGCGTAGCCGTGAATGTGAGAATGCCGCCGTCCACGCCATCCGCCGTAAACGCATACAAACATTCATTGGAATTCCACTTGACATATTGATCGGAATTGGCAATCACCAAAGGATTATCAGTATTGATAAACTCTTTGGCTAAGAGCGTGGTACAAGCTGCACCTTGCGTTATACCGTCAACTTGTACAATCGTCACTTTATCCGATAACAGATTTAGCAGATACTTCAGATTGTATTTTTCATAGTGTTCTTTCTGCACTAAGAAAATATAGTTGGCATCAATGTTCAGATTTTCTACTACGAGCTGAATCATAGGTTTGCCGTTCACTTCAATGAGTGGCTTGGGAAATGTATATCCCGCCGCCGCAAATCGTGATCCTGCTCCTGCCATAGGAATCAAGACATTCATTTTCTTGTCTCGCCATGGCACAGGCTTCGTGCGATCTTGCCCCTCAAATTCATCAATCCATGCCATGAACTGATTCTCTTGTAAATCTGCGACATTCTCAACAGGATATAAATGAGCCCCAGAATCAAGCGCACCCTGTCGTCCAATATGACTATCTTCAATAATTACCGTGTGCTTGGGCAACGCTCCCGTCTCTGTCATACATCGCCAGTACATTTCTGGAAAGGGCTTGGGGCGCGTAACTTCTTCATTACTGACAATATAATCTACATGCGGCAAAAGTTGAATGGCATCTAATGCGGTAACAATAGTTTTTTGAATAGCATTACTTGCTACAGCAATTTTCCATCCCCTCTGGCGCAATGCTTCTGCGATATTAATTGCGGTTTTATTAATTCCCAGTTGTGCTAGTAATTGTATCGTGAATTCTTGTTTTGATTTCCATATGACATCAAATAATTCACGGGACAATCCTCGCGTCTCTGCTAAAATTTCTAGTTTCTTTGTTGTGGGCAGCCCATCAAAAACACTCAAATGATCTTCCCGACTAATCACATACTTTTGATCAAAGACACCCAGAGCATGATTGAGGGCTTCAAAGTGCGCGTCGCGAGAATCTATAAGCACTCCATCAAGATCAAAAATGAGCAGTTTTTGCGGCATCGCGATGTACCTTATTGTGGCGGACAATAGCATGTCCATTACAGACAATTTTACATTTGTTGCGAACTCTGAGGGACCACTCAATATCTTCAGCTGATCCCCATAGCATTGACTCATTGAGAGGATATGTCAGCGCGATATTCTTTTTGAGTAAATAATAGCCTCCCGAAATATACATGTACTTCGTCAAACCCCATTCAGCATAGTCAACAGGAGTGTATCGTGGAATCGTGGGATGATCCCACATCACCCAATCTGTGAAATGTCGCGCGCCCGTGATCAGTTGTTGCTGATTGGAACAAATGTCCCAGTCACTACCAAAAAGCAGGAATTCATTATACCACTCATTATCAAACACATAATAATCATGCATCAGAACAATAATATCATATATTGCTTGTTGACAGAGAATATTCTTTTTTCGTGTAATCCATCCGGGCTTGAGAGATTCATCAAATGAAATACACCGCACATCACCATTGCGCCCGTTTCTTCCAGGACCAATAATGAGAATTTCATAATACGGAATATGAAGTCTACGAATAGATTCAACAATCTTATCTAAACGTCCATCATCCGCATAATCAGTGGTGATGGCAAAAGTCATGTTCATAGATTAATAACATGTGCTGAGTGAAGGTTTGGGATGACCCAGAGCCTTTGCCATTTCAGCTTCGTTTCGATCATGCCGATTCGTTGTTTTTTGATTTTCTTTAAATTGTCTAATTTTGCCACCGCAACTAAGATACTCATTCACAATCTCATTAAGTTCGGCTCTTGTCATTTCTTTTTCACTTTTCATTGATATGTCTCCTCAATTAATGTTTTCCATTCGGGGACTCGATCATACTGATGAACCAAATAAAAGGGTGTACCATGTTCAGTGCAAATCATTCCATCTTGAAGAATTGGTTGCCCCTCCAGAAGATGCGACTGAAACTCTAGAAGTTTATTGGGGTCTTTCGTCGTGCCTAATTGTGCAGCCCACGCATCATTTGCTACCGTAAATCGAGTGATATCTCGATACGCAGCGGTATGAATTAGAATGTTGACAGCCGCTTGATCTGGACCACCCCCACCAGGCACATGCATCGGTGCACCCAGACAAGAGAGATAAACACTCAAAAAGAAGTCTAAAATATATGAAAATCGTCCAGAGAGTGTTCCCGCATTGTAGATGTAATTGTCTTTGTGACAATCATAGAGTAAAGAACCAAATGATCTATACAGATTGTTTCGCCCCCATGGTTCATCGCGATAGCGAATGGATTCACATGCAACGTTAATCTTATATGGATCAATAAGATTCTGTTCTAACCATTCAGAAGGATTGCGCTGAAACACGACATCCTTCACATCCGTGGCAATCACATAACGATAATCTGTTTTGTTTTCGAGCTTATTGAGAAAATACCACATGTGCAAGAATCGCTCTCGCACAACATTGAAATCACCGTTATATGTTAAATCTTTGGTGTCTGGGTTTTGATGGAATGCCAGAATCATGTAGCCACGCTCAGACAATTCCTTCACAACATCCAGTTTAATATTGTAACACAGTAACGCTTTCGCGCCAGTGAATCCACAGCGATCTAGCGAATTGACCCACGTTTTGATTTGTGGGAAAGAATAATCTGTGATAGCACCAATCACAAGATCCATAATAACCTCATTATCTTCTATGAATATTTAGTTAAACTTTCTACGCTCTAGTGAGTGTTAGAATCTTTTTAATTTGATCCTCTAACAATGCCTTTCTATTCGGCCAATAGATATAGGCTTTGTCTGATGTTTTTAACATCTTGACCAAGAACGGCATCACCATCTTTTCGACTTGTTGAAGACGTTCCTTGAGTTCCTCTACAGTGTCAGCTGAATCTGAAATTGCTTTATTATATTCTTCCTCAGATACAGCTGAAAATCCAAATGCGTCATCGTCGTATTCTTTGATAATTTGTGATAAATCTATTGCCATGAAAAACCTCTTTCAGTTTTGATTTCTTCTGTGAGTTTCATTTATCCCAATTTTTCGTCGTTTGAAAATTTGCTCTCGAAAATTCAAGACGATCTACCAATTTAACAGCATTTCCCTTTTTTAAATTCACTGCTACAAATCCCTCTGGTGTAGTTGCTTTGAAGCCGTTATCTGTGCGTAAAAACGTTCCCAAACTTTTTATTTCTTGAATCTTTCTGAGTATAAGCAATTTTGCCTCAACTAGCGAATTCATCAATTGAATTATTGCTACTAATGAAGCATAGTTGGCGCGCAAAAAACTGATCGACTGTGTTTTTTCTTTCGTCCGATTAGTTTTAGTGTCAGCCTTTTTCGCACCCAAAACAGTTTGATTTAATTCAGTTTCATATGTTCGAATAAATTGATTGACAAACAGAGGTGGTTTCTCAATGCTCTGCCCCAAACGAATTTGCGAATTCTGAAACTTCTTTAGCGCAGCAACGATCTTTTGTTGAACAAGCAATTGCCCCATAAATCGTGGAGGAATTGTGTGTAACAAACGTCCCGCACCACTCAACACATCGGTAATCTCATTGGTTTCCTGTTGAGTGAAGTTTGCGCTTCCTGTTGCATCCACAAAAGAAGCATCGCGAAACCAGACAGACTTGGTTTGCTTCAGATTTGAAATATCAACATTGAAAGAGGCTTGCATATCACTAATCGTTTTTCCCTGATAGGACGTATGAAAGATAATTCCCAGTTCAGCATCGCGCATTCGTGTCACTAATGAGGAATTAGCAGGAACCGCATATACAATTGTGTTCGGTTGAAATGTGAAATATTTCACACCCTCAATCGTTTCAGGCTTCAGGTCCCCTTTGGTAAAAAGTAAATCACCTTGAAGAATGCCTTTAATCCCAAGTCCTGAAAGATGTCGTAGCGCAACTTTTAACTTGTCATTTAACCCAGGATTTGGGTGATTGGCATCAATATCCGCATCTGTAAAGTTGAGCTTGGATGCTTTTGCAAAGACTGACTTGGTCCCCACAAAGAACTTCTTGGTTTCTGGATCAATGCCGCAGATAATCGCCGGTGCACCATCCCACTTCGTTGTGATGTTCACCTGACGATCTGCATCACCGGAGAGCATATCGCGCAGAGAACGAAGAAAATTAATCGCCTCACGCGCACCAGCGATGCCACGATTAAGAACTTCGTCCTCAATATGCTCAAGGTGAACATTCTTACCCTCTTTGCCCTCGGTTAAAAATTCTGTAAAGTTCATTGTTGCCCGCCCATACCTCTATAAATTTCTTAGAATATTTATACTGTTAAAAATGCCTCTAGGGTACTCTTTTTGTTGAATTCATAGTCAGAACTAGACTTACGAAAGACCCACACCGGCTCAATGAACACCTTTTCCAGTTTTTCTGCGTCAGGTCTTGCCACCATACGCATACCAATCTTCCCAATATAATTGGATTCTGGTAATGCAGCAAAATGGTCTACCATGTCATCACACAGATTCAATCTCCCACCACTCTTTGCTTTCGGTTCAATAATATTGATCATCATAAACCCATTTTGTCGAATTGTCGTCCATACCATCTCTGTCACTTTAAAGAAAAAATCATACTTCCAACGGTCAAATGAGTTATATCTTGACCAAGATTGGTCAGATACCGCATCAGTATCAGACGCATACCGTTCCGTTTCAAAATACGGTGGTGATGTGAAATACAAATCAAATGTATCTGTGTACAACGACCAATTTACATCTTCTGAGGGTTTACGCCAAATCTTGACTGTCTTTTTCCCATGACATTCAAAATAATTTTCTTGCTCAATGAGTTGTGGGGTGTCACCAATAATTTTTTCATATTCTACACATTGTTTTTTGTAGACTTCAAACACATCTGGGTTTGGATCACACCCCACATATAGTTTGGTTTTTGGTGTGCCATAAAACCCAGCCAGCCGATCCCCCCAACCACAAGAGGTATCTAAGATGTTTTCTGCACGATGACGTTCATACAATGCTTTGGCAACTGATGGTTTGAACTGTGTTGCAGTATATGCGCCAATTCTGAATGCTTCTCGAAATACGGCATCATCAATACCACTATCTTCCATAACACCAGCTCTCCAAAAGTGCCAATTCATCTTTGCTAACTTGTCTTCATTAGACCATATTTCCATCGGTGATTCTTCATAAATTGAACCGCACTTCATACGATTTATTTGTTGAAAATAATCGGAAATATCATTGTAATAATGTGACCTATCAATTACACCTAATGGTGTATCTTTATATTTGTAGTCATATCGTTCCGATACAACATCAAAGTCTTTGTATAACGTTTCCATCGATGTGTTATAGAACTCATAAAACAACTCACACATATCTTGTTTGGGAATTATTTTCAATGGAAACTCGGTGCCCACTTTTATTATAAAAGAAGCTAAAGAATCTCTGATGTCATCTTTCTCATACTTACTAATCAGCGCATTCCATTCTTCTTTTGTTAGATTAGGAATTTTTCTTTGATCTTGATGCTGACCAAAATAATCTACTATCTCACTTAATATCATCTTTGCACACCAACGACCTTATTCTTTGTGCGCATGTTTAGTTTAAACATAATGCAGATAAGTGCCAATAATATACTTGGTCTCACTAATGGGTTTGGTCCCCGCATGAGGGAACATCCAGAGCGGTGGAAACATCAATAAAGTACCTTGTAGGGGTTTAACAATTCTCGTTGATCCATCATGAGATAAATCAGGAAACACCGTTTCACCCCCCGCATCAACGGTATTCAAGTACCAAAAGCAGACCAAAAATCGTCGGGCGGATGAATGATCACCTACATCCACATGCAATTGAAATTCTTCACCGGTCTGAGGACGATAGCGTTTAAGACGAATCTGTTCAAATCCATATTGTTCTGGAAACTGTCGTAAATTAAGACTGAGATCCTTACAATACTGAGGAATCATATCTATTGTCTTATTCACCAATAAATCATGAATATCCTTCCACGTTGGAACAACACTAATGTTAATCTCCGTGAATGACCGATGCCCCGCTAAGAACACCTGCTGTTGGTGTTCTGAATCACTCTCAAATCGCTCAATAATACGAGCACAAACATCCGACTCCAGTGACTGCGAATACTCACACACAAAATCATTTAATGTTCTCATCATATACTGATGCTCATTTCAGCCATTTAAATTCATAGCGCATTTGAATCGCTATGTATTTCTGAATCAGCCCATTTTGGTCGAGCGGTATGTCCTGTTCATGTAACACAGACAGTTCGTAATTATTCCATCGCAGAGCGAGACCGATTATCCAGTCTAACTCAGTTGGGGTAAACATGTTGCTTTTTGTCCGATCAGTTAACCAGTTGGTGTCGAAAAAAATGATGACTTGGTTTTTATATAGATCAAGATCACCATGTGCAACATAGCGAAAAAGAGCTTGCCCAGTATTGTCGGGACGGGCAAAATGATTTTCATTATAAAACAACCAGCCGTTACCCATGTAAAAGGTTAAGTTCTGATTAGGAAATCGTTGTCGCCACCAATCATATTGATTACTTGGTGTGAAGTTAAAATTGACAAGTACGTCTGCGTAAGTCTGCTTGATGCCTTTCCTGTCCAATGGCACGTCTTGTTCATATTGTACTCGCCAATTCCATTGCCGAGCGGTTCCGGTGAAGGTGAAAATCTTAGTCCATTCGGAAAGCTCGATAAAACCATTCCCACGATCTGAGAAAAAGTTTTGATCTGTATAGAACTGCAGATAGTCGCCAATAAGATCGGTTTCTAGGTGAATCATATACCGCATTCCTATCAGTCCGCTGTTGTCGGGACGTGAGGCAAAGGTTGGGTTGTATGGATACGTCGCAGTTAGTAGATAACCTTTCAACCAAGTGGCACTCTCGTCTAGTTGATCGTTTAGTGTAGGAAGTGGACGGCCGTGTTTTTCCATCGCCTCTAGAGGAGAGGGGCACAACAGCAGCAGAAAAATTATTATCAGCGTTTTCAATAACGGCAAATATTTACTAATAATCATTATACAATCAATGTCGAATATCGATTTGACTTTTTCTGATCTTCCTGCGCATCTTTATTATCTTTTCCTGAATCACTTAACTGTTGTGCTGAGTGTTCCACATCATAGAGTTTCATTTTCGCACGATCTACTCCAACCACAAACCGTTTATTGATGGTGGGATCACCATATCGATTTTTCAACTGTTTGACCATCATTTGATTGAGTTGTTCTAATTCTTCTGTGACAATCAGGGCAAACATAAAATCGGCTGTGGCTGGCAATCCAAACGATTCACTGGTGTCTGTTAAATCTGGATCAGAATTTGCGAATCCGCTTCGTGTGGTTTGTGTTGCACTCATCAACGGAACGGCAAACTCCACTGCTAGTCCACGCAATTCTTCCGCGATACACTTGATGTAGGTATAGGAATTGATCGTGGCACCAGGCTTGACGCGAGATGAGGTGCAAATGTTGATATAGTCCACAAAAATAATATCAGGGCGAAAATTCTTTTTCAATTGTAGTTCATTGATCAACGCACGAAAATGGAGCACCGAGGCTGAGGCGGTTGGATATTCTTTGATAATAAGCTTTCCGTGTGTTCGCGAGCGTAAGGATTGAAACTTGCGTTCATAATCTGCTTTGGAAATCTTCTTTAATGTATTCAAATCCAAATTCAAAAGATTTGCGTCAATTCGTTCTGCAATACGTTCTTCTGCCATCTCTAGCGTGATATACAAGACATTGTATCCCGCCGAAAGACACGCAGAAGTCATATGACACATGACCAAACTTTTTCCAACATTGGTTCCACCCAACGCAACATTTAATGTCTTTTTTGGTAATCCACCTCCAGTAATTCGATTAAAGAAATCAAGATCAAATGGAATACGTTCCTCTTTCTTATGATAAAACTCATATCGTTGATCCGATTGTTCAATATAATCGTGCCCCACGTGTGGATCAAACGACACACCCAGAGCTTTCTTGAGTAACTCAGGAATTTCACCCTTTGCGCGGCGATCTTTCTTGTTCTCAAGAATCGCGACTGATTCTAATACTGCGTTGTAAACTGCTTTGTCCTGACAGAACGATTCGGTTTGAGCAATCAACCAATCACGATTCGTCTCGTCTTGACGATGTTCGTGTAGGGTTGAGAGGAGATCCAAAATGTGTTGAAGCTCATCCTCTCTGAATTGCGTCTGCTCCGTAATGGAGATAATCAAAGCTTCATAAGTAGGTGTAGTTTTGTATTTCTCTAGAAAGTTCGCAATAATCTGAAATAAAACCTTTTCAGACTTTTCAAGAAAATAGTCTTCTTTGAGAAACGGCAAAACTTTTCGCGAGTAAGATTCATCAAACGCTAAGTGGCGCAGAATAATGTGTTCGAGACGAGTCATGCAACTCCTTGTTATCAAGTAAGGAACAGAGAATATCACCCGCTGTCGTATGAAATTCTTGAGTATACCCTATAAATGAGGGGTCTGTCAAGATTTCTGTAGCAAAATGTAATGTCGCAAACCCCTCCGATTCTGTTAGATAGGACCACCGATAGCGATAACACATACCCGAAAACGGTCCAGTAAGCACTTCAATCGATTGCCCAGTTTCATCCTCAGTAATACGATAATCTTTATTCAGAATTTTCTTCGGTGTTGTAGCGTGGGAGAATCGATCCGTAAGCCACTTCATACCGTTTGCGAATATAATTTTCAAATGCTTCATCTTCAAGAATGTCCTTCCAAAATTCTGTTGTTTGTGTGTTTTCAAAACGAACCTTGGATTTTTCACCCCTTTTCTGGTACCACCCAGGAGACGGCTTGGTGACAAATTCACCCTCAATCGCTACTTCCAATAATCCTGAATACTGTTGAATCCCACCCTCAAAAGATACAGTAATTGGAATTTTAGATTTTTCACGGACAAAGCGCGATTTTTCAATATTAATCACAAAATTATATCCAGTGAGTTCTGTGCCATTTTTATCCTGCTGGCGACCGATGACCCAGACAGTATCAGACGAATACATCACACCTGTACCCCCAGAGACAATATCTTTGGGATACAATCCAATCTCTTTATAAGTATGATTGACGATCAACATCGGAATATCTTTAATACGAAGATGTGGCGTTACCATTCGACACAAAGACTTCACGGCTTTGGCGCGAGTCATATCAGCCACACTTTTGCCCTCTAGTGCATCCTCCACTTCTTTCTTAGAAGCAAGATTCCCAAGCGAGTCCACGATAATTATCACTCTGGTTTTTGATTGAATGCCCTCCAGTTGTTTCATAATATCGTGCTTGAGTTGTTCTACATCCGTAATGGGTGTATGAAATACTCGTTCAGTATCTATACCAAACGTCTTGAAGTATCCCTGTGGCGAACCAAATTCAGAATCATAAAACAAAATGACACTATCCTCATACTTCTTTTGATAGGCTGCGCCCATGAGAAGGGCAAAGCACGTTTTAAAGTGTTTTGGAGGACCAGCAAAAACTGTCAGACCAGGTGTCAATCCACCCCCCAACCGTCCAGACAATGCCACGTTTATCATCGGGACATCCGTTTGGATCATATCATGATCGGTGAAAAATTTTGATGTGGATAAGACGGACGCAGCATCAATGGTGGTATTTTTCTTGAATTGATCAAGAAGATTCATACGGTATTCCTCTCAATGAAATGTAACAATATTTGATTTCGGAACTAATATACTTGATTCTACACTCGATGAGGGGGTAAAATCAAATTTTTCTTTGTGTAACAATCCCATATTTACAGCAATCAGTAACAAAATAGCCAGCGGATCAAAAACCACAATAATCATAAGAATAACCACTCGCACCGCTTTGTCGATAAAAGTTGACTCGGCTCGATCATACAGAAGTTCTGCCACATATCGAATAGGTCCAATTTCTGCCATTAGTTTATTTTCGGATTGCTTGAGTGGTAATTTGGCTGTGCCAATATTCTCTAGTTGTTTTTGAATGCGTTGAAGTTCACGCGATTCTTGTGGAGTCGGGCCCTCAGGACGCTCTGTCTGTTTCAATACAAAATTCATGCGTTTCTGTAACAGTTGTTCTCGCGCTTCCAACGATTGAATTTGAATCGTCGTAGAGGATGTGACCGAAACTGTTTGAAGATGGGCAGATGATAGAAATCCAAAAATACCCATAGAGGTAATTAACATCAAAATAAGAACAGCACCAGTAAAATAACTTTTCAAGACCCAATGAATCTGTGTCCAATTACGATAGAGCCAAGATGCTGTCACTAGTTTGGCAAGTTCCAGTGTCGATCCCATAATGACAATTGACCAAAATGCACCAGGAAAAATCTGAACCAAACCTAGCACTGAATAATACGCAGCTACACTAGAGAGTAGAATAGCAGTGACAAATAATATCACTAAGAAAATCATGCGAAAAATCCTTCAAGGGATTGTGTTTCTTCTGTTTTCCACCCAATAGCGTCTAAGACAATTTTGAGAGGTTCCACAAATGATTTCTCAAACTGCGTGTCATAGTCAATCATTGTTTCTAGTTTCCACTGTTTGGGCGGCTGTTGAATGAATGAAATCACAGAAGAACGAAATTGATTGGGTTCTTTCAAATACACAAACTTAATCTTTTCGCCCTCTTGAATCGTTTCATATTGCGTTTCCAGATGATCCTGAATCAATTGATGATTATACACCAAGGCACCTTTTACATGAATCGGTGTGCCCTTGGCTTTCAAGAGATCATCATCAGACGCAATCGTGTTGGATATTCGTGTTGCCCTTCTATACTTAGACAATCCATTGACTGAACGAGGAAACGATACTTCTTGTGCTGGAAACGTTTTAAACTCTTGACGAAACGTATTAATAAATTCAATCACCGCAGATTGATTGCCAGAAAAAATCAAATTCAAGATTTCTTTAATTTTTTCACGACAAGCAGATGGCGTCGAAGACTTAATCGCCTCTAAGCCCTGAATCTTCAATTGTGGTTCAGAGAATCGGACACCTTCAAGATCATAGACATTCATCAGATATCGCTTTTTCGCTGTCCAAATGGCTTGATCAGCAATCGCCTCGCGCTTCATCTGCATTTTTTGTGCATACGCATTGACATAAGACGCAAGATTCTGATATGAGCGATCAATTTGTGGTTGAATTTTCTCTTGACAAAACTGATCTAGGGTTGAGACAATTTTATCTTTAGAAATTCCAGGAGTAGACAATTTCTTAACTAGTGGTCCAAGATTCAAATACACCGAATCAGTATCAATCGCAATTACATAATCTACATGCTGCGTCTTGAGCAACTGATTTAAATATTGATTCAGAGTTCGTTCAATCCAGCGAATAGATAATTGCCCAGAAAGTGTGATGGCTTCCGCAATACGAATATCATAGAATCTGAAATAGTTATTTCCCATCGCGCCATACGCTGAGTTCAATCCCACTTTCTTAGACAATTGTAGATTGTTATATCGAGAAATCTCATACCCTAGCTGTTGAATACGTGCCGGAGGTGCTTTGGGATCTTTCTTCAAGGCTTCCAATTGCTTTTTCGCTTCAAGCATTTTTGTCTTATAGAGTGAGCGATCCTTAAACATACGATCCATAATCTCAGGCAGAAATCCCTGCTTTTCTGTGGAAAAGGTTTGTTTATTCGGTGTGATCGTCACTCGATGTGCCTTGAGGTCGGCTGTTGCCACAGTCTGATTTAAGAGCGTCTCAACTGTTGCTGCAGAAGTCATGGAGGAAAGTTCAGGAATTACTCGCAAAGTTTCAGGTGATAGATTATACTCCATAATCAAGTGTGGATACAGTGAGGCTAAGTCAAATGAAACAATCCACTCAAACAATCCAATTTGAGGGTCTTTGACATACGCACCCTCATAAAATGTCTTATCTTGTTTGACACCAGGAGGCACAACAATATTCTTTGCGCGCAAGTGATTGTAACAAATAACATCCCACATTCGAACCTGCGTAAAGACATCCTCATAATTTACTTTGTTATCATAGGCAAGTGTCAATGCCATCTCAATGAGACGCCCCTTGGCGTTGAGTTGCTCGACCAATGCGACGTCTTTGATGTTGTATTCAATAAACTTTTGATGATTGAGTTTGTAAAGTTGATGTAGTGTTTCATATTCATCAAATGAAAGTTTTTTCTGTTTGAGTTCTACGAACGCAATATGATCCAGTTTATAACTTTCTTGAGAAGCATTGGGAGCATACTTACGAAACAACTGAAGATAATCCAGTGTAGCAATGCCCACGAGATCATAGGTGATAACGTTTTTTTGATAGAACTGCTCTTCATCTTCCAGCACCACTCCAAACGGCGAGAGTCGTTTAGCCATTGACTCGCCAAAGAGTTTACACACACGGCGATAGAGATACGGAATATCAAAGCTCTTGATATTCCATCCCGAAACAACATCAGGTTCAGCTTCTATCCAGAATTGTAAAAAGTTCTCTAAGAGATCGCGTTCATTGAGACAATGCCGATAGAAAATATTGTCTTGTGTGTTGTTGAAAACGCCCGTTCCCCAAACATAATAATTGGGTGAGTTGGAAAGTTTGACGGTAATTGCTGTGACGGGGCAGTCTGCTGTGCGTGGCTCAGGGAATCCACTCTCTGAACCGGTTTCAATATCAAGAAAGGCAATGACGATATTATTGACATTCCACTCAATCACCGCTTCGGGATGTTCATCTGAAATATAGGTATACTCAAATCGCGTTTGCCCGTAAATCGTAAATCCCGTCACATCTTTATATTGATTGAGAAAATTTCGCGCATCTCGAATCTTATCAAAGAATTTCGGTTCAACGGGGGTCCCCTCAAGTGTGCGGAATTCGCTGTGTTGATTAGTTGAGGGCAAAAACAACACAGGCGAATACTCGCGCCGTTCCTTGATGTGCTGCCCATCGCGGACACCACGATAATACAAAGTGGATCCGATACAACGGACGTTAGTGTAATACGTCATAGTGCGCGTCAATTAGTGTGTGAGCGCAGAAGCGAGAACAATTCCCGAACCAAAGATTGAATTATATTGATTGAGCAATTCTGTGACGGGGGTGGTAATAGTTAACACATCATCTCGTTTAATGGTAATACCACTAGAAAATTCTTTAGTGTAATTGAGAAAAGGAGCAATCGCAATAGAAGAAGTATCCGATGATGTGCGAGGAGGAACAGTAATCACCATCACAGGATTTTTGAGTATCAGTTGACCAATACCGTCATCAGAGATCTGCGCCATAAGTGTGTGCATGATCCCCTTCATTGTAACACATTTCACATCTATCATAATCTACTCCTTAAATAAATGGTTGAAGATTGGGTGGGCTAAAAGTTTTGGGCTTGAGAATTTTTCCGTCATTGCGTTTTAAAACTCTTCCCGTAACGGGATCAATCTTACTCATATTGGATCGAACAACTTCATTCCATGCACCTTCTACATTATAACCTTTCGCATGACAATATCCCAAAATAACCCAAATCAAATCCATACATGCATCCAGTTCTTCAATACGAATGGATGCATCTGTTAATTCATGGAATTCTTCAAGAATAAGTTTGTAATACAACGATGCGTCAACTTCGACTTGCTTTAACTGATCACATGCGACTTGAAAAGTTTTGACATCATGAGACATATCACAAGGCATCATCATCTCCTCATAAAAAAGAAAGTGGGCGATCTATCCTAGTGTGTGCTAGGAACGTACACCTTACGGTGACAATTCAATCGCCCAACCTCGAACGTGTGAAGTTATTCGTTCAATAACTGCGATGAAGCAGTTGTGAGCGAAATTTTCCGCGCCTTACGAGATTCCGGCACGACATTTTCTAATTCAATTCTCAACATTCCATTAATCAGTGACGCATTGCGCACTTCCACAGAATCTGCGAGTTGAAAAGTTTTCACAAAGGACCGATTCGCAATCCCACGATAAACATAATCAGTTTTATCGTCGTCTTTCGGCTCTTTTAATCCCTGAACAGTCAGAGTAGAATTTTTGAGTGTCAAATCAATCTCTTTGTATTCAAATCCTGCAACTGCCATTTCAATCACGAAATGATAATCATCTTTCCGCACGATATTGTGTGGCGGAAATTTTGCAGGTTGAATGTCTGATTGAAGCAGACGCTCAAACGAGTCAAAAAACCGGTCAAAACCGACCGTGGTGGGAAGTAACGGACTAAAAGATAAATGACCAACTGTCATAACATCCTCCTTGGTTAAGCGAGAAATACATACTGCATGCTCACCATGAGCCATGCAGTGTATTCATACTACTCTAATATAATACTAAAAAGACAAAAAGTCAAGTTTTAATTGACTTTTTTCCGATAGTATATTTTGGAGTCAGAATCCAATCATGCTTTTCTTTAAAGGGAATAATCTTGATTTGATGTAGTGGTGCAAGATTGCCCACAATCTGAGCAGGAACCACAATTTCAATCAATCCCCACTCTTCCAATAATTTCGCAATCGCATTCCGACGAGCGTAGTCAGCATCACTAATATCAGAATTCTTGCCATCAAGCAAAAACATTTCCTTGAAATGGACCAGATAGTATTTGCCTTTTTTGTGAAGAATATGGCAAGATTGATAGAGTGATTTATCTTTATGAGAAGCAACTCCGATACGAGTCAGGGTTTCGCGTACTTTCAAAAAGTCTTCTTCAGATTTCAAACGTATTTCTAAAAACGTTGATAAATCTGTCATTTTGTCGCTCCACCTATATCAGTGATCTTTCTCAAATCTGCTAATTGTTCAGGAGTTAGAAGGAAAAGAATCTGACGGGCTTTAGAATTGGAATAGCCGTACACCAATTTCACACATTCCAAATCGTCAGGTATCTCCGCTTTACTCCACTTAACATAGGGTCGTTTTCGACCTCTTACTGTATTTATAAGATAAGAATATTGTAATTTCTTATCTAGGTGGTGGCGACGATTCATTTCATTCGCAAACATCACACAATCTAGATGATATGAGAGTGAACGATTCGTGAGAAAGGGCACATAGGCTTTCTCTGTGATCTCGTCTACCATCAAATCCTTCTTACCCTGAGTAATCTGCTTGACGTAATCAAAAGGATTGATCTGAGATTGTGTCATTTTAAACCCACTCAGCAGTAATCATGATTTCAGTCAAGGCTGCGACATTGTTGATTTCTTGGTCCGCACAGAACGCTGACTTGTACTGATAATCTGCCAGCAACACTACGATCTGCGGAATAGATGCAGGCTTCATATGTTCCGCCAGTCCATCATAGATTCGACGAAACAGTGTGACTGAATCAGGATTGGTAGTCGCAACCCACTTTCGCATGGAACTAAAATCTTTTCTCTTCAGCATTTCCACCAATTCTTGAATGGCAATATCACCCAGTTGCGTGAGAATGCCCACATCAATCTTTCCGAATTGTGAATATCGCTGAAGTTCGTTTAGAACACGGCGAAAGTCAGGAAAATACTTGGTGATGAGTTCAGCAACCACTTTCTCGTCATACGCAATTGTTTCAGACTTGAGAATGGTCTGCACTCGCTTGAAAAAGGCAGCAGCCATTTTCTGTTTTTCACCATTGCGTAAAGTAAAATCAATCACCGCGCAACGAGAATGAAGCGGTTCAATGATACGAGACTTGTAATTGCAGGTGAAGATAAATGTACAGTTGGTAGAAAATTCTTCAATCGCATTACGCAAAGCGGGTTGAATACTATTCGGATTCAAATAATCCGCTTCATCAATCAAAATGATTTTGCGCCCACCACCCAACGACATTGATGACGCATAATGCTTGATTTTCGTGCGGAAAACATCAATGCCACTTTCGTCTGATCCGTTAATCACAAGCATATCGGAATCGATCTCTCGTGCCATTGCTTTGGCTACGGTCGTTTTCCCGACGCCAGGACCACCACAGAGCAGCAAATTAGGAACTTTGTGTTGTTTGACGTATTCCTTGAACGGAACTTTCAACCGATCTGGTAGGATACACTCATCAATCGTCTGTGGACGATACTTCTCAACAAACAGAAAATGATCTGTGTTGGCTATCATAATCACTCCATCATTATAAAATTGAATGGAGCATCGCTCCACCCATATCGCCCACTACTTCTGTGTCTTTGAGCCAACTTCCAAAGCCAGCCAATACGTCAATTTCCGCGTAGGATTTTCAAACTTCGCAATACCCTTCGAGGAAATTTTGACACGATATGCGCCTGGCATCATTTTCCAATTCTCTGTGCGAAAGACCATTCGACAGATTTGAGATGTCTTATTAACTTCAATCGAGTATTGATTTGACGAATCGTTGTTCACATCAATGGCAGTTAAACTGAGAACCGAGCCATCACCCTCCACAACAATATGCGGCGCACTCAAAATAGAAGTGGCTTTCAAAATTCGCGATAGCATTTCTTCAGACAAATCAAATTCTACATCTGGTGTACCCAAATCAAGTTCTTTAGCGGGTGGCGTAACCAACATCTTTTCTTCACAACACCGAAATTTAGTGGTTTCGGTATCGCGAATCTTGACGATCAAATTGGATTCTTGATATGACACCGCAGGAGTTTGTGCACTGTCAAATGTCAACACCGCCAATAAGTTGTTCAGATCATAGATGCCAAAAGATGACGGAATGTTTTCCTCTAGCTGGACTTCTGCGAACACTGTTTTGGTGGGGGAAATGGTACGCTGCTTTTTGCCTTCGCGAAACATCAATCCAGAATTGATGGATGCGAAATTCTTTAAGACTTCAATGGTTGCCGGAGATAACTGAACGGACATAACTCACCTCATAATAAATGGTTAAAAAACACAACACAAACTATATTAAACCAAAACCGTGTGCTTGTCAAGTATTTGAAGCACCTTTTGTTGAAATGCATGAATCGTTTCATTATTATCAATAACATAATCAAACTCACAACCAATCCAATCCCATTCTGACCGATGAACATTTAAATCAATCATCGTCTGAATTGCATCCTGATTTCCTCGATTGGCTTGTTCCGCTGTCAAAAACCATGTCGGTTCATTGCCGCGACGAATACGAACAATGATACCACCCAGTTCTTGAATGGCTTGAACTTCATTTTCAAATCGCACATCCGACACCACAAACTTTTGACGTGAAGATGTTTGAATTCGGCGCATCAATGATTTCACCCAAATATCGTCATGAAATACATCCCGCATCGATTCTGTTCCAAATTTCTGCAACACCACACGAGGCAGGACATCGCACCCAAAAGCAGCAGACCAATACGAATCTGGTATCTCACGCCAAGCACGAGATTCTTCTGTTGCTCCCTCAATCAATTCGCGATCCCATGAAAAGATTTGCGCGACCGCATCTTTTATGGGAGCCGCAAACGAGTCTTTCGTAAATCCACGCGAGACAAATATATTGGCAGCGGTATCTTTGCCTGATCCTTTAAACCCCACCAATCCCACTATAAGTTTCATACTTCACCTCCTCACAAGCGACCAGTTAGTTCCGCAATCTTTGGCATATTCCCACTAAACGCATAGGTGCCCACGTGTTGGGCGCGCATCCACGGACACAACCAAACTTGAAACCCAATCTTTCGCGCCCACTGACAAAACATATAATCTTCACTTAGATATCGTTGACTTTCAGGATCAATCACCGTATCAAAATATGCATGAATATATCGTGTCCCATCAAAGTTAGCTTGCCCGACATGATCTGGTTTATATCGAAATTCAGGATAAGACTCAGCAAACTTCTCAAATACGTGACGTTTAATCATCATGTAGCCGGTGCCGATTTCCATCACTTCTAATGGATCTGAGACATGAAATTGTGACGTTCCTTTAACGACATTAAACACATATTCACCCACCACATTCTCAAGATTTTTGGGGTCGATGTCTGGATGGTTTTTAACAGCAGCGACAATGTTACTCCAATTGATTGCTTTCTTGGGATAGGGAGCGCCAATAATGTCGCGATCTAATGCTAACAAGGCAAGGACATCCTTGGGTTCAAAATGAATATCAGAGTCAAGAAAGAGAAGATGTGTGAATCCCGTGGATCGTAGAAACTCATCCGCCAAATAATTTCTTGCTCGCGTGATGAGCGATTCGTTGAAGAGAAACGAAAAGCGCATATCTACACCATACCGCGACATCGTGGTTTGAAGATCCAAACACGATTTCATATACATGCCATGGCATTGACCGCCATACATAGGCGTTGCCACAAACAATTTGTGTTTACGCAACTCTTCAACCTTGACTTGAATTTCCATAACGAATCTCCGTAATAATTTTATTTTATCTTAAAGGTTTTAATTCGCTCAATCTTTTTGAATAACTTCTGCTGTTTCTTTCGTGCCATTTGAAGTGTCAAAGGTCCTACTAATTCAGTATACAGAATACCATTCATGTGATCCAATTCATGTTGAAAACAGCGAGCGGTAATGCCAGAAAATTCTTGTTGTTGCAACTGCCCTGATGCATCATAATATTTCACAGAAATCTGTGCTGGTCGATAAACACGCAACCACAATCCTGGAAACGATAAACACCCTTCGCTATCATGAGTCATTAAGTCTGATGTTGACACAATGCGCGGATTAAAACAAACAATATCACCTTCCAGCACAAACACACGATACTGTAGACCAACTTGATTCGCCGCTAATCCCAATCCATGATAATGCTTCATGGTCACTTGAAGGTGTTTGGCAAGTATCTGCGGATTTACTGGTGGAGCAGAAAAATCAAATATCGGCAATTTCATTTTTAACAGTGGATTCTTTTCATTGTACAACAGCAACGGTTTGAATTCTGTGAGCGTATCAGCCGTTGTATTAAAGGTCAACACTTCACTCATGTCACCACCTGTGAGAAGTTATGAAGTTTACGAAATCGAATGACATGTTGAAACTTATCCTGCAACACATCCCCTCGATGAGAAATTACAAACACATTAGTACCCTCTAAGACGGCTAAAATCTTAAGAAGTTCTTCTGCACCAGTCGTATCCAATGACGAATCAAAGACTTCATCCAAAATCAATAAATTGGTATTCATAGAGTTTTTGAGTTTGGCAACTGCTCGCCATGTCAACATCAATGCCATGTCAATGCGTTGCTTCTCACCTTCACTAAACGAAGCATATTGAAATTCGTCTCGATATCGCGATTTAATCGTTTCCGTAAAAGATTCATCCAACATAAAATTCACAGAAAAATCCAGTGCTAAAAGATATTTATTAACAAGTGTGTTAATTACTGGTAAGTATTGCTGAACAATTTTGGTTTTAATTCCTGTATCTTTCAATAACAACGCAGCCGCATCACAATATTGCTTGTCAGTCAGTAATACTTGACGAGCCGCTGTTAAGTCCACCACAGACTGTTCATAGATGCGTAGTTGTTGTGTTTCGTTAGCTGATGAATTTTGTGTGGATTCCAACGTGGTCAATTTCGTATCAATGCCACGAATCCACTGTTGAATCTGTTCAATTGATTGTTTCCAAGATGCCATATCAGATTCTAGTGATCGCACCGTCTGTTCTACCCCCTCAACATGCGCCAGCTGATCTTTTAGCGCGGCAACTTTATGTTCCAGTTTCTGAATACCATCGCACGATTCAGCCGTCTTTTTTCGAAGACTAATGATTTGTTCATCACGAAAAGCTCGTTCAATTTTCTGTTCACATGTCGGGCAGTTTTCGTGTTCTTCAAAAAAGGTCAAGGACTTGTGTTGTTTACCAAGCGTGTGTCTGATCTGGGCTTCAAGTTTCATTAGTTTGGTTAATTTCGTTTGCAAATCCCGTTTGTCGTCTAGCGATGCAATCACTTCACCAAGACGTTCAGCGGTGGTTTGAATTGATTGTTCAAACTTGGCGATTTGCGCGAGATGGTCGGTGCGTTCATGGCGCAACGATTCCGCAATACGTTCTTGATTTTCTGATAATGTCGCAACATGTTTCTTTTGTAACTCCACCTTTTCTTGTGATGATTCTAATATTAACTTATTTGTCATCAATGATTCTTTATTAGTCGCGAATTGTTCTTTCAATAACGAATTCATAGTGGAGAAAATCTGAATATCTAATAAATCTTCAATAATGGCACGTCGCTCCGAACTAGACAATTGCATAAAAGGAGTGAATGAGGCGGACCCCAAGACGGCGATTTGTGTAAAAGATTTATAGTTCATTTTCAGAATTGTGGTTTCAAGATACTCTTGATAATCCCGCGATTCTGCATCCTGATTGATTAATACGCCATCTTGATAAATTTCAAAGATGTTTGGTCTAATTCCGCGCACAATACGATAGGCAATATTGTCAATCGTCAGTGCAACTTCAACAATACAGTCACGACCATTAATGGAATTGACGAGACTGGGTTTATTGATCTTTCGAAACGGGCGATTGAATAACCCAAAGCAAATTCCATCTAAGAGCGTTGATTTGCCCGATCCGTTTTCACCAACAACCAGCGTATGATTATGTGCGGTTAGCGGAATTTCAGTAAACGCATTTCCCGTAGAGAGAAGATTGCGCCACTTGACAGATTGGAGTGTAATCATACTGAACGTTCCGAGGCGAGGGCGTCCTGATAGAGATTGTGCATAAACTCTTTTAATTGTTTAGGATCTACATCCATTTTCAATCCATCAATATATTTACTGAGAATTGTCATCGTATCTTCTGCTTGATCAATTATGGCGTCTTCAATCTGGTCAGACACGGGTAAATAGTTTTCCACAATTGACACATCAAGTGGGCTAGACGCATAGAGTTTATCCAAGATGGAATCAAACAAATATGGATTGGTTTTTTGTTTGACAACTACTTTGACACAAGTCTCTTTGTACATTGAGAAATCACACGCATTCCATGTGTCAAACGTTTGAGTGGTATCATCGTACAAAAGTTTATAGAACATTTTATATGGATTCGGAACAAAAGTCAAAGTTCGTGTGTCTGTATCAAAGATATGAAACCCACGAGGATCGTTATAATCTGCCCATGTAATTTCATACGTATTGCCTAGATAGTGAATCGGACCTTTTGTAGATCGATGATGAAAATGCCCTGAGAGTACGAGTTCAAATCGATTAAACAAATCCGCAGACAATCCATCAAGACACATCAACCCTTTGTCCATTTCAAATCCGGCAATCTCTAAGTGACCCATGACTAAGGATACCGGAGCTTCACGAATTAATTTTAACGAGCGGTCACGATTCTCGTCACAAATCCACGGCAAAAATAATATTTCTACGCCATCAAAACTAACTACAGCAGGATCCACATAAATCCACGGCTCATGCAATCCATCATAGGTGCCACAGAGATTTTGAATAGAATTAATACGATTTGTGTTTTTGTGGAAACAGTCATGATTTCCAATGATAATATGTGTGTCAATACCCTCGTCATAGAGGCGTTTGATAAACCGTGTTTGAAACTCATTCGCAATATAATGATTGATGAACTTGCGTCGGTCCATCACATCTCCAAGATGCACTACAGTTTTAATCTGGTGCGCACTCAAATAGGGGAAAAAGGTGTCTTCCCAAAACTTAAAGAAGAACGCATTAAACTGGGGAGAATCTGAACGAGCACCAAAATGAGTGTCCGTCACAAGAGCCAGTTTCATTCGTCCTCCACAAATAATTCTAATCCTCGCTTTTTGGACTTCTTAGCTTCAATTTTCCTTTCAAAGGTATCAATATATTCGGCTATGTTGGTGTACAACTCACCTTGATTTGAGGGTGTTTTGTCTTCTGACTGATTAAACTCTTGCGTCACGATGAGTTTTTCTGCCAGTTTATACTTTAAATAAAGTTGCTTCTTTTCGCGTTGAATACGCCGTAAAAACGCATAGTAAATAATTTGAGTGAAATATGAAAAAGGATTACTGGATTTTTTCATATCAAAGTTATCAACATACAACACACAATTTTCTACTGCATCCATAACCATTTCTTCGCGAAACGTGTACGAGTAGAAATTGGGTTTGCGTGATAGTCGATCTGCGATTTTCAAAAAACAAGCTCCGATATAATCGGGAAGAACAGGACGTTCTTGATGAAGACGTTTGGCGCGGCGAACCGCCTTTTGATATTGAAGTAAAGCCTCAAATAAAGTGATATTTGAAATATAATGTTCACTCATACATCATATTAATGAAACGTAGGAGTATTGTCATCATTTTCTTCGTCTTCATCTTCATCTTCATCTTTATTGCGACAAGCTTGACGAGAATTGTGATCAGAAAAATTAATATTAGATGACTTATTTATCATATCTCGAAACATTGATTCAATCGTTGGTGAGTTGTATTTAAGATTCAACAACTGTTTACGAAAAATACTATCCAAGTTGATCAATCGCATATAAAAATCATCACTGATACGATAATAATAATCAATAAATTCTTTTTTGGGTGTCATAATACAAACTACTTGTGATTTCGAAATCACTGTTGTGTGTTCGTCGAGCAATTCATCAAGTAACCAAGGCACGATCAACAATCCCACTTGATTCTCAGCGTTCAAACGACGAAAAATCACCTTGAAAGGATTGATCACTTGATACTCAGTTTTTATTTCTGAGATAAGTCCAATAATATCTTCACCGGTGGTGAGTCGTAATATTGCGACAAAAGATGCAGATGTAGATATCATGTGCTTAAATCAATGTAATATTGTTGATAGGAAAATTGTTCGTCATCATAAATCTTCAGACGCTCTACATAATGTTCGAGCAAATAATTCATTGTCTTACCAGTTCGTAGATCATCAGCAATATCAAATAACGTCATCAAATTTTTTTCATCCGTTCTTCGAAGACCACGACCTATTGACTGAAGCACACGAATACGTGACTTTGATGGTGAGGCAAATATGATATTGTGTAGATTGGGAATATTAACACCAATACTGAATGTACCAGCCGATCCCAATACTATAGCATGAGACGATTGATCAATACATCGTCTAATACGTTCACGTTCATCGGTTTCCACGCCTCCATGAACATACATCACCTCGCGTTTAGGTGACAAATCACGAATAAGATTATATAATAATTCTCCGTGCTTGTCAATAAATTGAAAAAGAATTAATGTATTGCCCATCAATGATAACGCAAGATTGGCAACAAATCGATTACGTTTGGGGTGTTGTACGACAAAATCCAATTCCTCTTGATAGGTAGAAGATTTTAATTGCTGACATGTGTTGACATCATATTTAAGAATCAAAGCTTTGATGTTGATATTTGCTAATGTATCGCGTTCCATCAAGTCTTTGGTTTTGGTTGCTTCATACACGGGTCCAAATGCGCCCTCTAACACCAATCGATTAGTCTTAGTGCCATCTAATGTGCCAGTGGTGCCAATACGAAAGAGTGTCCGAGTCAATTTAGTCATAATACTTTGCAACGATTTAGCTTTGAACAGATGACACTCATCTCCCAATACAACATCGAATTGTTCAAAGTATGACGCAGGAAATTCATAAATGGATTGCCAGGTGGTAATCGTTACAGGCTTCTGTGTTGTTTTTTCTTTACCCGCATATTGTTTATGGACAAATTGATTTACATCCCATCCATATAATTGAAAATCAGACGTTAGTTGTTCAACAAGATTAGTTGTGGGAACCACCACAAGAATGTGATGTAAATCACGAAAAAGAAAATACCGAATCAAACAATATAAAATGAGAGATTTACCTGAGCCTGTTGGTGATACAATTAATTGACGACGATTGCGGACTGCTTGAACAAGCGTATTAAATTGATAGTCACGAAGTTGAAATTGTTCGGGAAGCGATAGTGACTGAATAAAGGTATGCGCTTCTTGTTCAGACCAATTTTCAGTCAGAACCACTAACGTATCTAGATGATACGTATAGTTGCGATCATGACAAAACTTTTCAACATAAGGGACTAGCCCATGATAAAGCAGATTACTTCGAGTGTCAAAGAGTCGAATTTTGCCATCCCAAAGCTTTCGTCGAAATTGTGGAGTGAACTGAAATCCTGGCACCCAAAAAGAGAAATATTCATGCAGTTCTTGTGCAATCCCACTATCACACTGTATTTTGATATAGACTTCGCTATGTTTTGTGATCACAAGATCCATCATAAATACTCCATATCAGTATTTAGTGAGTGAATCTTAGACGCCTTGAATAAAGCGTTGCCAGGTGATGAAGTCTTTAATTTGATACGTACGAGATTGTAGTTCTTTAAGAATCGATTGACACACTTCCACAATTTCTTCATGTAAACTTTTTTGTGTCATCAAAAGTTGCAAATCTTTATCTGCTTCGAGATAAGAGGGAATTTCTGATTTTAGTGTGAACATAAATGGTTCCCATCCATACTTCTCTAGTGTTGCTTTGTCCCCATTTAGTTTACCGGTATAGTATTCCCATTTGAGTTTACGAATACGATAATATTTTTGTTCAACCACTTTCATAGCTAAACGATGTTCAGAGAGAATCGTCAGATACTTACTGTGTAAAGTACCAATACGAGCTAATTCTCGATCTGGTTGTGTTTGATCAAACACCACATCAATACCCCACATAGTCAAAAGTTCATGAACCGTTTCACGTGTAGTTACAGGAATTGGTGTTACCATAATGACTCCTCTTTATTAAGAGATCACAATACGCTTCAATCACATAATTGCTCATGTTGTCAACAACGACTCGTTCAGAAACTATACTAAATTATTTCTGATTTGTCAAATTTTTTCGATATCAAAAAGAGAATAACTGAAGGTGGCGTCAGCAGTTAAAATGGTGTCAGCACCATTCACAGTAGTCATAGTAAAGGGAGCGAGCGTCATAGGAAATGCATCATGGAATTTGAATCGATAGTTGCCACGATTATTGGAATTCAACATAATTAAGGTTGCATCTGAAACTTGAGGTGTTACTGGATTGATGGATTTAGAAATTTTTCTTAAATTTTTATATTCTTCAAATTTGGTTGGAAATCCTAAAGCGCGCATCCAATCATGAATTTCTCGCCAGGAGGCTAAATCTTCGTCAACTAAAAATGTAATAGTCAAGGGATCATAAACGAGCTTTTCTCCAGGAACAGGATAATCTACAAATGGCGTGGTTCGTGGTACAGCACTCAGATTCATTCCTGGAAGATTCACCGTCTGACAGAAAAACTGCATGTTGGGAAGACGTATAAACGACAGGACGAATTTATTTGGAACAAGAAAATTTGTATTTGATGGTTGTAATTGACCCATAATATATTATTTATATAATCTGGTATAAATGAAAAGGGGGACCCTTTCAAGTCCCCCTTTCCGAACAATCATCTGTAATTGCTTACAGAATATTGCTCACCTTCATTGCACGATAGTACATATTAGCCTTGGCGGTTAGCGCGCCCAGACCCTGTGTCGTGCCCTCAGCAAACGGATTGGCAACAAGACCGTAGCGTGTCTTAAATCCAATCTTCGGCTGGAACGAACCTGTATCAATCGCACGAACCATCTGCAGTGGGACGTAGGGGCAATAGAAGATACCAGCGTCATAGGCATTGGTACCCTTATACCCAACCACCGCAAACTCTGAAGTGCTGGATGTTGGGAAGTACGGATCAATGTAGACCTTGATACGACCAAACATGGTACCAGCAAAGGTGTTGCCAGTATCATCCACACTCAGATTCACTTGATCTTTCAACGCACTGTTGTAATCAAGCAGCCCTGCCATCGCGAAGGCACTGGCGACATCGGATGAACAGATGACTACGTTGCCCTTGCCCCGACGAGTTTGCTTGGCAATTGTATTTGCTTCGCGCTCAATCTGGAAAGCAAGACCCTTGATTTTTTCAACCATCCACCGACCGTTTGAATCGGTATCCAGGTCGAATGTGCCCGTTGTCGTGGTGCCACTCTGGCAACCAACTTTGGCACCAACATAGATGTTCCGCAGCACTTCACGGTTGATTTCCGCAAGGATTTCAGCCGAGAGGATGTTAGAGAGTTCACTCTCTGCATCCAGACCATGCACTGCTTTCAGATCCTGAGCCAATTCCATCGTGTACTCAGCCTTGAGTGCGCGAGTCTTGGCGGTGACAGTGACTTTCTCGATGGAGAATGCCATTTCACCAAATGCAGCACCAGCAGGAGATGTAGAAGTCCCCAATGCTTCACCCGCTGATGTTGTCAGACCAGTGCCTGTCGTCACGGATGTCGCGAACACGTTTCCATTGCCCGTCGAAGTATTAGATGCGAGAGCAATGTCGGCATGTGTTCCTGTGCCACCGAAATCAGTATCCGCTTCGTTGTAGAAGGCTTCTGTTGCACCGGCTGTCACGTTAGCTGTCGTATACGTGGACCGCATCGCGAAGATGAGTCCAGTTGGACCCGACATTGGCTGAACACCACACACATCGTAGGCAATGAGGTTCGGAAGCGAACGACGCACCAACGAAATGAGAATCGGATCAAACCCTGCCATTGGACCACCAGCAGCAGCCCCACCTGTCAATCCACCACCAGTGGCGTTAGCAGGAGACGCTTCGCTGAGGATCTGCGATTCCTTGCGAATCGCTGTTTCCTGGTTCTCCAGAATAACAGCAGTTACCGCACGGCGATACGGATCCTTAATTTTGGGAAGATCTGGATGATCCAGAACTCCGCTCCACTTCTTCTCAAGATTCTCTGATAGAAACATGTGGTACTCCTTGGTTAAAATAAACTATTGATGTTACTTCGGTAAAGTCTTCGAAATAGCCTGTACATATGCCCGCATCCGTGAATCAGTGATTTCAGGCTGTTCGGAAATATCTGCTTGTTCAGACAACATTTCAGCTGAGGCTGTTTTTGTTGTCTTTGGGAAATAGTTATCACGGATGGTCTCAACTGTCTTCTGAAATTCACCGTCTGTGGTGTACTCGGCACCCTCTACGAGCGACCGAATTTTTTCAGTTTGTGTCCGTGTGAGACCCTCACAGACTTTATTAATAATGTCTTGTTTCTTGGATTCTTGAAGTGATTTCTTCATCTCAATGTTCCGTGCGACGGTTTCATTGAGTTGTGTTTCCAATGACTCTACTTTTTCAACCAGTTCATTTACCAATTCAATCTTCTCTTCCGGAACATTAATATAATGCTCGGCAAAGAGATTGCGGAGTCCAGCGATAAACTCTTCTGTTAACTCCGAACGGATTCCATTCTCAATAGCGACTTGATTCTGTTCCATCCATTCTTCTACTGCATAATTGAGGAATCCATCGATCTTTTCTACCAACTGAGCTTCAAGCTGCTGAACAGCTTCAGTCAACTCTGACGCATACTTGGCTTCCAACTTTTCCTCAATCTTCTTAACTTTATGCTGAACCTTATCGTTCACACGAGTTTCATAAATCATGGCAATTTTAGAACGGAAATTTTCAGATAGATTCTTTTCAGAAGACAGAATAGCTTTTACATCTTCCTTCATAGCTTCTTTTTCTTCCTTCTCTTCCTTCTCTTTCTTCTTGTCTTCGTCTTCTTCCTCGTTCTTGTCCTTGCCGTTGCCGTTCTTACCGTTCTTGCCGTTCTTCTCGTCTTCTTCATTCACTTCCTTTTTCTTCTCATCCTTTTCGTCGTCGTCATGTTCGTCATCATGTTCTTCGTCGTCATGATCGTCGTCGTCATGATCGTCGTCATGATTATTTTCTTTAACGACATCCACTTCACCCTTAACCTTTTCCATTGGCATAGCTCCAACAGAGGCAGGTTTACCAGGCGCAGTAGCTTTCTTGACATTTTTCGCTGATCCGTCACCTTCGCGACGGACAGGATCAGTAGGTGTCACCCCACCCAAATCCTCAACTTCACCCTTTACCTTTTCCAAGGGATCACTGGGTGCAGCGGCTTTACTACGACTTAAAATATCTGCGGCAGCTTCCATTAAATTTTTCGACATATGAATCTCCTCTGTTGGTATTACTATTTATAATTTATAAGTTTTTCAAAAACGACTCAAACAGTTCTGCAGCGACTCGTTCTACGTCTTTTCGTGATGCCTTTTTGATTGTTTTCTGAACATGCTCAATCTGTTGTTCCATGAACTTTCCATCAATATAAATCCATTCACGCGCCTCCATAATACCCGACACCCAAGCATCAGGGGCTGAGGGGTCTGCAACAATATCCACGGTGGACAATTTGAAATCTTCCTGTACTCGATTGATTCCATCAATCGATTGTAAGGATCCCACTCCACGTGACGAGACGCCCAGCTTGATACCTTCATTAATGAAACTTTTCGTAATTTCGCCATTTGGAGTTGGTAGAATTTTCGCTTTTCCGTAGATATTATTCCCATCAAAGTGTAACTCAGTAATAAGATGAGAAACTTTATCAAGATTGATGGTGGGAGTGTCTGGATGTCCTAGTTCACCCAATGATCGTTTTTCACTAATTGTTTGCTGATAACGATTTAATTCATTTTCTAGAATCTGTTTAGGGTAAACTCGTCCATTGCGGTTTTTTGCTTCCGCTTGCATAAAGACGCCCTTGATATAATAATTCTTATTGCCTGTATCAGACTTTTCCACCAAAACTTCTGTGTCGGAACCTGAAAATTCTTTGAGTAGTTTCATGGATAACCTTTAGTGATTGTAGGCGACAGGAACAGCTTTAACATTCGTTCCTGCATCAACCTGTACTGTTTCCGTTCGATCTTTTTCTAAAAGCATTTCAGATGCTGCTAGAATGGTCACATTGCCAGTTGTGGTGCCGGCACCATCCGCAATCGTAATAACATGTTGAGTGCTGGCATGAGTATTAACCAATCGCAATAAGGTAGCACCACTAACAGTGGTGTTTGCCGATGAACTTAGTGTGACTTCGTTGGATAATATTTTCAGTCTCATTAGTGGATACCCATTGCCTTTCTTTTCCGCAAACTAATTTTTCGTTTTCGTAATGCTTGCTGTAATTTTGCACGACGTTTAATTGCTGCCTTACGTGCTTTTAACCGCATTCGTATTCGCGCTGCAGCTGGGATCCGTACCAGTTTTCCTCGTTTCAGTGTAAATCCTCTAATCGCAGATCGCTTAATGTTACGCTGCAGTTTACCTTTTCGAATGCGCCGACGAATAAGATTAATTCGTCCGCGACGTAACACATCACCTTCCGTCAATAGTTCTGTTGTCTCGTGCGATTCCCCTAATGTATCTCCAATCATCGTTTTCATTCGCACACATGCAATATCACGAATCGTATTTAATCGCTCTACAATCGTTGCACGAGCGTCTTGAAATCGCTCTGTCATAATTTGTGCAATCAATTGATTCATTTTATTTGGGCGACTCCGTATCTTGAAAAGGAACCGTAAAGTATCGATTTAATTTGTCACTATAATACAATGCTACTTTAGTATCATGCGGATACATACGAATTGCTTTTCGACGAAGAATGATTAACATCGGCGGTTCTTTATTAAGTAATGCAATAGGAGAATCAGCAGAATCAGCAATTTCCTGAATCTGTTCTTCTCTTACCGCTTGCCGTACTTTTTGAAAGACGCCCATATTACCACTAACAATCTGTGTTAATTGTTTTACCAAGTCAAACACCAGTTGTCGTTCTTGCATGGACATCGGTTTCTCTTGATGCAACTTATCCATTACACGATGAAGTTTGGGCAGCAGAGTTTTATCCATCAACCCTGCACGCACCAATATATCAAACCGTTGCTGTTCGGGTGAAACGGCTTCGTTCAGTTGTCGTTTCAAATCACCGAAAGATTTCATATCCCCCCAGTTGGCTCAACAGTTGGTTTAACCTCTTGCTGAAACAACGCTGACGCGATTTCTTGCTTACGTGTATCCAAAGCGTTCAACACACGTTGCCCCAGCAACTCATGTACAGAACCCGTTGCATCTGTCAATTTATCCGTTGCCACTGACTGAATTAAATCGTTAATATTAGACATAAACACCTCATATTATTTATAATCTTTTCTTTGCTGCACTCACAGCTGCATCTAAATCTGGCGTCAAGGATTTTGGTGCTACAGGTGCTGTCGGCAATGGTTCTGGCATCGCGGGAGGTTGCATCGCAACGGGTTGCGCAGGAAGTTCTCCGACTGGTGCCATAGCAGGGTCCGATGATGTTATTTCTTGTTTCTGTTCCTGTTCTAGCTCATCTTGCATCTCTGCCATTTCGTCTTCAGTCATTCGCAGAACATGACGTTTCACCCAGGCTTGAGAGTAATATTTACCAACAAAAGGATCAATTTGAGCTGCCAGGGCGACACGATTCTGAGTTAGATCAGCTTCACGTAATTCATAATAGTGATTGTCAGACATGAAATCGTAAGTAATGTCTTGTTTGATTTGATCCCATTCCTCCACAGAACAAATGCCTTTGAGAGACAATTGTACTCGTAAGGCATCATCAAATATTTGTGAAAACTTTCGACGAAGTCGTTGAATAAACTTAAAGAATTTAATTTCATCGCGGGTAACTTCTGCCGCCCGACCCAATCCAGCCAATCCACCACCCGTTTGATCATCTAAACGAGTCATTGGCACATTGAGAGATTGATAGAGCTTTTTGCGGAAATAAATAACATCTTCCAACTGCCCAAGATTTTGCCCAGCTGGCAGCGTAGTGATTTCTGTGCCTTTAGATCCCTCGCGCCTGGGCAACCAAAAATCTTCCAGCATACTCAGATGTTTTCGTTCATCCCGAATTTCTCCTGTGCTGGCATCATATACCAATTTGTTGCGGTATTTGACCATAATATCATGGACGTATTGTTCCGCTTTGAGTTTGGGAAGATTGCCAACATCAATATAGAAAATTCGGCGTTCTGGTGCACGAGACAACCGATAAATGACCACCGCATCTTCAATCATGCGCAACTGATTTAGTGGCTTGATGGCTTTATGGAGATGTGAAATCACCATGACCGATTTGGCATCTAACATGCCTGACGGAACATAGACAATAGAATCAGTAGCAATACGAATGCCTTGACTTGTTGATGCGGTATAAGTCTGCGCAGTCATCCCACGTTCATTGAACACATAGTATTCAGACACCGCAGCAATTGTATCTACCCCAGTTGACGAATCTCGTTGTTTCAATATTTCACGAACTTTTCGAATCTTTCGTGGATCAATAAATCGTAACTCTTGAATGCCCAGCTTGGGATTGTCCTCATTCACCATCACATGAAAGTAGACTCGTCCATCCACATACCAGCGACGAAACAATTCTTCGGCAATATTCTTGAAATTTAGCAGATGAAGAATTTCTTCAAATTCTGCTTCGATTTTCTTTTTGATGGTATCTGGTTGTTTGAGTTGTTCGAGATTGATTTTGACGATTTGATTGTCTGTATCTTGTGAGATTGATTCAGTGATAATATCATCAATCGCCATGGAGCATTCTGGATGAAGCGACATTTCGCGATACCGCGTCACCAATTCAAGTTCGTTGCGGACTGATCCTTCTAAATCTACATAGGTGCCATAATACGCACCCTGCGTAATAGTGACTGCGCCGTCTTCAATAGCGGATTGAGGGAGAACCAGCGCGGGTTTGTCGTCTGGTTGAACTTGAACTGATTCTTTTTTGCCGAGAGTGAATCCGAATAACGAAATTGGCATGGGGTAATTACTCCATCACAAAATAATAATAAAGCGGGGGAGCGAACTCCCCCGCGCTGTCATCATAACTAGACTGTCAACGGTGAATTTTCACCCAGTGTCTGCCAGTACTGATACGACAGAGTTACTGTGTATTCTTCCACCGTGTCGTTGGAACCCCAGTCCAAATCAATCTGTGCGAGATCTGTGGGAAATGCACCGATCATTTGGTAAGTTTTAATAACATCACCAGTCTTGCCATATTGCGTAACAATTGGACTAGCAGTGTAAGCAGCTGATCCAACAGCACCAGACAAGCGAAGATTGGTTGAATGGGTATTGATTCCTCCCATCCATTTTTCAAACGCTTTCCGAACAATAAAATCTTCATCGTTCAGAATCGTAATTGTCCAATCAGCAAAGGTGCGGTTCCCTGCTAATTTGACTTCACGACCAAAATACTGTAAATTTACAATACCGATAGTAGATCCAGGCAATGCAGCAGTCTTACACATAAATGTCAACTTTTCTCCAGAGTCGCCAGCGACTCCGAAGATTGTTGGAAACTGCATTTCCACTTGAAACAAGTTGGGACGTGCACCATCCTTAGCGAATTTTGATCTAAAAGTAGCAACATTAAATGGCATATAGGTTCTCCTTAATTCGTATCAGTATTTAGTGGAATCTTTAAAACTTTCCAACCACTTCGTCAAACGCCACACCAGTTCTCACGGCAACAAAGTTCAACTTAATGAAGTTGATGCTGCGAGCAGGTTTAATATAAATGTCACCAATAAATTCGTTACGATCAATGACTTCTGGTGTATTGTTGCTGGTATCACAGACAACACGGAAATCAAAGATACCACGACGACCTTGAACGTCACGGAGGAAAGGTTCCACCAATGAGACGAACTGTGCGCGAGTAAATTCATCATTAAACTCGAACAGTGAATACTTAGCTGCACGAGCGATGGCTTTCTCTAACACAATAAACAACCGACGCACATTGATTCGATCAAATGCACTCGGTTTACTCTGCAGAGTCTTATCGCCATATAGAATTGATCCCTCACCTGGGAATGTAGTTACTGGATTGATGCCATTTTTATAGAGTTCATCTCGTTCAGTTTGTGATGGTGTCCAAGATAACTTAATAACGTTCTTAATAGAACCACGATTGAATCCCGCTGGTGAAAACCACGGTTCGCGAGTATTGTCAGTTCTGACACATAACCCTGCGGTATCACCGCAAACTGGAACCCAACGATAGACATCGTTATACTTATCATATTGATACTTCCAAGCAGAATCTAAAAAGGCATAGGAAGTAGATGCTAACAGATTACGATAAGCAACCACATCATCTACCTCACCCCCCGCATTGTCCACCACATCAGCATAGAGTGGCGAGAAGAATGCTACGCAATCCTTACGTGTTTCAACAATGTTAGAAATCAGATGTGTAGCAATTGTCTGATTCGCAGGACCTCCTAGAACTAACGAAATATCCACAACATCTGCATTGGCAAACAGATCATATGAGGTAATCAAATCAGCATTTGATGGTGCCGCATCGACACCGCCACCCAATGACGCATAATTAGGCTTGTAGACATTAGTAAATGTTTTACCAACCACAGTGGTGCCCCAATTGGTGCCAGCTGTGTCATGATCGCCCCAATAGATCCACTTAGATTTTCTGAAGATGACTTCTGGATAATAAATCGACGTGCCACTTTCATCCTTAACGTCAGAGCCTTTGGAAACAAATGGATATTTCTCAATAACAGTCTCAGGAACACCAGAGATTCCACCATCTTCATCAATGACGATGATATGGGCTTCATCAATGGACCCACCTAAGTTAGTTGCGTACGCAGATGTTCCAGGTGCGCGATCAAACTCATCTGCATACTGCCATTTCCGCAGAAGTGCGGTGTTAGCAGTAATCGCAACAGTCAATGCACCAGACAATACGATATTACCAGAGTTCACCGCGCTGACTTTGATATAGTCATTGGTTCCGAGTTTGACCAAGTCATTGACGGAGAGATAGTTGGTTGGATTGACCGTGACGTTAATGGTAGTATCGCCCACACTAGCTGCGTTTGCTGTGGAACTAATCTGCGCCGTTAGATTGGACGAAAAGGCATTCGCTGACGGGCAAATGGAAACTTTAATATTGTTTCCAAGACTGCCACCATACCGAGCCGCCCACATTCCAAACGTTCCCGATCCATCGTAATAATCAGATTCATAGAGATCTTGAGTTTTAATGAGTACTGCAGCTGCGGAATTGGCTGTCGCATTCCTAGTCGCAGTGTTGGCAGCCCGAACCACTCGAAGATTATTGCCATATGCGAGAAAGTTTGCAGCAGTAAAGAAATACTGGTATGTATTAGCATCAGGTTCACCAAACCGTTCAACAAGACGAATTTCGGAATCTATAAGAACACGCTCTCCGATAGGACCCCAATGAAAATTACCTGCTAATGCGCCACCAGTCGTGGCAACAGCAGGAATGACGGTTGATAAATCGATTTCAGAAACCGTTACGCCTGGTGATAACATAAATCCCATAAGAGACTCCTTGTGTTATGCAAAATCGTGATAATACGTCAAAAATTGTGCCTAAGTCGCTATATCATATTTATAAATTACTAAATTTGTCTTCTAATACATCTTGAACAGTTTTACCAATTGGAATCCACAAATCTTCATCAATAACCATCGGTTCGTTCTCGACATGCTCCTCATAACCAAGAAATCCAAATGATAGCCAGTCTGTGTTCTCATTTTCGCTTTCCAGCGTTCTTCGGATGTCGGTATTATTAGTATCTCGAAAATATTTCTGTGAAGCCAGCCATCCAAATAATACTAAAGTCATCACAATATCGTCATGATATCCCTCATCCGCTCTATAGGTATTACCTTGTTGGGTAAACGTAGATAGTTCGGAAATAGTCTCAAAATCATGAATAATGAGTTTTTCTCGTTCAATGAGAGTTTTGAGGTTAGAACACCCAATTCGTTTGACGGATTCAGTCATACGTAATCCCATTAGTACACGTCGTTTGAATCCTGCAGAGACTTTGACACCGCGTTGTTGAAATCCTTCTGTTCGAAAGAGATTTTCATATTCCAAATCATGATGAAGTGATTCCGCCACTTGAGATCCCACATCATTCAATTCGATTAAAATAAACGCTCGATTATAGTTCGTCCCCACGGTAGAAATAATCGTTGGTAGTAACAGTGGAGGAATTGTAGCATTTTGATACTTGGCAACCTGACGATACGGCATCGAAGTGATATCAAACACGCTAAATGCAGACGCATCTTGATCTAATCCATGAGACACATCACACGTAATGATATAAGTGTGTCCCTCAATCGGATCTTCATAGATATCTAAGTGTTGTTCTTTGCGTAACGGAACATGATAAACGAGCTTAGATAATACCGATCCAGCGATCAGTGTATCTGATGAGCCCAAGAAGTCACACAACACTTCCTGTCTAAATTTCACATCTCCCAAAACTTGCAGTTGTTTCTCCATCCAATCATGATCCCGTTCTGGATGTGATTGCCATGGGAAAGAGAGTGACTGAAATCCATTTCGCTTTTCTTCTGCATCTATCCAAAACTTATAAAAGTGATTTAGCCCATTGGGAGTAGACGCGATGAGAATCTTAGTTTCTTTACCAGACGAAATTGTGGGGAATATTGAAGTGAAAAACTCATCAGCGATATTATTGTGAACATGCGCGAATTCGTCTAAAAACACCAAACTCAATGAATATCCACGAATACCAGATGAACTGGTTGCGGCCGCTAAGACTCGTGATCCGTTCTCTAAAGCAATTGAACCCTTATTCCATTCGATAACGCCCTGTTGAAGCCAAAGCGGCAAATGTTCATAAGACAATTTGATACGCGACAGAATTTCTCGTGCGATTACAGCCTTATTTGCTAAAATGGCACAGACCTTATTATCATGAAACAAAATATACCACAGAAAGAACGCTGCAGTGGTGGTGGTTTTCCCCATCTGACGAGGAAGCCGCACAATCACTTTATTCTCTTTCACAAACGAGTCAATGATGTGTTTTTGAAATTCAAACAAATTAAAGGCAATGAGCCCACGATCCACATGAATAATTTTGACATATGTGCTAATAAAGTATTCACAATCCGTCGCACATCGTTGGTATTCCTCGATCTGTTCTTGTGTAAAAGCAACAGGAACTCCCACGCATTTCAAATTGGGATTATTCAAATACGATTCGTTCATGATTTGAGATGGTTCCGCAGTTCTTTCGTAGTTCCCACAAACACCGCGTTTTTCACGTGAATAGGTGCATTCTCTGTGGATGCAGTTTTCTCTGAGAGTTCCAGTTCTTTCTTATGAATCTCCATCAAATCTTTATTCAAATCAGACATGGTTTTCATTAATTGAGTTGCCACTTCATAAGCGCGAGGATGCTGCGAATCATTCGCGATTCGAATGAGATTCTGAAGCGTAGGAATGCCGGCATCAATCAATGCGCGAATATTCTCACGCGCATATGTTGCATCATTCGTCTGGGTGCCATCAGTGGCCACAGGCGCTGACACCGTAACTGATGGTAGAACAGGCGACAGAGCTGTTCTGTCTAAAATTTCCACTAAAGTGTCATCCGTCATAGTGTATTAGGAAATTCAGTTAATTGTTCAGAATAACCAAAGTCACTGCTTACATTGGCTGACAAGGGTTTTTGTTGTATCTCAATAATTGCAATTTTTAATGCGCTTGTTTCTGTTTTGGTTACTGTGACACTGGCATGTGAGGTATCACCAATAATGACATCATGAACATTAAAAACGTCAGTAGAACTCGCACCAACAATCAAAAGTTTTTTTAGTGTGCGTTTCCACGCCAGTACTGTTCCCAATGCAGCAGTAGAATCAACAGAAGTGGCGTGCGAGTGAACATTCGACGTAGTGTGTCGATGAGATCGCACTGTCTCTCCTTCAAGGAAATCTTGATTACTGATATGCGTAACATAGACTGTTTGTAATTGACGATTCAAAGTGTCATGATAGAAATTGGTAATCGTGCCACCCGTATTGCCGCTATTTGCAATATTCCCTATAGTGATATTCGTATTTGCCGAAGGTCCAAAGAAGTATCCCTTTAGTGTAAAGTTAAATTGCCAAATAATCAATCGAGTGCTACCAGCAATTGCTGGACCTTCATACTCAATCGTTTGATTCACACCAGTAAGCAGAATAGGAATATCTCGTTTTAACTCCATGTCGGGTATTAACGTGGCACTCACGATAAAGTCAGGCTGAAAATAGGGCAAAATTTGTTCTGCGATTTGAGTACCATCTTCAATATTGCGCGCATAGAGATTCAATGAAAAATCAATATTGTAGGGAGCACCAGTATAGAGACTTTTTAGTGAAGTGTTTCCCGCAGTTGGGCCTTGAAGTTTCAATGTATTCTGTTGTTTTCGTTCGGGGTCATAGGTGATGCGATCAATCTCAAACGATAATCGCGGCACAGTGACCATAACCGATTTCGTCAAGGTGGGGTCTGATTGAATTCGCGTCAACCATCTTTCTTTGGGACCATACGCCAGCGGCACCTTAAATGTTTCTTTTTGTGTACGATCTTGCGTATAACGTGTTAGATAGAGTCCATTAAAAAGTGTTCCAAAAATGACGACGTATTTGCGTATGAGTCGATGGTAGAAGTGTGTAAACATCAGAATGAACCTTCACTAAACGGATTCGTCTCCGAGAAGTCAATGATACTGTCCGCTTCTTGCTGAATGAGTTTATTATCAATGACGTCTTCAGTGGCGAGTTCCAACGGCGTATTCGTGTCTGTTGAGGTTAACGTCCAGGCAGCATTACTACTTGCACCACGAATCAAGACATTAGAGGTAAACGTTCCCCGAACACGAATAGCATCAATCGTGCGAGTGCCTGGAGTCCAATTGCGTACAATTGCTTGCACAGTTGCGGATGCGAGATTCGCACCTTGATAAATGATTTCGGTATTGCTGGAATCAAAAGTCCCTGATCCACCAACAGCAACCACGAAATTGGTCCCACGATACTGATCAAGAATCTGATTGTCGATTTCATCAATCCCTGTTGCAATAATTTCATCTGAGAAGACAAACTGTTTCAGACGTAAACTATAAACATAGACATTTCCACCACGTCCACGCCCCAGGGTATACATCATGGCTTGATTATTTTCGTGTTCGACATGAGTGATTTCAAAAAAGTTTTGTATTAGGGGTACATATACCAGATCACCCTCGCGCGGGCGAGTCATATTTGGTACATTTGTTTTGAATCGACGACGCGAAACTAACAGACTCATTTCATCACGAATTTCCAAACCAAACTTGGAGATAAAGTCCCCCTCACCCTCCATGGCGGTAGTGTTCTCTAAATACATCTCTATCGCATGGGCACTGGTATATTGCTTAGTGGGATCTTCGCCGTAAAGAGTATCTATTCCAAGGGTGGTGTTGCTACGACCCGTGCGAGGCAAATAATACACGGACATGCCATGAATGCCCAGTGTCTCAATGACCAAATCCTCAACAAGCAGTTGCTCGTTGGTGACATGATCATTTGGGAAAAAATTAAAATATGGATTAATTGACATATTAACCTAGAAACATATCTCCAGGCAACACATTCATCTGGTGCATAGATTCTTCTAGGTCTTTAATCTCGGTTACAGCTTCGTCATAAATCTGTTGTCCATTGAGCATTACGCCACCAGGCATTTGTATGCCACTGAACTTTTTGAGATTCGTACCCCATTGCTTTTTCAACAGGGCCGTCGCATATTTTTTCAAAAATCGGTCATTCCAAATATCAGCATATCCCGGAATTGTCGCAGTTAGTCCTGACGCAGTATTTGCAAACGCTGTAACTGTTTTCATGATGGTGGAAGAACTAATGTTAGCAATCGTCGCTTGAGTGTTGCCGATGTAGATAATGTCCCCTTCGATAAAATCTAAATCAATCGTGGTGCCAGTGCCTGTCACGGTATTAGAATTTGCCGTAGTTGCGAAGGTACCAGTGACAGTCACCAATTCTCCATTGAGACGCCGATAACATTCTAAAATGACCCAGGTACCTGGTTGCAAATCTCGTACCCAGTCCTGATCAATATACACTTTATTCAGATGACGATTGAATCGAAATTGAGGTGTTCCAGAGAACAACAAATTAAGCGTCCGCAGATGCTGCATCGTAATCTCATAAGAGACATACGACACCGAAGTAAAGTCATAGAGATCATGCAAACGTAACTGATACCGAAGATCAAACATATTGACACTGGCATTGCTCTGATCAAACGGAAAAATTCGTGTTACACCGATGATTGAGTCGGGGCAATAAATCCAGCGACGAGCGTAATCTTCTGATGTAATCTGATGAGTGACAAACACTCTTTCCGTGCCGTTATAATGATAATCATCCCAAAAGAGCTTGGCGTCATCGACTCTATCGCTAATCTGATCGTTATCCAGATTCACTTCAATGACGGGGTGCCCCAGTTGTCTAAGACAGTAATCAATAAATTGTGCGCGTGTTTGTGGTGCTGACATAGAACTCCTCAGAAAAGAAAAGATAATTCTTAAAGTATTTATACTTTAGGTCTGTTGGGGTCATCCATCAAATACCCTGTTTTACTACAGTATTTCTTAGTGGGGTCAAACCGATCATAGTTGAATAGGTGCCAGTTAGGTTCGCCTGGGCAAATGCGTTTCCCATGAAAGTAATCCCCAATATGCGTAATCAGCGGGGTCCCATCAGACTGCTTGACTACGGCTGAACACGCACCTGGGTATTTCCACTCTAAATATTTGAAAATCATTCCTTCATTGAGATTAAACCGATAATAGTCTACGAAGGGTTCGCGCACCACCCAGCCAGGATATAGACTTGCAATTATCGAAAAGACTTCGCGAGTACGTTCAAATCGATACGCTAACCAAGTTTCATCAGTTTCGCGAAGTAATCGAGGATCATCCCAGGTATACCATGGTTGTCGCTTGAGCACCGTTTGAACTATCGAGGCATCGGATTCTATCAACCCAATCAAGTCATCAATCTTGACGGGCTGAGTAATGACAACATCATCTTCTTGATGCCAAATATAATCATATTGTCGATCTCGAATAAGATTGAAAAACTCAGTCCATGTCACCGATAATCCCCTATTTTCTTCATGAAGAATAATCTCTGTGTAGCCATAGGTTTCTACCAACAGACGCACAAGATGATTATTGCGCCCCTGTGGATAGTCATCAAAGAAAATTTTGTGAACGGTATGTGATCCAAAATCTAAATGTGACTGGGCTTCCAGAGTTTGCGTGAGATATTCAATCCGATTTGTGGAAAAGATTACTTGACAAATTTTCATACTTTCAACCACTCTGGATGAGACAAAAACCAAGTCACCACTTGATGAAGTCTTTCCGAGACCTTCTGTTGAGGAGACCATCCTAGTGTTTGTAATCGTCCTCCATCTAACGCATAGCGTAAATCATGCCCAGGACGACTGCTATGAAAATCCACGAATTCAGCATGTAATGATTTGTTTTGAATTTTGGCAATATATTGCGCTAGTTCATAGTTGTCCCATTCTTCTGGACCTACGAGATTGTATTTGGGACACAAACACACACCATTCCCAACTAAGTGTTCAGCAGGTTGTGTTAAGAGAAAATACAATCCATCTGCTACATCAGAAGCATGAATATAATGTCTTGATCCCGCTTTGGTTTTAGTCGCATTAGCATGAATAGAGATCTTTTCTCCTGTTGCTATTCGACGAATACACAACGGAATAAACTTTTCTGGATGCTGACGCTCTCCAAAGACATTCATCGTGTGAGTGACTAGAATCGGCATTTTGTAAGTGTTATGAAATGCAACTGCTAATTCTTCTCCCCCAGCTTTGGACGCAGAATACGGATTAGTGGAGTTATATCGATCATATTCTTGATACTTAATGTTCGCTGGGGCAGGACCAAAAATTTCATCGGTGGAAAAATACACTAGACGTTCTAATTGTGATAATGATCGAGCCCATTGAAGCAAATTGCCTGTGCCCACGACATTATCCATAACGAATTCCATTGGATATTCAATAGATCGATCTACATGACTTCCTGCAGCCAAATGCAACACATAATTGACATGAGGCCCAATCATCTTAGCAGTTAAAGGAGAAATCTCAGATTTCAAGTCATGCCACACAATCCTCACTCGTTGACGAACTTCTGGCGATACTGTAATTAACACATCCGCTAGACGATTCAAATTACCTGAAAAATCTAAACGATCTAGACAGATGAGATTCCAGTTGGTTTTTTCTAAGAGATAGACTATTACATGATGCGCAATAAATCCTGCTCCACCAGTTATTAGAACTGTTTTCATAATTACCACTCCGCATTAAAAAAGAATAATTGAAAGAGTCGCCCATCATTCTTAGTAGCACCAAAATAATCAAGTGACATATGAAACAAATTGCCTCGATAAAGTGCAAGTCGATTATACCGATTGCTGATGACATCACACAAGTCCCACTTTGTCATATCTTGGGCTTCATAATCCGTCGTCACATATTCATATTGCCCTGATACTTTATGACGAAATAAACCAGTCCCCGCAGTGTGCGGAGCGTTGGGTGTCAAATAACACACGCCTGCCCAGTTATTGAAATGATCACTATGAATCCAGCTGCGGTCAGCGGCGGTCGTATATTGAAAAGAACCAGTAAACCCGTCTTGCGCGAACCACTCAGTTACTTGCCCTCCATGTTGACGGATAATGTGTTGAATCGTCTCTTTGACATCCTCTGTTAAAAAGGATTTGGTACGAACTCCAGGATAATTGCCTCTGATCTCAAACGCTTGATTGAGCGCGAATTCGCGGACCGCATCAGGATTTGTATAGAAGTCATCCACGATAATCACATTGGTTCGCATAGCATCCTCCTCAATACAGCAAGAATCTCCCATCAGGGCTTTGCCATCCCAACACCTGAACCGGCAGCGTCACAATCGATGCGCGATAATCGTTCAATAAAAAATACAACAGCGTTTCTATGTCATAATGTATCATTGAGGGATGTTTTAGTATACTGGCCATGCCTTGATATAACTGCGTAAACGTGGGCAAATGATGTTTGCCATATCCATAGAACACACTACAATACTGGTTTAATCTATTATGCCCTTCTTTGTGACGCAAATCAACTTTATCATATCCCCAGGTTGAATTCCATTCAAATGATAGGGGCATTTTGAAAAAGATTTGATTCAGACGATCTTCAGTAAAGACATTTGCATGATATGCGGATGTCAAAAGATACCGTCCACTCATTTTGAATAAGAAGTCATACTGCTGAAGTTCTTGGTGATAGGCAACCAAAAAGTTTCGTAGCATCAACGATTCTCCTAAACTTTTATTTGGATGCCGACGAATCAATTCATACTCAGCGGGAGTCGTCAAATCGCGAATCGGCACAAATATACAGCGAGGAAAGAAACGTGGAAGTTCAGTCGCATAGCGAATATACTGCTCACTCGCATCCACAACATAAATGGTTGCGGTCGGATTATGACAGATGAGATTGTTGATAGTTGCGATAGTTTGTCGATAGCGTTCCGCAGTAGAAAAATAAGATCGTGTTTGCGCGTAAGAAAGTGGTGCGGTATCAATCTCTATACAGGAACTAATATACACTGCGTTGCTCATGCGTAAAAATCCTGTCGTAAGATGCGTTGAAAATACACATCAAATTGAGGATGCACCACGTCATCCGTATAATACGTCGTTGCATGAGTGAGACAGGTGTGGGAATCAATACGATCTAGTGATTCAAGAGCGGTGACAAATGATCGAAAATCTTTACAGCGATAGCCTGTAATACCATGTAAATTTGTTTCAGCAAATCCTCCCCAATCCGTCGTAATGGCGGGAGTGCCGGAGAGTTGGGCTTCGACAACAATATTGCCAAATGGTTCTAGATAATACGTGGGTGCCATTAAGGCTTTCGCGCGTGACAATAATTGTTTGCGCTGAGTGGGATTGACATACCCCACACATTCAACATGTTTTGGAGTATTAGGATAATTAAGATGTATTAAAGATCCAGGACCTGCAATCACTAATCGCTGCCCTGTGCGTTCTGTTGCTTGAATGCAAATATCCACACCCTTATCTCGCGTCACTCGTCCTAGATATAAAATATAATCTTCTTTCTCTGCTCCACTGCGATACTCAAACTCACTGGGTGTAAATGCATTGGGGATCACAGTATCAGTCCACGACGGTGAACACAACATCTGCCGCTGCCCATAATAATAGTGCATTTGCGAGTAGGACGTGAATGCGCGATAGGGTGCAAACACACACTCAGTGCGATAACCAATAGAAGGTTCCACAACAAAGACATTTGGGTGCGCAGCAACAGCAGCTTGTTGCGTGTTGCCCCAAAACACAAGCACCAAATCATTCGGATGTTTGCGTTGCCCAATTGCATCTGAGGCGCGGCGATTGAATAGTGTGGCCAGTTTGTCATCATGCAAAAACATTTGATGTTCATTTGGTGGTGGCAATTCGTGATTGTAGATGGTAGTAATATTCTCACAGGATACAACAGATGATTCATGCCCGTAATGATAGACATGATATCCATAGGATTGCAGATATGTAATGAGTTTTGAAATAGCAACATTGAACGGATCAATGCGATATCGCAGATCCGTGATACCATAGGGATTTGAGAGAATATGTACGGTCACAGGAGTCATCATATACACATCATCACATGAGGGGAACGAGTTTATTTATTCTACTTGTTGTACTGTATACCAGGCATTATGGTAATGTCATGAACAATCGTGCCTACTCTTCTCGTTTAGTCCAGCGAGTTTTTACGGATTGAATATGCGAATAAAATGGCTCAATCTTGGGTGTCTCGTCTCGATCCATTGCATGCCAAATCGTATCCAGTTGATCCCCAATAGAGCCATAGTCTTTTCGACGCAGATCGCGAATAACACGATCAATCACTTCGTCGTTAATTGTCAACCCCCACTCCTGACAATAGGTGAAATCAAATCCAGACGGCACTGTTGGTTGCATCGTCAGCGCAGCATGATCAGTATCTGAGAGAACCAGAAAGGCGGAGCAATCTGGTTTTTGTGCGATAATCACACTGGTGGGATGCGCAATGGGTTCTTGCGGTGTTCCCCAATAAGATACAAAATTACTCGCCAACAATTGATAGAGCTTCATGAGAGTTCTCCTGTGCAATTAGCGAAGTTACAGAAGCTGCATTTTCTAACAATAACTGTACTTCCTGCGATTCAATCAACGGGGGCTGTGCCGCAGGAATAAAGCCCAGCGCTTTGACGGCTTGAAATGTCGTCGGGTTACTCATCGCATTGCGGATCGTGGCGGGGTTCGGGCGTCCCTGCGCGATGATTTCTGATTGCAAATCCCGAATCATCTTGACCGTAAACTCCTGCACCGCATTGACTTCAAACATTTGTTCATCGGTATATCCGGCAATGCGCGTCGGTTCCGCATATTCATAACACTCATCAAGCAGCCGTTTGAGACACTCAATCTCCTGCCGATTTAATTCAAACGCCTCTTCCGTAATGACGTTGTGCGATTCCAGTTCCACCAGCTCGGCTTCTTTCGTGGTAATCTGGTGCTTCGGTGCCCCAGTGGCTTTCATATGGTCGATCTCTTCATACATGGCACGCGTTTTCAAGGCCCCCACTTCTTGTAACGCCGCTGCACGAATGCGCCCCTCCAGAAATCCCTTGAGCGTTTTGATCTTCTCCCATGGGGTTTCCCCAATCACCATATACCGATAATTAAATTCACTGTTCAATTTTGATGGCATTGTGTAAGTTCCTCCATAATATTTATACCGTTAATGAAAATCCCGCTGCCGCAAGAATGCGTCGTGCCGACCCCGCCCCAGTGGTGTCTGTTGCCACTACACCCGTATTGGAAACCAGATTGGTCATCGAAACGTTTGTTGAGGTGTATCCATACCCAAAGATGGCTTTATCGGTGCCATAGCCTGCCGCAGCAAGATAGTATCGTGCCGACCCCACCCCCGTAACATCAGACCCCACGACGCCCTGGTTGGTGACCAAATTGGTCATGGAGAGGACTGTTGATCCATTGTGTCCATATCCAAAGATGGCTTTGTCGGTGCCATAGCCCGCCGCTGCAAGACTGTGTCGTGCTGTGCCGACGCCCGTGACATCGGACCCCACGACACCCTGGTTGGTCACCAGATTGGTCATCGAGACGACTGATCCTCCTTCTCCATATCCAAAAATCGCTTTATCGGTGCCATAGCCCGCTGCAGCAAGAAAGGCCCGCGCTGTCCCCACCCCAGTGACATCAGACCCCACGACACCCTGGTTGGTCACCAGATTGGTCATCGAGACGTATGATGGTGTGTATCCATACCCAAAGATGGCTTTATCCGTGCCATAGCCCGCCGCTGCAAGCCAACGTCGTGCCGTCCCCACCCCAGTGACATCAGACCCCACGACACCCTGGTTGGTCACCAGATTGGTCATCGAGACGTATGATCCAGTGTACCCATACCCAAAGATCGCTTTATCCGTGCCATAGCCTGCCGCAGCAAGACTGTCTCGTGTCGTCCCCACGCCAGTGGTATCGGCTGCCACCACACCGGCAGCAGAGACGAGATTGGTCACGGAGACGTATGATCCAGTGATCCCATACCCAAAGATGGCTCGTTGTGTATTGCTTTGCCCAGGTCCTGTGGGGTCTAATCGCCAGTAGGTGCCATCCCAAACTTCAGTTCCTTGTAAAGATGTATTATAACCCATTTGATAATTAGATGGTGACGATGGACGAGTCGCGGTGGTCCATGTCGCTAATGTCAAAGTCGGAGCAGTAATCGTAGCACTAG
>Ga0194121_10000560_pt1 | contig 65814 bp, 60 predicted proteins | sample TA2MahCa50mmetaG_FD_148609 | JGI IMG/M metagenome (GOLD analysis project Ga0194121, IMG submission 148609) | Freshwater microbial communities from Lake Tanganyika, Tanzania - TA2015020 Mahale Deep Cast 50m | ecosystem: Environmental > Aquatic > Freshwater > Lake | place: Tanzania: Lake...
CCCACAGCAACGCCAGAACCGCTGAGCAAATTCCGATTGGTGATCGAACGATGGTTCGCAAGAAGATTGGTGAACGTGATTCCCGTAGTCTTCGGTTCCAATTTGGCAAAGCCCGTTTTGGTTCCGGCCGGCTTCAGCTCGGCGGTTCTAACGCCAGAACCGGCACGCCATACCAATGGTTCGGCTTCGGCCGAGGACATGGAACTCCAAAGAACGGCCCAAGCGACGGCGAGCGTAACGCCGACTTGCAGTCTGCTGTATCGCCGACTTGCAGTCGGCACCGCTCCCGGCTTAAACCTCTGAACCGATTTCTTGACCACGGATTTCACGGATTTCGCGGATCGAGCAGTGATTTTATCCGTGTGATCCGCGTAATCCGTGGTTGAATCAGGTTCATGGGGAGGGGCACTACAGTGGTCAGCCACTGCATTCTTCCGCCGCCGAAGAGCGGCTGACTGACTGCGATACGGCAGAGTGAAACTCTGCGTTGCGACCGAGGCGCTTTTTAAGCGGTGGCGACGTTTGTTGCCTGATTGCCGAAGGAACTGAATCCGCATTGTCGCGTTAACCTACGGGCCGGCTCGGACTGAGCAAGAGATTTCTCTCCAACGGAATTGGAAGTCCTCCCTAGTCTTGCCAGTCTTGCCATCTTGCCACGGTCCCCGATTGATCTTGACCGCAGAATGCGTTATAGATACGCGCATCCGTCATGAATCCAGAATGGCTTTTGTTGTGCATATCCGTTTGCACCGCCGGATTCTGGCTGCTGAAAAGTTCGTCACGCGGAAGAATCCGGTGGATTTTAGCATCGGCGCTCCTCACAATCGGCGTATTACTTGCCGCGCTTTGGGGCAATCAGATCCGGCGGAAAACTCACGCGGACGAGGCTTTGCTCAAAAGCGTGCCGCGAGAAGGCCGCCCGGACGGTTATGTGTCTTCGGACAAATGCCAATCGTGTCATCCGGACCAATACGCGAGCTGGCATGGGACCTTTCACCGAACAATGACACAATTGGCGGCGCCGGATACGGTGCTCGGGCAGTTCGACAATGTTACGTTGCAGACGCGCGGCAAAACGTACCGGTTAGAGCGCCGCGGAACGGAGTTCTGGGCCGAATTGGAGGATCCCGAGTGGATGTCAAAAAGCCAGCCATCAAACACCGCCCAGATTGCGACATCAGCAGCAGCCCCGCGGGTTTGGCGGCGTGTTGGACTACTGACAGGCTCGCATCACATGCAGGTTTATTGGATCCCCAGCCAGAATGGGAATATGCAAATGGTTTTCCCATTTGCCTGGCTCATCGAGGACCAGCGATGGGCGCCTTTTCAGGACACATTCCTGCGCGACCCGGACGCGGCGCCCTCGCCCCATATTTGGAATGTCAATTGTATTAATTGCCATAGCACTGGCGGCCAGCCACGCCCCAATCACCAGACGCGGACGCTCGAAACGCGCGTGGGCGAATTGGGAATCGCTTGTGAAGCGTGTCATGGACCCGCGCACGCGCACGTCACCGAGAACCAGAGTCCATGGAACCGCTACGGCATCCACTGGCGATCGAAAGGCGACGAGACAATCGTAAACCCCGAACGCCATCAAGCGGACGTTTCCTCTCAGATTTGCGGACAATGCCATAGCATTCGATGGATTCCCGATAAGAATGACTGGCACCAAAACGGATTTCGCTACCGGCCAGGAGGGCAACTTGCCAAGACCGAGCCGATCGTGCGGCCGACGCAACTTGAGTCCCAACCGTGGCTCACAACGCCCCTGAAACAAAACCCAACCTTCCTCGAAGACCGTTTCTGGCCCGACGGGATGGTGCGCGTCTCGGGACGCGAGTATAACGGCTTGATCGAATCACCTTGTCATCAGAAGGGCGAACTTTCCTGTCTGTCATGTCACTCGATGCATCAGAGCAAACCGAACGATCAATTGGCGCACGGGATGGATCGCAATCAGGCCTGCCTCCAATGCCACCGCATGACCAACATCGAAAGTCACACACGGCACCGAGCCGGTTCGAGCGGAAGCGAATGTTACAATTGCCACATGCCGCACACAACCTATGGCTTACTCAAGGCGATTCGCAGTCATCACATCGACAGTCCAAGTGTCAAAACGAATGTCGTCACGGGCCGCCCGAATGCGTGCAATCTATGTCATCTCGACAAAAGCTTGGGTTGGACGGCGAAATATCTCACGGAATGGTACGGTCAGAATTCGGTGACATTAAACAGCGACGAGGAATCGGTATCGGCAGCGCTCCTATCGTTGCTGAAAGGCGATGCCGGCCAGCGCGCCCTTGCGGCTTGGAGCATGGGTTGGGAACCTGCGCAAGAAGCGTCTGGAAAAAAGTGGATCGCGCCGTTTCTCGCGCCGTTGCTCGAAGACCCCTATTCAGCGGTGCGCTACATCGCTTACCGTTCGCTCAGGAAAGCGCTGCCTGAATCCAAGGAACTTGACTTCGATTTCGCAGGGCCACGAGAGCAGCAGGCGCGAGCACACGAGCGCGCCATTCAAATTTGGAAAAACGCTCAGTCCGTTGGGCTGGATCGAACCGGCACAAACATTCTCATTGAAGCAACCGGCGCGCTGCAGCAGGATGTGATCGACAGGTTATTGAAACAACGCAACAACCGCTCCATGGATTTGCAGGAATGAAACGGCTGAGCCAGAAACACATTTTCGCCCATGAACCTGATTGGAGCATGCGACGGCGCGCCGTAGGACCAGCGTCTCGCCTGTCCGGCGCCTGCGTACAACACAAGCAAGACCGGCGGGACGCGCTGTCCTGCCCAGTGCATGGGGGCAACGCGCGAAAAGATGTTTCCAAGACGGCTTTCACGTTGATTGAACTTCTCGTGGTCATCGCGATCATTGCGATTTTGGCGGGAATGCTTTTGCCGGCTCTTTCGCAAGCGAAAGCAAAAGCGCAAGGGATTGCATGCCTCAGCAATCTGAAGCAAATGCAGCTGGGTTGGCTCCTTTACGCGGACGATAACAGCGACAAGGTTCCGCCCAACGAGCATTTACGGCTTGGCACTTGGGTGCGGGGTTGGCTGGATAACGCCGCTGCCGTTCCGGACAACACCAATACGCTTCACTTACAGAACAGCCACTTGTGGCCATACCACCGCGTGTTGAGTATCTGGCGTTGTCCGTCCGACCGCAGCACCTCCGTGCACGGCGGGCGCACTTATCCGCGCGTTCGCAGCATTTCGATGAACGCCTGGATGAACCGCCGCGACTCCGACGCTGATTCTCGATTTAAAGTGATTCGCAAAACATCCGACATGACTGATCCCGGCCCATCCAGGACTTGGGTTTTGATCGACGAACGCGAGGATCGGATTAACAACGGCTATTTTTTCGTGGATATGACGGGCTTTTCACCCCGCGAACCAGCCCGCCTCACGATGACTGACATGCCGGGCAGCTATCATAACGGCGGCGCGAGCATTTCGTTTGGAGACGGCCACGTTGAACAGAAACGGTGGACCGATCCGCGCACCAAGCCTCCGCTTCAACGCGGCGTCAATCTAAGCCTTACCCACGGAGCCGCCAACAATGCGGATGTCATCTGGCTGCAGGAACGCGCTACGGGGCCGCGTTAGTAATGGCCCTCGACTGGACCGCAGCGTTTACGCATCTCCCCGCGCCTCGACTAAATGTTGTGATGGAGACTTTCGAGCTGAACTTAGTTCGAGGACAATTACGCTCTCGGTCTTATTTTGAAGAGATGCTGCCATCTCTGTCGATTTCAACCTCCTGCGCGTTGCGCGGAACGGCGATTTTCGCCTCTTGGCCGCCCGGCCATTGCAACCAAACGTGCGTTGGCGGTTCGGGCGCCGCCATGACGATCACGGCGCTGTCTTGCGACCAATAGCCGGCGCCTAAATGAATCTCTCGCGCCGGTCCCATTCGATTGCCAAAAACCAAGCGAAGCTTGGCGCCTATCCCATCCGAATTCGCTTCGGGTCCCCGCAGCTTAATGCGTAATCCTGGCCGTGCGCCACGGTTGCGAAAAAGCTTTGTGGCCCCGCTATTCTGAGCGACAACGAGGTCAATCCTCCCATCCTTGTCAAAGTCCGCCACCGCACAACCCCGCTGTTCGCCGTACACCTTGACTCCATTTTCTTGTCCGGGAACGGCCGTAAATGTGCCCTGGCCATTGCCCTTCAACCACAACCCCCGTCCGGCATCGTAACGGGATGTTTCCGTGTCCGCGCCAAAGAAGTTCTGACTGAGAAAAGCGTCTTCGCTTCCGTCACCGTCATAATCGGCAACCGCAACTCCGAAGGCTGGCGCAAATTGCGCTTCGACTGGCAAGCTTGCCGTCTCGAATCGGCCGCCCCGGTTTAGAAAAACCATCGAATCCAATGTGGTCGCAAACCATTCCTTAGCCATCGCCATCTTGTCGCCCAACACCTCGCTCACCGACGCCGTGCTGAAAGCTCGATACGTTGGAAACCTCAGAGCCAAAAACGGCAGAGAGGGCGAGGCGGCATCCAAGGTGGCCCACGGAACCGCTTTCTTAAGCGCGCCGTCGAAGTAAGCCTCGAGCAATGCAATCGTTCGCTGGCTGGCGAAGTCGCCATAATAGACTCGAACCGGGTGACGCAAGTGGCGTTGATATTTTGTGTTCCGGCCAAAATTGGTGGCAATCAGATCCATGCGGCCGTCGCCGTCGAAGTCGCCAGCATTCACCCCATTCCACCAGCCCACAAACTGCGCTAACCCCAGGGCCTCCGTCATCTCCCGGAACCTCCCAGCCGAATTTCGGAACACTCGGATTGGGCCCCAATCACAAGCCAGAATTAATTCCGCAAAGCCATCGCCCTCCAAGTCGCTGAACACGGCGCCGCTCACGAGTCCGATCTTCTCAAACTGTGCGCTACTCTCCGGATCGAAGCGAAGTGTGCCTCCGTCGTTGCGGTACAGTCGCGACGGGACGGCTTCCGGATAACGTCCTGGCCGGGCCCTGCCGCTCACAAACAAATCCAAGTCCTCGTCGCCATCGATGTCACTCAGGGCTAACGCGCCGATGCTTGAACCTTCAATTTGCACAATAGCCTCGGCCTTTCGTGCGCTGACGTCGTACTGGCGAACCGACGATGCCGATGAAGGTTCTCCTTCATAATTGGCGCTGCCTGCCAAGATAACCGTTTGGCCTGGACCTTTCCGCCAGCCCATCACAGCGGTTTGGTCACGCAAGACCTCCTCAGCAAAGGGCGCTTCGGCCACATCCGTGAAACCACCTTGGCCTGTATTGCGAAAAACCGAAAGGCGTCCACCGCGTCCCGAACCGATGATCAAGTCATCCCAACCGTCCCCATCGAAGTCGAACCAAGCCACGCCCGGGCCAAGCTGACTTAACCGGCGCGGAAGCAACGGTTGGCGGGAAAAATCGTCAAAGGACATATCCACGTGGCGATGGCCAAGCAATTGGCTAACGTCCTCAAAAGCGGTAGCTGCGCTTGCCGAGGCGCGGGTTGAATCCTTTCTTTGACTGGACGCCTGCGACTCGGACAGACCTTCCCGCGGCTTCGCAGTCGCCGCCACGGTTTCGTCGATTTCGTAAATGCGATTGGCTTGCGCATCTTCGACGATACTCACGCCGCCGTTGCGCCAGGTCACTTCGATCTTAATTCTGTTGGTAACAGCTCCTGCGGCGAACACCCGCATCGTGTCATCGCAAGAAAGGTACCGCCCACCACAGATCATTTCCTGGCTTTGCGGAACTGCTCCGCCAAAGACTTTTACCTTGGCGCCGACGCCATGCACATTTTGCCCTTTGCCCTTCAGGCGAACAGCCACACGCGGGGCGCTCGCGTTGTTGCGATAGATTCCTGCCGCGGAATGGAGATTATTGACCACCACATCCAAGTCGCCATCGTTGTCCAAATCCGCCAGCGCCATTCCGTGCGAAATCCCGACGGTGTTGAAACCCCACTCTTCTCCGGTCTCGACAAAAGTCAGATCACCACGATTACGGAAGAGAAGGTTCGCGGTTTCGAGACGTGGGAACTTGAGGAGGTTGCGGACATGTTCTTCTTCGGTTGCTTTTCGTCCGGGCGTCTCGATTTCCTTCAACAAGTCTGCATCCAGTGAATCATGATTGTTGCCGTTGGTGACGAGCAAATCCTCAAAGCCATCGAGGTCCACATCCAGGAACGCTGCGCTCCAAGACCACTCTGACGCTTCCAGACCGCTGAGTTGGGCGATCTCTGCGTAGGTCCCATCACCGCGGCTGAGGAAAAGCGTGTTGCGTGGCGTTTCCGGACGATATTCCGGGTCACCGACCGGCAAATCGATCTTGCCTTTGAGCACGTTGGCTCGTTGCCGATGCCTAAACTCATGTTGCCGGCTCATCATATCGACCACCACGAAATCGTAATGGCCATCACGATTGATATCGGCAAAATCGACGGCCATGGAAGACATGCTCATGTTGCGCACCATCAGCCGGGGAGCAGCGCGGAACCGCAACCCGTTTTCATTGAGCCAGATTTTGTCGCGCGAGAAAAAGAAATCATTGCAGACGTACAAGTCGGGAGTTCCATTGTCATCCAAATCACGAAACGCTGCCGCCAATCCCCAGTCCAGCGGCAGATTCGCAAGCCGCTGCCCTTCCTCATCGGCGAAGGCGCCCGCTGTCCAGGAGACGGGACCGAAACGCCCTTCCCCTTTGTTGATGTAAAGAACGTCCGGTTCGCCTTTTTCGATCAAGCCGATCCCTCCCCCTTTATAAACCAAACCCTCAAAACGATCCTCCGGCGTGACAACCACCTTTCCATTGACGAGATACGCCTCGGCCTTGACGCCCGGCGGCGCGTCTTTGTACGTCGTTGTCCGATAATTCGCCACATAAAGGTCCAGATCACCATCTCCTTCGATATCCGCCAAAGCCATCGAGGCGCCGCAGAACCTCTTTAATAAGCCCGACGCCATCGATTCGTTGAATTGGCCTTTGCCATCGTTGAGGAACAAGCGCGTGCCACCGCCGACCGAATTAACGAAGAGATCCAGATCGCCATCTCCATCGCTATCGGCGAACACAGCGCCGGTCGAGAATTGCTCCCGACAAGCCACGCCGGCCTTCGCGGTTATGTCCTCGAATCTCCAATTCCCCAAATTGCGGTAGAGCACATTGGGGCCTTCGAGCCGGCAGAAATAAACGTCGCACCACCCATCACCGTCCACATCCCCCAATGCGACTCCGGAACCGTTCTCCAGGATGCGGTTGCGGGCCGTAGCAGCGTGAGAAAGGAAGTTCGTGAAGGTTATCCCGGTAGCAAACCCGTCTAGTCGCGTAAACCCGGTTTTGCCATTCGTGGCCACGATCATCGGCGCGCTGCGAAAGCCATGACGCGGTTGCCACTCCAGTCCGCTCCCTTCGCCAACCCGAGCCCAAGAGCAAACGAGAACGAGCGCAAACCGAAGAACAGCAGAATGAGAAACCGGTGGAAAGGATTTGCTGCCAATTGCTCGAGTTCGCATGAGGTTTCCTCAGCCTAGCCGACGACCAAAGCATTGCCAGCCTGTAGTTCGAATCTCCCATTGGCCGCCATTTTTGCCAAATTCTTGCCCCAGTTCAGTTCAGCAAATTCTTATTGCCAAATGCTCGCCAATCTGCTGAAGTATATCCTCGTTCCTGATTGAGTGAAACAAAATACGATTACGCCGGGGACACTATAGATCGAGCGTGGGTGAGGTGCCCAGGTTGGGTTCTTTGGTTGAATCGGCGTTACCCAGTTCCTTAGGACTGCTATGAACCAACTACCTAAAAGAACGCTCCTCTTCACAGCTCTCTTGCTCTCCGCAGGCGTGCTCACGGAAGCTGCAGCGCCCTCGAAGCCGCAGGGCTTCGTCACAGCCAAGACGTACCCAGGCGACGTAAGGACAGCTATTATTGGCGGCGCCACCCCCTCTCCGGATGGCACTTTCTATCCGGCCATCGCTGAAATACCCTTTGACGGGTATGAAGGTCTTGATGCTCCGAATGAATACAAGGGCGATCCGACCGTTAAGCCGCGAGGCGACATACGTAACAATTTTACGATGCACCTGCAGTTTTACTTTCATGCGCCGAAAGCTGGCAAACTGCAGTTTGCCATCGCCAGCGATGATCCGGGCAATCTTTTCGTAAGCACGGATGCGAATCCTGCCAAGAAAGTTGAAGTGGCCAGGGAACCCAGTTGGAATCCAGTGCGCGCGTTCGGTGGTGGAGATCCGACCGCCCCCACGCGACGGACCGTTGTAACCGATGGTAAAGACCCGTCACCGCGACCGATCAATTGGTCCCAGTACTTTACTGTTACAGCAAATCAAGTTCTCTACGTCGAAGCCCTCGCCAATGAATGGGGTGGCGGTGACAATTTAGCTGTAGCTTTCCGTTACGACGGTGACCCGGATTTCGCCGACGATGGAATTCCGATTGAAGGGAAATATACCTCGACGATCGACCGGGCCGATATCGCCAAAGCAGCCGCGGTGGCCGTTGTTGCCTCGCCGGTTGGGTTTGACATCGTCATTGTTAACGGCGTTGGCGCAACGGGCACCAAGATCAACGCTGGCTCAGTGAAGGTTGAATTGAATGGCGCCGCCGTCGCAACTACCGTTAACTCGACGGCGACAGGCGCCAAAATCAACTATGCCAATCCGTCAATCTTTGCTCCAAACTCAAAGCACAAAGTGAAATTAACGGCTACGGACACTGGTGGATCCGCCCTTACTCTGGAGCAAGAGATTGCAATCCAAAACTACGGCTTGCTCAGCAAAGACATCAAGATTCCCGATGCCGCAGTCGATAAGAGCAAAGTAGGTTTCCGTTGGAGGGTTTTCCAGAATAATGACCACCGGGAAAACAGCAATGCCAAGACCGAGCGCGCTCTTGCCGGTCAGCTCGTCGATGGCTCAGGCGCTCCGTATCCAAACCATGCGGACCCCTCCGCTCAAGGTAATGCGGCGGGCTCAGGCAAGAAGCTTGGCAACGCGGATAATGCGTTGATCGAATTCGATATTCCGACCGTTGTGAATTGGGACCAAGGCGGCGGCAGCAACGGCGCTTTCACGCCCGATGAGCAGATGCCCGGCATCCCGGGAATTGAAGGCGGCACCGATGGCATCGCTGGGGAAGTCTTCGCGTATGTAGAATTGCCCAAAGGTTTGATCCGGATGGGTGTCAATAGCGATGACGGCTTCAAGACTACTGCCGGCTTGAATCCGGCGGACAGCGCTAGCGCAATCTTGCTGGGCGAATTCAATGGCGGTCGCGGCGCATCGGACACCATCTTCACTTTCGTGGCCGAGGAAGCCGGCATTTACGCTCTGCGCACGATCTGGGAAGAAGGCGGCGGCGGTGCTAATATTGAATGGTTCACGTTCAAAGCGGACGGCACGAAGGTGCTGCTCAATGACGTGGCTAACGGCGGTCTCAAGGCGTATCGAATTGCCACTGTGCAAACGCCAGCGGCCCTTGTCTCCCGGTCGCCAACGCCCGGCGCCTATGAGGTGGCGCGCAAGCCGCGAATCGCCGCCGCTTGGAATGACCCACAAGGAGTTGTTGTGCAAAACTCCATCAAAATGAAAGTCGATGGCAAAGATGTGACCACCAAAGTCAGCAAGAGTGGCGATATCCTCAGTGCCGAATATACGCCGACGGCCGACTTTGCATTCGATCAAACCGTAAAGGTTGACCTTGCCTATACCAACGCAGGACGCGACGCGACAGCTTCCTGGTCGTTTAATACGCTGATTGACCTCGCTAAGCCAGGCACGCTCTTCATCGAGACGGAAGACTTCGACTACGATGGTGGCAAATACATTACCGACAAACCAATCGGCATGACGGGTAAATATCCGGGTGGCTCGTACAAAGATCTCGGTGACGGCAAGGACAATCCAGCCGGGAATAAGAGCTTCGGAGTCGATTACAACGAGACCAACGTCGGCAGCTCCCAAGCCATTTACCGGCCTGAAACCGGTGTCGAAGCCGGCAAAGAGAACGGGCCAACCGGTGGCGTATCACGCGGTTCGTTTGACGTTGAAACGACCTACGTCGTAGGTTGGAACGACGCCGGCGATTGGTACAATTACACCCGCGATTTCCCGAGTGCGACAAAGACATACAATGTCTTTGGCCGCCTTTCGTCAGGTGGCGCAGCGATTCAATTGGCCCTGAGTCAAGTGACCGCAGGCGCCGGCACGAAAGACCAGACTGTCAAAAAACTCGGCGAATTTCGACCAGGCCGAGCTACTTCAGGCTGGGATGGGCCAGGCGCGTTTGAAACGTTCCCGTTGATCAATGACGATGGCTCTCGCGCCACAGTGACGCTCGGCGGCAAAACCACGTTGCGTCTCACCACGCTCAGTGGCAATAACGACAGCGACTTCCTGATCTTCCAGGAAGCAACCGCTCCTCCTCCGCCCCCCGCTGGGGGCAAGTTCACCGGAATCAAAGCCGACGCGAACAACATCGTCATCACCTTCACTGGTTCGGGCGTCCAGTCCGCAGACGCAGTGACCGGACCATGGACTGATGTCGCGGGCACAAGCCCATTGACCGTTCCAAAAGGACCGCGAAAGTTCTACCGGTTTAAACCGTAGTTCTCGCACAAAAGGCATCGCAAGACCGGGCGCAAGCCCGGTCTTTTTTTGTCTCAAAAGGTTTTTGGTCATATCGCCCCCAGACAACCTTTTGTCCCATATGAGACAAAAGGTTGTCTGGGGATGATTCTAAACTCGCTTTTGCTGGCAAAGTCCGCAGTGCGCTTTTACAGTCTGGTCCACGACACGAACGGCCTTAGTCAGAATGAATTCAACGCGCACGAGTCTGACAGTTTGCATTTCTTTCTGCCTAACGTTCGTTGCGGCTGCGGTCGAGCCGAACGCGCCGCTTCAAGGCCAGCCCGGCAATGGCATTGTTCGGTCCGATGCAAAGTTCGAAGCTGGAAGAAAACTCGCGGAACTCCATTGCGCCGCCTGTCACCTGTTTCCCAACCCCGATTTGCTCGACCGAAAGACCTGGAAAGAACAGACGCTGCCACGCATGGCGTTTCGGATGGGCCTTTCTCCAGCAACCTTCGATAGGTATCCGGACGCGAAATTCATCAAAGCCACAGGCGTCATTCCCAGCGCGCCCATGATATCTGTGGAGGAATTTCAGATGATGGCGGCCTATTACTTAGAGGCTGCACCGGCAAATCCATTGCCTCAAGAAGCGCGCAAGCCCATTGCCATTGATCTCAAATTATTCGAGTTTGAAGCGATCTCCTTCCGTCACGAACCGCCTTCGACAACCTTAGTTCACATCAGCCAACCAACCGGGCGAATCTACTTCGGCGACGACCAATCCAAGACGCTGAACATTGTCAGCGCGGGAGGAAAGCTTATCGATTCGGTGCGCGTGGACAATGTGCCAGTGGCGGTGACGGAAACAGCTCGCGGGATTTATCTGACCATGATCGGACGATTCGTTCCTTCGGAGGAACCCATGGGAGGATTGTCGCTGCTGCAACGAACCGAGAAGAGCTTCGCGACGGCCAAGACATTCTTCAGAAACACGCCGCGCATGACGGACACGGTTTTCGCCGACATGAACCACGACGGCAAAGTCGATATTTTGACATCCTTTTTCGGATACTTCGCGGGACGTTTCAGCTGGCATGAAAACCTCGGTCAGGACGAGTTCAGGGAACACGTGCTCATTCAGAAGCCAGGTGCGATCCGCTCCGTGGCTCAGGATTTTAATGGGGACGGATTTCGAGATATCGCGGTGCTCGTCGCCCAGGAGACCGAGGCATTATTCATTCTCCTCAACGATGGGAAGGGCAGCTTTAGCAGCCAGACCGTATTTCAGAAAGCGCCAATTTATGGCCATACGTACTTCGAGGTGGTGGATTTCAACCAGGACGGAAAGCCTGATTTTCTCGTGACCAATGGCGATAACGGTGAATACGCTTCTCCTCTCAAGAAATATCACGGGGTCCGCCTGTATCTCAATCGTGGCAGCAACCGCTTTGACGAGGCGTTTTTCTATCCGCTGAATGGCGCGTTCAAAGCCGTGGCGCGCGACTTCGATGGCGATTCGGACCTCGACATCGCGGCGATTTCATTTTTCCCTGACTACGACAAATCACCGGAAGAGGGGTTTGTCTATCTGGAGAATCGGGGCCAGATGCAGTTCGCTGCCTCTACTTTCCGCCAACACCTTGCCGGCCGCTGGCTCGCTATGGACGCCCGAGACCTCGAAGGCGATGGTGACATCGACATCGTGTTGGGATCCTACATTCGTGGACCGAGCGATGTTCCGATGCGAGTTGCTGAAGCGTGGGAGAAAGCCGGCCCCTCACTGGTGATTCTAAGGAACTCGTTGCGCTGATCGAACCGGTTTAGTTCAGTTATTCTTTGGCAAGCCTTCGAGATGCCCGATGTTCTTTACAGGACCGAAAATCTCTCGCACTTCGGCAAGCAACTCCTGATCGAGTGGCTCGTCAATCCATTGCGTCCATTTGCGGATATTGTCCGGATTGGCCGAGCCAGCAATGGTGGTCGTGATGTCCGGATTCGCCACCGAGAATTGCAGTGCGAGCTTGGCGATATCGACGCCTTTCTTGGCGCAATGTCCGGCGGCTTTTCGCGCCGCCGCTTTCACGCTTTCGGGTTCCTTTAACCACGTCGGAATCGGCGCGTTGGTCAGCAAGCGCGCCGAGAACGGACCGGCATTCATAACGCCAACGCCCTTGGCTTTCAGATAAGGAACGAGCTCGTCCGCAAAGCGTGTGTTCTGCAGCGTGTACTGGTTATAACTAAGGACGACGTCCAAATCCGTTTGGTCGAGCACAAACTTAAATAGTTTCATCGGGTATCCCGAAATCCCAATGAATCGCACCTTGCCCTCATCACGCACCTTGCGCAGCGTCGGCAATGTCTCATCCACGATCTGTTCCATCTCGACAAATTCGATGTCATGGCAGAGGCAGATGTCCAAATAATCCACGCCCATCCGCTGCAGGCTGACATCGACGCTCTCCACGACGCGTTTGGCGGAGAAGTCGAAATGCGTCAGATCATAACGCCCCAGCTTCGTTCCGAGCAGATAACGATCTCTCGGAACATCGCGCAAGGCGACGCCCAGCAGCACTTCCGACATCCCGCGCCCATAGAACGGTGAAGTGTCGATGAAGGTCAGCCCGCATTCGAGAGCCACCTGAACAGAGCGCACGGCCTCATCCAGCGTCACACGCCGAAATTCCTGGCCCAGAGATGAAGCCCCGAAACTGAGGATCGGCAGCGAAAGGCCAGTTTTGCCGAGTAATCGCGTTTGCATCGTGTCTGTATTGGAGCGCGGATGCCCACATCCGCGAATCGATTGCCTTTGCTAACTAACTAACTAACTTGCGCGGATGTGGGCATCCGCGCTCCAATTCCCCCCCAACATCGTTCATCGGAAAGCTCTCTTGAAACTGGTCATCGTCTGTTGGGCCGCCGCCTCCGAATCCGGAAAGGGCAATGCTTCGGCGGACACATAACCCGAGAAACCAATCTCCCGCAAAGCCTGAGCCACGAGCGAAAAATCCATGTGCCCGTTTCCGGCCGGCCGCCGATTGCTATCAACGAAATGCACGTGGCCAACGTTTTGGCCGCCGGCACGCAACGCATCTGCAATCGATATCTCCTCGATATTCATATGGAACAAATCAGAGAGCAGCTTCACATTTTTGGTCCGGAGCGTTCGTAGCAGTTCCAATCCGTCTGCCACGGTATTGATCAAATTCGTTTCATATCGATTCAGCGGCTCGAACAGCAGTGGAACGCCGCAGGCATGCGCGCGGGGCCCCATCTGTTCGAGAGCCTCACGCAACCACGCCAGCGCCTGCTCACGAGTGACATCGCCTTCGAAGCGGCCTTGCATCGAGCCAATAATGGCCGGCGCGCCAAAGCTTCCAGCAAAATCAATAATCCCGTTGATGAAATGCCGGGCGCGCGTCCGAACCGCGGAATCCGGATCGGTCAAACGCAGTTTTTGCAGAACCCAGCCGGCGCCTGTTCCCATGGCAGCGAGCTTCAATCGATGCTGCGCCAGCAGTTGTTTGATCTCGCGTGCGTCGAGTTCCTCAGCGGATGGAGCGAAAATCTCCACGCCGTCAAAGCCAAGTGTGGCCGCCCTGGCACAGCTGCCGGCCAAATCACCCCAAAAAACAAACGGCCCGCCTTTCGCCTGCGGCGCCAATGAAATGGTCACTGAAGATTTAATCATACCGAAACCAAAATCATGTTGCCGTACGGCGTCGTGTCACCGGTTCGAATCAGGCCAATCGCGTGCGGCACGCGTTTCTTGAATTCGATGTGTGGTTCGAACGTCATCTTGACTCCGCGGACGGCGCGCTTGAATGCTGCCTGATACTTCCGATCGTTGTGGGTCTTGAATTCTTCCGCCATGAAAACTTCGCCGCACTTCCAGTTGGGAAGCAAGACGTCGAGCACTTGCACTATCGTCGGCACGCCTTTTAGCAACGAAAGATCGACGGTCTCGATTTGTGGCCAGAATGGAAACGCCGCATCTGCGATCACCAATGTGTTCGTATGGCGGACACGGCACACAAGCGAACTGACGTGCGGGTTAATAATGCCTTCAATGATCATAACGCGTCGAATGTTGTGTCGGCGCGAGGCTGCCTTGTCAAGCCGCGCGGATCGGCGCCGAGCGGGGATCCGCGCACCGCAACCGCTCAAACAGGCGATTCGTCCCCACCCAGAGTTTCACTCTGCCTGATCGCGCCTTATCGCAGAGTTTCACTCTGCGCCGCGCCCGCACGATCTTGCCCGGGGACAAGTGCGAACGCGCCGCCGAGTGCAAGTCGGCGCTACAGCAGAGTGCAACTCTGCGCTACGAGGAGGGCATCCGCGTCCGAAGGGATTGCGCGCAGCAGCCGGAGCGCATGACAAACGCACAGCCTTGCTGACCGAGCGCTCATCTGTTACCTTCGGTCAATGAAATTAAGCAATCTTGAAGCGGCGTTGAACAGACGTCCATTTCGTCCATTCGAGATTCGCGCGGACGCTGGAGTTATTATCGTCCGGCATCCCGGGCAAACGATGTTCGCGGAAGGCAAGACGGCGGTCGTCATCGCTGATCAGGAAGATCATTTGCATATTATGGACGTAGATCAAATCAGCAAGATGCGGATTCTTCCTCAGCGACGTTCTGCGTCAATAAATGGGCAATCGTGATTTGTGGAATGCTTTTCCGATTTAGTTCCTCCTTTCTCGTCCTAACCACCCTGCATACGTGGTTGGCGGCTAACTTAGCCTCTGCGGCCGAAACGCGCGGTTCCGTGGATTTCAGCCGCGAGATCCTGCCGATTCTTTCAGACAACTGTTATCAATGCCATGGTCCAGACGAGAAAGCGAGGAAAGCAAAGCTTCGGTTGGATACAAAGGAAGGCGCGCTCCGTGCCAGAGATGGCAAAGCTATAATCATTCCTGCGCGGAGCAGCGAAAGTGAATTGATCAGGCGCATCACCAGCACTGATCCAGAGGAACTCATGCCGCCGCCCGATTCCCATCGCAAGCTCACGACGAAACAAATTGAATCGCTGCGGCGCTGGGTGGACGAAGGCGCCACATGGAGCCAGCATTGGGCCTTTGTTTCGCCTCGGCGGCCAGCGCTTCCGAAAACAACGCTGCGGGGTTGGACGCGGAATGGGATCGATCATTTCATTCTGGCGCGCCTGGAGAAGGAAGGGCTCCAACCTTCACTGGAAGCCCGCAAGGAAACGATCGTTCGACGCCTGTCACTCGATCTCACCGGTTTGCCTCCAACACCAGCGGAAGCGGATGCTTTCCTGAATGATCGCTCCTCAGAGGCCTACGAACGTCTTGTGGACCGCTTGCTTCGCTCCCGGCGCTATGGCGAGCGAATGGCGACGGACTGGCTCGATTTGGCGCGTTACGCCGATACGCATGGTTTTCAGATGGACCGTTATCGTCCTATGTGGGCGTGGCGTGATTGGGTCATTAAAGCGTTCAATGACAATTTGCCTTTTGATCAATTTGCAGCCTGGCAACTTGCTGGTGACCTTTTGCCAAACGCGACCAAAGACCAACGTCTGGCTACGGCATTCAATCGCCTTCACCTCCAAAACGAAGAGGGAGGCATTGTCGAAGAGGAATACCGCGTGGCTTATGTCGTGGACCGAGTGAATACGATGGGCACGGCCTTCCTCGGACTGACGCTCGAATGTTCGCGCTGCCACGACCATAAGTTCGATCCGATCACGCAGCGCGATTTCTATTCGTTGTTCGCGTTTTTTCAGAACATCGATGAGTCTGGTCAAACAAGCTACTTCACCGATTCTATGCCGGTCCCGACGCTGTTGCTTTCTGACGAAGCAACGGACGCCAAACTTCGCGACGCGCGCCATAAGATCGCGGAGAAGGAACGGCAATTGCCGGCATTGCGCGAGCAAGCGCGCGGAGTTTTCACGGGGTGGCTGGAGGAAAAAACCAAGGCGCGAGCATCCGCGTCCGCAGGCGACTCGGCAACCCCTGCTCTACCCGGTCTCGTCGCGTCGTTTTCCTTCGATGCAATCGAGTCAAACAAAGTCGTCAATGCAGCCGATAGCGCCAAACCCGGCAACGCGGTCGAAGGGCCGAATCTGGCGCCTGGAAAGTTTGGCCAAGCTGCGGAACTGAACGGCGAAAATGGATTCACGTTTCCGGGGCTCGGGCATTTCACGCGAGCTGATCCATTCTCGTTGAGCCTCTGGTTGCTGACACCCTCACATGCCCCACGTTTCGTAGTTGCGCACCATAGCCGGGCGCCGATCGACGCTGGGAGCCGCGGTTACGAGCTGCTGCTCGAAGATGGGCGAGTGGCGGTAGGATTACATCACATGTGGCCGCGCAATGCGTTGAAAGTCGTGAGTCGGGATCGGATTCCGACCAACGAATGGGTTCATATCACCGCAACCTACGATGGATCGAGCCGCGCTGCCGGCGTTCGCGTTTATGTGGATGGTCGATCCGTTCCCGTCGAGGTCATTCGAGACGGATTATTCAAGGACATTTCGCATGGGGGAAACGAGCCGGATTTGGCCATCGGTTTCCGTTTTCGCGACAGTGGCTTCAAAGGCGGACGCGTCGATGAGTTTCGCGTTTTCAAACGGGCACTTAGCGCGCTGGAAGCGGCACATCTCGCGGGACAGGCTGATTTCAGCGATGCTTGGAACACGAACCCCTCCGCCTTGACGCCAGCGCAGCGCGAAGGATTGCTCGATTACTATGTCGCCAACCTTTTTCTTCCGAGCCTGAAGTTTTTCGAGGAGCTGCACGGGTTGCGGCAACTCGAAAACAATCTCGTCAATCCGATTCCGGAAGCAATGGTCATGGAGGAAATGGCGCAGCCGCGTCCCGCTTACATTTTGAAACGCGGCGCATACGACGCTCCGGGCGAACGCGTCGCAGCCGGTACGCCCTCTGCCTTGCCGCCATTTCCCGCGGATCAACCACGAAACCGCCTCGGCCTCGCCCGATGGCTGCTTGACGCGAATCATCCGCTGACCGCGCGCGTGGCCGTAAATCGCATTTGGCAAATGATGTTTGGCCAGGGGTTGGTCGACACGAGCGATAACTTCGGCCTGCAAGGCGCGTTTCCCACGCATCCGGAGTTGCTTGATTGGCTCGCGTGCGAGTTTGTCGGGATGGGATGGGACATGAAGCGATTGATCAAGTTGATCGCAATGTCAGCGACGTACCGCCAATCGTCCCGAGCCGCGGCGGAACTGCTCGCTCGAGATCCGAGCAATCAACTCCTGGCCCGTGCCCCGGCACGCCGGCTCACCGCCGAGATGTTGCGCGATCAGGCGCTCGCAGTCAGCGGATTGCTTGTGGAAAAAATCGGCGGGCCGAGCGTCAAGCCATACCAGCCGGAAGGTTTATGGGAAGAAATTGCCATGGGCCGTCCGCGTTATGACCAAGGCAAAGGCGACGACTTGCACCGGCGCAGCCTCTACACGTTTTGGAAACGAACCGTGCCGCATCCAGCCATGATCACGTTCGATGCCGCGGAACGCAATGTCTGCGTCGTGCGCCGGCAGAATACAAGCACGCCATTGCAGGCACTTGCTTTGCTGAACGACACGCAAATCACCGAAGCCGCCCGGCACGTGAGCCAGCGGATGTTGAAGGAAGGAGGAGCAACTCGTGAGGACCAAATCGCTTGGGCCTTTCGCACCGTCACGGGCCGTCGAGCCAGCGCGAGGGAACTGGTCATTCTGATTCGGCTCTTTGATGAACAACGGAGCCTGTTTGCCGCGGATCAGCAAACCGCTGCCAAGTTGCTCGTGGTGGGAGAAGCTACGAATGATCCTGCGCTAAGCCTCGTTGATCTGGCGGCCGGCACGGTTTTGGCCAAGGCCATTTTGAATCACGACGAAGCGGTGATGCGGCGGTGAATGCAATTGCTGGAGTCTCGAGGTAATGGCATAAGATGTTCTATGAATCTATTACGAATAAGGGAACGACTCACGGGCGGTTTCAAGCCATTCGTTATTGAACTTTCCAGTGGCCGGCGTCTCGAGGTCCCACATCCAGAATTCGTAATCGTCGGAAGGAATGTCGTGGGAGTTCTTACGGAACGGGATGTCATCGTTAGCATTGATCCACTACACATCGTCTCCGTTGAAGACTTGCCTGTGAAGAAGCGCAAATGATCCGGCTGTCTATGACCTGCACGCACATCAACTTTCGAATGAACCGGCGCGATTTCTTCGCCAGGTTTGGGCTCGGCCTGGGCGGCGCCGCGTTATTTGGTTTGCTCAACCGCACCTCGTTCGCCGCACCCAGCGCTGCCTCTAGCGCAGGGATTCTTGGCGCGCCGCATTTCGCGCCCAAAGCCAGGCGGATCATTTACCTCTTCATGAGCGGCGGCCCCGCGCAGATGGATTTGTTCGATTACAAACCGCTCCTCAACAAAATGAATGGCGAGGATTTGCCCGCGAGCGTGCGCATGGGCCAGCGCCTCACCGGCATGACCGGCTATCAGGCGCGCCTTCCGTTGGCCGGCTCGATCTTCAAATTTGCTCAGCACGGCCAAAGCGGCGCGTGGGTCAGCGACTTGCTGCCATGGACCGCCAAGATGGCCGACGAGCTTTGTTTCGTGAAATCACTGCACACCGAAGCGATCAATCACGATCCGGCCATCACCTTTTTCCAGACGGGATCGCAATTGGCCGGGCGGCCTTCGATGGGCGCATGGCTGAGTTATGGCCTCGGCAGCGCGAATGATAACCTCCCCGCTTTCGTCGTCTTGATTTCCAAAGACCGCATCGATCAGCCACTCTACGCGCGCCTTTGGGGAAACGGATTTCTGCCAAGCACCCATCAAGGCGTCCAATTCCGTTCGGGCAAAGATCCCGTGTTGTATCTGACAAATCCTGACGGTATTTCGCGCGACAGCCGGCGCAAGATGCTCGATCGATTGGCGGAGTTGCACGCACTGCAATTCGAGGACCTCGGCGATCCTGAAATCAATTCGCGTGTCGCTCAGCATGAAATGGCCTATCGGATGCAGACATCGGTCCCGGAAGTGATGGATATTTCACAGGAGCCGGCGAGCGTTTTCGATCTTTACGGCGAGGACGCCAGAAATCCTGGAACGTTTGCCGCAAATTGCCTGCTCGCGCGACGGTTGGCAGAGCGCAACGTGCGCTTCATCCAATTGTACCATCCCGGTTGGGATCATCATGGCAATTTACCCAAAGGCATTCGACGCCAATGCAAGGATGTTGATCAAGGCTGCTACGCTTTGATTGCCGATCTGAAACAGCGCGGGTTGCTCGACGACACTCTTGTGATTTGGGGCGGTGAGTTTGGCCGCACGAACTATTCGCAAGGCAAACTCACGGCGACGGACTACGGACGCGACCATCATCCACGTTGCTTCACTGTTTGGCTTGCGGGCGGTGGCATCAAGGCTGGCACGACGTTTGGCGCAACGGATGAATACGGCTATAACGTCGCAGAAAGTCCCGTCCACGTTTACGACCTGCAAGCGACCCTCCTTCAGTTGCTCGGGATCGACCACGAGAAGCTGACCTACAAATTTCAAGGGCGCTACTATCGATTGACCGACGTGCATGGAGAGGTGGTCAAAGGAGTTCTGGCGTGAACCTCTTGATCGTCTCGGCAAGCTTTGATCGCCAATAGAGGACAGCCGATAGCCAAGCGACCAATTGATTCCAATGTCGCAATTGTTGGCTATTCGGCTATTCTCGCGGAGAAGATTCACTAGGTTTCTGAAAAACAAAGACGCCAACGAACGGCGTTATCGCGAATATCCGTTCCACGCTCAAACCGGCTTGGCCCGCCGCATTCAGCCAGGTACGGCGCGAATGGAAGTGAAAAAAGCCAGGACCAAAGGCTAGAAAATTGTTCCAGTCGCGCAGATGTTCAACGAGCAACACTTGTCCACCTGGGTTCAGCACTCGATTGATTTCTTTAAAGAACCTAGATCGCGAGACGGGTTTGCGGATCTCGTGGGCTGCGAAGATAAGAAACACCGCGTCTAATTCTCCGCGCGCAAATGGCAAGGCCCGGAAATCCGCTCGCGCCGCCATCGTCGAACATGCGGAGTTCCGCGCCGCTGCTATCGACGGCTCCGTCATCTCGCCTGGATCGAATATGTCCAGCACCTTCGCTCGACTTCCAGGAAACAATTCCTTCAATTGACCGCTGCTTTCGTCGAGTCCAGCGTGAAGGCTCGCCCAAGCGCGCGGTGGGGCGCTGAGCACGCTCCGTATCCATGTCCAGTCACACAAACCGGAGCGGTCATAAACCCAATGTGAGGCAGCCAAAGATGCCAGCATCCAGCATAACGCGAAGCCCATTGCTGCGACCATCATCCACGCCACAAGATAATGCGGGCGCCAAACGGCCACCGCCACGATAGCTCCGCTGCAGAAGAGCAGCGCCAGGACGTACATCGGCCAGTTGAACCGCAAAATCTGGAGCATCCCGCGATACTTCCCGCGCGGCATCGGCGAGACCCGCGTTTGAGCATTCATAAGTTTGGCAAAGGTTCCCGAACTCCACGCCCCCAATGATACGGAATGTTCCCGACGTAAAAGGCGTTCGCGAGGATCGGCTTTTCGTTGCCGAATGGCGGATGGTCGAAGAAGGTCGCCTTGCGCACGCAGACTGCGACGGGCCGCGGTTTCCAATGCTCGCGCACCCCTTCAATCATCACGATTGAATGCGTCTCCGGCTCATAATCGAACGTGAATGGCAACGGCCCTGCAAACAGCCGCGCCTGTTGCAAACTGGCGAACGGCGAGCCCTCGGGCAGCACAGGAGCAACCGCCAAATTTGCTATGACGTTGAGATCGGCCTCCGCGTTTGGCGTTTCAATATTTGCTTCAAGACATGGCCCAGCTTCTGCGAGGTTGATCCTGGCCAGCCGATAATGATAGTTCGTTAGAAGATTGCCGAATTGAGCCATCGTTTTCTTGTTTGTGTCGCTACGCAAGATTCGCAAACCCCGCAACGTCCGGCCAGCCGCCGTGCGATAGCGCGCAAAAATGCGGTAGCCGGTCAAAATGAAATTCGCTCCCAGGAACCGTGGGCAAAAACTTGGGCGGAGCGATAGAGCCTGCACCAGCGCAATTGCGACAAAACCAAAGTCACCGTGCGCATCCAAAATCAAGCCCGGAGGCAAGAGCGGCTCCAGCGCCGCTCTGCGGAACGCGTAGGTCAAAACCAGCGAATGGCGGAAATGCGCGGTGATCGGTATCGGGTGCCTTCTTAGGAAATGAAGCATTGATGTTTTCCTTTCACGCGGCGCGAGGCGATCGCCGATTTCATGTGCGCCAGTCGGTCAGGGCATTTCGAAAAAAGTGCTTGCGGCACGGTGGCGCCCGCGTCCCCGCGCCGCTTGATTACACGGCAGGGCTCGAACGCCGCCCATCCAGACTTCATTGCAGCCAGTCGTGTAATTGGCGCCGATCAACTGCGCGCGCACAGGCCAAGCGCCGCTCTGAGCTAGCAACCCATTGTCTTTGACTTCGAACTCCACTGGGCATTGCGGCCAAGGTTCGTGCCAAATCCGGAAAACAACCTCACGCCGGCCGCGCAACGCAAAGGCCGTGTAACGTTCCATGGCAAATTCCGCAATCGTTCCCGGTTCACTTGCCTCGAAGACGGCCTGGCGGTCCACCGCTGCGCTGTATGCAAGCGATCGGCCGTGTGCGCCGCAAACTAAGCCGCTGACCCGGCCGTGCTCGTGCAAATGTTCGCAACGGATTCGACCAAGGCGCCAAGGCAATTGCAGCATCGGCAGCTTGCCCAACACGCAAAAGGGGTGCGACAGCCATTGCGCCATGAAATAGACGCCTGGTTCGCCGCGATGCCGGACGTACGCACGCACGTTAAGGAAACGATTCGTGGCTGCCGGCCGAAAAAGCCATTCGCCCAGGCGCCCGCCAATTCGTGGACGGAACCGGCGCATCGCAAACGCAGCGAGGCTGACAATCGCTTTGCCTTCAAACAGGTCCAGAGCGAATGGAATCAACGGCTGCAAAAGAGCCGCCTCCACTTTGTAGTGTGCGAAAAGGACGCGCGGCCATTCGCACAGGAAAGCCGGCTCGCCCTCGAACGCGGCAAAGCGCTCGCGCGCCAAATCACTCCAGGTTTTGCGCGTTATCATGGCATCGCCCTTCTCGGGTCTCGCAGAACTTCCTCTACTCGGCCGACCCGAAGCCGCCGAAAGCTGCGATTAAGTAGGCCGCGGTGAATCCGCCGTAGATAAGCAGCAAAGCGATATGAATGACGGTCCGGCCCGCATGCCCGCGCCAGTGGCTGCTGCTGTAATAGGTGATTTGCAGCACGGTTCGCAGCGCCCAGAAAATGCCGATGCCAGCAGCGAGCCAACGACAAGCGGGGTTGACATTCATCTCCGCCGCAAACCGCCAAGTCACGACGCCAAACAGCGCCAGCGTGACCGAGATAAACCAGCAGTGGACGTGAAAGACTTCGCGCATTAACAATGGCATTCGAGATGCGTCTTCTCTCCACCCTAAAATCCGGATCAGGCTCAAATTCAGCGCGGCGGCCAACAGCTGGCCCGAGGCCGCGACTTTCAACCATGCCGGCAAATCAGCTAACGGGGCGTTCATCGATTATCCTTTCTGCGCTCAGCCAGCTGCCGTCGAGTGCGCCAGAAATCCGCTGACTGAGATCGAACCGTGGCCTCGCATCATTAATGTTTGTCATTTCTGAACTCTCAGAAATCCTTTTGGCAAAAAAATTACGCGTCACCGCCCAAACCGAGCAGCTTGCGGGCCTTGCCGCCGAGCTTCACAAAACGAGTCAGAGCGCTCGTTGGCCACTGGCGAAGTTGCAGGTACCAAGCCGTGGTGGTTTCGAAGAACTCATGCAGCGCCCGCAATCGATCCTCGGTGTACTGATCGGTTTCCTTATCCTGCTCGGCCTCGGCAATGCATTCGCGGAGCACGGCCAAGGTTGGATCGATCTCCCGCCGCTTGCGTTCGTCCAGAACCACGCGAAATAACAGCCAGACATCCTTCATCGACTCGAAATGGTCCCGCTTGTCGCCCAGCACGTGGACGAGTTTGACAATACCCCACCCCTGCAACTCCTTTAGGCTGGTGCTCACGTTGGACCGAGCCACACCCAGCGTCTCGGCAATCTCCTCCGCGTGAAGGGGCTTGGGAGAGATGTAAAGCAGCGCATGAATTTGCGCCACGGTTCGGTTGATGCCCCAACGCGCGCCCATTTCACCCCAGTGCAGGATGAACCGTTGTTGAACTGGACTTAGACGCGGCATATTCTTTAACTTCTGTTACGACAGAAATTACCGAATATACGAACGGATGCAAGCCTTTTTTGGAAGTGTTTCGCCGCGCAACAGCTTTGAAACAGGAAACAGGCCTCTCCGCGGCTGGCAGGTTCGCCCTGCCTTTAGAGCGCTCTCCCACTGCGCCCGGCCGCGAAGTGATTAGCCGTAACGGCCTTCGATATATTCGGCCGTCTTGGGATTTGCCGGCGTGAGGAACATATCTTCGGTGCGCGCATGTTCGATCAGTTCGCCGAGCAGCATGAAGATGCACTCATCGCTGACGCGCCGCGCCTGAGCCATGTTGTGGGTGACAATGACCATGGTGTAGCGGCCTTTGAGTTCGAACATCAGTTCTTCGATCGCCCGGGCGCCTTCGACGTCGAGGGCGCTGCAAGGCTCGTCCATCAGAATGACTTCGGGTTTCAGCGGCAGGAGTCGAGCGATACAGAGCTTTTGCTGCTGCTCCAGTTGGAGGCCGGTGGCTTTAGTCTGGAGCCGGTCTTTTAAATCTTTCCAAAGCCCAACTTCCGTGAGTGCTTCCTCGACCGCTTGATTGAGCGTTGATTTCTTGAGCGCGGCACGTTCCTTATGAACACGGAGGCCAAACACAACATTCTCATAAACGGAGATCGGGAGCGGATTGGGGCGCTGAAAGACCATGCCGACCGATTTGCGCAATTCGATCAGCGATACGTCGGGGTCGTAGATGTTCTTGTTTAGAATCTTGATTTCGCCCGTGGTGGTGACATAGCCGTACCGTTCATTGACGCGATTGAAGCAGCGCAGCAACGTCGTCTTGCCGCAACCACTTGGGCCAATCAGTCCAGTGATCAAGCCATGCTGAATTCTCACATCAACATTCTTGAGCGCTTGAAACTTGCCGTACCAAAGGCAGAGGTCGCGGGCGGTAATGCTGTATTGAACGCCGCTCATGACATCCCTTCATTCTGACATGAGAGCCGCAAGCGAAATGGTGGAAAAAAGTTAATTGGACTAAAATGGTTAAACCGGGTGTCTAAGTCAAATTTGCAGCTCATTTAACCATTTTAACGATTCAACTCATCTAACCAAAAATCCCATTCACGTACTCGTAGGTCTTCCGATTACGGGGATTATCTGAAAACATGACCTCGTTTGAGTCCAGTTCGATGATTTCGCCATTCCAAAGGAACATTGTCCGATCGGCGAGACGCCGAGCTTGCTGCACTAGGTTTGTCACCAGGATGATGGTCATCTCTTTTCGAAGTTCTTTGAGGACGTCTTCAATCCGCATGGTGGTTACTGGGTCGATCGCGATCGAGAATTCGTCGAGGCAAAGAATCTCGGGTTGATGCGAAAGGGCGCGGGCAATCGTGAGGCGCTGTTGCTGGCCGCCCGAGAGGCGCGTGCCAAGCGAATCGAGCCGGTCGGTTACCTCGTCCCACAGGGCTGCCTGGCGAAGGCATTTTTCAACCAGCGCGTCCAAATGGTGTTTGTTCCGCATGCCAGCGGCGCGCGGCGCAAAAGCAACGTTGTCATAGATGCTCAAGGGCAGTCCAACAGGGAGCGGCGCCACCATCCCGACTTGGCGTCGCAATTCATAAACGTTCTTCATGCGACTCACGTCCTGGCCGTCCACTTTGATCATCCCTTGGACCTTGGCTCCCGCGGTGAACTCAATCGTGCGGTTTATGCAACGAAGGAGAGAGGTTTTGCCCGACTGCGCGGGACCGATAATGCCGAATATCTCGTTCGCGCGGACATCGAACGAAATCCCATGAATCACCTCTTTCCCGCCATATGCGAGGCGCAGGTTTTCGATTTCGATCTTCTTCGTTTCGCGCATGGGGTCGAGGTTGCTGATCAGTTCGGTATCGTCACCATTTTTTCCGCGAACGAAGGTAAGCACGGAGCCCAATGGCGCTAGCGTTTACTAGCAGCACAACGCTCAGCAACACTGTGGCGATGGCGTAGGGCAATGAGGGCGGCGCGTTGTTCGCTTGTGTCGCGATATAATAGAGGTGCATCGATAGCGCCATCGATTGGTCGGTAAACGGATTGTAGAGGAAAAGTCCCGTCCCTTCGACCGCTTTGAACGTGGCCACGCCCGTGAGCATGACAGGGGCAGTTTCTCCGGCCGTGCGGCTGACTTGCAGGATCACGCCGGTGAGAATACCGCTGATCGAATTCGGCAATACAATGCGGCGAATGGTCTGCCAGCGGGTTGCTCCGACATTCCAGCAAGCCTCGCGAAAACTGACGGGGACGGAAGCCAGCGCTTCTTTCGTGGAAGCGATAATCACCGGAAGCGTCATGATCGAGAGTGTGAGCGACGCCGAGAGAATGCTCTTGCCCATTCCGGCCGCATAAACGAAGGCGCCGAGACCGAACAGCCCATGGACAATGCTGGGCACGCCCGCGAGGTTTACAACCGCCAAATGGACAATGCGCGTGAACCAATTCTCTTTCGCATATTCATTCAAATAGACGGCGGAGAGCACGCCAATCGGGGCGCTCACGCAGAGCGAGATCGTCACGATGTAAAGCGTTCCGACAATGGCTGACCAAATGCCGCCCCGAATCCCGCCCAGCCGCGGATTAGTGGTCAGGAATTCCCAACTCAGCGACGGCATGCCTTGCTTGACCACATGCACGACGATCAGAATCAGCGGGATAACCATTGCTGCGGCCATCACGCCGAAGAAACATTTCGCGATCAATTCAGAACGATGCTTCTTGCGGACCAGCCGCGTTTCGGCGAATTGCGTTCTTGGGGAAGGGTTAGACGCGACAGTCATAAGTCCAGTCCGTAAACCTTTGCCCGCATTGGAACGATGAATCTGGCAGGACAGCGCGTCCCGCCTGTCCTGCTTTTGGTGTGTGCATATGCTGGACAGGCGGGACGCCTATCCTGCCACGCATGTTCATGAGGAGGTGCAACCTTAATCGCATACTTAACGGCGCGAATTCATTTCTTGCGGATGCCTTTGATGACTAAATCTGCGCTGAGATTCACCACAAACGTGATAGTGAAAAGGAGGACGCCAATGAGAAAGAGCACCTGATAATGATCAGAGCCTTTGCTGGTTTCGCCCAGTTCCGCGGCAATCGTCGCCGTCAGCGTGCGCACGGGATCAAAGATGGTCTTGGGGATGCGCACGCTATGGCCTGTTGCCATCAGCACTGCCATCGTCTCACCAATGGCGCGTCCGACGCCGAGTAAGACCGCTGCGAGCAGGCCGTTTTTAGCGGCCGGGAGGAGAACACGATAAACGAGTTGCCACTTCGTGGCCCCTAATGCGAGCGCCGCCTCGCGATAAGAATCGGGCACCGCCTTCAATGCATCCTCACCGATGCTAACCATGATGGGAACGCTCATTAACGCCAGCAGGATCGCGCCGTTAAACATGTTGATGCCAATCGGAACGTGAAATGTGTTGATGACGATCGGCGACATTACAGTCAGGCCAATGAACCCCCAGACCACGCTGGGAATGGCAGCCAGCAGTTCGATGACGACCTTCAGTGTTTCTTTTGCTTTGCCGGCACAGAATTCCGAGACGAAGACGGCAGCGCCGAGACCAAACGGCACAGCAATAATCATGGCTAGAATCGTCACGCTTAATGTGCCGACCACAAGCGCTCCCACGCCGAATTTCGGCTGTGTCTGCGAAGTTGGGAACCATTCCGTGGAGAACAAGAATTCGCCCATTTGCAAACGGCTTAAGAACGGAGCGCCCTCGCGGAGAACGAAAAAGAAAATGCTAAAGACGAAAATGATGGCGCTGAACCCGCAAACGCAAATGAGGGCCTCGATCAGCTTTTCAGAAACAAGTTCGAACGGGCGGCGCTTAACTCGCCTGTGAGGCTCAGCAAGCATTGCCGCACCTCTCTGTGAGCATGGGCGTAGCGCAAACGTTCCAGTCCGCGCTGCGAGCAACGTGGTTCAAGGTCCCAATGCGGCGCACGAAAACATCAAGACCCGCAATAAGCCAGCTACGCAACATAGGCGTCCCGCCTGTCCTACATTTGCGTTCACAAGACAGGACAGGCGAGACGCGCAGTCCCGCCAAATATTGGCGCCGCACCAGGTTCATAGACGTTCACCAAACACTTACTGCTTGGGCAGCGGGATGTAGCCAGTTTCCTCGACAATCTTTTGGCCGGCAGCACCAATAATCCAATCGAGATATTTTTTCACCTGCGGCGCGGGGTCACCAGCCGTGTACATGAACATTGGGCGCGCGATTGGATAACTCTTGTCCAGGGTTGTGGCGATGCTTGGCTCAACGGCCTTTTCGCCTTTCTTCTTGGAAACGCGCAGATGCTTGACTTGCTGTGTCGCGTAACCCATCCCGGAATAGCCAATCGCATTCGGCGTCTTGGAGATAAGATCGACGACATCTTTCGAACCATTCATGTCGACCGTCCCCAAGCGCATCTCGTTCTTTTTGCCGACGATGATTTCGCGGAAATAATGGTAAGTGCCAGAGTTATTCTGGCGGCTGACCAAAATGACCTCATCGCCTTTCGCGCCTGGGATATTCTTCACACCCAACTCCGACCATTTGGCAATTTTGCCATCTTTCATGTAGAGTTGTTGCAGCTCATCGATGGAGATTTCTTCCAATGGATTGTCCTTGTGAACGAATACAGAAAGCGCGTCGTAGCCAACCATAAATTCCTTCGGGTCCTTCCCAGGATGCTTCGCCTTGAAGTCAGCGATTTCTTTTTCTTCGAATTTGCGTGAGCAATTCGCGATGTCGCATGAACCGTTGATTAGCGCCGCCACCCCCTGGCCAGAGCCGCCGCCATTGACTTCGACCGAGACGGCAGGCTCCACTTGCGAATAGGCATCAGCCCAGGCGATGGCGAGATTGACCATTGTATCCGAACCGATATTGGCAATGGGTTGCTTTTTGCCGCCCGTTGCAGCGCCCGGAGCTGAGCCAGGCGTGCTCTCGTTTTTGCTGCCGCAGCCTGTCAGCAAGAGCGCGATGGCCAGTGTGGTTAAGGCGCCCAAGTAGATGACTGGTTTCGTTGCTTTCTTGGTCATAATTCCTCTGTTGGTTAATCGGTTCGTCGGTTAATTGATCTTATCTCCCAAAACAGCCTCAACCAGATCCTGAATGTGGGCATGAATCTCTTGATAAGTAGCTTCATAGGCAGGACGCACCTCGGCGAATGTTCCCTGAAGACGGGAAGGGTCTTTAACGCTCCAGTCCAAATAGATCGTTTTGCGGGGCGGCGGAGGAATGGCCCTTTGGACCTCTTTAGCCAGCCCAACGATGATCTGATAATGCTCCAGGTTAGGAACGTGTTGCAGCGACTTGGAAGTGTGCCGGGAAATGTCGAGGCCTTTCTCCTTAAGGAAGCTGGCTGTCATCGGGTCCATTGGCTTGGGATCCAATCCCGCGCTGGTGAAAACGAACTCCGGTTGGTTCAGTGAATTGCCGATGGCCTCGGCCATTTGGCTTCGACAGGAGTTATGTTCATCGAGAAACAACAGACGGAAGACATCGGCGCCTTCGTGCCGGCCATATTCTCCGGTACACATGAAAACCACTTCCTGGCAGATGTTTTTCGCTTGGTCACTGACGCGCTCGAAGCGGCGCGCGATGGTCATCAATGGCGTGAGGGCTTCGAGTGAGATCTTGTTTTCCTGACGCAACTGAACTAGCTCGGCGTTAATTTGGTTGCGCAGGACATCGACAGCATCTTCCACTTCCATGGTCCTCTTGGCTAAGTCAGCGTCCTGCCTTATGAACGCTTGGACTGACTCGTGAAACATTGGGATCGCCAGTTCCGCAATTTCCACGAAGCGTCCGATGGGAACATGGACGTTCATGCCAACCAGTTTCAGCACTTGGCGCGCAATGCTCTCGGCATAATCGCCAATGCGCTCAAGTTCGAGGTTCAGACGTATGGTCGCGTAGGCAAAGCGCAATAGGCTTGCGACCGGCTGCTGGCGGACGATGAATTCAAGGCAAAGACGGTCGATCTCCTTTTCTTTCTCATCAATCTTCTGATCGCGCAAAATGACCGTGTAAGCAAGCTGCCGATTGCGTTCCTGCAAGGCTGTGAGACAGTCACGCAACGCGCGCTCTCCCAAACCACCCATTTCCGCGACTTTGGCGCGAATGCGGTCAAGATCGCGTTGCAACGATTGTTCGTAGTGAGTAGCCATGCCGGTCCGTTAGACGTCATGATTTATGACAATTGTTACAGCCGCGTCGAGAAATTGTTACAGTTCGGCAACATTCGGCGTTCAGCCCTGCGCCCAAGTCGACTGTTTCCCAGACGGCCCCCAACCGCGGATCTCCGAGCCGCAGATCGCTCCTGCTAAATCAAAACAAGTGGGATTGGGACAGTCTCTCGTGCGGTCATCGGAGCGCGGAGGCCCACATCCGCGCAGTTCGTTGCACCGGTTATGTCGCGGATGTGGGCATCCGCGCTCCTGCAGCAGTGTCCCAAGGTTTATCCATTATTAATTATTAATCAAAAGGCCAAAAGGCCTTTCCTTCTTTCCCCGCGCGTTAATTCCATCTATCAATGGCGCTTCCAGCATTCAGATGTGCCGATGTCTATGAGTTGGTTTTATCGCCGCGCGATGCGTCCCGTGCTTTTTGAACGGGATTCCGAAGCGATTCACAATCGCACCTTGGAGGCCTTGGCGTGGGTCAGCCAGAGCGAAATCTTTTGTGATGCCTTGGCCTCCTTTTTTGAACCTGAGCCTCTGCCAACGCAATTGTTCGGCCTTGCTTTTAACAATCCTGTCGGCTTGGCAGCTGGCATGGACAAGCACGCTGCGGCTGTGCCGGCGTGGGCGGCACTCGGTTTTGGTTTTTCTGAACTTGGCGGAGTAACGTGGCATCCGCAAGCCGGCAACCCGGCGCCCCGTTTGTTCCGCGCTGTCGCCGACGAAGCTCTCATTAATCGCATGGGTTTCAATAATCCGGGCGCGGAAGCCGTCGCTGCGAAACTTGCCGGATGGCGGTCGCGTGGTCTCTGGCCCAACCACCCAGTCGGCATTAACCTGGGCAAGTCGAAAATCGTTCCTCTGGAAAATGCGGCCGAGGATTATGCAAAGTCCCTGCAAGTGCTCTGGCCGTGGGCGGATTTTTTTGTTGTGAACGTCAGTTCACCGAACACTCCCAACCTGCGGCAACTTCAAGACAAACATGCGCTGGATGAGGTTCTCGGCGCGCTTCAGGAGATTAACCGGCGCGCCGCGGAGAGCAAAGCAAAGGGCGATTTGCGATTGCCAAGCCCGAAGCCCAAGAACCCAAGCCTCAAACCGCTGCTTCTGAAGATCGCCCCTGACCTCTCGTGGGAAGCTATTGACGAGATTATCGAGGTCATCGAGGCGCGTCGCGTGAATGGCATTGTCGCCACCAACACGACGGTCGCGCGGCCCGACCGCACGAACTCGGAATTGCAACGCGTTTACGTTGAGAGTGGCGGCTTGAGTGGACGTCCACTGCGCGCGCGCAGCACCGAAGTCATCCGCCATATTTACCGCCAAACCAAGGGAACTTTGCCGATTGTCGGTGTCGGCGGCATCTTTGCAGCGGAGGATGCGTGGGAGAAGATAACCGCCGGTGCGTCAGTCATTCAGCTTTACACGGGGTTGGTTTATGAAGGTCCCAGCGTCGTCAAAGAGATTGTGTCCGGCCTGCGGCAGCGATTGGCGTCGGCTGGCCTGATGCATTTGCGGCAAGCCGTGGGTTTGGCGGCTGAGCAAGCCGATGGTCGTTAACAATCGAGACCGCGCATGAAAAAGGTCATTGTCACCACTACGATTAATCCGCCTACGGAAGCGATTCGTCGCTTCGAACGATTAACAGACTGGGAACTTATCGTGATCGGCGACCTGAAGACGCCGGCGAACTACGATCTCCATCGAGGAACCTTCGTATCGCCTCAAGACCAAGAAAAATACGACAAGGACCTTTCCGACGCGATCGGGTGGAACTGTATTCAGCGGCGCAATTTCGGACTCCTGCTCGCTTACGATCGAGGCGCCGAGGTCATCGCGGTGGTAGACGATGACAACATTCCTCACCTGGATTGGGGCGCAGATGTCAAAATTGGGCGAGAGATTGAAGTCACTCATTTCGAAACCGATCTGCCAGCATTCGATCCCGTCGGCGCCACTGAGTATCGCCACCTTTGGCATCGCGGTTATCCGCTCCAATTATTGCCGAAGCGCAACTATTCAGCAAAATCAACGCGACGCATCACACCCGATGTGCAGGCGTGTTTCTGGAATGGAGACCCTGACATTGATGCGATATGCCGGATGGAGCACAGTCCAGTTTGCCGTTTCCGCGAGGACCAATTTCCTATGGCATCGAACAAGCCGGCGCCATTTAACTCGCAGAATACCTTGCTAAGCCGTTCAATTCTTCGGGACTATTTTCTCTTTCCCGGGATCGGTCGAATGGATGACATTTGGGCCGCATATTATCTCCAGGCTAAGGGAGCTAGCGTTATTTTCGATCGCGCGACGGTTGACCAAGAGCGCAATGAACACGATTTGGTGCGGGATATGCAGCAGGAGTACATCGGCTACGAGAAGAACCTCAAATTGATTCTCGAACTTGCCGACGATCCCGAACGCATTGAGAATTACTTGCCGGAACGGTCGTGGCGCGCTTTCGAGCTTTATCGCCGGCATTTCTAATCGTCCACGGCATGAAACTGACCTAGCGTAGCCAGATCGATTCATGGTCCACGAATTCTTCTGCGAGGCGCGACACCGCGTTGCCTTCGCGCTTAGCACCAAAGACCGTGTTGCCCTAACAAGGGAGATGCTGCCACCTTTCTTGGAAGAAGGCGCTTACGATCTGTTTTTGCTGGATGGCAGTGCAACAGAGGAAGGGCAGCGCTTTCCATTTGAACTGCAGGCCAAGTCTCAGCGAGTGCGCGAAATTCATACTGGAGTTTACGGAGGTCCGGACGTGGCGATCGTTCGTGCGTTGAGTCGCATGCTCGAAGCGGGCTATGAGTACTGTGGGCTTATTGAGAATGACGTAAAGCTGAAGTCGGGTTGGTTTGCGAACCTCACGGCCCTGCTGGATCGAGGCCAGGTCGAAGGGCTGCGCGTGGGGGCTGTTGGCTCTCGCACTTATCGAAGCCGTGTCCTGATTTCTCGCGATGACTTTGCGATTATGCTGAATCTAGGGGCAGGGATGATTCTGCTTCACCGAGACGCAGCCCGGATTATCCTTAATGGTTATCGCACCGCCAACTGGTACGAAGTCTATTTTGCGGCCCTTCATGGAGCTGGCGTTTCGCTGAACGACCAATGCGGCCGCCGGACCTCGCTAGACCTAATGAATATGGTTCGGACGGCCGACTGGTGGTTTGACGCGCTGTTATTGCTGAATGGCTACTGCTCATTAGCCCCCGCTCCCACGATGGCCGAGAACATCGATCCTCAAGCGCGATCCATGTTTGGCGGCGATTACGTCCAGTCGCGCTTCAAAATTACCGACCAGGATGACCAGCGGTTCTGCCAGTTCGTGCAAAAGCAAGACGCTCTAGCCGCCAGCGATAGCAAAGGCGATTGGTTGGCCCGCTCGAAGCTCTTCCTCACGCACAGCCAGATCGGAAGATGGTTCGTTTTTCCGCATCAAGCGCTCACCTTGGGCGGTTGCGAATTGACGGGTCCTTGGGCAATGAAATGGCTGCAAACCTGGGGACCCTTCTCGTTTTGCGCTCAATCAGGTGAATCGACGTTGAAATTGAAATGCGCCGGAGATTCTTGTGCGATTGGTGTGATATTTGGTCCGAATGCTGGGGTTGTTGAGGCGCGTGCGAACGATACGGTTATCGCACAAGCTGATCTTCGACGGGAGACGGAAGAAATCGCCTTAGTTCAACTTCAGATGCCGTATTTTGATGAGTGGCAGATTGACGTTCGGCCCACCAGTCAAGGGATCTTTCAGTGGACAGGAGTGTCATACCGGGACGCGCAGCCATGGTTTTCGGCCAAGACCGGTTTCGATTTCTCCGTCCTAAAGAAGTATGTGTAAGAATTCATAAGTTCGTAAGTTCGACAAAGTTCGACGTAAGTTCGTAAGAATTCCTTGACAGGCTCCGTAACGAAGCGTAATGGAGCGATAATACGGGTTCAGGTGAGCGATGAATATACCGGCCGAAATTGTGCAGATTCAAGAGTTCGTCTGGAATCAGATTCAGGATGCTATCCAGAGAGAGCGGACGTTCTCAGCTCTTATGTCGCTCTTGATCGACCTGACGCGTGGCGTCTGGCTTCCGCTTTTAGTCTCCCTGTTCTTGATCGCCCTCGCCGTATTTTTCTATCAGCCTCGCATTCCACGCGGGGCCCTGTGGGTGCCAGCTTTTGGAATTTTTGGCGGCACTCCTAAATTCTACACGCATTCACGCCCGGCGAGCGTTTTCGGCCTCCTTTTGAAAACGCGTCATCGTGCTGCAAACCGGCGGCGGGCCAAGTCTCAGTAGTTCAAGTTTAGGCGTCAGGGAAACGCTTCTTTGTCTTCGTGGGCTTCCAGCGCTGCAATGGCCGCCATCATTTCATCCGTAACCTGCTGATAGATCTCCTTTAGACGCGCTTTCGAACATGTCGCAGCCTCGGCCCGAAGTTCGAAAAACATCAACGGTTTTCCATACTTGACGGCAACGGAAAGTGGCTTTGGGACAAGACGCTCGCGTCCGTAGGCCTCGAACGTGCCAAAGACTCGCACAGGCACGACCGGAGCGGAAGACTTCACAACCACCAAGCCAATGCCCGAACGCGCTGTTTGCAACTGTCCATTCCGTGTCCGCGTCCCTTCTGGGAATAAAATAATCGCGTTGCCCTCGTGCAGCCGGTCGAGAATCACGCGCAGCCCGGACGCGCTGCCGCGGTCGCGATCGACCGGAACCGTGCGCCAAGAGCGCAGCAAAGAACCCATAACGGGAAACCGGAAAAGCGACTCGCGCGCCAGAAAGTTGATAGGTCGCGATACGCCGCAACCGGCCAGAGGTGGGTCGAGATAACTCGCATGATTGGCGGCCAGGATGACAGGCCCGCGCGTGGGGACACGCTCTGCGTTAAAATACCGCGCCCGAAAATACGTTGCGAAGACGAAACGAAACGTGAGCCAGCCCAAAAGGTAACTGGTATTCATCGCGTTTCGGGAAGGCGCTTCTTGATTTCTTCGATGATCGTTCCGCTAGTCTCTGCCGCGGTCATCCGCGAGTTGTTAATGACGATTGCACCCAGCGGGATCATGAGTGGCGCCGTTGCGCGCTGGCTGTCACGCTGGTCTCGCGCAGCGAGGTTTTCTTGCACGCCTTCCGCCGCGCGGCGTCTGGATCGTTCGTCAAGCGACGCATCCAAGTAAAATTTAAACTCCGTATCCGGAAAGACATTCGAACCGATATCGCGGCCCTCCATCACCAGATTCCCAAATCGAACACATTCCCTCTGCTTTTTCTTCATCCAGTCGCGCACTTGGGGAACCGCAGCAACGTGCGGCACTGCTGCGCTGGTTTCGGCTGTCCGGATTTCGCGCTCCGGAAAATATCCATCCACAAGGAGACGAATGCTGCCGCCCACACATTCCAGCGATGTCTTCCATCGGCGGCAAAGGGCAGCGACCGCTTTCGGATCATGAACGTCCACTTTCTTCTGGAGGCAGTGCCAGGCCAACGTTCGGTACATGGCGCCGGTGTCGGCATAGACAAAGTCAAACGCCTTGGCCACCAACTTGGCGTTGGTGCTCTTGCCGCTCGCGCTGGTCCCATCAATCGCAATGACAATCGATCGTTTCATTCGGCGAAGAGTTCGCCGACCTCCAGCGTCCGTCCAGTGGCGCAATCACGCAGTGTCGCGCCCAAGCCATGAGGGGGCGGCGCAGCCAATTTTTGAAAAAAATTCGGAAAAGTCTTCTTCACGCAGACGGGATTCTTGATCCGAATCCCGGGGACTTTCAATCCTAGAATCGCGAAGCACATCGCCATGCGATGGTCTTGATACGTTTCGATTTCGGCGCCATGCAACGACGATGGGAAAACCGTTAGCGTGTCCCTTTCCTCGATAACCTTCGCGCCGCATTTGGCCAGTTCCGTTCGCAAGGCGAGGATGCGCTCGCATTCCTGGAGGCGCAATCGGCCCAGATCAGCAAACCTGGTGGGCAGCGTGGCAAGCGGGGCCATGACAATTGCTGTCATGATGCTGTCGCCGAGATCCGAGCGCCGAGAGAAGGTGCGCTGGTCTGACACTAAATTCCTGGCCGCGTCAGTCGCAGCATTCTGCATGTGCGATTCTTTCCAAGCCTCGGCGCGCTGCGCTCGCTGACGCTTTTGCTCCGGATCAATAGCGCTCCCTTCAAATTCGAAATTGGGGGAATTCAGAATCATTTTGAGAAAGTGAGTGTGAAATGACGCATCAATCTGCCAACCGGAGCGCGGCCAGCGCAGGACCATCACGGTTGGCCGGATACTGATCGAACCATTACGACTCTCAGCGCCGGCTGCGCCTTCCTTCCATTCCAATATTTCCCAGTGCGCGGCCGCCCAAAAGTAACTTCCGCTCGAAGCGTCCGCCTCGATTGGAAAAACCCCGCCGCATTTGGGAAATGCTTCAATCATCTTGGACGTCATCGACACATACGGCGACTCTTCTTCATTCTCGCCTGCCATCTCGACATGCCAGCCGCCCCGCGTCGCAGCCAGGAGCAGTGCGGAAGCAAATTGTGAGCTCTCCGAGATGCTGACGCGGCACATTTTGCCGCTCGGTCCGGCCCCATGAATAATGGCGGGCAAGCGGTCGTTCGGCGAATCGATCTGGTAACCGAGCTGCCGCAAAGCCTCAAAGAGCGACTCTTGCGGACGTTCGTGCATGCGTTGCACACCATGCAAGCGATAGACGCCATTCCCGAGGCAAACGAGCGCTGCCACAAAGCGTGCTGCCGTTCCGGCGTTGCCGACAAATAGTTCGAGAGGCTTTTCGCGCGTGCCTGATCTTGGAATTGCGCCGGCAAGACCACGCACTCGAATGGTCCGGTTGCAAGCCTCCTCCGCGTCAGCTTCAACCTGAACGCCGAATCCGAGCGCTCGCAAGCAATCCACCATCACCTGCGTGTCTTCGCTCCAAAGAGCTCCTCGCAACGCCGTGTCACCCTCGGCCAAAGCAGCCAACACTAAGGCCCGATTCGTAATGCTTTTCGAGCCTGGAACCGTAATCTCAGCTCGGACGGGTCCGGGCAGTGGGCCAATTTCAATGACGTCGGGCAGAGGCATCGGCAGGGAATTTACTCCGGTGAAGAAGAAGCTGTTTGGCTCTGCCACTGGTCTCGCCGGTGTTTGGCAACTTTGAAAAATTCCTCGATGGATTTGGCGTCCCCTTTCTCCAGGGCCAATTGAAATTCCTGCAGGTCTTCGATGAACACACCGAGAACACGCGCCAGATGTTTTCGATTCGCCAGAGCTATGTCCCGCCACATGTCGGGTGAGCCTGAGGCTATCCGCGTCGTGTCGCGAAATCCATTGGCGCAAAGCCAGGCCTGCTCCTTGGGATGAGCGGGGCTCAAAACATAATTTGCCAATTCGGCGGCGACGATATGAGGCAAGTGGCTGGAACGGCTGACGAACTCATCATGGACTTCTGCGCTCAAGCGAAGCGTGCGTCCCCCCACGGACGTCCAGAAATCCCCCACTTTCTGCAATGCCCTCGGAGTTGACCTGGCGGTCGGGGTAATCACACAAAGAGCGTTGCCAAACAAGTTGGCGCGGGCGGCGCTGACACCCATTTTTTCCGCGCCGGCCATTGGGTGACTGCCGAGAAACTCGGCGCCGGCGCGAGCGACAATCGGTTCCAAATCGGCCACCAGAACGCCCTTCACACTGCCGACATCGGTGATAATTGCGCCGCGCTTCAGCGCGGGGACCATCCTTTCGGCAAGCTCGCGCATCTGCGCGATGGGAGTGCAAAGAATAACCAGCTCTGCATCGGTCACGGCGGCGCAGAGATCACAACCCGCCTGATCAACCACTCCGAACTTCTCACATTCGGCAATGCTCGCAGCCCGGCGGACAAAACCTTCCACGCGCCGGGCGAGTCCACGTTGTTTGATCGCGAGGCCTAACGAGCCGCCCATCAATCCAATGCCAACCAACGCGATTTTCTGCCATTGCATGAATTGGATTTAAGCGAGGGTAGCGGATGGGGGCAAGGGTGAAGCTGCCTATTCCATGAGCCTCGACTTCTTTGGGACACGCATTGGGACCATGAACCTGGTGCATAAGGCCCCTCTCCAGGCCCTCTCCCTAACCCTCGCCCCATCGGATGGGGCGAGGGTTAGGGAGAGGGCCTGCTTTTTGCCTTCGCCAGCAGCAGTTCACAAGGAGGTTTATGGAGGGATGGGACGCTGGCCATTTGCCGCACACGTTCCACAATAACATCGGGCAGGTGCGCCTCGTTGCCGACGCTGGGCGCGTACCAAAGCAGTTTGCCTTGTCGTTCAGTCGGATTACGCCAGGTGGGCTGCGTGTTCTTGAGACGCTCGCGGACGAGGTGCTCCGGTTCGCCAAGCATTACTGGAATATCTTCGTACGAATGAAGTCCATCACTGATAAAGAATGGGACCATCACTAAGTTGCGTGTTTGTGCCATCGCATAGCAATCGGTGATGCGAGGTTCTTCTTCCATGAAAACAGCGTGGACCTCGGCATAGAGATTCTGCGGCCGGATCAATTCAACCTGGCGTTCGATCGCTTTGCGGGAATTCTCGTTATTGCCAGTGCCATGCCCCGCGATGAAGAGCGCGGTATCTTTCGGCTTAGGCACGCGCGGGAAAGGATGCTTTTCCACTACCTCGCGCGCGCGCGCCAAAATCACATTCGTCATGCTTTCATGCGTGCCGACCGGGCCACAGTAATACAAAGTTTGATTTCCACGCTCCTGCACGCGTGGGAAGTTCTTTTCGCCGACCTTGCAAAAGCCCAACTCGCGCGGAATAACTTCCTCGGTGAAGTAGCCTTCGCTGATAAAGAGCGGAACGATAAAAACACGCGGCGCGAACGCCCCTCGAAGAACCGCGGCGACGCTTGGTTCTTGCTTCCAGAAGCCTTCCAGGACCTGGCCAAAAATCCCACGCCGCCGGAGTTCATCTGCGTGTTGATACGTCGGCGCCGCCGAATCAGCGTTCAGAGTCGATCCATGGCCGATCAACACCAGCGCAGCATCTGTGAAATCGTGCTGTCCCACAACCAATGCATAGCTGACGTTTCAACATGCCGCAAGGGCGGTTTTGGGCGGTTTGGCCGAGGTTGCAATAGTTGCAATAATATTGAACTACGCACGATGAATCGCTAATCATGACCGTCGCGAAAGCCGTCTGGCCGTTCGTAATGCTGTGGCGAATGTTTGGCGGGACGGGTTGCCAGTTACAGCGTCACACCGAAATCCTTTATCGTGCACTCGAAGATAGCCGCCAGAGCCGGCCATCGCGGGGGACTCCTGCGGTCTGCGCTATGGCTTCTGCTCGCCGCTACGACTTGTGCCGAAGCCCTCACCGAAAGTTCTCCGGCCGCAACATCCGCGGGTCGCCCGGTTCTAATCAAATATCGAGTTACTGGCGCCGAGGATGCCAAGAGTGTCGAAGTTCAAGCTGTGGCGCCATTGCCGCAAGACTTCCCCATTGTGACGGGGATTTTGCTCGGGCTCACAGCGGGCCTGGTTGGTTGGGCACTCCTCTTACACAAGCGCGTTCGTGAAAAAGCCGGATGGATTCAGCAACGGCTGAAACGCGAGGCAGCTCTGGAGGAACGCTATCAAGAGCTTTTCGAGAACGCGAGCGACATGGTGTACACTCATGACCTCAAAGGCAATTATACGACCGTCAATAAGGCCGCCGAACGCATCCTTGGATACACACGCGAGGAATTATTGAACGTCAATAGTTTCGGCCTCATTTCAATGGCCGCCCAATCGGCGTGCACGGCCCTATGCCTGGAGGGCGAACGCATCCGCTTGGAAACTCAATTGCGGCACGCCCAAAAGCTCGAGGCAGTCGGCCAGTTGGCCGCCGGCGTCGCTCATGATTTCAACAACATCATGACCATCATTCACGGTCATGCCGCCCTGCTGTCGGCCGTCCCGAGCACGGATCCACAAATGGAGGAATCTCTCAAAGAAATTGCCATGGCGGCGGACCGCGCCGCCAACCTGACCAGTCAGTTGCTGGCTTTCAGCCGCAAACAAATCATGCAGCCGTGGCCGCTCAATCTCAACCAGGTGATTCGTAACACGGCAAAAATGCTCCGGCGTTTGCTTGGCGAAGATTTAAGCCTGATCTGCAGTTATCGGCCTTCCCTGCCTTCGATCCACGCCGATGCCAGCATGATGGAACAGGTTCTGGTGAATCTTGCGGTAAACGCGCGCGACGCGATGACCAAAGGCGGGACGCTCACTATCAGCACCTCGCTTGAAACGATCGAGTCCGCGACCGCAGGACTCTATGCGGAGGGCCGAGTGGGACAATTTGTCTGCCTTCGAGTTGCAGACACCGGATGCGGAATGGACCACGACACGCTGGGCAAGATCTTCGAGCCGTTCTTTACCACGAAAGAGGTCGGAAAAGGAACTGGGCTCGGTTTGTCGATGGTCTATGGGATCGTAAAGCAACATCAAGCCTGGATCGAAGTAACCAGTCAGCCGGACCAAGGAACTGTCTTCGAGTTGTTCTTCCCAGTCGTCGAGCAACACGATGCTCCAGCGTCACAGCCGCCGCCTTTGGATTATCGCCTTGAAGCGCCAAATGCGAAATCGCGACCAGCTGATTCGAGAACAGTCCGAACACGAGACAACCCTGCCTCTCGGTGGCCGACAGCGGCTGTGGAATGGACGCCGCAATTTTAACCCGTATTTTCGAACCGTTCTTTACCACCAAACACGTCGGCAAAGGAACGGGTCTCGGCCTTGCCACCGTTTATGGCAATGTCAAACAACACCAAGGCTGCATCGAAGTGTCGAGCGAAGCCGGGCAGGGAACCGCTTTCAAAATCTACTTTCCGACGGAGCCGAACCTTGCGGACGCAACCTCGGGAATTGAAGCGGGTGCTCCGGACATTTGCTAGATCGAGACATACGACATTGGTACCTTTCGCCTTTAGATTGAACAAGGCAGTTTAAGGCAGGTTCGCCCTGCCAATCGCAGACTGTGCCAATGTTGTGTGCTTTGATTTAGATCGGAAAACCATCCAAGCCGCAGGTCCGGTGGACGGCTATCCCCCACCCAAGTAAGCGCTCTTCACTTGTGGATTTTCTCGGAGCGCAGCGGAGTTGTCTTTCAGCGAAATGGCGCCGGTCTCCAAAACGTAGCCGAAATGGGAAATCTCTAAGGCCAGATTTGCGTTCTGTTCGACAAGCAAGATCGTGATGCCGTGCTGCCGGTTAATCTCGACGATTTTCTCGAAGATGGTCTTGACCAGCAATGGAGCGATTCCGAGCGACGGTTCGTCCAGCATCAGGAACTGCGGCTGGCCCATCAGCGCGCGGCCGATGGCCAGCATTTGCTGTTCGCCCCCGGAAAGCGTGCCTGCAACCTGCGCTGATCTTTCTTTCAACCGGGGGAACGTGCTGAAAACAAGGTCCATCTCACGATGGATGGCGGCGCGGTCGCGTTGGAGATAAGCGCCCATTTTGAGATTCTCGAGCACGGTCAAATTGGCAAAGATCATCCGGCCTTCAGGAACATGGCAGAGACCGCGCTGGACAATTCGATGCGGCGGGAACTGCGTAATCTCTTCGTTCTGATAGATAATCTTCCCGCGCTTGTCCTTGAGCAATCCGGAAATGGCCCTAAGAATCGTTGTTTTCCCCGCGCCATTTGTCCCGATGAGCGTGACAATTTGCCCGCTTCGGATTTGCAAGGAGACGTCGTGAATGGCGGTGATGACGCCGTAATTCACCGAAAGATCTTTGACTTCGAAGATCACGGGCGGTTCTGGATGCGGAGGCTGCATTTAGGTGTGAGTGCCGGAGGCATCGTCGGATCGGGCAGATCCTTTCCCGGCACGGATGGCTTTTCCCGTAACGCAGAGTTTCACTCTGCCGCGGCGCAGCCAATCAGGCGCTCTTCGGCGGCGGAAGAATGCAGTAGCTGACAGTTGCGGCGCCCCTCTCCCTAACCCTCTCCCCATCCGATGGGGCGAGGGAATCGAGCTTTTGCGGTGGGCGATGCCTGATGAACGAACGTGCCCAGCGCCCTGGTCTTTTCCCTCTCCCCATCGGATGGGGAGAGGGTTAGGGAGAGGGGCAACATTCACCTTGCTACATGGAAGAAGCGCCTTCTGCGGAGCTTCCGCGAGATCGGACGCGCTGGAGCGGTCGAGACCGGCGCCGACTGCAAGTCGGCGATACGGCAGAGTGAAACTCTGCGCTCCACGCCGCAGCACGTTGAAAGCAACTTGAGCAGTCATTGCTTAGCGGATGGCTTGGCCTCGCGATGGTCTTCGCCAAGGTACGCTTCGATGACTTTACGGTCGCTGCGCACTTGCTCGGGCGTTCCTTCGGCTATCTTAATTCCGTAATCCAGCACCGTGATCCGTTCGCAGATTCCCATGACGACTTGCATATCGTGTTCCACCAGGAGAACCGAAATCCGATACTTATCCTTGATGAACTGAATCAGCTTCATCAACTCGACCTTTTCGGTTGGGTTCATTCCCGCCGCCGGTTCATCAAGCAGCAGAAGTTTCGGTCGTGTGGCTAGCGCGCGCACGATTTCGAGCCGGCGTTGGCTGCCGTAGGGCAAGCTTTTCGCCATCGCATTGCGGAAGCGTCCGAGATTAAAGAGATCCAGCATTTCCATCACTTGCTCCTCGACGCTCTTCTCTTCGGCATGGAAAGAACGCCCACGCCAAAGCGCATGCGAAAGGCCGCTGGCTACGTGAAGATGAAACGCGGCGCGGACGTTGTCATATACCGTCATCGATGGAAAAAGCCGGATATTCTGGAAGGTTCGAGCAATTCCTTTGGTCGCGATGATGTTTGGCCTGAGACCGATGATCGATTGGTGTCCAAAAGAAATCGCTCCTTCGGTGGGCTGATACACACCGGTGATAATATTGAACACCGTCGTTTTTCCCGCGCCATTCGGCCCGATTAACCCAATCAAGTCGTTGGCGCCAACTTGCAGATTCAAATCGGACACAGCCGTCAACCCCCCAAATCGCATCGTGCACCGAGCCACATCGAGCAACGGATCAGACGAATTGGGTGCGGGAAGCGTCATGGATCTAGTCGGCCGTCCTGTTCGTAGCGCAGAGTTTCACTCTGCTGTATCGCCGGCTTGCAGCCGGCAGGGCGTCCGATCTTCCGAGGGTTTCCGATCTTGCGGGAGCGCTGCAGATTGAAAATCTGCGATACAGCGGAGTGAAACTCAGCGCTACTGCTAACCGTCTCGCTTCGGGGGAGGTTTAACATGCTCAAAGTTACTAATGAGGGAAAATCAAGTTCGCGCAGCGCGGCGCAGTGTGAATAATCCCTGCGGCCGGGTCAGCATCAGCACGATGATCAACAATGAATAAAAGATCATGATGTAATCCTTCAAGACCAGCGTGAACTTAACCTGTGATCCGGCCACCAGAAAATCAACGGCGATCGGCGGCGCTTCTCGCAAAAGCGCCGGCAAGAGACTTAACAGCACAGCCGCAATAATGACTCCCACGGTATTTCCCATGCCGCCCAGAATAACCATGACCACGATCTCAATCGATTTGACGAAATTGAACCCATCCGGACTTATGAACTGAACCTGATGCGCATACAATCCGCCAGCGATACCCGCGAAAAACGCGCCCACGACGAATGCGATCACTTTGTATCTTGTCGTATTGATGCCAATCGCCTCGGCGGCAATCTCGTCATCGTGCACAGCGACGAATCCGCGGCCGAGCGTAGAGTGGACCATTGTTGTCACGACATAAATCGTCAACCCCGCTAACGCAAACGTCCAAAAGAAGTTTGTGTAAGGCGGAACAGTAAAACCCCGCGCACCTCCCACCGCATCCATATTCTGTAGAATGACACGAATGATTTCGCCAAAGCCAAGCGTTACGATGGCCAAGTAATCACCTTTCAACCGCAGTGATGGCACCCCAACAGCCAACCCGGCCGCCGCTGCCAGAATCCCACCCACTGCAAGCGCAATCACGAAAAGCACCGACGCACTCACCGGATTATTGGCGCCGCCCACGAGTGTAACCAGACGCGGGCCAAGAATGACCGTAAACCACGCTGCGGTGTAGGCGCCAACCGCCATGAACCCAGCGTGACCCAAAGAAAACTGTCCGGCATAGCCATTCACCAGATTCAAGCTCACCGCCAGAATGATATTGATCCCGATGCCAATGACGATGTGCAGAAAGTATGGGCTCAGGTGAGGCGCACTCAGCGAAATCAGCGCGCTGACGATCGCGGCGATGAGCAGAAAAAATTTCGGCCCTGGCTTCATCAGACTTTTTCGGTCTGGCTTGTCCCGAGGAGACCAGACGGCTTGAACAAAAGAATCAAAATCAAAATGGCAAACGCAATCGCGTCGCGATAGGTGGACCACCGCGTGCCCGAGACGAAGGTTTCGATAATGCCAATCGTGAGACCGCCAAGCGCGGCGCCGGGTATATTTCCAATCCCTCCCAGCACGGCCGCGACAAATGCTTTCAAGCCCGGCAAGACACCCATCAACGGATCGATGGAAGGATAATTCTGGGCATACAAGATTCCGCCGGCCGCCGCCAGTGCCGAGCCCAATCCGAACGTGAACGAGATAACGACATCGATGTTGATTCCCATCAGTGCCGCGGCGTGATGGTTGAACGAGACCGCGCGCATGGCAGTGCCAATCTTCGTGTTGAAAACGATGAAACGCAGTCCGATCAGCAACACGACCGTCAGGACGAACACGATCAATTGATTGCTGCTAAAGACCAATCCGCCAAACAACGGAATATTCTGGCTGGGCAATAGCTTGAACGATTTCGGGTCCGCCCCAAATAGCCGCTGGCCGGCATATTCGAGAAACAAAGAAACACCAATCGCGGTAATCAGGACCGTGAGTTTGGAGCGATCGCGCAGCGGCCGGTAAGCCAGTCTTTCAATGATAATTCCTAGAGCGGCACAAACAGCCATTGCGAGCGCCAGCACGCATAGCCCTGCAACGATTGGCCAGTTGGGAAACATCTGAAGCACCTTCGGGCCGCTGTAGTAGCCGACAAAAGCGCCCACCATGAAAACATCGCTATGCGCAAAATTGATGAACCTCAACACGCCATAAACCATCGTATAGCCCAGCGCGATCAAGGCATAGATAGCGCCGAGCGAAAGCCCGTTGATCAGTTGCTGCAGGAATTCCGTCATGGCCCGCCGCCGCTCTAACCGGAACGCGGACAGCCTTGTCTGCGCACCGATGGCCTCGCTTCATCGCCTTCGAGGTTCAAAGCGACAGAGTCTCCACGTATTTGAATTTGCCGTCCTTGATCGTCACCATGACCGCGGGTTTGCTGGCGTTGCGCTCGGCGTCGATCATCGTGCGTCCGGTGACGCCATGAAAATCTTTCGTGGCCGCGAGCGCGTCCCGGATTTTAGGGCCTTCCGTCGAGCCAGCCCGTTTGATGGCGTCAGCCAGAACCATGGCTGAATCGTATCCGAGAGCGGCCATGGCATCCGGAGTTTCTTTGTAACGCTCTTGATATTTCTTCACAAAGTTCTGCACGACGGGCGACTGATCCTCGGGCGAGTAATGAGTCGAATAGTATGTGCCTTCGACCGCAGCGCCGCCGATCTCAATCAACTTCGGCGATTCCCAGCCATCGCCGCCGAACAATGGCACATTGATTCCCAACTGCCGCGCTTGCCGGGCGATCAACCCGGCCTCGGTGTAATAGCCCGGGACAAAGATCGCTTGAGGATCAGCTGCTTTGGTCGCGGTCAGCACGGCATTAAAGTCCTTGTCACCGCCGCTGTACTTTTGTTCTGCCACCACGGCGCCTCCATCCTGGACAAAACGTTGCCTGAAAAACTCCGCCAACCCGACGCTATATGGCTGCCGCACATCGGTCAAAATGGCGACACGCGTGGCTTTGAGCGTCTCTTTGGCAAATCGGGCCAGGACCGCGCCTTGGAACGAGTCCAAGAAACAGATGCGGAAAATGTATTCGCCACGCTTGGTAACTTCGGGATTCGTGGACGAAGGAGAAATCATCGGAACCTTGTTCTGCTGACAAATCGGCGCGGCTTCGAGCGATCGCCCGGAAGCGACCTCGCCAAGAACAGCCGCGACCTTATCCCGCGAAATTAGTTTGAGAACGATCGCGGCTGATTCGCCTGCTTTGGATTGGTTGTCTTCGTAAAGCAATTTGATCTGCTTGCCTAGGACGCCGCCAGCCGCGTTGATTTCATCGATGGCCAGCGCCGTTCCGTTATGGGAAGACTGGCCAAAAGTCGCTTCGGTTCCGGTTAGTGAAGCGTATTCTCCGACCTTGATGACATTATCCGTTGCAACACCTGCGCCGCCAGCCCCGCCAGCAGAAGGATCAGGCGACTGCGGTTTGTTGCAACCGGTCAGGAGGCCAGCCACAGCCAGGATTAGCAGGGCGCGTGAGGTCCAAAAGTTCCAGCGTTCTTTCATAAATGTGGTTCTGGTTGTGCTGCGCGTTATTCCTGATTCGCATGATTTGATTCGATTTTCACAAGGTCCCGAAAACGTAAGGAATAATCCGGTGACTTTCAACCATCAAAGGCAGACGAGGCAGACGACTGAGCAACAGCCGGCAGGCGAAGGCATTCGTCGAGGGAAACGCCCGGAACTGAGCCACGAGACAAAATCATGAAGGACAAAATCATCAAAAAATCATGAATCGTTGTCGGGTTGAAGTTTTTGGCTTTTGTGCTTGAATCATTGTCGATCCGGCCGTGTTACATAACCGTCTTAATCCATGACGACGAATTGGCTGCCTGTCCGGGCTTTGTTTCTGGTAGCGCTCTGCCTAGCCAGCGCGGCAGTTGTTCTCGGCCAACAGAGTCCCGAGCCTGTCCGGGCGGAAATCTTCGAGCACCTGCCAGTCGGCGATGAACTCGAATTGACCAATGCCTTGCCGGCCGAGCCTTTCACCGAACGAGCGTTTGGATTCATTCGGTTCCCAGCCAAATATTCGACAAACGGTCATGCGCTGGACCGGTCCACTCTGTTTGTCCTGCGCGCGTCTCTGCGCCACGCTCTGGCGCCGGGAGATTACGAGTTTCGGCTGCGAGCCAAAGGTGCGGCTCGGTTTCTGATTGATGGAAAACTGCTGCTGACAACGAAACCACAAAAGCCAAACTCTTCGGGCAACGATCCTGTGCCGCCGCCGGTCGAGCGGCGCAATTCGCCGGTTCGGCCGGCGCCATATTCGCATCAAGAAACGATCGCGACCATTCACCTCGATGGCGAGAAACACGAATTCACTCTCGCAGCACTTATCGGCGGAAAAGGTTTGGCGCCGTCGCCAGGCGAACTTTCGGTGAGCTTCGGGCGGGCAGGAGAAGTTCCTCAGCTGCTTGGCGCGGGAACGCCGGTTTTGCTTACAGACGAAAGCTGGGATGCCTACGCTGCCGAACAAGTAGAACGGCGCCGAGCGGAGGACATAACGCGACGCCGAGCAGCCAGCGCCAATGTCACCAAGCAGTGGGACGAATACCATCGCCGAGTGCGCGAGCAAATGAAACCGTGGCACGCGCCTGAACCACCGAAGGTCAAGCCGGGCCAATCGATTCTCAACGCGATTGACCACTTTATCATGGCGCGACTGGAGGAGGCACAAGTCGAACCGACAGCTTTGACTGCGGACTTGGAGTTTTTTCGCCGGCTTTCGCTAGATACGGCCGGCACAATGCCATCCTCCGAGGAAGTGCGCGCTTTTCTGAAAGATGAACCGAACCAGCGACGCTTAAAAGCCATCGACTATTTTCTGAACCAACCAGGATGGGCCGATCATTGGGTGAGCTATTGGCAGGATGTGCTCGCCGAAAACCCGGGCATTCTGAAGCCGGACCTGAACAACTCCGGACCCTTCCGTTGGTGGTTGCACCAATCATTCGCCGACAATATTCCATTCGACCGTTTTGTCGCTGAGCTTGTGCAAATGGAAGGGAGTGTTTTTCAAGGAGCGCCGGCGGCGTTCAAACTCGCCACCTTGAACGACGCTCCGATGGCTGCGAAGGCGGATATTTTGTCTCAAGCTTTCCTCGCCGAGAAACTTTCTTGCGCTCGGTGTCACGACGCGCCGGATCATCCGCGCAAACAGAAAGACACGTTCAGCTTTGCCGCGATGCTCGAAGGTAAACCGGTCAAGCTTCCGAATTCGAGCACGGTTCCTTTTGTGGAAGGCTTTCGCAAACCGCGTGTCGAAGTCAACCTGCGACCGGGTGAGGAAATTTCACCGCATTGGCCGTATGAAGAATTGACCCGATCGTCCGAGCTGGCAGGCCTTATGCCGCTCAGCGCAAGCGTCCCCGCATCACGAACGCAAGTCGCGGCGATGATTGTTTCGCCCGCGAACGGGCGTTTCTCGAAAGTCGCGGTCAATCGTCTCTGGAAGCGTTATTTCGGCGCCGGCCTAATTGAGCCGGCGGGAGATTGGCATCTGGCGAAGCCGTCCCATCCTGAATTACTGGATTATCTCGCATGGGAGTTTGTCGAGAGCGGGTATGATCTTAAAGCCATCGCGCGCCTCATCTTTTCGTCGCACGCATATCAGCGGAAGCCTGTGCCGGCAGCTTTGGGAACAGCCGAACCGAAGGAACGGCTCTTCGCCGGCCCTGTGCGCCGTCGTCTTTCAGCCGAACAATTGGTCGATTCACTCTTTGCCGCGACTGGCAAAGCATTCGCCTGCGAAGAGCTTAATTTGAATCCGGCCGGCAACCGATCCCTGAGTGAATTTCTCAACTTGGGCACGCCGCGCCGGGCCTGGGAATTCACGGCCCTCATGAACGAGCGCGACCGGCCCGCGCTTGCCTTGCCGGTTGCTCAATCGATCGTCGATGTCTTGACCGCGTTTGGCTGGCGGCAATCGCGACAGAATCCGCTCACAACCCGTCAAGATGCGCCTTCCTCCATGCAAACGCTGATCCTGGCCAATGGAATTATGGGGACGCGCATTGCGCGACTGTCAGACGATAGCGCTTTTACAGCGTTGGCACTGGAGGATCAGTCGCCCAAGGCTCTGGTGGACGAAACATTCTTGCGGCTTCTGGGCCGGTTTCCTTCCGAGATCGAAAGCCGAGTTGCGCAAGATTATCTGAAGCCGGCTTTTGCTGAACGCATCGCGAAGGATGCCAGGGCGCGCAAAGCCGCCCGCGCCGGCGACAAGAGAGTATCATGGGCCAATCACTTGAGCGCCGAAGCGACAGTCATCCGAATGGAAGAGGAGCGTCGCTTGCGGATGGGCGATGAACCAACCGAGAAACTGAGCGCCGCCTTTCGAGAACGGTACGAAGATTTGCTCTGGTCTCTCATCAACACGCCCGAGTTTATTCTGATCCCTTGATGGAGCTATGATGAACGATCCCCAATGGACACGACGTAATTTTATCCGAGCGACGGCGACGACTGCCCTTGCCGTCGGTGCCGCTCAAGCGCTTTCCGCATCCGCGGCTGTGGTCCCAGGCCCAGAACGTTTCCGAGGCAAAGCGGACGCCTGCATTTTCATCTGGCTGGGGGGCGGCGCCGCGCATGTCGACACCTTCGATCCGAAGATTCGAGGCGATGGCAAGAAGAGGCCAGGCTCGTACTACGATGCGATTGACACAGCGATTCCCGGCGTTCAAGTTTGCGAACATCTCCGGCGCACGGCTCCGTTGCTCGACCGCTGTGTGTTGGTGCGATCGATCACGCATGAGATTTCCAACGAGCATGGAGCCGCGACGAATCTCATGCACACCGGCCGCCGGCCCAGCGAAACGATTCTTTACCCTTCGATCGGTTCCATTGTTTCGCATCAACTCGGAGTTAAATCTGACGCCGTCCCGCCCTATGTGGTGATGGGTTACCCAAACATCGCGCGTGATCCAGGTTTTCTCGGCCCGAAGCATGGCTACATTTATCTGACCCAGATCGAGACTGGCCCGAACGGATTGATCCGGCCACCGGACGTCGATGCGGATCGGCAGCGCCGCCGTGAAACGCTGCTAAATGCCTGGCAGACGGAGCAGCAACGCCGTCGTCCGCATGATCAAGACATCCAAAGCCAAACCGCGATCAGCGAGCAAGGTTTCCGAATGGCCGGCCCGCAATTCATGACCGTATTTGACTTGAACAAAGAACCGTCGTCACTGCGAGAAAGGTACGGTGGCGAATTCGGGCAGCGCTGTCTGCTGGCTCGGCGTTTGGCGCAAGCGGGAGTTCGTTTCGTCGAGGTCTCGTTCAACCTGAATTTCCTTAATGGAACAGGCTGGGATACGCACAATGATGGCCAACTCAAGCAACATCTGTTGATTCAGGACCTCGATCAAGCTCTCGCGGCGTTGTTGGTGGACCTCGAAAAGAACAAGCTCCTGGAAACGACGTTAGTGGTGGTCGCCACAGAATTTGGCCGGCCGCCCGAATTCGACAGCGGCGGCGGACGCGGGCATCAATCGGTCGCTTTCAGTTGCATGCTCGCAGGCGGAGGTTTGCGGACCGCGCAAGTCATCGGCAGCACCGATGAACTGGGCAGGAAAGTCTTGGAACGGCCGGTCACAGTGCCAGACTTTCATGCGACAATTCATAGCGCGCTCGGAATCAATCCGCATAAGAATTTGTATGCCGAAGATCGGCCGGTGCCCATCACCGACCGCGGACGACCGATTACGGAGCTCTTCGCGTAGCCGCAAGGACGCAGTCAAGCGGTCGCTCCCTGTCACGCCCTGTCACGAACGTGCGATAGGACAACCGCGTCTCGCCCGTTCGAAATAGAAACACCCCTGCCATTCCGGAGAGCCAATAAGGCCCGGCGAGGCTGTTCTCCGGTTGCGCTCGGCGTTCAGGCTGGAAACCGCAGTTGTGACCACGAAAAACACGAAATAAGAGAAGATTGCCAAGACCAGGGAATTCATCCGCTGAGTGAAATCAACTACTAACTGAAGTGCTTCTTTTTTCGTGTCTTTGGGGTTTTTCGTGGTTTGAATCGCCGCGTTCAGTCGTGCACGTTGGCGGGGAGCTGGATGGCAAATGCGGTGGTTTGACCTTCACCGGACTCGATCAACTCGATGGCGCCCCCAGCGGCGCTGACAATCTCATTCGCCAGGTACAAACCAACTCCATTGTGCCGGCCGCCTTTCGTGGAAAAGAACGGCTCGAAGATTCGAGCACGAACAGCTTCTGGGATGGCGAGGCCGTTGTTCGAGATTCGGATCGAATTCTGAGATACATTGCGTTCGACCACTACGGAAATAACAGGGTTCGGGCGTCCCGCGACAGCCTCGATAGCATTATTCAAAACGTAAAGAACAGCGCGGGCAAGTTCTCCGGCCATCCCTTCCCACCGGCATTGTGCGTCGAGGTCGGACTTGAGGAGCACTTTGTCCATGACGATTTGAAAATGCACGAGAGCCAGCAGATCGTCCATCATCTGCGCAAGGCTGATCAACTGCTTCTGTCCCCCGGGCTGCGCGATGAGAAGCAAGCTGCACAATTTGCGTCCGGCCCGCTGAAGGCTCTGATCGATCACTTGCAATCGTTCCCTGGCTTCGCCCGAGAGATTCCCCTGCATGGCCAGGACCTGCACATTTCCGAGAGCGGCAGTGAGGGGATTGTTAATCTCGTGAGCCAGGCTTGCCGCCAATTGCCCGAGAGTCTTTGCCAATGTTCGCTCAGCATCCCCTGGTGCAACTGGTTGATTCTTTGTTGAAGCTGAATTTGCTCCTTGAGTTGGTCCTGGAGTTGTTTGACCCGGAGCGCGGCGTGGGTGCGAGCCAGCAGTTCCTGATGATTGATCGGTTTGCTCAAGTAATCATGACCGCCCACGGCAAAACCTTTGAGCTTATCCTCCGTTTCCAGTTTGGCGGCTAAGAAAAGGATCGGAATGTCGCGCGTCCGCTCGTCCGACTTAATCCGGCGGCAAACTTCATAGCCATCGATTTGCGGCATCATCACGTCCAGAAGAATCACATCAACGGCGCGATCCGTGAGAAAGTCGAGGGCTGACTGGCCATCGCGGCAGGCGAAGCATTCGATGCCGGCCGAGCGGAGCACAGCTTGCAGCAGGTGAAGCGACTCCCGCCGATCATCCACGACCAGAACACGCGGACGCGATTCGACCGCGGGCGGGGGTTGTTTCGAACCTGTTGGACCTAATTTGTCCATGCTTGGTGATGGATGGCAAAGGCGCCGTAATTGTCTGCTTGTCTCTACCGCGGAAATGGCGTAATTACTTCTCCTGCTGTGTCGAATGGTTGTGAATTCGATCAGATCGCAACGGTCCGTCCGAACAGCTTAAGCAGCGCGTGATTGATAACGGCTAAAAGACTTAACCAAACATCCCTTCTATGACAAATCTATTAAGTCAACTCAAACAACACAGCCTCATAGTGGCTGACACGGGCGATTTTGAGAGCATCCGTAAATATCAACCGCGCGATGCCACCACAAATCCGAGCCTGCTTCTCAAAGCAGCTCAAATGCCTGAATACCAGGAGGTCGTTCAACGCGTTCTCGTCGAAACAAAAAGAGAGTCGCCCCAGGCGAGCAAGAATCTCGAGGTCGCTCTCGATAAACTATCGGTAGCGTTTGGGTTAGAGATTCTGAAGATTGTTCCCCACCGGGTTTCGACCGAGGTCGATGCTCGTTTGAGTTTCGATGCCGAAGCGTCGGTCGCGAAGGCGCGGACGCTGATCGGCTATTATGAAAAAGCGGGAATTTCACGCGAACGCATCCTCATCAAACTTGCTTCCACTTGGGAAGGGATTCTGGCCGCGAAACAACTGACTCGCGATGGGATTCGTTGTAATTTGACACTGCTGTTTTCGTTCGCCCAGGCTGTGGCCTGCGCTGAGGCCGGCGTTCAATTAATTTCGCCGTTCGTCGGACGCATCCTGGACTGGCACAAGAAATCGACCGGCCGCGCCGATTATCCTCCCGCCGAAGACCCTGGCGTGCTCTCGGTCACGAGAATTTATAATTATTACAAGAAATACGGCTACACCACGGAAGTCATGGGCGCGAGCTTCCGTAACGTTGGCGAAATCATCGAACTCGCCGGATCGGATTTGCTGACGATCAGTCCTGTCCTTTTGGAAGAGCTTCAGAAATCAAACGGAACTGTCACGCGAAAACTGAGCCCTGCAAAAGCTGCCGAGAGCGCCGAACCCAAAATCTCGCTCGACGAAAAAAGCTTCCGTTGGTTGCACAACGAAGATCAGATGGCCACGGAGAAATTGTCCGATGGCATTCGCCTTTTTGCCGCCGACAACATCAAACTGGAGAATTACATTGCGCAGAAACTGCAGTAGGCGGTTGTAGCGCAGACATCTGGCAGCGCGTTCGACATCTGCGTCGGACCTTGGCTTAACCTCGGTCGTAATCTTAGAGGACAAAACCATCTAATCGCTGAACCTGCGGGCACTCCAGGACGTTTAATGCAGCATCGGCAACCGATTTGGTCGCCGGATTAATTCCGCGTCCAGGTCCAGGTAAAAATCGAGCCGTCGGCCTGTCTCGTCATCATCAATTGCGCGCGCCATCAAAAGGTAGGTAGCGTAATGATTGCCTTCGGACTCAACCAACCCCCCATAAAACCTCGACAGGTCTGGATCCGAGGCGCCTAACTCTCTCGCCAAAATCTGGAATTTCTCGCAACTCCTGCCTTCGATGAACGCGCAGCAAATCAGGTGGTCGATGACTTGATGGCGTTTTCCAGGACGGACTGAACGCATCAGACCGGAAATCCATGGGCTGGGATAGGGTTGCCCAAACGGAATCTGCCGTTGCTTTAGAAGATTCAGCACGAGTTGGAAATGCTGCAACTCTTCAATCGCAATCGCATTGAGTTCTTCCACACGTGGATAAAGGTCCCGATACTTCTCCAAGTTCAAAGCAGTCGTGGCTGCTTTGCGTTCTAGGTGTGCGTGATCCACCAGGACAGCTGGCAAATTGTCCAACACTTTCGGCAGCCAGTCAGCCGGTATTCTCTCGCGAAACAGCAGCATATGTTGACAGTGACTCTTAGCCTGAACCATTTGTGCGGCAAGAGCGAAAAGAGCAATTACGGCAATTGGAGCGCGGACCGCCGAGTCCGCGAGCGAAACAATGTAAGGCAGATCCACGCGCGGACTCGGCGGTCCGTGCTCCGATAATAGCTGCGGCCATAGGGCAAAGCCCCGGCTTGCTTTTCACGGAGCAGTCCGTTTGATGGATTGCCTATGTTCCAATATGTCACATGGGCCAAGGACAAGACGTGGCAGCCGGGGCCTTATTCCGGAGTCGAATTGCTCGTCTTGCACAAAAACGAAACAACCGGTGGTGTGACCGTCCTCCGGAAATTCAAGGCCGGCACAACCGTGCCAGCGCATACACATCCGCAAGCGAACGAATCGGTTTATATTCTCTCCGGCGAATGGGAAGAATCTGGCGTGACCTACACCACGGGCGCCTTTTTCTTCGCGCCTCGAGGCGAGCGCCATGGGCCACATGTTGCGAAGACCGAAGTGATTAGTCTCACCACCTTCGATGGGCCATTAACCGTGGCATAAGCCACTTCTCAGTCAACGTGATCCAGCAGCCCTCTGCAGACTTTTGTCTCATATGAGACAAAAGTCTGCAGAGGCTTTTTCGCGAGGAATGAATGAAACCTCTTGCCTGCGTCTGGTGTATTGTAGACGCGCGCCAAAGCTCTAAAGTCTGGCAGATTCAAAGCCGAAAGGCGTCGCATGACAGATAAGCTCCTGGCGAGCAGTTTGGCTGCGAGTTCCATACCAAGGCCACGCCGGGCATTTCTCAAGGGAATGATGGCTGGTCTCGGAACAATTGCGGTCAGCTCAACAGGCTTGGCCGATTCAACAGAACCCAAGAATAGCGAACGACCGCCCTGCCGCGGTCCGAACGTGATCATCGTCCGTTTCGGAGGCGGGGTGCGAAGCCGTGAAACCATCGATCCCGATCATACCTACAGCCCATTTCTTTGCCACGAATTGCCGAAGCGCGGCGTTCTCTTCAAGAAAATGGAGATTGATGCCCTGCAAGGCATCCAGACGAGTCACGGACAAGGAACGCTCTACATTATCTCGGGCAAGTACGATCGATTCAAAAATGTCGGCGGCAAGTTTCTTGGAGCACGCTTCGAATCGAAAGTGCCAACCGTGTTCGAGTATCTTCGCAAGCGCTGCGACATCCCAGAGCATCAGACATTGATCATCAATGGCGAAGATCGCACGGACGAAGAATTTTACAGCTTCAGCAACCATCATCTCTTTGGCGCTCATTTCCGGGTCGACCGTGCTGAGTCTCTACCGCTACAAAACCTATCTGCTGCGACGACAAATTGCCTCAGGGCAATGGTCCGACAAAAAGCTTGCGGAAAAGGAAAAAGCGTTAGCCAAACTCGAAGCTCTGGATTATCGGACGAAAGGCCAGGATGCGCAGGGCGCGGTGAGCGAACAATTCTGGGAACGCTGGCGCCAGTACTATGGCGAGAGCGGCCTCGTGAATCCGCGGGGTGATCGTCTGCTAACCGAATTGACGATTCGAGCGCTTCGAGAATTGCGGCCGAAACTCATCATGGTCAATTACAACGACCCGGATTACGTGCATTGGGGCAACCTGACGCATTACACGCGCGGCATTTCAATCATCGACGAAGGTTTGCGGCAATTGGTCGCTACCGTGGAAGCAGACGAAGAGTATCGCGACAACACCGTTTTCGTGGTCGTTCCCGATTGTGGACGGGGCTGGCTCAACCAACCATTGGTTCAGTTGCCCTGGTTCAATTATATTCCCGGGCATTTGAAGTCAGAAGCTGATGCGAAGAATTGACCTTGAGCGTGAGCGAGGTTCAGGCCTACTCTTCGGATCATGGTGAACACGCAACCTCCCCGCTGGTTCCATTTCCGAATCACGATCTCAGCATTGCTCCTGGTTAGTTCGCTCTGCGTCCAAAGCCAGGAGAAGAAGATAATTCGCCCGACATTGTCTGGGCAGACCGCGAACGGTTCGTCGCCTGCGAGACCGAATCTCCTCAGTCCAGGCGTGTTGGTTGGAGACACATTATTTCTGGCGGGACAGGGAAGCCGCGATCCGAGAACCGGCCAGCACCCGGAAGGTTTCGAAGCACAAGTCAAACAAGCTTTGGAGAATCTCGGCGCGGTGCTCAAGGCGGCCGAGTTGGACTTCTCACACGTTGTCAAAGCGAATGTTTATCTGACCGACATTAACAATTTCGCGCGCATGAACGAGGTGTATCGCACTTACTTGAAGTCCGATCCGCCGGCGCGAACGACGATCGCAGTGCCAGCGCTTCCTGGGAATTCGCAAGTGGAGATCACCTTCATCGCGTCTCGAAACCGCCGGCAAGTAATCCGCCCTGAAGGGCTGACACCATTCTCGGGAGCGCCGTACAGTCAGGGCATCATGGCCGGCGAAACTCTTTATCTCGCCGGGCAAGGCAGTATCGATCCGAAAACGGGAAAGCTGATCGAGGGGCCGATCGAGGCGCACGTGAAACAAACCTTGGACAATTGCGGCGCAATTCTGAAAGCCGCGGGGATGGACTTTTCCAACGTGGTTTCCGCAAATGTTTATCTGACAGACATCGCGAATTTCGAAAAAATGAATGGAGTCTATCGCGGCTATTTCAAGACAGATCCACCGGCGCGAACGACCGTCAGCGCCGCGGCCCTGCCCGGCGGAATCCCTGTTGAAATTACGCTTTTGGCGAGTCGCGCCGCCAAAAAGATCATTCAACCCGAAGGGGTCCGACCCAGCCCGAACTTCAGTCAAGCGGTCCAGGCTGGCAGCCTTGTTTATCCCGCGGGCAAGGTCGGTTCGGGCGATGGAATTGAAGCACAAGTTAAATCGGCGATGGACGGTCTCGGTGTTGTGCTCAAAACGGCCGGCCGCGATTTCAAAGATGTCGTCGAAGCGAAGGTTTATCTCACTGACATCAATGACTACGCGAAGATGAACGAGGTTTATCGGAGTTACTTCACGGCAGATCCGCCTGCTCGCGCGTGCATCGCCGTTCCAAAGTTGGTGGGCACGGCGAAGGTCGAAGTCACATTGGTGGTAACGGCAGGAAAGCCGCAGTAACAGCGGAAGAAAACCACGGGTTCGGGCCTGTGAACGTCTAGGGGCTCACTATGGTCAACTGCGAGAATACCGAGCGGAAATCGGTTTCGTTGCGCGTGAGGAGGCCGTCAAAGCGAAGCGCAAACGCGCCGATCAAGATGTCGGCTAGAGGGCGCTTTGGCATAGGCGCAGACCTTCGGTTCATCACATGACGCCTCCAAGAGCGCCGAGCCTCTAAGGAATCCTGGTTTGTCCAAGCTTCTGGCCATGCAATTCCAAATTGTAAAGGAACTCGTCCCGTGCCGCTTCGTCAGTCTGGAACACGGGAGCCAGTTCGATGTAACTCACAGGACAAATCACCAAGCCATCGGATCGTTGTCGGTCAAGCAATTGGGCTGATGAGACGCCGAACTGTGGGTCGGATTCGGCAATATCAATCAACAGGCAAGTATCCACTGCCCAAGCCATCACTCACATTCTCCAGCACGGAGTTCGTCCATCCAGTCAGCGGTCGTCCGGGGTTGAGATCGAAAGCGTCGCGCAAAGCCCAGCATCGCCATCGCTCCACGCGGCTCGCGATGCCTGGTTTCGGCCTGATCTTGGCCTTCCAGCCAATCCAGCAACCGGCGCGCGTGAGCTTCATCCAACTGCCGAACTTTCTCTAAGGCTATTTCGACTGCGCTCATGTCAGGAACATAGTCAAAGCAAGCCGGGCGTGCAAACTGTGTTTCTGCAAGTCGGGGTCACATTCTAAAGTATTCCAAAGCGATCTTATCATAGGCGTCGCAATTTATCATCCAGTCTCAATTTCGCAGGTTTCGCAGACTACGTTTTGGCTTTGTCCTTGAGCCGAAAGTAATCCAAGTTTACGCTTTGCATCATGGCGAGAATGCGAAGGGAGTATTACCGTGTAGACGTCACGAACACGTGGACTCGCCGTGATTTTCTTAAGAAGGCTGGGATCGTTTCATCTTTGATCAGTAGTACCCCCGTCCGGAGTCTTTTGGCTGCGCCGACTGACGGCACGCCCCCCGAAATCGTCAATAAACGCATGAATATCTACGAACAACTTGGCGTTCGTCCGCTGATCAATGCTGCGGGAACTTACACGGCGTTGAGCGCGTGCACGATGCCGCCCGAAGTGGTCCGGGCGATGGACGAAGCCTCGCGCTATCACGTTTCGATACCAGAACTGCAAGCGGCTGTAGGCAAACGCATCGCCAATCTTCTCGGAGCCGAATCGGCCGTTGTGACCGCCGGCGCCGCCGCAGCTCTCACGTTGGGAACAGCGGCATGTGTGACAGGGAAGGACCAGTCTAAAATCCAGCGTTTGCCTGGCGCCGATGGGATGAAGAATGAAGTGATCATTCAGAGGTCGCATCGCTTCGGTTTTGACCATGCCATACGCGCCGTGGGCGTAAGGCTCATTGAAGTTGAAACGCGTGCCGAACTTGAATCGGCGATCAACGCGAAGACGGCGATGCTATTTTTCTTAAATCACGCGGATGCGCTCGGCCGCGTGCGCCGGAATGAGTTTGCGGAGATTGGCAAGAAAGCCGCCATCCCGACGTTTATCGACGCAGCGGCGGACGTCCCTCCGTCCGCGCGATTGTCTGAGTACACCAAGTTAGGGTTCGATTTGGCGGCCTTCAGCGGCGGCAAAGGCTTGCGTGGCCCCCAATGTTCTGGACTCCTGATTGGCCGCGCCGATTTGATCGAAGCAGCCTCTTTGAATGGGTCACCGCACTCAGACACCATTGGCCGCGCCGCCAAGATCGGTAAAGAGGAAATTGTCGGGTTGCTGACCGCACTGGAGCTCTATCTCAAGCGAGATCACGAGGCCGAATGGCGGGAATGGGAATCACGGGTTCGGGAGATTGCGGCGGCGTTGAAAAATGTGCGCGGAGTGAAGACCGAAATGTTCGTTCCGGAAATCGCCAATCAATGTCCGCATCTCCGCGTTGAATGGGAGGAACAGGTGATTCCGAAAAGCAACACCGACATTGTGACGCTGCTCCGGGAAGGTGACCCGCGAATCGAGGTTCGTCCTTCGCCTGGAGATCGGCCGATGTTGGAAATCGGCGTCTGGATGCTTCAGCCAAGCGAAGTTCACGTGGTGGCTCGGCGGTTGCGAGAAGTGCTCAGTTAAACCAAAAACCTCTGTCCACGGATGCGCGTGAATGGACATGGACCAAGACCGATTTCGCCTGCGCGCCTAGCAATCGTAAGCGTTACGATCTAACGCCCGCCTTCTGGATTGACCTGAACAAAGGATAACTGGCCGCCAACAGAAGCAGCGCATAGATGCTGTTGCGCGTGTCGCTCAACACAGCGCCAGCCAGGAATGCCACCGACCCGGTTAAGGCCAAGGCTGTCGTCCAAGGGTATCCCCAAGCTCGATAAGGACGCGCCGTTTCGGGTTCGCGCCAACGCAACACAAAGAGTGACGTGAATGAGACGATGTAGTTGGCAACGAAAAAGAAAGCCAGGACGGTGATGACCTTCTCGAATGTCTGGCCAAAGACAATGAACAGGATCGCAATGGCCGCGCTTGAAAAGAGCGCAAGACTAGGAGTTCCACCCGTGTTCACCATGGCGATCTTCGGACTCACCATCCCATCGCGGCTCATGGCAAACAACACACGTGTGGCCATCAAATGAAATGCGTTCAAGCCGCTGAGCATGGCCAGAATCGTCAGCCAACGGAAAATAACGTCGCCATGCCTGCCGAAGATAACCTGAGCGGCTGAACCCGCTGCGAAGTCCGCTCCTGCGATTTGTGAAATCGGCAGGACGTGCAGCAAAGCCAGATTGAACAAGATGTATATCGCAATCACCGAAAGCACTCCGCCAACCATTGATCTGGGAATATTCCGTCCGGGCTCTCGCACTTCTTCGGAAAAATAGACGACACCAGCCCAACCATCGTACGTGTAAATGACAGACTGAAGGGCGAGCACAACAGCACCCGCGAGCGCCAGACCGGAAGGGACGTTCGCCAGGGTGGGTGTCGCTTCAGTCACGCGCCCACCGAACGCGAATGCAGCGGCGATCAGCGCCAGGAAAGCCAGCGCCTTTACGACGCTGGTCACGTTCTGGACACGGCTGCCCCAAAGAACGCCGCGCCATTGCAGGATCGCAAAAAGAATCGTGAGGCTAACGGCAATAATCACTGTTTTGCCGCTAAGCGCAGGAAACAGCGCGCCGAGGAATTCGCCGATGACGATAGCCACGGCGGCGGTGCTGCCGCAGGTGGAAAGCCAATCGCTCCAACCGACGACGAATCCGGCGTATTCACCAAGCGCATAACGCGCGAACACGTACTGACCGCCCGAGCGGGGAATCATCGCGCCCAGCTCGGCGATGGAGATTGCTCCCAAGAAGGCGTATAATCCGCCGACAATCCACACGCCTAAGAAGAGCCATGGGTCTGGCAGTTGTTGGGCGATCAATCCGGGGACGCGCAGAATTCCAGCGCCCACGGTATTCCCGATGATCACAGCTACGCCAAAACCGACGCCAAGCACGCGCCACAAACCGCCGGTGGACTGGCTTGTCGCGACAGGCGCATTCGTCGTTTTCACGCAAGGCCAGTATTGAGGTCCGCGTGCAGCAAACGATGAAATAAATGTTCTCCGGCTTCACGACGCACGGAAAGGCGACCGGCATCGTAAGCCCGCGAATTCAACCCGCGTTGAACCGACTTGCAAATGGCGATGTCTTCATCCTGAATGCGACGGCTCACCGCGATGCTCGCCCGATTGCGTTCGCGCGCGGCTTCAGAAACGTCCGGGAAATAGAAATCGAAAATGACTTCAGTCTGATCGACACCGCGCGGGATAACGAGGTTGGTGTCCATCGCGCCTTCGCACCAATTGATCATGAAGTTTGGATAAATCCAGTAATAGAGCGCGCGATCTCCCTTGCGCACGGCGCTGGTTTCGGGTTCGGCGCCTTCGCTCGTGAGTGGACTCGATTGGAGACAGTAGCGTCCGCCATTTTCGATTTTGTATTTGTTGTAGTCGAGCACGCTGTCGAGTCCCTTGTGCAGATAAGGAACGTGATAGCCGCCATCGAGATAGTTATCGACGAAAACTTTCCAGTTGCAGTCGAGCGTCCAGTGATGGCGCTCCTGCCAATAAAGGGAGCCGAGGCCGAGCGATCGGAATTGATTGAGCAAATCGAAACCAAGAAAGTTCTCCAGCGAGAGATGCGGAGTGGTCGAATAGCCGGATCCAAGCCGGACGAATACCCATTTCTCCCACACTGCGGTGTCGACTGGTCGCAGTCCATTCGCGCTTCGGTCGAAGTGACACACGCCCGCGAAGTCTGGCGTGCCTTTGAGTTCGCCTTCCAAGGAGTAGGTCCAACCATGGTAAGGGCAGCGGAGTTGTCCGGCTTTGCCCTCGGGTTCCGTCATAACTGCGGCAGCGTGATGACGGCACACGTTGAAGAAGCCGCGTAGAACGTGATCGGCCCCTCGGACTATGACAATCGGTTCACCGGCAATCTCGGCGGTGGCATATTGGCCGGGCTCGCGCACTTGATCCGCGCGTCCGACGATTTGCCAGGAGTTGGCCAAGACCGTCCGCGTTTCAAGGTCGTACACTTGGCGCTCCGTGTACCACTGCGCTGGAATAGTAAATGCGGCCTCAATTCGCGCGCTGGGGTCATAGCGATTAACGGTCTGATTGAGGTTGAGTGTATCCACGATTGGAAGGAGCCCTTTGGACTTAAACTCCCGAGGCCTGGCCTTTCGCATTCCAGGGCTCGATGAGTCGCAGGTTTTTTCCAGACAGCGCCCGATAACAATCGGGCAGATCGAATTCGCGCAGAACGCCCGGAACAAACGCCGAAAGCGGCCAGGCGTAATCCTCTCCTTGCGCCACGTCGAGGTAGGAGGAAAGCGCGTTCTTTAGGGTGACTTGAGCAATTGGTTCCGCGAGCAGAGCGGCAAACGTTGCTGGAATCGTGCCCCATCCTTTGGCTGCCAGGTGAATTTCCTTGATTCCGGTGCGCTGCAGCCAATCGATCACGCAGAGCAGGTCGCGCGTTTTCTGGCCAGCGTAAGGGTCGTCGAGCATGAACGAATGGATCGCGGAAAAGTAGTCATTGCCATAAGGCTCAAGGAAACTGTCCTGACCGCAGGTATTCGGCTGCGATTCACCGATCCCACGCACGTCACACGCATAAAATGGGGAGTCTGGCTCGGCGGCGATCAACTCTCGAACAAATGGTTCCTGCCGCAACTCGACGTCACTTGAATGATGCGACACATACAACACGGCGCGCGTCGGACCTTGCGGCGGGCGTGAATAGTGGGCTGTGTCGGACAACCGATAGACAATCGCATGAACTCCACGCTCGCTCGCGATCGCGTAAGTCGTGCAGTGGTTCTTCGGAAAATCGCGGGAACGGACCGGCCGGAGAATTCGATATTCAGGAGTTCCGCTTCGATCCGCCAGGCGCAAGCACTTTCGCACCGATTCAACCAGTTTCGAGCCGGAGAGAACGCCGCGCGATTGATTGAGACGGCCTGCCTTTTCGTGCGTAAATGAGAAAACGGTTTTCGATCCGAGCGCCGAGACTTGGCCTTTGGGGGTGCACCAAAGTGTTTCGTCTTTCTCGATCGTCAATTCAGGTTCAGATTGCCGGGCTGAAATTCCAGTGATGCGATTGAACCAGCGGTACATTGCTTCCCGGTTTTCCTGCGAGTAACCGTGGTAGGTTGGTCCGACAAACAGGCTGATATTGTCTTCGGCGCCGAGCAACGAATAGAGGCGTTTTAAGCTGCGGAACGTGTCTTCAAGACCGCGCGCGTCAAAATAATCCTTTTCTTTGCCAAGGAGAACGACCGGTTTCGGCGCCATGGCCGCGATAAAGTCTGCATGGTCCAATCCGAGGGCCAAAACGCGGGGCGGGCATTGCTCGGTATCGGCGGGCAATTCGTTTTCCACGTTTCGCAGGAACCTGGTTACAAAACAACTGGGCGCCGCCATTGTCCAGCGTTGTTCCAAACCGCAAAGCCAAGTCGTCATGGTTCCGCCACCGGAGTTGCCGGTAACGCCGACCTGCTTGGAATCCACTTCTTCGCGACTGAGCAGATAATCGAGCGCGCGAACTCCATCCCAGGCGCGCCATGAGCCGAAGAATTCGCCGGTTAGAAATTGTTGATTTCCCGCGTGGAGGTGCTCGCGGACGCCCACGCCAATGCGGGACTCAAGGCGATCATTCGGATATTGCAGGCGTTCGCCTTGACCGATCGGATCAAAGATCAGAACGACATAACCTTGGCGCGCGAGGCCGATTGAGCCCATCGAGGTTGCGAGCAGCGCGTGGCGGCGTGTCATCGTGCGATTGCTTTGAGCTTTCCAGTCTGAACGCTGGCGCTGGAAGGGAAAGTCCATGCCGAGCTTATAGAGCAACCCCTTCCTTTCGTCGATGTATTCCCTGACATCGAATTGAATTAATAAGCGCGGCCAGCTTCCCTAATTGTTGCAGGACGTCCATGCGGTTCTCCCAAATGTGTCCGGGACGTCCCGAGACCTTGATCAGAATCATGCAGGGCTTTGGATATGTCGCTTGCGGCAGTGAACTGCCGAAGTTGCTCCAACCACTCAGGATGTTTGGCCAGTACTTCGCCCGAGGCATTCCTCCCGAGACCAGTGTGACTAGAAGAATGAATTCGTCAATCGGGGGAAAACTGATTGCACCGATTGCTGGCGCCTTCCCATTGAACCGGAGCAATCTCAGGCCGCTAGGTTTTGGACTGCGCCAGTCCCTCTGGCGCTTTTGGGAGGCAGCAATCCAAAGCGGCAGAGGACTGCCGCAGTCCACGATGCTGTCGCGCCGACGCATGCCCCAGTCCGATTCATGATCCCAATGCGTGTGCAAAGCGAATGGAAACGTTCCGTCAACCATCAGAACGCTCCTCGACAGCAGTCTCTGCGGCCTAATTCAATTCAATTCAATTCAAGGACGCTGACGCAGGGCGCGGTAAGCTTCGTAGACTTTTTGAATATCGCCGGCTTCCGGCGCTCCGCGATGAATCCAAATGCGGTAGCGACAGCTAAAAGCCTTGCCGATTCTTTGCGATCTTCGCGTGCTTTGTGTTCACTTAGTGTTGGCGGGCTGATTCGAATAGGTTCTCCGAGCTGCAGGCTCGATCCAGCACGATAGTCCCGCCGGATAAATCGCGCGGCTTCCGGAGCGTCCAAGACTTTAAGGTTGACGCCATCCCAATGAATTTTGCGTCCGACACGCAAAGCGACGTTGCCAAGCAGGACCAATTCCGTGAGCGGTCCCGCGTAATCGAAATTCGAACCGGCCGGTTTGCCTCCCTTGCACGCTTCGATCCACTCTTTGTGATGGCCAACGGAGCGCGGCAGAATCTTCGGCGGCGGGGTAAAGTCTTTCATCAATGATTCGGGCAGCAGCTTTGGACTGCGGCGCGGATAAAAGATTTTGCCTTTGCCGCCGATAATCAGCGCTCCGTTGTCATCGAGTTTTTGTGCAGCCGGCAATTCCGTTAACTCCGGTGTAGGCTGTTTGCCGCCATCGTACCAGATGAGTTTGCAGGGCGGATTGTTCCCGCGCGCAAGAAATTCATAACGAACAATCGACCAACTCGGAGCCGTCTCGTCATTGACGAAGTCGACGCCAGCCGGCACGGGCGGCATGTCCGTGGGCCGCACAATTCCTTGCGGCCAGATCGGGCGATTGCTCCAGGTATGAACTTCGCGGACGGCGCCGATCACACCGGCTTGTATCCACTCGACGATTTGCCGTGTCCCTTCGCTCGAATGTCCGCTGTTGCCCATTTGCGTGGCGAGCTTGTGTTCGCGAGCGGCGCGAGTAAGCTGCCGCGCTTCGTAAATCGAATGGGTCAGCGGCTTCTCGCAATAGACATGTTTGCCAAGCTTCATTGCGGCCATGGCCGCAACGGCATGAAAATGGTCGGGCGTTGTGACGACAACTGCATCGATGTCTTTTTGTTCCAGCAGACGGCGGAAGTCCCGGTATTTTTTTGCGTTCGGGAATTTAGCGGCGGCCACGTTCAGTGATTTCTCATCGACGTCACAAAGCGCGACAATGTTGCAGAGAGATGAGATGCTTTCGTTCGAAAGGGAGTTCAGGTTATCCGCGCCTTTGCCGCCGACGCCAATGAATCCGAGGCTGACTTTTTCATTCGGCGATTCGCCGCGCAAGATGAGCGGGCCGCTGAAGCTATAGAGGCTGGCGGCTGCCGTCGAACCGAGCAAAAATCGGCGGCGTGAGAGATTGGCGTTTCGAGAATTGGCTGGAGTCTGGGGAAGTTTGGACATGTTTTATGGCTAATGCCTCCTCGAGAGAGGGGCATGGAGAATTTCCAAATCGGCGCTAGACGCGCCAGGCGCTCATGCGGCAAGGGGCGCATTTCATTTTGCGCTTGGATTCCTTGGTCGTAACGCAGACTTGTACTCTACTCTGCTGTATCGCCGACTTGCCGTCAGCGCCGGTTTCGCCATGTCCAGCGCGTCCGGTTTGGCGGACGCGCTGGGGATTGAACCTTAATCCGGCAGTTGGATCAACTGCCGTTTTCAGGTGTGCGCCAGTGAAGTTGGTTACTCATGGGTGAAAGTCCCATCGGTCGAGTTAGACGGTTCACGACCGAAACACAGCATCCGGGATGAGGTCGCGAGACCGAACCACAAGCGGGATGTTGAGGG
>Ga0194121_10000563_pt1 | contig 65363 bp, 72 predicted proteins | sample TA2MahCa50mmetaG_FD_148609 | JGI IMG/M metagenome (GOLD analysis project Ga0194121, IMG submission 148609) | Freshwater microbial communities from Lake Tanganyika, Tanzania - TA2015020 Mahale Deep Cast 50m | ecosystem: Environmental > Aquatic > Freshwater > Lake | place: Tanzania: Lake...
CCCCTCGGCGTACTCACCATTCGGGTCATGACTGGTGAGTATTCAAAGGTAAATGTACCTCCTGGGTACGACGCAAAATTCAATATCCCGAGTATTGGCCATCTTCAGTCAAAATTGGATGAGATAGCAGTATGAACTCACCAAGTATATCTATCAACGGAACAAACATTGGAGCTGACTGTCCTCCGTATGTCATCGCCGAAATGTCAGCCAACCATAATGGAAGTATAGAAAATGCGTACCGGATCATTTACGAGGCCAAGAAGTCTGGTGCCTCTGCTGTCAAGATTCAGACCTATCGTCCAGATACAATTACGCTTGATTGTCATAGTGAGGAATTCAAGATCTTCGGTGGCTTATGGGATGGCAGGACGCTCTACGAACTATACGAAGAAGCCCACATGCCTTGGGAGTGGCACAAACCACTTTTTGATTATGCGCGTGAAATCGGCATAACAATTTTCAGCTCTCCATTCGATCAAACGGCCGTTGATCTATTGGAGAGTCTTGGAGCTCCTGCATACAAAATTGCATCATTTGAGGTGGTAGATCTTCCGTTGATCCAGTATGCGGCCCGCACCGGGAAACCAATGATAATTTCTACGGGCATGGCTGATGAAGTTGAGATTCAGGAAGCGATCGATGCCGCACGTTCTGCGGGATGTAAAGATTTAGCCATACTACATTGCGTTAGCGGATACCCAGCCCCCGCGGCTGACTACAATTTGCGCACTATGAACGACATGATAAAGCGTTTCGGCGTGGTGACAGGCCTTTCAGACCATACGCTAGACAATACGACAGCGATTGCTAGTGTAGCCCTAGGGGGGGGCATTATTGAGAAGCACTTTACGCTCGATCGCTCTCGGGGAGGGCCAGATCACAGCTTTTCGCTTGAGCCCAATGAGATGGCAGCGCTGTGCCGAGATAGCAGGACTGCGTGGGAGGCTCTGGGGGGAGTCAACTATCGCTGCAAGCCTAGTGAGGTCGCAAGCGTCAAGTTTCGACGATCCCTCTATTTTGTCAAAAGCCTAAAGGCCGGCGATAAAATCGGTCCTGATGCTGTACGGAGTGTCCGCCCAGGCTTTGGCATGGCTCCAAAGCATCTGTCTGCAGTGATTGGGCGGCGTGTTGCAGTAGACGTTAACTATGGAACTCCTGTGACCCCAGGAACATTAAATTGATATTAATTTATTATGCGCTCGGTTCAGATGAGGTGTATGACCTTGCCCCTGGAAAGACCAACCAACTTCCGTCAAATACTTCATCAACTAACCAAGGGTCACATAATAATTTTGTGCCATTCTTGCCGATAAATATTCCGCAAGCATTTGCTACGAACTTGAATAAAAGCTTGCTCGCCTGTTTTCTTAAGATGTTCATAACGAGGTCCCCTAAGCCAAGCTAACGAGAGGGAACGCTGAAAAGAGAGCGCGGGAAATCTAAAGGAGTTACACAATACCTAAAAAACTTATACAAGTCATTATAAAAAATAAGTATTTCGCTTATATTTGAATGACTTGTACGTGCAATGAAAAAGTCTAACTGATCTAGCTTCCCACCCTAGCCGCAGATGCCCTTTGGCAGAAATAAAGACAGGCGCATTACACACAATCAATGGCGCGGTCTCTACCGGAAGGTTAATTCAACGAGTCCGCTGTGCCCCACTCAGCTAGCGCTCGCTCATCAAGAATCCGCAGAAATCTCGGCCGCAGAACCAGCTCGAAGACCTCGTCCTTCCCCGGGCAGAGCTTGAGAATTTCCTCTCGAGCATGCTCGATGATGGAGAGCGCCTCTTCGTGCGTGAAGGCACTGTGCTCTAGCCAGTAGGCCGTTACGTCAACCGTCCGGCGCAGCCGGTTCATCCGAAGCTGCTCTTCGATTTCGGCCTGAGTCAGCATGATCGTCACACCGGATTGGTTAAGGAACCAGTTGCGTGGGACGCGCCGCGTACGCGTACAATGCGGCCATCCACTGCCAGTCGCCCCTCCGCGTAGAGCTGCACGGCTTTCGGAAAAATCCTGTGCTCCTCCACCAGGATACGCGAAGCCAGTGCTTCCGGCGTATCGCCCTCAAGGATCGGCACCGCCGCCTGGATGATGATCGGTCCCTCGTCTACACCTTCCGTCACAAAATGCACGGTGCAGCCGGAGAACCGCACGCCATGCGCGATGGCTTTCGTCTGTACGTCCAAACCAGGGAAGGACGGCAGGAGTGACGGATGGATGTTCATCATGCGGTTTTCGTATGCGCTGATCAACACGGAGGTGACAATCTTCATGTAGCCGGCCAGCAGCACCAGCTCGACCTCATGCTTGTTGAGCACATCCAGCACGGCACGGTCGTAAGCTGCTCGGGCATCCGGTTGCCCCGCAAAGGGCGTGGGGTCAAGGAAGACGTTGGTGAGACCGTGTTTCCGCGCCCGGTCGAGCGCTCCGGCGTCTTTCTTGTTGCTGAGGACAACGACGATCTGCGCGCGTAATGTTCCCGCTTCGATCGCGTCAATGATGGCTTGGAGATTGGACCCCCGTCCGGAGGCGAGTACGCCTACACGTAGCCTTTCGCCTCTAGCCTCAAGCCTCTGGCCCATCCCTTCAGACATACTCCACGCCCGGTTCGCCGGCTACCATCTCGCCGATCACATAGCCCTTGTCGCCCAGCGCCGCGGCTTTAGCAAGCACAGCCTCGGCATGCTGCGCCGGCACGATCATCACAAGCCCGATGCCCATGTTGAACACGCGGTGCATCTCCATGTCGTCCACCCGCCCGATCTTTTTAATGAGCGAAAAGATCGACGGTATGGGCCACGCGCCGCGACGCAACTGTGCGCGACAATTCTTTGGAAACACACGCGGGAGATTTTCCGTTAGCCCGCCGCCGGTGATATGCGCGATACCCTTGACCGGAAATTCGGCTGCCAGCGTGAGCACCTGCTTCGCATAAATCCGCGTCGGCGTCAGGAGCACCTCGCCCAGGGGGCGGTCGAGATCCACCAGCTTGCTGCGGACGCTGAGGCCGCCGTCGTCAAAGAGCGCGCGCCGCGCCAGCGAAAAGCCATTGCTGTGCAGACCGGTGGAGGCCAGCCCCACCAGCAGGTCCCCGGGCTTGATCGTCGAACCGTCGATAATCTTCGGCTTGTCCACCACGCCAACAGCAAAACCGGCCAGGTCGTACTCTCCGTCAGGATAGAACGACGGCATCTCTGCCGTCTCCCCGCCGATCAACGCGCAGCCAGCCTGCCGGCATCCCTCAGCAATCCCGCGCACGACCGCTTCACCCTTGGCGACCGTCAACTTGCCCGTCGCAAAGTAATCGAGAAAAAACAGTGGCTCAGCCCCACTGACCGCGATGTCATTGACGCACATCGCCACGAGATCGATGCCAACCGTGTCATGTTTATCCACTAGGAAGGCGATTTTCAGCTTCGTTCCGACGCCGTCAGTGCCGGAGACGAGAACTGGCTCTTTGTACTTGTCGGTCTGAAGTTTGAAGAGCCCGCCGAAGCCGCCGAGGTCGGTCAGAACTTCCGAGCGGAAGGTGCTGCGGACGGCCGGTTTGATGCGCTGCACGAATTCATTGCCGGCATCGATGTCCACACCCGATTGCTTGTAGGTTGTCATGCCTTAAATGCTGAACGGCGACCGATGCACACTCAACGGCAGAACGATCATACAAGAGGCAGACACAGGGGTCAACGCGCGAGTTCCACTAAAGTCTCGATGTGCGCGGTCTGGGGAAACATGTCGAAGGCCCGGAGACGATTCACACAATAGCCGCCCGCGCAGAGCTTTCCCAGATCGCGCGCCAACGTGGCCGGATCGCAGGAAAGATAAAAAATCCGCGGCACGGTCAGTGCTAGCAAGCCGCGCAGAGCGTCCGGGCTTAAGCCGGTGCGCGGCGGATCCATCAAGACCGCGTCATACTCCCCCGTCTCTGTGGCAGCCAGACACTCTTCGGATTTTTGATGGCGGAACCGGCACCGGCCGATATGATTGACCTTGGCTGTCTGGCGTGCATCGGCCAATGCCCAGCGATTGCTTTCCACCTCCGTAACCAGCGCGCCGCGCCGCGCAAGCGGCAACCCCAGCACACCGATGCCAGCATATAATTCAAGGACGCGCGGCCCCTGTGACGGATTCACCCATTCATTCACGGTCTGTGAAAGTGTGCTGAGCAACGGCCAGTTGGCCTGCATAAACGACCCGTCCGTGATGCGGAACTGCAGTTCGCCCAACCGGTCGGCGATCCAATCCTGCCCCGCTACCCAGCGCCCGCGGTTCTCCGCCGTGACGACCTGCCCACTGATGTCCGGCACGTCCTGACAAAGCGAAAACAATTGCGCTGCCTGTGAACGCGTGGCTGGACCGGTCCGCCAGGACAACAGCGTCGAGCCGAGGGCCACCGACCGTCGGACTTCAAGCGACTCCACCTGACCCGGCAACCGGCTCACCCGCCCCAGACGATCAGCAATCTCCCCGATCGTCTTTCGCATCGCCTCTGGCACGAGCAGGCAGCCCGCCGCCTCAACCGGCTGGTGCGAGCCTGCCTCACGAAATCCCAATGCCATGCCACGCTGGCCGCGAAACACGACGAAGCGCACCGCACTGCGGTAGCCATAGGGACTGGGCGAAGGGATTATGGGGGGAACGTCAATCTGGAGTTTCCCGACACGTGCGAGCGTCTCGGCCAGGATCTCGCGCTTGAATCGAAGTTGTGCTTCATACTCAATGTGCTGGAGCTGGCAGCCGCCGCAAATTTCATAAACTGGGCAGGGCGCGGGGGTTCGCTCCGGCGACGGCGCGGCGATCTCCTGAACCGCCGCCTCCTGATAGCTCTTATGCTTCGCGCCAAGGGCAACGGAAACCGTTTCGCCTGGAATCGCTCCTCGCACAAATAGCACTTGAGAGTCATGGCGTGCCAGCCCCCGCCCGCCCTGGACAAGCTTGTCGATGGTCACCATGAGAGATGGGGCAGGCATAGCCAAGTGATGACAGGCTTAATCGTTGGAACGTCAGATTTCTCAGCTCTCGTGACGCAACTCAACGCTGAGCAGTTTAATTTTGCGATGCAGATGACTGCGTTCGATCTGTAACGCATCCGCTGTTTTGGAGACGTTCCAGTTATGCTCCCGGAGTTTGCGGCTGATGTAGTCTCGTTCGAAGGCGTTGCGTGCGTCCTTCAGCGAATCGTAGTTGTTGCTCGTCAGGGGGCTGGACGCGGTAGCCGCTCCGCCTACCGACGACGAGCGCGACTGTATCAGCGGCCCGATGTGCGCGGCCTCAACTGTCGCCTCCGGCACCATGATCATGAGCCGTTCGATCAGGTTGCGCAGCTCGCGGATGTTCCCCGGCCAGTCGTACTGCTCCAGCGCTACCAGCGCCTCGGCTGTGATGCCCTTCGGCTTCACCTTCTGCTCCTCCGCATGGGTCTTGAGAAAATGCTGTACGAGGAGCCGAAGGTCCTGCTTGCGCTCGCGCAGCGGGGGCACCTCGATCGGCACTACGTTGAGCCGGTAATACAGATCCTCACGGAAATTACCCTTCTTGATTTCGGCCTGCAAGTCTTTGTTGGACGCGGCGATCACCCGCACGTCCACCTTGATTGCCTTGGTCCCACCCACGCGCATGAACTGCTGTTCTTGGAGCACGCGCAGGACCTTGGCTTGAGTGTTGAGGCTCATGTCGCCGATTTCGTCGAGGAACAGCGTGCCACTGTTGGCCTGCTCGAACTGGCCCCGCTTCTGCCCGGTGGCGCCGGTGAAGGCCCCCTTCTCGTGCCCCAGCAATTCGCTTTCGATCAGCGTTTCAGGAATCGCCGCGCAATTGACAGCCGTGAACGGCTTGTCCGCACGCGGGCTGTGCTGGTGAATGGCGCGGGCCACCAGCTCCTTCCCCGTGCCGTTTTCGCCGCCGATCAACACGCGGGCGTTGGACGGTCCGGCGGTCGTGATGAGCGCCCGCAGCTGCTGCATGGCCGGCGAGGTACCGATCAGCTCGAACTGCCGCTCGACTTTGTAGCGGAGTGTTTTGTTTTCTTCTTGAAGGCGGCGCTGGTCGAGCGCGTGCCGGACACGCAGCATGACGTTTTCAAGTGAGAGCGGCTTCTCGATAAAGTCGTACGCGCCAAGCTTGATGGCCTTGACCGCCGTTTCGATGTTGCCGTGCCCGGACATCATGAGCACCTGCACCTGCGGCACCTGCTCGCGCGAGCGCTTGAGCGTCTCGATGCCGTCTAATTCAGGCATCCAGATGTCGAGCATCATGAGGTCGGGCGGATCGTTGGCCAGCGCCGTCAAGGCCTCCTGTCCGCTTTTGGCCGTGGCGATGTGATAGCCCTCATCCTCCAGGATCTTGCTCAGTGCGGTTAGGATCGCCGGTTCGTCGTCCACGATCAAAATCGATTCTGCCATGATTGCTCAACCTCTCAACGAATGATGGGTAATGGATAATGGTTCATGTACGCGGGGCCTTTCATCGGCCATAAGCCATCGGTCATCAACCATTGCTCCTTAGGTCGGTAATTCAAATGTAAACACCGCGCCCCGCGGCTCGTTGCGGCCGGCGCGGATCTGCCCTTCGTGGTCGGTGATGATGCGCTGGACGATGGCTAGTCCAAGGCCTGTGCCCGTCCGCTTCCGCGTGAAGTACGGCAGAAATAGCTTGTCCTGATCTTCTGGATTCACGCCCGGCCCGTCGTCCGCCACGGTCACAACGGCACGCCGCCGCTTCACGTCGTGTTTGGTCGTGATCGTCACGTGGCCCTTCTGCTCCATTGCCTGTGCGGCGTTGTCGAGCAGGTTGAGGAACACACGCTTGATCTGCTCGCGGTCAAAATTTATGTGGGGCAGCTCTTCGTCCAACTCCGTCTGGAACTGCACGCCCCGGTGGGCTGCGCGATAGAGTGCCACCACCTCGCGGACCACGTCGTGCAGCGACTGCCGCGCCATCTGCGGCACGGGCATCCGCGCGTACTTTGAAAACTCGTCTACCATCTGCTTCAGTGCCCCGACTTCGCTGATGATCACGCTCGTGGACTCCTCAAAGACATTATTGAAGTCAAGCGCCTTCTCGTCGAATTTCTTCCGCAGGCGCTGGGCGGACAGTTGGATCGGCGTCAGCGGATTCTTGATCTCGTGCGCGATACGCTGAGCCACTTCCTTCCAAGTCGCCACTTTCTGCGCCTTCATGAGCTCGGTCAGGTCCTCAAACACGAGGACGAAACCGAGGTCGTTGCCCGCCTCATCCCGCATGCGTGAAAGGTTCAGCACGGTGGTCATGGACTTGCCCTGCACCTCCACCGCCCCCTCCGCGGTCAGCGTATCGAGCGCGTTGGTGAGAATACGATCATAGGCTGTCTGGAATAGATCAAGCTTGAGTTCTTTGAAGGTCTCGCTGACCGAGCGGCCTTTGAGCCGGTCGCCCCAGACGCCGAGGATGCGCTCGGCCGACGGATTGACGGTCGTAATGGCGCCGTTGCGGTCGATGGACAGCACACCCGCCGCCACTGTCGCCAGCACCGCCTCTGTGTAGGCGCGTCGGCGGTCCAGCTCGGTATTGGACTGCCGCAGCGAGACGTTGACCTCCTCCAGCTTCGTCTTGCTGGAGCGCAGATCGTCGGTCATGCGATTGAACGACTCCACTAGCGTCCCGATCTCGTCCGTTGCCTTTACCTTGATCCGCACGTTCAGATCACCATGCGCGATGGCTTCCGTAGCCTCGGCTAGCCGCTGGATTGGCACCGTGATGCCGCGCGCGACATAGAACCCAAACCAGGTAGCGCCAAACAGAATCATAACCGTGATCACGGCCACGAACAGATAGGCCGCCACCTTAATCGGCGTTTGCATGGCCTTGATCTGCCGGTATTCGGTGTACTGCGTGGAAATGCTCTCCATTTTGGCCAGCAACGACTCCGGCACGTAGGCGTCCACGACCACCACGCCGTCGAGTTCGCCCTGTTTCGCGTTTGAGGCGATGGGGACGCCAGCCCGGACCAGCCGGCCACTCTGCGCCTCCTGTACGGACGTCATCTCCTGTCCGGCGCTGATCACTTGCAGCACCAACTGCCCGATCGGCAGCTCGAGCACGGCGGGTGCCACGTGCGGATCGGCCGCCTTGGTCAACAACTCTTGTTTGGCCGAATAGACCTCCACGCCGGCCAGATTGTGCTCCGCACGCTTGCGTGCCATGCCAGCCACCAGCAGATCGCGATAATCGCGCTTCATCCATTCTTCGCGATAAATTTCGCGGCTGATGGCCCGCGCATGGTTGATCGCCAGATTGACGCGGCCTTCGTGCTGGATGCGTGCCAGATCCTCAGAATCCTTCAGCACCTGCTCGATCTGCTCGTTGAACCAGACATCCATGGCTTTGGTGACCAACCCACTGGCGACGATCGCCAGCAGCACCGTGGGAATCAGCGCAAACCCGATGAATGCCGCCACAAGCTTGGCGCGGAAGCCCGACCCGACTAGTTTGTGCCGCCGCTCGAAATACGCCTTGATCAGGTTGCGGGATAGCAGCAGCGAGAGGATGACGAGGCCAATTAGATCCAGATTGAACAGCAGGAGCACAAAGGCCGTGCTCGCATCGGGCAGCAGCCCTTCGCTCTCCCCGACGCCGGGCACGGTGTACTGCGCGTAGTAATAAGTGAGCGCCAGGCAGGGAACGAGCAGTAGTGACACGATCCCGATCGGCGTCCAGTGGGACCGGCGCCGGTCACGGTCCACCGTGTAGTCGCCCGGCTGCGTCAGGGACAGTCTATCCGAGTGGACAGATGCGTCCTTCTGTTCTACCGGCAGATCGAAGAGCCCCGGCATCAGAACCTGGCTCCCACGTCGGCGGTCACCCATGCGACGTGGAAATTGCGGTACCACTGGGGGACCCCCGACACCACTGCCTCGGAAAAATCAGGCGTCACAGACAAGGACTCCTGCGACCGTCGGACAGATGGCAGCCCATGCCGTTTGATCAGCGCGCGCGTGGTGCCATAGCTTTCCGCATAGGGCGGCGACGCCACACGTGCCTTGACATCGGGCTGAGCATCTGCAGCCCGAACCGGTCCGCTTGCGCACAGCATGGTGACGACAAACGGGCTAACGATGTTTTGGGGAATGGTCCGCATACCGGATATCTCAAACACGGGAGGCGACGGCCGTCGAATTGAGAACGAGCTCACGAAACAGAAGGAGATTTTTTCCCCGATGCAAGATCCACATACTTCATGCGCAAGGCATACAGCATGTCCGTCAGCATCGCCTGCTCGTCCTGGTCCAGATTGCCCTTCGTTTTGGCCTCGAGCACGGTCAGGATGTCGATGATTTCCTTGACCTGTGGCAGATTAACCGGCATCTTCCCCTGCCGTGGATCCAGCTGCTCGCCCATGAGCATGAGTGCGGAGGTACTGAGCGAAAAGACAAACGTCGAAAAGGTCACCGGCGGATGGTGGTGCTCGTGCGCTTGGCCGGCGTCTGGCGGCTCCGAAGCCATTTGCGACGGGGGAGTCGCAGCAGAGCCGGCCGGCGCCGGCTCATCCGCCCCGCGTCCCCGCTTGTCGCGGACGACAAAGCTTTGTTCGTGTTCCTTATCTGCCATGCGATTGCTTCAAAAAATCCACGTGTACGCTATCATAGGGTCGAGTGTTGCGCAAGCGACACAGCCTATTGAAACAGGTATAATGCCGGCCGGTTGGAGAGCTTTCGATGTCGGATCGGTTTAACGAACTTGTGCGATTGATGGCGGCGCTCCGGGCGCCGGACGGCTGCCCATGGGACCGCAAGCAGACGCACGACTCGCTCAAGCCGTATCTGCTGGAAGAGACCTACGAGGTCCTGGAGACAATCGACCAGCAGGATGAGCCGAAACTCCGAGAAGAGCTCGGCGATATTCTGCTGCAAGTGCTCTTCCACGCCCAAATCGCGGCCGAGCGGAAGACCTTCACGATCAACGACGTCATGCAGGTCCTGGCCGATAAGCTGGTCCGCCGGCACCCGCACGTCTTCGATAAGAAGAAGGACGACGCGCTGACACCAGATCAGGTTTATTCGAACTGGGAGCAGATTAAACGCAACGAGCGCAAGGAATCTGGCCGGGCCGAGTCCGCGTTGGATGGCGTGCCCAAAACACTCCCCGCGCTGCTGCGGGCCTTCCAAACCCAGGCCCGGGCCTCACGCGTCGGGTTCGACTGGCCGCAGAACGGCGACGGCGTGCATCAAGTCATGGACAAAGTGAAGGAAGAGATTGTAGAACTGACCGACGCCTACGGTCTCCGCGAGCGGGGCACCACACCGACTGCTACGGCGCAGCGGCACCTGGAAGATGAAATGGGCGATGTACTGTTCTCGCTAGTTAATCTTGCGCGCTTTCTCAAGGTGAATCCAGAGGATGCGTTGCGGCGGGCTACAGACCGCTTCGCCGACCGCTTCCATTATATCGAAGCGGAAGCCGCCCGGCAGAGCCGGCCACTCGACTCGATGACGCTAACCGAGATGGACGCCCTATGGGAACAAGCCAAGAAAAAACTCTCGTCGCGACCCGCGTAGTGGCCCATGGAACCTAACCCGTCACCCCCATCCGACAATCAGAACGGCCCCTACGTGGAGGGCGAGCGTGCTGGCGCCCATCCGTTGGTCGTCATCCTCTCCGTCATTCTCGGTCTGTGGTTTCTCATCTGGCTCGCCACACCGAAAGGCAAACCGACGCAAGCGCCGACCAATCCGGAACTGGCCTCCAAGTCGCTGATGGACGAAGGCGACCTATCGCCGGTCATGTTCACGGTCAAGACGACTGTAAAGGAATTCAACGCGATCGGCGTGCTGGTTCCGGCACAGGCCACGGACAGCCAGGTGGCCGGCCTGCTGAAACGGTTCCGCGAAGCTCGCCTCGCCAATACGTTGGCGACCATGCTGCCGCCCACCACGCACAAGCACAAGCTCGGTGAGCACGTCGTGGCGGACATTTTCATCTTTTCGGACACCAAATATGCGACGGCTGAAGCCATCGGCGTCCTATCACGCGGCGCCCATGCGCCGGGCGAGCTCTATCCGGGTGCCGTCCAATTTGAAATCGCGATGGAGCATGTGCGTGGGCATTATCGAGTCGATTTACACGACACCGGACATCCCGACAAAGGCGCAATTGGCTTTACGGATGAGTCCGGCGTGCATTCCAAACGCTACCGCGAACTGTTTTGAGAAGAATTCTTCTTGGTGTCACAAGGCTTTTCTCAACTTGACTAGCCCCACCGCGCTTGCATGATTTTTGCTCTTTACGTACACAGCCTGTCCGCAGCCTCCTGCCGGTTCTGATCCATTTCTACTCAGCAGACCAAAATTCGCTACATCTTGTAGCAAGTCAATAATAGGCCACAATCGATCACCCAATAGTCCCGCGCATAGCCCTGTCCCAGATGGGGGACCGTACGATTACAACTACTTGCCCACAGGGTTATCAACAGGCCTTGCGAGCGGAGAGGAGCGTGCTAGAGTTTTAATTTTTCTCGAATTTCCTGACGCAATGCGGACTTGGATTCGTTCATCCAGGCATCTAATTGCTTGAACAGATGCGCCAACGGACCGATAAAGGGGCCAATCATGACGTCCAGCCGATCATTTAGCATGTTTTCTTTGTTCGCAATCTCCAATTTGCAGTCCGCAATGTGCCGCGTAAGCAATTTGGACATTGAGAGCTGCTGTCCGGGGCTACCGCCCTGCAATGCAAGCACGGTGTACTTCAAATAGTCTAATTCCTCAACCACCGCCACCTTCACCCGCACCGCATGCGGCGTTGGCCACGTACCCCGCTGGATGGCGTAGTCGTAGGAAAAGGCCGGTTCGCGCGGCTCGCGATACGGGCCACTCACATTTAAGATGGTAACGGGATTAGTCATATGGCGCTATTGATCCGCCGCTATCAATGAGGCGGCATTCGCAAGCAATGTATCGAACCCGTACGTCGTAAGTATCGATGGTCCCGATTTAATTTTCAATTACGAACGGCTCGTGGTTCATTGTCTGCCCCCTCGCTCATCCCTTATCAGCCCCGCCGGCCGGCAAACAGCCCGACCAGTTTACCTGCCGCCTCCGTGCCGTCCTTGATGCAATCGGGAATGCCGATCCCCCGATACGCTGCGCCGGCCAGGACGAGGCTCGGATAGCGGTCCAGCGATCGCTGCATCGTGTCCAAGCGATCGAGATGGCCGAGCGTATATTGCGGCATCGCGCGATCCCACCGGTTCACGTTGACATAGGAGGGCTCGGCCGTGATGCCGGCGATCGTCCGCAACTCCTCGCGCACTAGCTTCGTGAGCGTCGACTCGTCCTGTTGCAAGACGGCTTCACGCCCGATGCCGCCCAGATAGCACCGCACCAGCGCCTGCGTCTGCGGCGCCCGGTGCGGCCATTTCAGCGACGTCCAGGTCGCCGCCAGCAACGGCCGACCTTCCGCCCGCGGCACGACAAAGCCGAATCCGCTCACGGCGGCGCCGAGCGCGGCGGCAGGATAGGCCAGCGAGATGGTCGCGGTGGACGCGTAGGGGATCGCGCCCAGCAGCTCTGATGCGATCGGGCTCAGCGGCCGAATTAACTCGGCCGCCACGAAGGCCGGCGTGGCCAGCACCACCGCGTCCGCCGACACGACGGAGCCGTTGCCCAGCGTGAGATCATACGCCCATTCGCTCGACCGGTTCGTGCTTGCCTGGCGCACGCGCAGCGCCGCGACCGACTGCTGCGTCATGAGTTTCGCACCCGAGGCCATTACCTTGGCCACCAGCGCCTGCGTCAGTTCCGCCAGTCCGTTTTTCAGCGTGACGAACATGGTGCGCCCGCCCGCTCCGCCGGCGGACCGGCCTAATGTAGGTGAGGCTGGACGGCTTGCCAGCATGCCGCGGATCAGACTGCCGTGTGTTCGTTCCAGTTCGAGAAAACGCGGGAACGTGGCCTTCATACTAATCTGTGTCGCATCGCCCGCATAGATGCCAGCCATCAAGGGCTCCACTACGCGCGTGAAGGCTTCACGCCCAAGACGCCGACTGAAAAACTGCGCGAGTGATTCGTCTTCGTCAGAACGGCGCGCCGGCAGGACCAAATCCAACCCCATGCGTGCGATGCCCGGCCATGAAACGAGCCCGCTCTTGAAAAACGGCCCCAGCTTGGTCGGCACGATCACGACCAGCCCCTCCGGCAGCTCGCGGAGCTTTCCGCGCGAGTAGACAAAAGTCTTTTTGTTCCGTTCGTCGGTATTGATCAGCCGGTCGGCCAGGCCGAGCTTTGTGCAGAGCTCGATGCCCGCCGGTTTTTGAGAGAGAAAGGAATCGGGGCCCGCTTCGATGAGCAGATCACCCACCCGATGCGTGACAATTTTACCGCCCCACTCGCGACCCGCTTCGATGAGCGTGCAGGTCGCAGCCACGCCGGCCGTTGCCGCCTGCTCGTAGAGGGCATAGGCGGCCGAGAGCCCCGCGATGCCGCCGCCAACAATCACAACATGTTTGGAGGGGGAAGACGACACAACGCGCCTAGCGGGCCGGCGGGGACTGATGCTGTTCGATCAGAGAGGCCAGGATATTAATCAATGGCGGCGTTGCGTTGAGCATCGCGATCCGCTCAAGGTGTATGCCCAGCTTAGTCGCGCGCTCCTTGAGTTCAATATCAATATCGTAGAGCACTTCCACATGGTCGGAAATAAATCCGATCGGCGCCATGAGCACATGCTTGTGGCCTTCCGCGGCCAGCGCATCGAGCGTCTCCTCCATCGTTGGCCCCAGCCATTTTTCGCTGGAGCGTCCCTGGCTCTGATAGGCAAACCGCGCCCTCACTTGGCCAAGCTGCTTGCAGACCGCGTCCATTGTGGCCTTGACGTGGTCGGGATAGGGATCCTTCATTTGGAGAACACGCTCCGGGAGACTGTGCGCCGTGAAGAAAATCGGCACGCGGCCCCGGACGTCGGCCGGAAACTTCTGCAACGCCTCCGTAATGTTAGCGGCAATTGCCTGGATCAACTTCGGATGGTCATGCCAGCTCTGCACAAAACTGACAGGAAACTCTGCCCCGACCGCCGCTTTGGCCTCCTCGACATTTTTGATATAGGCGCCGATGCTCATGGAGGAATATTGCGGCGCCATGCAGATGCCAATCAACTGCTCGGGCCGTTCGTTGGCCAGTTCCGCGTAGACGTCCTTGATATAGGGATGCCAGTGCCGGAAGCCGATGTGAACGCGGTACCGCGCGCCGCCTAGCCCGTTGAGTTGCTGAGTGAGTTTCGCGGCCACCTCGCGCATGATCGCGAGCACGGGCGTCTTCCCGCCAGTTGCGCGATAGCGTTCCTTGATTTCCTCGACAAGCTCTTTCGGCGTGGGCCGGCCGCCGCGCACGTCCAGTAGATAGGGCTCGACGTCATCGAGCTTGTCTGGCCCGCCCACAGCCATCAGGAGAATTGCGATCGGTTGCTGCGGTCCAGACATGGTGCTCACTCCTTCCCAGTTGTTCGCGTCGGCACGAAGCTAAGGGCGGTTGGCGTGAACGCTCCCTCATGAATTTGCCCCTGGCTTATTCCGTAACGCCTCTCGCCTGCGCGTTAGCGTTGGCTTAGTTTGTGGACGTACTCGGCGGCAGCAGCCACATGCTCGACGGGCGTGTGCTGGAGAATGCCGTGGCCGAGATTGAAAATGTGGCCGTGGCGATTGCCCGCGCGTGTGAGAATGTCCTCCACGCGCCGCTCGATTTCATGCAACGGCGCAAACAGCACGACCGGATCGAGATTGCCCTGTACCGCGACATCAGGGCCGACCCTGGCCCAGGCCTCATCTAGGTTGATACGCCAGTCCACGCCGATCACGGTGCCCCCGGCCTGCCGCTGTAATTTCAACAGAGCCGCTGTGCCGGTACCGAAATGGATCGTCGGCACGTTCTCGCGTTTTAACCCCTCGAAAATTAGCTGGACGTGCGGCAGCACATATTCGGCATAGTCGCCGGGCGAGAGGCAGCCGACCCAGCTGTCGAAGAGCTGTACGGCCTGTGCGCCGGCGCGAATCTGCCGGCGCAGATACCCCGTGATCACACGGGCCAGCTTGTCCATCAGCTTGTGCCAGGCCTCCGGCTCGCGATACATGAACTGCTTGGTCGTGATAAAGTTTCGCGAGCTGCCGCCTTCGATCGCGTAACTCGCCAGCGTAAAGGGCGCTCCCGCAAACCCGATCAGCGGGACCTTTCCCCCCAGCATCTGCTGGGCCTGAATGATCGCCTCCTCAACATAGCGCAGCTCATCGCCATCAATATGCTTCAACCGTTCCACCGCGGCACGGTCGCGAACCGGATTGGCAATGACCGGTCCCTCGCCTTCCTCGAAGCTCAGCGCAAGGCCCATCGGCTCCAGCGGCAGCAGGATGTCGGCAAAAATGATGGCGGCGTCGAGCGGAAACCGGTCGATCGGTTGCAGCGTGACCTGCGCGGCTAGTTCGGGTGTCTTGCATACCTCGAGAATCGAGTGCCTGGCTCGAATCGCCTGATATTCCTGCATGTAGCGGCCGGCCTGCCGCATGAACCACACCGGCGTGCAGTCCACCGGCTCGCGACGGCAGGCTTTGAGAAACCGATCATTCATAGCGTCGGCATATTAGCGGGGTCCTGCGGGAATATCTACTGCAAGCCGAGGGGGCACACCACGCGCTTGATCTGAGATCGCTGGACAAGCATGCCGTGATCGTAGCGCGCCTGGCGATTGTGACGCCGCGGCAGTGGCCGCCCGTGAAACCGGAACGCACCGACGCAGCCACATCTCCGGACCCAACCCTCACCATTCCTCTCGCGCCCAAGGGCACGCCAGCCGGGCGGTGACGCCAGTTAGCCTCTGTTCAACCGCCAAATCTCGACATTGAGCAGCCCCGCGAAGGTGACCCAGACAAGATATGGCAGCAGCAGCGCGCCGGCCTGGGGCGACACGGTCCAAAAGGACACCACCGTCACCACAATAGCCACCCATAGTGCGACGATGTCCGCGAGCGCCCAATCCGGCCTGTGCAGGCCGAAGAACAGCCAGGTCCAGATTCCGTTGAGTGCCAGCTGTAGTGCGAACAAGCCCAGCGGCCCCAGCGCCCCTGCGACTCCTGCCTCCCGCCAGACCAACCAGCCCGCCACCGCCATCGCGGTATAAAGGACACTCCACACGGGGGCAAAAATCCAGTTTGGCGGCGTCCATGCCGGCTTGGCAAGTCGGCCATACCACGCATCGGGTCTGAAGCGGGCGCCAAACCACGCGACACCGTAGCAGGCCAACAGGAAGAGGACCAATCCTGCGACTTCTGGAATCGATGGAGACAACATAAGTTTCCTGAAATGCCTTCTAACGTGTTGATATTTATTGGTATTATTCTGCTATAACGCGATTATACCGCTACCTGTTGCTCTCTTCGCACCGCATTTCAACTCAAATGCCAGCCCTTCGTCCACATTTTTGTTCTAGAACGCTCTAGTACGCGTTCTAAATCGTTCTGTAATAACTCATAAGGTCCGCTCTTACTCCTGGCGTCTGACTCGTCCTCGGCGCTCTCCGATAAATTGATAATTATCAAATTTCGGTGCTCTGTCAAGTTTCACCCCTCCTGAGATCCTGGAAACTCGCCTCGCGCCACCGCGCTGGCTACGGTTTTCAAGAATTCCTTCGCTCGCCTCAGATTTTGAATCGCTAAACGGGCGACGCCGTTGTTGATGTAGTCCAACCGCTTTTCTTCTTCAGTTAGCGGCGCGATCTTGCGGCGCGTTGTATAAGGCATTAGGACAGACTGCTTAGCTTCTTGTATACTTGCCCCTGCTCGTGCTCTCCTAGTCTCGTCTCGGAGGTTTATCTATGAATCTTGGCTGCCTGCTTCTCGTGAGCACTCTAGTCACTGCGGGTGCGCTTCCTCGTCTCGCGTTGGCAGACGAGTCTCAGCAAGTCAAAACATACAGAGCGCAATGCGACAAAGGTGAAGGGTTAGCGTGTGCGGTTCTTGGTGAGAGGTATGAACACGGCGAAGGCGTCACACAAGACTTTACTCAAGCAGCAGCGTTCTTTCGTAAAGCGTGTGACGGGGGATATGCGGAAGGGTGTTCCAATCTGGGTGTGGCGTATGAGCACGGCGAAGGCGTGAAACAAAGCACCCCCGAGGCCCTCAACTATTACGGAAAAGCGTGCGGTATGAAGGACGAGGCAGGGTGCGAGGCGTACGCACGACTGAAGAAGAGGTGACTTACTGAGAACTTTTTAAGCGCCCTTCTGACTAAAACCGTTACTATTTCATCTCGTTATTCAGAGGGTCATCATTGACACATTGGACAGTATGATCTACACTCGGCGCTCGAATTTGGATGTCACCCTTCTCTACGATCGCCGGGGAGAGGCGTAGCACCCAGTTGCGGAATCGCGCGCAGCTGCGATATTCTTCCGATTAGGGGAGCTAAGGCCAGTCCCAGTGATCACGAGCGAAGTTCTCACCAGCTGCATGCGGCAAACTCTGCCCGATGCGGTCGTAGCCGTCACGGACCGCACCGGCACGCACGATCATTTCAACCGCAAGGTCGTCTCCGACCAGTTCAAGGGCAAGAGCCAACTGGGCATGCGGGGCAGCGACGTGCTCGGTGCTGTCATCCTGCTCGACGGGCTTTGGCCTACGCCGCCCGATGCCAGGCGGCCGACATAGTGTACCGTGACGCAACGGAAACAAGGCAGCATTGACTAATTTCACAACCAACCCCGCCGATCACAGCGGGTGCATTTAACTAAGGGGGACGCGCGCATGAAGCAGACACCTATCATCATGGCAGCATTGGCGACCATGCTGGTGACGTTTGGAGGCTACCCGCCCGGGTACGCCCAGACAGGATCCGGGAACCGGCAGATGGTACTCATCCCAAGTGGGGAATTCACGATGGGCAGCCTCGATCATGCGGATGAACCGCCCCATCAGGTTGTGCTGGACGCCTATAAGATCGACAAATTCGAGGTATCCAACAAGCAATACGGGGAGTTCATGAAGGCCAAGAACCATCCGGCTCCAGCCTACTGGGATGATCCTCGCCTCAACAAGCCGGAACAGCCAGTGGTCGGCGTGAACTGGTACGACGCCAAAGCCTATTGCGAGTCCAATGGCCTGCGCCTGCCAACGGAAGCCGAGTGGGAACACGTTGCCAAGGGCCCCAAGGGCGACTACCATTATCCGTGGGGGCACTCGTTCGATGCGAAAAAGGTAAACTACGGCCAACGGATTGGGAAAACGTCACCGGTTGATGCCCACCCCGAAGGCGCCAGCGGATTTGGCGTCTACAACATGGCTGGCAACGTATTCGAGTGGGTATCAGACTGGTACGCACCCGACTACTACAAAAAGAGCCCGGCGCTCAATCCAACGGGACCCGACATCGGACTCGATTTCGCCAAGCAGGGGCCGGTCCGGGCCCTGCGCGGCGGATCCTGGCTTGCGCCGGAAACGTCACTGCATACCAGCCATCGCTTTTGGAACCAGCCCGACAACAACTCCTATGGCGTCGGACTTGGATTCCGTTGCGCGGTCTCGGAAGGCCCCCGCACGGCTAGTGACAAAGTCAGCGCGCCAACGAATGCCGGCTCCGCGGTGAATCCCAAAGCGGTGGTGAATTCCAAGGCGGTGGTGAATCCCAAGGTGGAAGCCCGCGAAGCCTACATGGAGGCGCTAATCGCCATGGGGGCAGAGAAGCAAGCGGAGGCCACAGCGCTGATCGACAAGGCCATTAAGCTCGATCCAAAAGTCCGTGAGTATAAGGATTTGCGCGAACTGATCAAGAAAAACACTGACAAAAAGAAGTAGCGGGATCCCGTGGGGCAGGAGCGCTGCCCCCCCGCCTTCACAATTAATTAAGGGGACACTCATGCGTACAGCTTCGTATAGGACAATGGCGTTGACCGGAGCGATGGGGGCAATCCTGATGCTTACAACCGTGGCATCGGCCGCGGGACCGCAAGAACGTCAGCTGATTTCGCCGTCACAGAAGGCGCCCGAGAGCCCTGCCGTGTCAGTGCCTACTGATATGGTCTATGTGCCCTGGGGCTCATTCACCATGGGCATGGACCGACCGCCGTCCAAAGCAGTCGCGGCTAAGCCGATGACCGCCCGCGAGCGGCTGACCAAACGCTCGTGGTCGGCCGAGGCCTTTTTTGACGAGGGGCCTGCGCACACGGTTGTTCTGGATTCATATTTCTTCGACAAGTTTGAGACCTCCAATGCCCTGTTTGGTGCATTCTTAAAGGCCACGGGCCACCCTGCCCCAGCCTATTGGGATGACCCGCGCTTGAACAGGCCGGAGCAGCCGGTGGTTGGCGTGAACTATAACGATGCCAAGGCCTTCTGTGAGTGGAAAGGCAAGCGGCTGCCTACGGAAGCCGAGTGGGAAAAGGCGGCCCGTGGGCCCAAAGGGTACCGGTATCCTTGGGGCGACACTTTTGACGCGGCGAAGGCGAACTACGGGAAACAGCTCACGAGCACCCTGCCCGTAGACTCGCTGCCTGAAGGCGAAAGTTTTTACGGCGCCCGGCATATGGCCGGTAACGTGTTTGAGTGGGTGGCGGACTGGTATCATACTGATTATCTGCCCAGTATGACCGCAATGGCCAATCCGAAAGGGCCGGAGAAGGGCGCCTATATTGGGGCAACAGGGACATATATCGACCGCCTGGCAACCGGCGAAAAGCGCGTGATTCGCGGTGGATCCTGGATTGCCCCCCAGGGCAGCGTCACCACGACGCATCGCTTTTGGAATGACCAGATGAACAACAGCTATGGGGTCGGGCTCGGAGTTCGCTGCGCGCAGAACGCGCCCCAGGAGATTGACCAGCAGGTGCGGGAGGCACACGTGCGCACCTTGGTCAGCATGGGGAAGGAAGACTATGCGGCCGCCGGCCAGTCCTTGGCAGAAGGCCTGAAGCTGGATCCTACGAATGAGGACCTGCTACAGCTCCGCGAGCAGATCAGGAAAACCGCCAGTGGATCTAAGTAAGGCGCCTAGCTGTTAGGAGTGACGCCGTGCACACGCTCACAATATACAGACTGGCCGTGGGAGTGGTGTGCCTTGGCGCAGGGCTTTTTTGCCTGGCACCGTCGGCATTCGCTGACCCGGTTCTCAAGCCCGACAAGACGCTTCATTTTGAGGCCATCCAGAAAGTCCACGACGCCCAACACGAAGTGGACCATGCCTGGGAAGTCTTTCACAAGGCCGCGCTTGGAGGCACCCTCTCCTCCCCGGCTATCCAGACGGATGTGGAGCAAGCCCTGCACGAATCGCGCGGCTTGCTCGTCAAGGCACGCGAGGCGGCCAATGTCGATGACCAGAGCGCCTTGGAGTCAATTCTGAACCGCATTCACAAACTGACCGCACGAGCTATCACTGCAAGTCAGGAGCAGAAAAAATGACGTGGTGTTCGCTGAGAATACTGTGCTGCGCGATCGCAGCCGGCGCGCTCCTGATATCCCTCCCCGCTCTGGAGGCGCGTGGGCCTGAGGAACATGATGCCGTGTCCATGGTGGTTGTGCCCGCCGGGCCTTTTCTCATGGGAAGCTCTGAAGGGCAGGGACGCGCGGACGAGTGGCCGCAACGCACCGTGCATGTGGACGCCTTTGCCATCGACTCCGTTGAAGTCACTAACGCCAGGTTTCTGGCCTTCCTCGAAGCCACCGGTCATCGCCCCCCCCCGAATCCGTACGGAGAGGGCTCGCTGACGTCCGCCAAGGGCATTGAGGACCTGCCAGTTGTCCAGGTGAACTGGCACGACGCCGCTGACTACTGCCAGTGGGCTGGCAAGCGGCTGCCGACCGAGGCAGAATGGGAAAAGGCGGCCCGTGGTACGGACGGCCGCCGCTTTCCCTGGGGCAACGAGCCTCCTACCGGCAATCGCGTGAACTACGACCAGGAATGGAACGATGGAAAGGCTTTGCGCCCCGTTGGAACAACGCCGGGCGGCCAGTCACCGTACGGCGTGCACGACATGGCTGGCAACGCCCGCGAGTGGATCCGGGACTGGTATGCGCAGGACTATTACAAGCAGGCACCCGACCGCAATCCCACGGGACCGGAAAACGCTGTCCTGAAGGTCATCCGTGGAGGATCCTGGCGGAGCCCACAGGCGGATATCACAGCGCCCTCTCGCGGCCGGGGTGGCTTTGCGCTTCGGACGCACGGCACCGGCTTTCGCTGCGTCCGTGGCCCGGGCTAGTCACGGAGGCGCCTGAGGAGCCATGCGCATCGTGGTCGCAGGCGGAACAGGATTCATCGGCCGTGCGCTCTGTCGTACCCTGGCAACCACTGGCCATCAAGTGACCGTCCTGTCACGGACTCCATCTCGTGAAGCCAAGCACACTCGAGCCTCCGCGGCCGTAACTGTTGGGTGGGATGGTGCGCAGCCCGGCTCATGGGAACGCGCGCTCGAAGGCGCGGACGCTGTCGTAAATCTTGCCGGCGAACCGATCGCGAAGGCGCGATGGTCCAGCGCACGAAAGCACACGCTGCGTACGAGCCGAATCGGCACCACGCGGCTGCTAGTGCAAGCGATGAGTCGTTGCCGGAATAAACCGGGCATCCTTGTAAATGCTTCCGGGATTGGGATTTACGGACCCTGCGACGACCAGATCGTGACCGAACGCTCTCCAGCCGGCTCGGGATTCCTAGCAGAGCTTGCAAAGGACTGGGAATACGAAGCCCTACAGGCCGCCGCCTTTGGCATCCGTGTTGTCCTTCCACGTTTCGGTATGGTGCTTGCCGAGGACGGGGGCGCCCTGCCCCGCATACTGCTGCCGTTTCGCCTGTTTCTTGGCGGACCGATACAGCCCGGCACCCAGTGGGTTTCCTGGATCCACCGGCAAGACCTGATTGCACTCATCCACTGGACACTGACAACGCCTGCCATATCCGGCCCAGTGAATGCTGCTTCACCGGGCGCGGTGACCATGACGGAATTCTGTCGCACGATCGGCCAAGTATTGCAGCGACCCAACATGCTGCCCGTGCCGCTATTTGCCCTCCGATTCGTGCTGGGGGAACTGTCCACTCTCATGACAACGGGGCAGCGGGTTGCCCCTCTGGTGGCGCAGCAGACAGGATTCGTGTTCCAGTATCCCGCGTTAAGACAGGCCTTGGAACAAATTGTTCGTGCCGCTGGTCCAGAGCCGATGCCGATGCGCGCCGCGGGATAGCCCCATGAGCGGTTGAGAAGCAACACACATTGTTGGCGCAGCGGCTCTGGCGACTGCAGGTATAACTGGACGATCGGCGGCAGCCACAGAAAACCGGGCGCAGGGCACCCGTCCGGCAAACACATGACACCCCTTGGGCGCCTCTGCCGGCGGGGCCCTCTGGCCCTTTAACAGACCTTGCCGGATGGGCCAGGCTCCCCTGCCAAGATCGCAGGGGGCTCATATCAGAGGATCACTGAGACGCGCAGCATGTGTTACACTGGCACGACCCTGCCAGTGAACGGAGGAGTCCATGATGCCTACGGACAAACACCGCGGTGGACCGCCACAGCGCCCGGCGGTTATTGTGGCGGGCCTGATGACTGCCCTGCTAACGCTTGCGGGCGCGTGGACCTTGATTGGCACCCCGGCTCAAGCCTCCACGGAACAGGTGCGCCCCTATCTGAGCCGAGCTAGAATTTTCCTGTCGGCCGGCGATTATCGGCGTGCGCTGGAAGCTGCGCAGAAAGTCGTGGACGAGTCGCCCTCCGCGGAAAGCTACATCTACCTAACTTATGTTTATCAGGCGATCGACGGCTACCTAGAGTACCTCGCGAGCACGGAGCAATGGGGCGCTGTGGACCGCGTCTATATCAATCTGGCCTTCCGGAATCCGGAGGACTTGGTAGACCCGCCTGGCGGCCTTGCACGCATGGCCAAGGAAATGATCCAGACCAGCGTCCGACAGCAATCCGATTTGAGCGCGGCGATGGCTATTAAGCTGGACAAGGCTTTGGCTGAGCGGCTGTGGCAGCAGCAGGCTGCCTGGCGTACCGCCCATCCTGATCGCTGGTGGACCAGCACACCTGAAAGTTGGAATTGGTGAACGCCGGACTGACGCAACACCTCGTCGAGCTTTCCTGTCGGCCGACACGGGGGACGACAACCGACCGGAAATGCAACCGGAATCCGGCACGCCGTGCTCCGGCGCTGCGCGGGCCTGCCCCCGCTAGGGCGAGCTGCTTATTCTTATGATGCTCGGCAACGACGTTTCTTCCAACGCCTGGATGGGACAACTTCCGTATTGCTGGATGATGCCCCCCGCGCCACCGGCACTCCGGCTGATAGCCGTCTGCGCACAGGAAACGACTTTTGCATGACAACCCCACAACACCAGCCATCCGGACGAGACATCAAGACCTTGGGAGGCCTCTTTCTGATCGTCGGCACGATGGACATGGTGATCATCGCCTGGTATCCCGACTACGCGCTGAAAATTTTCGGCACCTCGCTGTCCGGCACGGCCGGCTACCTGGTTAAACTCCAGTCGCCCATTGTGCATTTTCTGATCGGGTACGGTTTCCTGTTCCTCCGGCCTTGGGCCTGGGGCCTGAGCCTGGCCTATGCCGGGTTCGGCATCGCCAGCGAATGTCTCAACCAGTATGTGCTCGGATTTAGCGTCATCCGGTCCTCGTTCATACTGACGACGCTCGCCTTCATCGGCTATCTGGTCTGGCGGCGCGCGGTATTTGACGGCCCTCCACTCCTCTCGGATAAACGCCTATCGCCGTTCAGGAAGTCCTGCTGATGCGCGGTCTCGTCTGGTTTCGAAGGGATTTGCGCGTGCACGACCATCCGGCGCTGACCACCGCCCTGGCCGAGTGTAAGGAGGTGCTCCCGCTGTTCGTGTTTGACGCCCCGCTGCTGCAGTCGCAGACGTTTGGTGCGCCCTGCGTGAATTTCTTGCTGGGGTGCCTGAAGGAGCTCGGTGATGAGTTGGACGCACGCGGGTTGCGGCTCACCTGGCGACGGGGCGATCCGGTCGAGGCAGTCGTAAAGATGGCGCGCGATGCGCGGGTTGATGTCGTGTACTGGAACCGGGATTACGAACCCTCCGCCGTCGAGCGCGACCAGGCGGTCACTCAGGCACTCGCAGCCTTTCGAATCCCCGCCCGCACCTTCAAGGATCACGTCGTGTTCGAAGCCGGCGAGATTCTCTCCGGCGCCGGTACACCCCTGCAGCGCTACGGCGCCTATCGCACACGATGGTGGGCGCAGTGGCACGCGGCGGCTCCAGCTGTCCTTCCGCCACCCGCGCGGCGGGCCCGGCCCGGCATCAAGACCCTGCTCGAGCTGCCGACACCTGATGAACTGGGCTACGCCCTGTTGCCACCGTCTTTTTCTGCCGGCGAGACCGCGGCCCGGCGCCGGCTGAGGTGGTTTCTCAACGGCCCGATCAAGGACTATGCGATCGGGCGCAACCGTCCTGCCATGGACGGCACGTCAACGCTCTCGCCACACTTTCGGTTCGGCACGCTTTCAGCCAAGAGCGCGGTACATACCGCGCTGGCTGTAGGGGCTGCTCGCGACGCCACTTGGAGGACTGGCATCAGGACCTGGGTGGACGAACTGGTCTGGCGGGATTTTTTCCAGCAGATTGTGGCGTCGTTCCCGCGCGTGGCCAACCGTTCGTTCCGCCCCAATACGGACGCGCCGCGGCCGCGCAAAGATGCCCGGTTGCTCAAAGCCTGGCAGGAGGGCCGCACCGGGTTCCCGCTCGTGGATGCCGGCATGCGGCAATTAAACCGAACCGGCTGGATGCACAACCGCGTGCGTATGGTCGTCGCGTCGTTTCTCGTGAAAGACCTGCGGCTCGATTGGCGGCAGGGCGAACGGTATTTCATGAAGCATTTGCTCGACGCCGACCTGGCGGCCAACAACGGCAACTGGCAATGGTGTGCCTCCACCGGCACCGACGCCATGCCTAGCTACCGGATCTTCAATCCCACGCTTCAGGCGAAAAAATTTGATCCCGATGGCGACTACATCCGCACCCACGTGCCGGAGTTGCGATCGCTGCCGACCAAACTGATCCACCAGCCGGAGATCATGTCCGCCGACGACCAGGACCGGTACAACTGCCGACTTGACCACGATTACCCCAGGCCCGTTGTGGATCATGCCCGCGCTCGCAACGAATACCTGCTTGGAACCCACCGGTAGCCCCGCCTTGACTCCCGATTCCGTCTCCAGCGCTGGCCCCCCTATGGTCGACAAGACAAAGCTACGCCTTGGGATCAGTCGCTGTCTCTTAGGGGACCACGTCCGTTTCGATGGCGGACACAAGCGGGATGCGTTTCTCACTGACGTACTCGGCCAGTTTGTCGACTGGGTGCCGGTATGTCCGGAAGTCGAAGCCGGGCTGGGGACCCCCCGCGAAGCCATGCGGCTCGTCGTCCACGAAGAAGGGCCGCGCCTCATCACGATCAAGCACGGCACGGACCACACACAGACCATGACACGCTTTTCTGAACAGCGCGTGCACAACCTCGAGGCCCTAGATCTCTCCGGCTACGTGTTCAAGAAAGATTCACCGAGTTGCGGGATCGAGCGGGTCCGCCTCTACGATCCGCACGGCATACCGGCGCGAAACGGTGTTGGGCTGTTCGCACGGGCGTTCATGGAACGATTCCCGCTCATCCCGGTTGAGGAGGAAGGCCGGCTCAATGATTCCGTGCTGCGCGAGAACTTCATCGTACGAATGTTCTGCTACCGTCGATGGCGCGACCTCACAGCCAGCCGCGTGACGCGTGGGGCTGTTGTGGCCTTTCACACCGCCCACAAGTATCTCTTGCTGGCGCACAGCCGGCCGCACTACGAAACGCTCGGACGGCTGGTCGCCAGTGCCAAGCAGTACATTCCCACTGACCTAGCCTGCCGTTACGGAGTGCAATTCATGAAAGCACTGGACGTCAAGGCCACGGTCCGGAAACACACTGACGTTCTGCATCACCTCATCGGCCATTTGACCGACAAGCTGGAGGTGGCGGAACGGCGCGAACTACTGGAAGTCATCGACGACTATCACAGGAGACTGACGCCCCTGATCGTGCCAATCACGCTGATCAAGCATTACGTGAATCGGTTCGGCATCGAGTACCTGCAGCAGCAGGTCTATCTGAATCCCCATCCCAAGGAACTCATGCTGCGCAACCATGTATGAACGGCGAGGGTAAGACAGGAACCATGGCACATCGGCCTGCGCGATATGCGGTAATCTCGGCGCTGGTCCTGGCGGGGCTGGCTGTTCCCGCACTCCCCCGCGCCGCGGAGATCGAGGGCGTCCATTTCGCCGACCGTACGCAGGCCGGTCCGGCGGCGCTGGTCTTGAAAAACCTTGGCCTCGCTCGCTATCTTTTCTTGAAGGTGTATGTGACCGCATTGTATGTGGGCGATGGCATCCCGGCGGATAGGGTACTGGCCGATGTACCAAAACGGCTGGAACTGTCCTATTTCCAGAGCATCAAGGCCGGCGACTTCACGACGGCCGCGGATCAAGTCTTGCCGGACAATGTTCCCGCCGCCAATATCGCCGCACTGCGCCCAAAGATCGACCGGCTCCACGCGCTGTACAGAGATATCAAGCCCGGCGACCGCTATGCCCTCACCTACCTGCCGGGGGTTGGCACGGAATTAGCCCTGAATGGAACGCCGCTGGGAACGGTTGAAGGTGCCGACTTTGCGGCGGCCTATTTTGCCATCTGGCTGGGTCCCAAACCGATCAGCGAGTCGCTCAAATCACAGTTATTGAAGACGCCATGATGCCATTGCCCCCAAACCGAGCTACCTCGCCGAAATCGCACGACGTTCTCGTCTCGCTCGTGCGTTGGTTCGACGCCTGGGCCGGCGTAGAAGATATTCGTGAGACCGATCCCCAGCAGGTGGACTGGAGCCGCGTCGTTCCCTTCGTCGTCCTACACCTGATGTGCCTGGGGGTGATCTGGGTGGGCTGGAGTTGGACGGCCGTTGGAACTGCCGCCGCGCTCTACGCTGCCCGCATGTTCGCCATCACCGGTTTTTACCACCGGTTTTTTTCCCACCGAGCCTTCAAAACCTCCCGCTGGTGCCAGCTTGCCTTTGCGATCCTCGGGGCTTCCGCCGTTCAGCGGGGTCCGCTCTGGTGGGCGGCGCATCACCGGCACCATCACCGCCATTCCGACCAAGCAGCCGACATCCACTCGCCGCACCAGCACGGCCTGCTGTGGAGCCACATGGGATGGATCACCTCGCGCCCGAATTTCGTGACGAAGCGGAGGCTAGTACCCGACCTCGATCTCTATCCCGAGCTGCGCTTTCTGGACCGGTTCGACGTTGCAGTGCCCGTCGCTTTAGCAGTTGGGCTTTACGCCCTTGGTGCCTGGCTGGCCATCCGCGCTCCGCACCTGGGCACCAGCGGCGCGCAGTTGCTGATCTGGGGCTTTTTCGTGTCGACGGTTGCGCTCTTCCACGGCACGAATACGATTAACTCGCTGGCCCACCGGTTTGGCTCACGGCGGTACGAGACGCCCGACGACAGTCGGAACAATCCCTGGCTAGCGCTGCTCACGTTCGGTGAAGGCTGGCACAACAACCACCACCACTATCCGGCCTCCGCTCGCCAGGGATTCTATTGGTGGGAGATTGACCTGACCTATTATGGGCTGGTGATCATGTCGTGGCTGGGTCTGATCTGGGACCTCAAGACCGTACCCACGCGTGTGCGACGAGATGAAACTGGATCGGAGGTGACTGCATGAGCCAGCAGGTGGAATTGTTCAAATCTACCTTCAACAGTCTGACCAGCGCGAATATGGCTCTACTTGATAATCTTTATGCCAGCAACGTCGTGTTCGCTGATCCGTTTCACCACATCGCGGGACTGCCGGCCCTACGGGCCTACTTCTTGCGGCAATACGAAGGCGTCATCCGCTGCACCTTCACGTTCGAGGAACAGGTCGTGCAGCGCGGGACGGCCATGCTGACCTGGACCATGCACCTGGAGCATGCAAGGATTTCAAAGGGAGAGACGATCCATCTACCCGGGGCCTCGCACATCCGGTTTACCGACAAGGTGACGTACCATCGCGACTATTTTGATGCCGGCGAGTTTCTGTATGAGCGGTTGCCGGTCGTGGGCGGGCTCATACGGGCCATCAAGGGTCGCCTCTGATGAACCGGTCCTATTTCACAGACCGACGTATCTGGATCACCGGCGCCTCGAGCGGCATTGGACGCGCCGTGGCACTTGAGTTGGACCGACGCGGGGCGATCATCATCGCGTCCGCCCGCAGTCAGGACGGTCTGAAGCAGTTGGCGAGGGACGCCGGCAGCGGCCGCGTGCACTCGCTGTCACTGGATGTGACCGACCGCCAGGCCACGTTGGCCGCGGCTCAGACGATCCAGCAGGAAGTGGGCGGACTGGATATTGCCTTCTTCAACGCCGGCACCTGCGAGTATGTGGACGTCGCCCGCTTTGACAGCGCGATGTTTGAACGGGTCCTGCAAACCAACTTCTTAGGCATGGTCTATGGCATCGAAGCGGCTCTACCGTTGCTGCGGCGTTCGGCGCATCCGCACCTTGTCGGTATGAGCAGCACTGTGGCCTATGGCGGCCTGCCCCGCGCGGAGGCCTACGGCGCTTCCAAGGCGGCCATCAAGCACATGCTCGAATCGCTGCGCATTGACCTCGTGCAGGACCACATTCCAGTCTCGATCATCTGCCCGGGGTTTGTGGAAACCCCGCTCACGGATCGCAACGATTTTCCCATGCCCTTCGCCATCAGCGCGGATCTCGCCGCACGCTATATCGCTGACGGCATCGCCGCACAGACGCATGAGATTCATTTTCCCAAGCGCTTCAGCCTGGCATTTAAGCTGCTGGCCCTCCTGCCCAGCCGGCTTTACACGGCTGTCGGCTCGAAAATGGTCAAGTCAGCATGAAGATTGCCGTCGTCGGCACTGGCATTGCGGGAATGGTTGCGGCCTACCTGCTTCACCAGGAGCACGAGATCACGGTCTTTGAGGCGAACGATTACATCGGCGGCCACACCAACACGATTGACGTTGAGCAGGACGGCTCGACCTACGCCGTGGATACCGGTTTCATCGTCTACAACGACTGGACCTATCCCCATTTCGTCGCGCTCCTGGCCAAACTCGGCATCGCCTCCCAACCCAGCACCATGAGCTTCAGCGTCAAAGACGACGCGAGCGGACTGGAATACAACGGCACGACCCTCAATACACTCTTTGCGCAGCGGCGCAATCTACTTCGCCCGTCATTTTACCGGATGATCACCGACATCCTGAGATTTAACCGTGAGGCGCGGGCGCTGCTCGACGCCGGCGACGACACGACGACCCTGCACGAGTACCTGACCGCCAATCGCTATTCGGCGGAATTTAGAGAGCACTACATCATCCCGATGGGGGCCGCCATCTGGTCCACCGATCCCGTCCAAATGGGGAATTTCCCCGCCCGCTACTTCGTCCGCTTTTTTGACAACCACGGCATGCTCAGCGTCGACAACCGTCCCCAATGGCGCGTCGTCCAGGGTGGCTCCAAACAATACGTGGAGGCACTGACCCGGCCTTACCGTTCGCGCATTCGCCTGTGCTGTCCCGTCCGTTCCATTCGACGATTTCCCGACCATGTGGCCGTCGGGACGGCGGACGGCCGGGAGCGGTTCGATCAGGTCATCATGGCCACCCACAGCGATCAGGCCCTGGCGCTGCTGGCTGACCCAACCGGCGCGGAGCGCGACATTCTCGGGGCCATCCGCTTTCAGGCCAACGAGGCAGTGTTGCACATGGACCGATCCCTGCTGCCAAAGCGTCGTCTGGCCTGGGCCAGTTGGAACTATCACCTCTCCAACAAACTGGCTAACCGGGTCGCCGTAACCTATCACATGAACACCTTGCAGAACCTTCGTGCGCCCCGCGAATTTTGCGTGACCCTGAATCGATCAGAGGCCATCGATCCGGCAGCCATCATCAAGCGGATCACCTACCATCACCCGGTCTACACGCGCGAAGCGGTGGCCGCGCAACGGCGGCACGCGGAGATCAACGGCGTGCAGCGTACCTATTATTGCGGCGCCTATTGGAACTATGGCTTCCACGAGGATGGCGTGAAGAGCGCCTTGGCCGTCTGCGGACACTTCGGGAAGGGCTTGGACTCGTGAAGAGCGGCATCTACGAAGGCCTGGTCCGGCACCGCCGCTTTGCCCCGGCGCGGCACTCGTTCCAATATAAGATCTTCATGATGTATCTGGACCTGGACGAATTGCCGACGCTCTTTGATCGGCACTGGTTTTGGTCGGACCGACGGTTCAACCTGGCCTGGTTTCGCCGCAAGGACCATTACGGCAATCCGGGCATCCCGCTCGCACAGGCGATCCGCGACCTGGTCGAGGAACGCACCGGGGTGCGCCCGCGCGGCCCCATCCGCCTGCTCACCCACCTGCGCTACTTTGGCTACTGCTTCAACCCCGTCAGTTTCTATTACTGCTTTGATACAACCGCCCAACAGGTGGATACGATCGTCGCCGAAGTGCACAACACGCCTTGGGGCGAGCAGCACTGCTACGTCCTCGATCAAACCCGCAACGAAGGACACGGGACACACAAGCGCTTCCGGTTCGACAAGCAGTTCCACGTCTCGCCCTTTATGGACATGGATGTCCGCTATGACTGGCGGTTCATCGAGCCGCGCGCGCAGCTCGCCGTGCACATGGACAACCTCAACGGGACAGGTAAGTTTTTTGACGCGACGATGGCCCTGGCCCGCCGCGAGCTCAGCACCGTCGCCCTTGCCCGAGTACTGCTGCGGTATCCCCTGATGACCCTCCAGGTCATCGCGGGCATCCACTGGCAGGCCCTGTCCCTCTGGCTCAAACGATGTCCTGTCTACGGCCATCCTTGGAAAAAGAAAGCGGCGCCCACGGCAACGGCGCCGGGAAAAGCATGAGCCGTTCGTCCACGACCACGGCATCCCGGTCCGCGCGAACGGCCGCACCGGGCTGGTTCGACCGGCTGGCGCGCGCTGCAGTCCATGCCAGACTTCGCGGCCTGCGACAGGGACGCCTCACCATCATCGAGGGCGATGCGCCATTGACCTTTGGCGCCCCCTCCGCCAGTACATCGCACTGCGCCACAATCACAATCCTTGATCCCTCGTGCTATGGCGACATCGCCTTCGGCGGGAGCATCGGCGCCGGCGAGACCTACATGCTCGGGCTCTGGCTCTGCGACGACCTCACGGCCCTCGTCCGGATCTTTGTGGCCAACCGGAACGTGATGGAGGAGATGGAAACTGGTCTGGCCCGGTTGACGGCCCCCCTGCGCAAGCTGGGGCACTGGGTAAACCGCAACACAAAATCGGGTAGCCGGCGCAACATCGCTGCGCATTACGACCTCGGCAACGATTTCTTCTCGCTCGTCCTGGACGACACAATGATGTATTCCTGCGCCATCTTCGAACGGCCAGATGTTCCCCTCCGCGACGCCTCCATTGCAAAAAACGATCTCATCTGCCGTAAGCTCGATCTTTTACCAACAGATCATCTGCTCGAGATCGGGACGGGCTGGGGCGGCTTCGCCATTCATGCTGCCGCCCGCTACGGCTGTCGGGTGACCACGACAACCATCTCGCAGCAGCAGTACGACCTGGCTGTGCGGCGGATCGCCGAGGCGGGGCTCTCGGACCGTATTACGGTGATCCAGCGGGACTACCGCGACCTACGGGGGCTGGGCCTGCAGTTTGACAAGATTGTCTCCATCGAGATGATCGAGGCGGTCGGCCACGCGTACTACGATACCTATTTCGCCTGCTGCAGCGACCTACTGAAACCGGACGGCCGGGTGCTCATCCAGGCCATCACAATCGATGACCGCCAGTATGACCGCGCGAGGCGCTCCGTGGATTTCATCCAGCGGTTTATCTTCCCGGGCAGCTGTATCCCCTCCGTCACAGCCCTGTGCCAGTCCATCGCGCGGGCTTCCGAGCTACGGCTCTTCGGGCTGGAGGACATCGGGGCTCATTACCCGCCGACCCTACGGGGCTGGAGAGCGCACCTCGTCGCCAATACAGCCCGGCTGCGCGAGCTGGGCTATTCCGACGCCTTCATCCGCCTGTGGGAGTTCTATCTCTGCTACTGCGAAGGCGGGTTTCTGGAACGGGCCATCAGTGACGTGCATTTGGTGCTGACCAAGCCATTAGCCAGGCCGATCCACAACACATGCCGCGTGACATGCTGAAAAATCTTGCCAATGTTGTTACCTTCCAAGCCGGCTGGTTCACGTGCGTATTGGGGGCTGCCACCGATCATGGCTGGGCAGGACCGCTTGCCTGCATCATTTATCTCGCCTCACATTTGTGGCACCTACCGGACCCTGCCCGTTATCTGCGTTTCTGCACCGTCGTGGGGTTCCTGGGCTTGGCGATTGATTCGACACTGGGCGCATTCGGCATTATTACCTTTCACGCTTCACCATTGCCCGGCTGGGTCTGCCCTCCGTGGCTGACTGCGCTCTGGATGATGTTTGCCGGCACATTACCTCTCTCCCTCAACTGGCTGACTGAACGGCCGAGATTGGCCGCTCTGCTCGGCGCGCTGGGTGGGCCGGCCAGCTACTATGCTGGCGCATCGCTTGGCGCTATCGATCTTTATAACCCTTCCGTCACAAGCCTGCTGATTCTGGCCGTTGTCTGGGGTATCCTCATGCCGGCGCTGCTGCGCCTGAAGAATAGGATGGGACTGCAGACGTTGCCTGCTTCATGACCTCATCCAACCCGCCGCTGATCATTCTGGGGACCGGCTATACGGGCCGCGTGCTGTTCCGGCAGGCGCGAGCCGGGGGCCGCATTGTCTTCGCCGCCAGCCGCCACCCGGAGAACCATTTAACGGGCATTCCGCCCGAGCAGCGCCTCCGGTTCGATTTCCATGACGAGCGCACCTGGCGCGCGCTTCCCGCGCAGGCCGATGCGGTCCTAACCTTTCCCCCCGTGCCGCCGGACACCGCCTGCGCCTTCGGCAAGCAGGTCCTCCCGCGCCTGCGTCAACTGGTCGTGCTCGGCTCCACATCTGCGTATGACGGCTCGCCGCAGGCCATACGCGGCGACATTGTGGAGGAAACCGCTCCGGTGGACCGCTCCATCGCCCGTGTGCAAAGCGAGGAGCTGCTGCGCGAGCAGTATGGGGCGATCGTGCTGCGCGTGGCCGGCATCTACGGCCCAGGCCGCAACCCGCTCGACTGGATCCGGCAGGGCCGTGTTGGGTACTCAAACCGCTTCGTCAATCTGATCCACATCGACGATCTGGCTGCCATTATTATGACTGTGCTCGAACGCGGACAGCCGGGGGAGCCCTACAATGTCAGTGACGGCACACCGCGCCGCTGGTCGGAGATCATGGACACAGCCGCCGCGCGCTGGGGTACGCCGAAACCGCTGCCCGCGGATCCGACTCCGGGCAAGCGGATCAGCAATAGAAAATTGCTCGACGCCTTGCGGTATACTGTCAGGCATCCGGATCTCTTTGCAGCGCTAGACGAACTGGAGATTGCACGCTAATGCGCGCAGTGGTGCTGATCGGACATGGCGGCGTCCCGAAGGACTGCCCGCACGAGCTGGTACGGAAGCTCAAGCAACTGGAAGCACAGCGGCGCGCCGCCGGCATACCCATGTCGAATGAAGAGCGTGAGTTGGATCAGCAGATTCGACGCTGGCCGCGCACGCCGAAGAACGATCCGTATAAAGTTGGCCTGGAATCCCTCGCTGACCAACTCCGTTTGCTGTTGAAGCCCGACAAGCTCGCCATTGCCTACAACGAATTCTGTGCGCCGACGCTTGAGGAAGCCGTCGAAGATTTAATCAAGGACGGCATCAGGGACATCACGGTGATCTCGTCCATGTTCACCGCTGGCGGTTCGCACGCCGAGGTCGAGATTCCGGAAATTGTTGCCGACCTGAAACGGATTCATCCGAACGCGACGATCCGCTACGCCTGGCCCTTCGACCAGAAGCTCGTGGCCACCATGATGGCTACGCACCTGAAGCAGTTTGCGCCACAAACCCCGAACAAGCTTTAGACATACTCCGAGTCGGAGCGGTCGCGCGTGGAGCGCACCTGCGAACTGAGCGCGTCACACAACGTCTGGCTCTCGTGGTCCAGTTGCGCGGCCTCGCTGTCCGACAAAATCCGGGCGTCCTTCGGCTCGAGCTCGATTCGATAGTGATTCTTCCGAACCGAGAACCACTCGATGTAGGGATGAGGTGTGAGGTTGGGATGTGGGTCGAAAGAGATGAGATTGACTTCTCCGACCTGGGGCGATTCCATATCACCAATCACATGGCCGGCCAGGTCGTCGTCTTCGAACCGGGGATTGCTGAATCGAATCGCCTTGCCGGCGATCTCGCCACGAAAATTTCCTTTTAGATAGAGATCCACCGAGCCGATCACCGCAAAGGTGATGCGACCGACCACGCAGCCCTCGACGCGGTTATCCAGCCAGCCCTCCCTGACCCATCTGCTATTGCCGAATTTCTGCGCCATTTTACCTTTTACCCTTCTACCCCGTGGCCCCTGTCGCCCGGCGCTAGCCCGCCCATAATGACCGCAGCCAGAATGAGTGCACTGCCGATCCAGCCCTGCGCACTCATCTGCTCGCCGAGAAAGTACCAGGACAACCAGGCCGCGAAGGCGGGCTCGAGCGAAAAGACCAGCGCCACCTGCTGCGCAGGCAGCACCCGTTGCGCCCATACTTGTATCGCAAAGGCCAGTGTCGCGAGCCCGCCCGTCACGGCCAATCCGACCAATAAGACACCGCTTGGCTGGAGCTGCGCAGATGTCGGCCTCTCGATGAGCATAGCCGGGGCCAGCACGGTCGTGACCAAAATCATCTGCCAAAGGAAAAATAGCGCCGCCTCCCCGCGGCGTGAATAGCTCTCCATGCAGGCAATGTGTCCGCCAAAGGCGGCGGCGCAGGCCAGCGTCCAGAGATCGCCAACGTTCATGTCCAGCGATGGCGTGACCAGAAACCAGAGCCCGACCAGGGCCAACCCGGCGGAGAACCAGGTCCGTCCCTCGAACCGCCTTAAAAAGATCGGCACGAAAATTACATAGAGCACCGTGATGAAGGCCGAGTTGGATGCGGTGGTGTATTGAAGGCCGACGGTCTGCGTAACGTAGCCCGCGAACAAAAACAGTGTCGCGATTCCGCTCATGCGCAGAATATCGCGGTCGGCCCTCAACCGCCCGCCCATCAGCAGAAAGATACCGACGGCCAGGACTGTCCCCAAACCGAACCGCAGGCACATGAACGAGAACGGCGGAATCTGCGCGAGCGCGGCTTTTGTGGCAGGGAACGTCGCACCCCAGATCAGCGTGGTCAGGATGAGGGCAAAACGGGGCATCACTCAAATTTTGAATGATGCACGATGAATTGTGACTGAACTCCCCACTTCAACATTTCACATTCACAATTCAAAAAATTAAGGACTACGGTTTACAGAGAGTGCACCGCCGATGATCGGTGGTGCCCGACTGCTCCATGGCGACCAGGGCCTGGTCTTTGTCTGGATATTCGAACCACCCGCCCTCCCAAAAATCCGTCGTAATATTATGGGTGGGCACGGCCGGACAACGATCCTTATGGAGCGTGGTCCGATCGTTCTGGCGGGCGATGTGGAGCCAGTAAATCATGAAGAGTCGGTGGGGTGTTTGGAAAGTTGGGTTGATGATTTGTCGAGCTGGCGAAGTGCCGTTCAGCCCAACTTTCTCAAAATCACCACATCCCGAAATCACCCAAATTAAACTCGCCGCCCGCCGAGGCGCAGGCTTATGGCAGGAGTTGCCACTCGTCTTTTTCGATAAAGACTTTGGCCCCAGTCTCAAGCTTCTTCACGTCCTCCTTCTCGAACAGCTTGAAATAGCGTTCGATCCGGTCCGGGTCGTCAATGCGCTCTTCCTGCATCATCCCACTGCTTAGCTTGAACCGACGAATCAACAACGGCATGGGCTCTCCCTTTCAACACCCGTCTCTCAAGCGGACGGACGCCGTACAATACTCGACCGTCCGCTCTGCGGTCAATCCCTCCCCGCGCTTCACGAAGCACCTGTTCTGAGCCTGCTTGCCCGGAGTTTGCCGAAGGGCTTGCCCGAATCGTCGAGGTGTCGAAGGGTCGCATCTGCCTGACAATTCGGCTATAATTGATCCATGCCGATGTATGAGTACCGGTGCGAGAGCTGCGGCGGCGAGTTCGAGCTTGTCCAGCCGATGAGCGCCCGCGCCGAAGACACCACCTGCCCCCACTGCAAGGCCAAGAAGGCCGTACGGCTTTTGTCTGGCTTCGCTTCCAAGATTGTCGGTACGCACAAGACCGGTTTCAGTGAAATGAAAGCCTACAACATGCTCAACGAGCGGATGGACAAGTTCGGCAAACTGCCGCCCCTCATGGGTAAGCGGCAGCCGCCCAAGCCCACCCCGCCCTCCGGTTCCGGCTCGGGAGGCGACAGCTCGTCCTGATGCGCCTGCTCTCGCTCGCGGTCCTGGCCATTGTACTCGTGTCTGCTCCGCGCCCGGTCCTCGGCGAAGTGGCGGGCTCCATCACCATCGCCGGCAACGGTCCCGAATCCATCATGATCGAGAAGCTCGCACGGGCCTTCGAAAAGGCTCATCCTCGTGCCTACGTGGACATCCAGTGGAACGACAACTCCAAACCGCTCGACCTCCTGAAAAGCGCCCAGGCACAGGTGGTCGTGGCCGGCAAAGAGGATGCAGGCCTAAGGGCCGCGCGGATCGGCTGGGACGGCATCGCCGTCGTCACGCACATCTCCAACAGCACCAGGGAAATCACCACCGCGCAGGCCGCGCAACTCTTCTCGGGTAAAATCAAAACATGGGCTGAGCTGGGCGGGTCAGACACGCTCGTGCTCCTGCTAGACCGTCCGAAGAATCGGAACATCCGCGACGCCTTTGAGCAGCAACTCGGCATCACAGGTCAGATTCCAGACTCCGCTCAGGTAGTCAAGGCCGACGACAAGGCGATCAAGACCGTCGTGGGCACGTTACCGCCGATGTCGGCCGCCACCTTCGTATCCCTCGGCACGGCGCTGGAAGCCGTAGCCTCCGGCGTGGCGATCCGCGTGTTGCAAATCGACAAGGTCGAGGCGGAGGAGCCGACGGTCAAGGATGGGCGCTACAAGCTGCGCCGTCCCGTGCTGCTCCTGAGCACGAACGAGACGAACCCGGTCGTGGATGCGCTTGTCACTTTTGCGCTCTCGCCGGCGGGTCAGCAGATCGTGGACACCGAGGGCTATACGCCCCTGGAACAGAAGAAATAGCACCGCCCCAGGAGGGCCTTATGAACCGACCATTCGTTTCCGCTGCGATCATCGCCTCCCTACTGCTGCTGCCGCTCGACCGGCTCACGGCCGAGGACCAAAAACAGGAAGGCCAGATCGAAGAAGGCGCCGGGTTCACCATGTTCGGCACAGAATCGATCAAGGGTTTTGACGAACAGAAGATTGAAAAAGACCCAGTCTGTGACCGCAGCAAGCGACCGAAGATTCACAAGGTCGAACCGGACGAAGCCCCGCCCGGCGCGAAGGTCATCATCAAAGGCGAGAATTTCGGGACCAAGGAATGCTTCCGCGGCGTGGCCTTCAGCGCCGCCGGCGCCGGTAAGGTGGAATACAAGTTCGTCAATGAGACAACCATCGAAGCGACCGTGCCGGACGTCAGAGCCGGACTGTCGTTCATCGATGTCGTGGCTGGCGGCGGCAACGCCCGCTCTAAGGGTTTTCTCGTTCTGGCAAAGTAGTCGGCTGGTGAGGCGTGCAGGGTGCGGCGTAAAGGGAAGTGGCCGCTTCCTCTGGCGCCTTTCGTTGTACGCCTCACACCCCTCTGCTCCGTCCCTCGACACCATCGAATCCCCTGTGCTACCTTACTCAGACTTTTTGGGCCTAAGGCCGCACCTCTGAGGGAGCTAAACTCCGCGATGTTTAAGAAGATTCTCGTGGCCAACCGAGGCGAAATCGCCATGCGCGTCATTCGCGCCTGCCGCGAACTCAACATCGCCACCGCCGCCATCTATTCCGACGCCGATCCCACGGGCATCTACGTCAAAAAAGCCGACGAATCCCATCTGGTTGGCCCCGGCCCTGTGAAGGGTTTTCTGGATGGCCCGCAGATCGTCGATCTGGCCAAACGTATCAGTGCCGACGCGATCCACCCGGGTTACGGCTTTCTCTCCGAGAACGCCGCCTTCGCACGCCTCTGCCAGGCTTCCGATATCACGTTCATCGGCCCCTCGCCGAAGGCCATCCAGTTAATGGGCGACAAGATTCAAGCGCGCAATCTCGCACAGCAGGTCGGTGTGCCGATTGTCCCGGGCACGGAGCGGGGCGTGACCAACGTCGATGACGCACTGGCCTTCGCAAAAACTGCGGGCTACCCGATCATGATCAAAGCCGCCGCGGGCGGTGGCGGACGCGGGCTGCGCGTTGCGCGCTCCGATCAGGAACTGCGCACGAACATGGATGTTGCGTCGCGCGAAGCGCAGGCCGCCTTTGGCGACGGCAGCGTGTTTCTCGAAAAATACATCGAACGGCCGCATCACATCGAGTTCCAGATTCTTGCGGACAAGTACGGACACATCGTCCATCTCGGCGAGCGCGACTGCTCTATCCAGCGTCGCCATCAAAAATTGATTGAACTTGCTCCGTCGCTGGTTCTCACGCCGCAACTGCGGGCGAAGATGGGCGAGGACGCCACGAAGATCGCCAGAGCGGTGGACTACGACAACGCGGGCACGGTGGAATTTCTGCTCGATCAGACGGGCCAGCACTATTTTATTGAGATGAATCCGCGCATCCAGGTCGAGCACACGATCACTGAGCAGATCACCGCCGTGGATATCGTCCGCGCGCAGATCACGATTGCCGCGGGCAAGCCGCTGGAGATCACGCAGAAGGACGTCACGCTGCAGGGCCATGCGATCCAGTGCCGCATCAACGCCGAGGACCCGCGAAATAATTTTCGCCCTGCCACCGGCAAGGTCACGGCCTACCTCTCGCCGGGCGGCATCGGCATCCGCATCGACGGCGCGGTCTACAAGGACTACGTCGTGCCGCCCTACTACGACGGCCTGTTGGCCAAGCTCACCGTCCGCGGCCGTACGTGGGAGGAGACCGTCAGCCGCATGCGCCGTGCGCTTGAGGAATATGTCCTGCGCGGGCTCAAGACGACAATTCCTTTCATGGAGCGGATCATGCAGGAGCCGGACTTCCTCGCTGGCAAGTTCGACACGTCGTATCTAGACACACATCCGGACGTGTTCAATTACGACGACCATGTGGAGCCGGAAGATCTGGTACTGGCGATCTCCGCCTCGATTGCCGCCTACGAGGGACTGTGAGTCGCGATGCGCGCTTAATCATGACGTACTGACCGGCACTTCATCGTTCACCAGTCATACTACAGACGGCGGGATATATGGCGACACGCAAACTTACAAAGAAGGCGGCCAAGGACACACTCGGCCTGGATGTCACGCCCGCGCCTGGGAAGAAACTGCTGATCACGGACGTCGCTCTGCGCGATGGCCACCAGTCGCTGCTCGCCACGCGTATGCGCACCGAGGACATGCTGCCCGCTGCGCAGGCGCTCGATGCAATCGGCTACTGGTCGCTGGAAGTCTGGGGCGGCGCCACCTTTGATACCTGCCTGCGGTTTTTAAAAGAAGACCCGTGGGAACGGTTGCGCGCGCTCCGGGTGGCGATGCCCAATACAAAACTTCAGATGCTGCTGCGCGGGCAGAACATCGTGGGCTACCGCCACTACGCCGACGACGTGGTGGAACGGTTCATTGAGCGCGCCGCGCACAATGGGATCGACGTCTTCCGCATCTTTGACGCGCTCAACGATATCCGCAATATCGAACATGCCGTCCGCTGCGTACGGGACCAGGGCAAGCACGTCCAGGCGACGATCTGCTACACGACAAGCCCTGTCCACACACTGGACAATTTTGTCGATTTGGCTAAGCGCATGGAGGATCTTGGCACGGACACGCTCTGCGTCAAGGACATGGCGGGCCTGCTCGCGCCTGCGGATGCGTACCAGCTGATCAAGAAACTCAAAGCGGCAGTAACCGTGCCGATCCAATTGCACTCGCACTACACCTCGGGTATGGCTTCCATGTCCGCGCTCATGGCGGTGCTAGGCGGGCTCGATATTCTTGATACGGCCATGTCGCCACTTTCCGGAGGCACCTCGCATCCCCCGACGGAATCCCTCGTTGCCGCACTGCGCGGCACGCCCTACGACACCGGCCTGCACTTACCAAAGTTTGTCTCGGTCGCCGAACACTTGCGGCAGGCGCGCAAAAAGTATCACCAGTTTGAGAGCAACTTCACCGGCGTAGACGCAGAAATTCTCACCTCGCAGATTCCGGGCGGTATGCTCTCTAATCTCGCGGCCCAGCTCGTGGAGCAGAACGCGCTTGATCGGATGAAGGACGTGCTTGACGAAGTCCCGCGCGTGCGGAAGGATATGGGCTACCCGCCGCTGGTCACGCCGAGCAGCCAGATCGTGGGCTCGCAGGCCACGCTCAACGTGCTGACTGGCGAGCGCTACAAAGTTATCACGACTGAGACCAAAAATTACTTCCTCGGTCTTTACGGGAAGGCGCCCGGCCCTGTGAACAAGGAGATCGCCGCACGCGCCATCGGCAACGAGCAGCCGGTGAAGGGACGTCCGGCGGACCGGCTGCAGCCGGAACTCCCCGCTGCAGTCACAGAATTGTCCGGCAAATCCGCGTCGGCGGAAGACGTCGTCTCGCTGGCGCTCTTCCCAGCGATCGCGCGGGAATTCTTCGAGCAACGCGAGAAGGGGGCGCTCAAGCCGGAGGCCCTGGTACCGCTAGAGGAAGCGGGGCCGCGGGCCGCGCGCGAGCTGCATCTCGCTCCGGCCGAATTCAACATCACGGTCCACGGCGAGACCTACCACGTCCAGGTGTCGGGCTCCGGCCGTAGGGCAGACGGCCGCAAGCCCTATTACATTCGTATCAACGACAAGCTGGAGGAAGTGCAGCTCGAGACAATCCAGGAGGTACTGGCCGGCACGCCGGAGGCGCCGGGTGCCGGCGGAAAAAGTTCGTCTAAGCGTCCTAAACCCAGCAAGCCTGGCGATATCGCCTCACCCATGCCCGGTCGCGTCGTCAAGGTACTCGTGGCCAAGGGTGACTCCGTCAAGACCGGCGATCCCGTGCTGATCATCGAAGCGATGAAAATGGAAAACCGCGTCCCCGCCCCCATCCCTGGCACCGTCGCCGCGCTCTACGTGAAGGACGGCGATGACGTGAAACCGGACGAAACGCTCGTCCAGTTGGAATAACCGCCCAGTTGCCAGGCCATGAATATGGCGTTTCCGGTGGCCTCGGGGGGTGCTCTAGCAGATGGCTCACTACGATCTTATCGTCCTCGGTAGCGGCCCTGCGGGCCAGAAGGCGGCGATCCAGGCCGCCAAGCTGCGCAAGCGCGTGGCCATCATCGAGAAGGAATGGATCGGGGGCGCCTCCGTCAACACCGCCACGCTCCCCAGCAAGACACTCAAGGACGCGATCTACTATTTCCACGGCGCCAAACTCCGCGCCTTCACCAATCTGTCCGAGTCGCTCAAGGAAAGCTTTACGCTGCGCGACCTCATGGCGCGCAAGGCACACGTCATCAAAAACGAGCTGGCCATCATCACCAACCAGCTCCAACGCAACGACGTGGAGATCGTCCGCGGCACCGGCTCGTTTATAGATGCCCACACCATCCGCGTCCTCAAAGAGCCGGGCTCTGACGAGCAGTTGAGCGCGGACTTCATCGTCATCGCCACCGGCTCGCGCCCGCGCCACGAACCCATCATCGCGTTTAACAACACCACCATCTTCGACTCGGACAGCATTTTGGACGCCGAGACGATCCCCAAGACCATGGCCGTGCTGGGCGGGGGGGTGATCGGCTGCGAGTACGCGACGATGTTCTCCGCCTTTGGTGTGAAGGTCACGCTGATCGACCGTCGAAACGAGCTGCTCCGTTTCGTGGACCAGGAAGTGATTCAGGCGCTCATCTATCAGATGCGGATCAACGGCGTGACCGTCAAACTCAACGAGGAGCCACAGGATGTAAAAACTGACGAACGCGGTCTCGTCGTCACCAGGCTCAAGAGCAACAAGACCGTCGTCACGGATATGCTGTTGTTCTCGATGGGCCGCTCCCCCAATGTCGAGGCGCTCAATCTACACACGGTTGGGATCGCGACCGACCAAACAGGGCTCATCAAGGTCAACGAGTTCTACCAGACGGACATCCCGCATATTTATGCAGCGGGCGACGTCATTGGTTTTCCCGGTCTCTCCTCCACATCTATGGAGCAAGGTCGTCGCGCGGCCTGCCACGCCTTCAAGGTCGAACTATCCAAACTGCCGACGATGATGCCCTATGGTATTTACACAATCCCGGAAATTTCCACAGTCGGCAAGAGCGAGGAAGAACTGTCGAAAGCGAACGTGCCTTACGAAGTTGGCCGCGCCTACTACAAAGAAATCGCGCGGGGGCAGATTTTCGGCGACCTGGACGGTCTCATGAAACTCATCTTCCACCGAGACACGCTGGAACTGCTTGGCGTTCATATCATTGGCGAGGGCGCCACCGAGCTCATTCACATCGGCCAGGCAGTCCTCACCTACGGCGGCAAGGTGGATTTCTTCGTCCACAACGTCTTCAACTATCCGACGCTGGCCGAGTGTTATCGCACAGCAGCGCTCGACGGCATCAACCGCCTGGGAATCACTTAGAACGATGAACAAACTAGTCGGAGCAGTTACTGCATCGTTCATCATTCCTACTGCGTAGCTACACCCATCATGTCGTTTAGTCAGCACCTTAAGAAGATTGCCAAGCCGATCTGGGACGCACAGCTGACACATCCTTTTGTCGAACAACTTGGCAACGGCACGCTGCCGGAGCGGAAATTCAAATACTACATCCTCCAGGACGCGCGGTTTCTCGGCGATCTCGCCCGCGTCTTTTCCGCCGCCGCGCAAAAAGCGCTGGATTTGGAGTCCGCACTTAAGTTCCTCACACTGGCGGAAGAAACCCTCGTCGTCGAACGCAGTCTCCACCAAAGTTACGGCCAGCAGTGGAAGATGACGCCAACACAGATGACCTCCGTTCCGATGGCGCCGACCACCTACGCCTACACACGACATATGCTGGCCGTCGCTGCAACCGGCTCAGCTTGTGAAATCACCGTCGTCGCTCTCCCCTGCGCATGGATCTACTGCGTGGTGGGCAAGCATCTCTTACGGAAAGGCCCGCCGCCCAAGAACCATCCCTACCGCAACTGGCTCATGCTCTACGCGTCACCAGAGTTTGCGGAAGTGCAGACGTGGATGAGAAGGAAGGTGGATCAGTGGGCGAAAGACGCAAGCAAGTCCGAGCGGGCACGAATGGAAGAAGCGTTTGTGATCAGTTCGCGCTACGAGTGGTTGTTCTGGGATATGGCATTTTCAGAGGAGGAATGGCCCATCTAACTCAGCGGGTGCTGGAGCATTAAGGCGTGGTTTCGCTTTCGTGCTCGCTGAGCGCGCGCATATGAATGGGGGCTTCAGGCTCTCGTGCGAATGCAAGTTGGTACATACTGCCGTCTGTGCGCTCCCATCCCGATCACCAGAGTTACGCTTCAAGTAGCGCACAACACATGCTCTGCACTAAGGGTAGCACGCTCCTAATTGCAACCCTCCAGATCGTGCGCGATGTCTGCAATCTTAGAAAGAGTAAGGATGTGGTCACTCAACAGGACTGATCGGAGCAATGCTCGCGGCCTAGAAATATGCCGACCTTGATTAGGACATGACTGGATCGATGGACGGAGCAATGACATTAGGGTTTCTGGCCGGAACGTTGACCACCGTGGCCTTCATCCCGCAGTTGATCAAGGCGTGGAAATCGAAATCCACTGGAGATCTGTCGTGGGGAATGCTGGTCACGTTCAGCACGGGTGTGCTCTTGTGGTTGATCTACGGAATCTGGATTGATTCGGCACCGGTCATTTTGGCTAACGCGGTGACGCTGCTCTTACAGGCCGGGATCGTCCTTCTGAAAATTAAGCGCGGATAGATCGGCCAGCGGCTTCCCACAGCGCGGCCCTCGCCGACGAGGGTGCCGAAGGCGGTAAACAGTTGCCTGGTGAAGTACTGCGCCTCGGACGGACCGTCGGCCGTCCGGCGTCGCATGTAATCGTTGCGGCCGCGTTCGCCAACGCCTCCTACTCGAGAGATCCATCGGACAACGTGCAACAGGCCCGCGACTGCGTGACCGTTTGAGGAAACCTATCGTGCCCGACGGACCACTAGGCGCAACTTTGTAACGCGGCAAGAACAATGAGAGCGAGGCCAAGAGCTTTTCAGGGCGAACACCCGGACGCAGTCATCTCACCTCGTCCCTCGCTGAGCCCCCGGTGGGCACACGTTCAGTTCACGGCTTGTGAAGAGGCTGCCCGGCCCATCCGGGCTTGGAGGCGAAGCCCGCTCCATACCGATCGTAGAGCTCAAAAAACTGGTAGGCTTTGCAGTCTGTAACGACTTCCTTGATTTCGACCAGATAACGCTCAAAGGAGTATTCGAAGGCCACGCCCTGCCCGCCCACCAGCGTCACGATACGTCTGACCGGGTCAATCGTGCTCTCCTGGTGGAACACATAGCGATAGTAGGGGCTGCGTGGCCCGCCGATGTGTTTGAGAAACTGTGCCCACGTAGGTGGCTTGTCGAAGGAAAGCCGTTCCTTGATGTTCACGCCCGCGACGGGGCCGAATGGTTCGAAAAAGTCTTTGAACATCAAGTCCCGCCAGTTGTGCTCGTCGGCAATATGATGGATGGCGTGCTCGAAGGGTACGACCGTGTGGGTTTCCCAGCGGGACCCCGGCGCCCAATGGAAGATGACACCGTGTGTCGGCCCCTTCCATTCGGTGCCGCCGATCTGCTCCACCTGGTGCTCAATAATTTTGTTGGCCCAGACCCAGTAGAGAAAATCCAAGAACCGCGGGTCGTCCGGCTTCACGGTCAGAGTTTTGATGTCGAGAGGCCCGGAGGGATTATAGCTGGTCCTGACGTTCCGGCAGTGCTGCTCCCATTGCGCGTCGGACCAGGCAGCCTTACTGACAGGAAAGGCATCGGCGCCGGTGCCAATCGCGCCCAGCGCGACAACGAGGGCCACCGTGCGAAATCTGAAATGATTTATGAGCGCCGGCCGCCACCACATCGAGCTTCTCAATGACGGTCCCTCTCCTGCGGGCCTGGGATCTTCTCGCGACTCCAACCACAGCATGACGGCAAGCACGGCCGGAAGCACGGCGCCAGTATAGCTCACCCACAGCGGAATGGACATCCCACCGAGAGCCCCGACGGATTCGCCAACGATCACCATCCAGCCCCGTGCACTGCGGACAAGATCTAGGGCGGCCACGAGCAAACAGACGACGACGGCTGCGGTCGTAAATGGTTTAATACTGCCTCCTTCGGCTTGAAAACCCCCTGCCCGACGGCGGACAGAACAAACACGCGGGTTTAGCATAGCACACCCGGGAAGATATGTACCGCACATTGCGTTTTCATCTGGTATAGTTGGCGTGAATTGAAGAACGCCGCCGTACTGGCCTGACAGCGTGGATCGTCCCAGTCTACCGATCTATTTGCTGGTCCTGATGCCGCTGAGCTATGCTGTCGGACGGCTGGCGGAACGCTTCCTGTTCAAAGAGCCGGCGCTACTACACGACACTCCATGACGACGCTCAAACAGGTTCTGACCATTGCCGGCTCGGATTCCGGCGGCGGCGCCGGCATCCAGGCGGACATCAAGGCGATGTCGGCCAACGGCGTCTTCGCCATGTCCGTGCTGACGGCCATCACCGCACAGAACACTGAGGCGGTCACGGACGTCTTCGCACTGCCCGCCTCGATCGTGGCGTCGCAACTGGACGCCGTGTTCGACGACTTCGACGTCGCTGCGGTCAAGACCGGCATGCTCTCCTCTGCAGACATCGTCCGTGTCGTGGCCAGGGCGCTCGCGCAACAGCGCATCGCCACCCTCGTCGTGGACCCGGTCATGATCTCCAAAAGCGGCCACGCGCTCCTCAAGCCAGATGCTGTGGAGGCGCTGCGGACTGAGTTGATCCCGCTGGCGCTCGTCATTACCCCGAACGTGTACGAAGCGGAACAACTATCCGGCCTGAAAATCACCACCCTCGCCGACGCACGACAGGCGGCCAAGGCACTCCACACGCTGGGCTGCAAGAACGTGCTGATCAAGGGGGGCCATTTGCTTTCCGAGCGCGGAACCGACCTGCTATACGACGGACGGTTCTTCACCGTGTTCAAGGGGGAATTCATCGAGACGCCCCACACCCACGGCACCGGCTGCACCTTCGCCTCCGCCATCGCGGCGCAACTGGCGAAGGGGCACACCCTGCCAGAGGCGGTGCCCCTTGCCAAGACTTATCTCACGGAAGCAATCCGGCACGGGCTGGCCATCGGCCACGGCAAGGGGCCGACGAACCATTTTTATTTTCTGGCACCGTGATGCCCGGACCATCTGTGGTGCCTGCATGAAACCGACCGTCCATCCGCATCTGTTTCTGCTGACCGGTCTGCTGTGGCTCGCAGGCGCCTGCGCCCTCGGCCTGCTACTCTTTCTTGGGATGACGATGGGCCAGGGGTACGGGCAGCATCTGCGCCCGCTCCACGCGCACGGCGCCCTACTTGGCGGCGTGATGCAAATCGTCGGGGGCCTCCTACTGGCCGGACGAGACCGCGTCCCATCCGCGCCCCTCGTCTTCGCCGCGCTCAATCTCGGGACGATCGGCCTGCTGGCCGGACAAACGCGGGAGGACGCGATATTGATGAGCGCGTCCAGCCTGCTGTTTCTCAGCGCGGTCATCGCGTTGAAGGACGATCTTATCCGCCAGCTGCGTCTTAGCGCGGTCGGCGGCCCGCTGGGCTGGTGGTATTACAGTGTGGCGCTGGCGTCGCTAGCAATCGGCCTGCTGGCCGGCGCCGCTATCCCGTTTCGCCTGCTACCGCCCGACTCCATCGGGCAGGGCCGACTGGCACACATCCATTTCCTCACGCAGGGCTTTCTGCTGTTGATGATCGTGGGCGCCATACACGCCCAGTTCCCTGGCGGGGTCAACGCCAACCTGCACAGCACGCGGGTCGCCCAGACGACCTTTGCGCTGCTGCCCTCGGGCATTGTGACTCTGATCGTCGGGTTTCTGTTGAGCGATCACTGGGTACAGATCGCCGGCGGGCTACTGATGCTGGCTGGCGCCGCTTGCTACAGTTATAACACCACGCGGACCTGGATGAGTGTGGGACGGGCGGGCCGCGCCGGCACGGATTTCAGCCTAATCGCGACGTTCTTTCTGGTCGTCGCCAGCGTCTGTGGAATCGGCGTCTCCGCTAACGCTCTGGGGCAGCCGCCCTACGTACCCCTCGGCTCGCTGCACCTGATGGCCTACACACACCTGGCGTTCGTCGGCTTCATGCTGCTGTCCGTTCTCGGCGCGCTGATCAACCTACTGCCGCGCCTGCTGGCCGACGAACGCGCGCCCAGCAACAAGAAGCGTGGTCCCTACGAGGCGACGCTGACGGCCCTGGCCGTGCGGGGGAATCCGATTCAGCTCTGCACGATCAGCACCGGCGCGATGAGCCTCGTTGTCGTCGCCGCCCTTGTCTGGCAGTATCCGCTCAGCTCGCCACCGGTGGCCTATGTCGCCTGGGCCGGCGCACTGCTGCTGGCGACGGGACTGGCGCTGTTCGTCAGCAACGTCGTGCAGCTTCTCCTCGTCAAGCCGGAAGACTAGCAGAGAGGCGCCCCCATGCCTGTCCAGGAGACGCCAGTTTGCTTTACCGCCAACGGCAATCGCCGCGTTGCGGCCCTGCTGACGATCCCGGAAGGCAAGACCGACCACGTCGTCCTGCTCTCGCACGGATTTCTCACCAACAAAAACAGCACGACGAACAAGACACTCACGCGCACCCTGACCGAACGGGGCCTAGCAACCCTGCGGTATGATTTTTTTGGCCACGGCGAGAGCGACGGCCCCTTCGCGAACATCACTGTGGACGCGGCCATCAATCAGGCACTCGCTGCGCTCGACTGGCTGGCCGCCAATGGGTACAACAAAATTGGCATGGTCGGCTCCAGCTTCGGTGGACTAGTGTCGACCCTCGCCGCCGCACAACGTCCGAACATCAGGTGCCTCGGACTGAAATGCCCCGTGGTGGACTTTCCCGAGGTCCTGCGCTTGGAGTTCGGTGAAGCCGGCATGGTGCACTGGAAAGCGCATAACGAAATCCCTGACGTGACCGGCGGCTCGAAACCCCTCTCGCTGCACTATGCTTTTTATGAGAACGCACTCACCCACGACGGCTACACGGCCGCTGCCTCGATCCGCATCCCCACGTTGATCGTGCAGGGCGAACGGGACGAACTGGTGCCGCTCCATCAAAGCCAACAACTCATGGGCCTCCTGCAAGGCAAGCGGCAACTGGAAGTACTGCCGGGTGCTGACCACGGCTTTACCAAAGGGGACGATTTCAAAACGATGACGGGTTTGTTGGCCGACTGGATAGTGCAACACCTTACATGAATAACCTGCGCGACGAACAGATCGAAGTGCTCAAGGCCCTCTATCCGTCTTACAAGGCCGAGGTCTACCGGCGACGCGAACAGATGATGAAGCTCACCGCCTTCGCCTGCTCGTTCCTCGTGCTCCTGCTGATTACGATGCTAACCGCGCCCGGCTCCGACCGCCCCGCCTTCACCACGGTCCTCTTTGCGTCCACCGGCGTGGCACTCTTCTCCAGCCTCTTTGCCTATCTGGTGCTCCAGCAGCGTGACCGCCACCGCATGGCCAAGGAAGCACTGATCGAAATCGAACGGCTGCTGGGGCTCTACGACGAAGGACTCTTTCTGCAAGGCAAATCGCTCTATCCGGAAAACTGGCAGACCGACTGGCAGGCTGACCGCAGCGTGACCGTTTACCTGGCCATGCTGATGACCCTCACCGTGCTGGTCATCGCGGCAGTACTCTTAAGAATGTAACCCGTGATGAGTGTTGAGGGGGGTAGACGAGACGCCCCTCCCACTGCATCACGCCTCACGGATCACCCGTCACCGGCCTGGCACAGCGGAAGCCCGTGTAACTGTTGCGCGTACCCGGTGGAAGTTTAAAGCGGCCGTACGTCAGCATATATTTGGCCATGTCCGACCAGGACCCGCCGCGCAGGACTTTGAACTGGCCCAGCTCAGGGCCTGATGGATTTTTCTTCGGGCTTTTCTCGTAATAATTGCCCTCGTACCAGTCCTGCGTCCATTCCCAGACGTTTCCGCCCATGTCGAAGAGACCGTAGGGACTTTTCCCCTTCTCGTAGGTACCCACCGGCTGAAGAACCTGCTCGTAGCTGAACCGGGCCCCGAGCCCATGGTTGGCGAGGTCCGATGCCGGCTTCTGCACGCCCCACGGATAGGGCCGCTCATCGGTCCCGCGCGCAGCCTTTTCCCATTCCGCTTCTGTCGGCAGACGCTTGCCGGCCCAGTGGCAATAGGCCTGCGCGTCCTCCCAATCCACGCCAATCACTGGTCGATCGCCATGCTCAACCAATTTGACCGTCTCCCAATACGCTGGCGGGTCGCGATGCGTGGCTGCAAGAAACCGGGCATAGCGGGCCACGGTGACTTCATACATATCCATTGAATAGGCATCAAGATGGACTTTGTGGCGCGGCCGTTCATCTTCGAGCGCAGCCACACCGTCCAACCCCATTGAAAATTCACCGGCGGGAATGGCGGCCATCGACGTATCATCACCCCGCACGGTCGCCTCGTTTTTCTGCTTGCGGAGCTTGTTGATCTGCGCGTCGACTGAAATGGGAAGGCACGCCACACAGACAATCAGTACGGCTGGCCACCCACGGCCCATCAGAGAATCGTGCCCCCAACGACCCAGTGGCGATCATCAATCACGTCGATCAAGAGCCGCGACAGATTCATCTCAGCCAACTGCGCTGCCACTTCGTCTTCGGTGAAGGCGGCTAGAAGCGAATTGTAAAAGTCTCGCCGCAAAATCGCCAGCTCAGTAGCGGCATAGCGATTCACAATGGCCTGTGCGGCCTCCGGTGATTCGGGACGCACCAGATCCATGACCAGCACGCAGGCGCCCGGCTTGACCTGCGTCTTGAGGCCATGCCAGAACTGCAAGGGATTGGGAATGTGATGCAGGAGCGAATTGGAGAGCACCGCATCAGCCCGTTCGGCCAGTGTCAGCGCCTGTATCCGCTCGCACTTCAACGCAATCTGCGCAGCCAGACCGGCCTCTCTGACTGCCGCCTCGGCCAGCTTGATCATCGGCAGCGAGGCGTCCACCGCCGTTACGCGGCACTTCGGTAGGGCTTTCACAAAACGGATTGGAATATTGGCCGGCCCGCAGCCCAGATCGAGTACGTGGCCTTCAGAAAAGTTTGGGAAATACTCGCGGAACAGGTTGACAAAAGCCTGGTTCTCTTCGTCAAAGTCAGCCTTGGCATAGGCAGACGCCTGCTCGTCATCATCCATCAGCTCAGGCTCGAGGACGCGCTTCATTTTCGTTCCTCGAAGCACGTGATGCGTATCTCGTCACACGTTAAGGAAGAGTCTTGCTTCACGCTTCCACCACCACCGGATCGCCCTGCTTGACGGTTCCTTCAGCCAGCACCTTCGCGTAGACACGGCTCCAACCCGGATGGGATTTTTGCGCGATGCGCGAGAAATCGCCGTCCTTAAACCAGCAGGCGTTGTGTTTGCACGGCGCCGTGTAACTCAGGACTTCCACCCGCACCTCGTCCCCCACGCGCAATTTGGTTCCCGGCTCGACATGCTTCCAGACGAGTCCGGCAATCGTGAAATTCTCTCCGGCTGACCCCGGCGCGATCGAATGGCCCTCCTTCCGAAGCGCTTCGATCAGTTCCAGCGCATAAAGACAGATCGCGCGGTCCGGCCCCCCGTGAACTTCGAGATTCCGTTGCCGGTCTCCTTCTACGCCGTGCTTGGTGACACGGGCCCTTGGTACCGCGAGTTTGGGGACACCGCCAGTGGATACGCTGATTTGATGTAAATGCGGATTCGTCATACACCTCCGTCACATGAGTCCGGCTTGAGGATTTGCACTGCCAGCCAGCCAGCCCGTTCTTTCGACGCGACGATTACGCCGCCCGCTTCTGAAAACACTCCGGCGATCTCGGACCGGTCTTCCAGCAGGACACCCGACACAAGCACACGCGCGCCGTGCGCGAGCAGCGGCTCGAATAACCGCCCTGCCTCCAGCAGCGTGGGCCGGTCAAGATTGGCCAGAATCAGATCAAACGGATGCGATCCCAGCGCGTCCAGCGTGGCGACCCGCAAATCAAGTTCGGGACCGAACCGATTGTCCGTCGCATAGTCTCGCGCACAGTCGATGGCGACCGGATCATTGTCGATGCCTATGGCAGCCTTCGCGCCCAGCTTCAACGCCACCATGGCTAGAATGCCGCTGCCAGTACCGACGTCCAACACTCGCTCGCCGCCGTGAATGCAGTCCTCCAGCCACTCAAGCAGCATCGCCGTCGTGGCATGGTGGCCGGTGCCAAAGGCCTGCTTGGGATCAAGCACCAGTTCGATGTCACCAGATTGCAGTTCCATGCGCTGCCAGCTCGGGCGAAGCACAATGCGCCGGCCGATGCGAATGGGGGTGACCGACTTCGCCCACTGCTTGTTCCAGTCCTGTGCGGGCACCTGATCCACGGTAATGGATACTGACGTGTCTCCGCACAGACTCAACACCCGCTTGAGCACAGCCAGCCGGTCTGGACTCCACCGATCTGCCGGCCAGTAGAGCCGCACCGCCCCGTTCTCTTGCCATGCACCGGAGACAGCGGGATCGCCCAGCAGACCGAGCACCTCGCCGGCATCCGCTGATCCCGTCCATCGCACTTCGATCCAGTTCTGCGCCATACGATCACGTGACGGGCATTGTACCAAGCCGGTTCAGAGGGGACCATCCCCAACTTGACAGGCCCCATCGGCCTTCCTGAGTTGCTGCCGTTCCGGGGACTCGCGACCGAGACCCTCACATGAAGACATGGCTACGATGTATTCTTCGCGCGATGCGGGCGCTGGCGGCCTACACGTTCAAGGGTATGCCGAAGGCACCCCCAATACGACGTTGACCATCACCGGCACCACGTCCGGCAAGTCGTAGTTCGAGGGCGGCCTGGTCAAGAAGGACCAGACGACGCGGGCCGAGATGCGAGTGGCGCGCGATCACCTGAGCGCGCGACGCGCGAACTAAACTAATGGATTCTTGTCGGCTCGGCCCGTCGGGCGTGCGTCCGCCGGGCCAGGCTGCTTTTAGCGCAGCATTAAAATAATGGAGAGGCACACGCTGGCATTGTTCACCATATGCGCGAGGATTCCCGGCAGGATGCTCCCGCTCCGCTCGTAGACCCAGGCCCACAGTAGTCCGCTCCAGAGCACGCTGATGAACCCCAGCAACCCGTAGCCGTGCGCGACGGCAAACACCGATGCGCTAATCAACGCCGAGGCGACGAATCCGAACCGCCGGCGCAGCGTGGCAAAAAAGAGTCCGCGGAAGACGATTTCCTCGAACACCGGCGCGAAGACGATCGTTTCGACCAGGCTGGTGGCCAGCTCCATTCCATCTCCCCAGACCAGCGCCTCATCGAACCCCTCCGTCCAGTGGCTGCCGAGTCCCATCGGCTGCGTGATCATCGTAACCAGCCATTCGACCAGCAATCCAGTGGCCGAGACGATAGCCACCAGCCGCCAGCACCGGCCCCAGCGGCCCCGCCGGGGTATCCACCCGACGCCCGCCCGCAAACCCAGTCCAGCCGGTTCCATCAAATCGCGTCGCGCCAGCAGCAACAGTGGCAGATAGGTCAGCGGCATGGCGAATAGACGGAACGATGGGGGACCGATCGACAGAATGCTCAGCAGTAGCCCGATCCACAGGGCGCCGCCACGAATCAGTACCGTTGCGCCGGCCGAGCCGGGCCAGGGCGGCGGCATCATGGCCTCGCCGACGCCCCACGTTTCTTCCCGCGAGTGCGCGCGCGCCAACACCCACCCCAACAACGCCACGCCCAGCAGTATCAGCCCCAGATCCAGTCCCAGCAGCAGGCGCGCGCGCACGAGCAGCCGGTCGCTGCGCTCCGCCAGCCCACCCTGGACTTCTGTGAGCCACTTCTGATTGCCCGCGCGCGTGGCGAGGCTCAGCGCCAACCGATCCCCAAACCATCCGAGTGGAATCGTGCTCTCCAGCTCGTCCCGCAACGCACGCGCTTCGTCCGGTGCCAGCGTGTCATCGTGTAAATAAGCGGCTCCCAACAGACGCGCGTAGACCGGGAAGGGATCCGGCAACTGGGTCCAGCCCGCGATCTTGTCCTCGACGAGATCGATCCGGCCCGCTTCACCCTCAAGAATTGCCAGATAGGCCTGCGAGAGTGGTTTGCCGGATTCCACTGCCAGCTCCTCATACCATTCGATCGCCTGGGCCTGATCGTCTGCCCATCCGGTCGTCGCCTCGTAGAACAGATGCTCCCAAAGGGGGGTCTGCGCGATTGCATAGTCCAGATCCATTGTGCGATTGACGATGAGGGAGAGGGCCCGGTCCGGATCGGCAACGCGCTGGAGACGCGGCGTGGAGAGCACCAGCCCAGCCAGCATGAGGATGCCACCAGCCAGCACGAGGGCGGCCAGGCCCGTCACCAGCCTCGGCCAGAGCGGCTGCGACGGCTGAAGAGGGAATTGGGCTGCCGGTGCGGGCGCAGGCGTTTGTGAAAAATCGGTCTCCAAGGCTGCGCAGTATAGCATCCCAAACGGCCCCTCTGCCCCCTCGACATCGAAGTGGAACGGCCCCCCCCCGCTTCTGTATACTGTTGATGCTATGAACCAGCAGGAAGACCGCCCCCTCACCGACCGCCGTTACGAACGCGCCGGATATCGGCTGCTAAAATGGGCCCTGGCCTGCCTGACGATCGGTCTAATCGCAGGAGGCTTCTTCTGGTGGCTCAATGAATGGAAAGCCGCGCAGGAGAAACCCCCGACGCTGGCGCCTCAAGTGGTGGCCGACTATCTCCACGCCGTCATCGAAGCGCAGCGCACCGTCTACACGACCAAAGTCATCGACCCTCTGGAGGCCAAGGGTGTGCATGCTGAGGAACACTGGAAGCAGCAGAAGGCCCTGCCGCTGCCTGCGCAGATGGTCCTCGAAAGCGGACGTCTCGTGGCCCAGACCAATCTGGGCATCAAATACCGTTTGGCCAGCCTCACGCCCATCTATGTGTGGAACGCGCCGGCCAATGATTTCGAGCGCAAGGGACTTGAAGCTGTAACCAAAACTCCCAATCAACCCTACACTGGGTTCGTCAGCGAAGGTCGCAACCGATACTTTAAGGCCATCTATGCCGACAAGGCCTTCTCGGAAGCCTGCGTCACTTGCCACAACGCCCATAGCAACAGCTCGAAAAAAGACTACCGGCTCAACGACGTGATGGGCGGCCTCATCATCACGATTCCGATCAACGAATCATGACCGTCATGACGAAGGCGGGCTATGCCATCCAGCACGTGCGCGTGGTGGACGGACTTGGACGGACTTGGCCACGGGCGACCGTTGTGATCAAGGGCGACCGCATCGCAACCGTGGACGACGCGAAATCGCCGTCCATCCCACGCGACGTCACGCGCATCGACGGCCGCGGGCTCACGCTGCTACCGGGCCTCATGGACTGCCACGTGCACCTGTGCCTGGGCGGGGATGCCGACGTGGTCAAGACCGTGCAGGGGGACGATCCAGCGCTGACCCTGCTGAAGGCTGCGCGCTATGCGAAGCAGACGCTGGAAGCCGGTTTCACAACCGTGCGTGACGTGGGCTTCCGTGACCATGCCGTGTTCCAGCTCAAACGTGCCATCACCGATGGACTGCTGCCCGGTCCGCGCATCGCCGCCGCGGGAAGAGTCATCTGCATGACCGGAGGCCACGCCCGCTTCATCGGCCAGGAGGCTGACGGACCCGAAGCCGTGGCCGCCGCCGTCCGCGAGCAAATCGCCGCCGGCGCCGAGGTCATCAAGTTCATTGCCTCCGGCGGCGTCCTCACGCCGGGTACGTCGCCAGATGCCGCGCAGATGACGCCGGAGGAACTCTCGGCGGGCATGCGCATCGCGCGGCAGGCCAACCGGCGCGTGGCCGCCCACGCGCACAGCGCGCAGGGCATCAAGAACGCGATCCAGGCCGGTGCCCATTCAATCGAACACGCCACGCTCATGGACGACGAAGCGGCCGGCCTGATGAAGCGTCATGGCGCATACATGGTCCCGACCCTCTCGGCCCTGGCCACCACCGCTGCCTGCGGCCTGTCGTGCGGCGCGCCGAAAACTGCCGTTGAGAAAGCCACGGCCATGGTGTCGCGCCACAAGACCAGTTTCAAGATGGCGCATAAGGCGGGCATCGCGATCGCGATGGGAACGGATGCGGGGACGCCGTTCAATTACCACGGCGAGAACGCGCAGGAATTAGAACGGATGGTCGCGCTGGGTATGACACCAATGGAGGCGATCATCGCCTCGACAGCATCGGCGGCAGCGCTGATCGGGGTTGCAGATCAGGTCGGCACGATCGAGCCGGGCAAGCTGGCCGACCTGATACTGGTCAAGGGCAACCCCCTCTCGACGATTACACTCTTGCAAGACAGAAAAGGGCTTGCCGGCGTGATGCAAAATGGAAGGTTCGTTGCAGGACCGCTTTCTAAACTGTGACCGATGCCTGCAGCACGATGAAGTAAAATTCCCTCCGCGGTGCATCGTTCATACTTAACTCCGTTCATACAGCAACTCCATCGCCGAGCCGATCCCAGTGAGGCGGCCGTTTTGGAAGACCTCCTTGAAATGCTGGTGCATCGAATTGACGGCCGTCGCGTCGTCCTTCTTAACGACGCCCTGTGAGACCATCATCTGCACCGCCACATCGCACAGGCGCTCGGCCCGCATCTCCATTTCGGCTGTGACGAATTCTGGCAGCAGCTCCTTCGCCCGCTCGCGGACAATCTCCGCCTTGAACGTATCGTAGCCCTGCGCCTTGACAGTCCGCGTACGCAGGACCGACAGTTCCGCCTTGATCCGCTTCGTGTCCCTGATGAGCAGGGCAAACAGTTCCTTGCGCCCCTCCTCGAACAGCTTCTCCTCCATCTGCTGGAGGATGAGCCCCAAGTCGGGCGTCTCCGCCCGCACTTCGTCGCCAAACCGTAGGCGGTCGTAGGACCGGCGTTTCTCGGGATCGCCGACGATCTCGTAGGCTTCGTTGATCTCCCGGATTTTCTCCTCGGCCGTTGCACTGCCGGGGTTGCGGTCCGGATGGTACTGGAAGACGAGCTTCCGGTAAGCCTTTTTGATCTCCTCGTCGGAAACATCGTATGCCACGCCGAGGGTGTCGTAAAAATCCTTTCGCCTCATGAGGCGGCATGATACCAGATGTGCATTGACTTCACGAGAATCTGATACAGCTCTCAATGCGATGGTCCGCATTCTTGTGTGTCTGTCCATCCTGCTGGCCCTGCTGGCCGCTGACCTTCAGGCCCAGACCGAAGAGGGAAATTCGCTCACTGCACGGCTGGCGCCGGTGTCCGGCGCGAGCATGGTTAAGGACGTCGCCCGGCTGAGCGGACCCGATTTCAACGGTCGGCAGGTCGGCACTGCGGACGAGCTGCGGTCCGGACTCTCTGTTACCAACTGGTTCAACTCGCTCGGTCTCGCCACGGTCGTCAGCGGCGGGCCGCATGTGGATTTTCACCAGCGGGGCGATCCTGCGGACAAGATCAAGCTGGAGATTCTTGAGGGGACAGCGCGCTTCGTCCTGGCGCTGGCGGGACAACTCGCCAACGCACCGTAATTGGCTAGGGAAGATCGATCAGCGGCTGGAATTCCTGAAATACAGTGGACTGAATCGGCGGCACTGGGATGGTCAACCGTGGTGCCGGCGGAAACACTAGCGGCGAGCCACTCTGGTTGGAGCCTTGGATCAGCCCTACGCTCAACTGCGGGCCGAGCGTCATCATCCCACCGCTGTAAGCCTGCCCGTTGGCCAGTTTAAAATTGAACGACTCGAAGTTGCTTCCGAAGTTGTACATGGAGCCCAGGTTGCCTGCGCTGTCGGCGTAGAGATTGCCAGGCCCGGTCAAATTGAACAACGCGCCCACCCCGCCACTCATGCCACGTACGCCCGAGACAGACTGCGCCCGGACTTCGCCAGCGACATTTGCAAGACACAAGACGGCCAATACCAGCGCGCCTCGGACCGCTGCCGGAAGGATGTTTCGGTTCTTCGTGACAGGTGTTATCATGTCTAGGTATAGTATGGTCCATCCTTTTCGATCACGCAAGGAGGTGCTGATGTTCCGACGGATTGCCTACGCAGTCGCTGCGGCCCTGCTCCTGGCCGACGGGGTCGTCATGGCGCAGGACCCGTCTGCCAAGGCACCGCAGGAACGGCGGCAGTCAGTAGCTCTCTCGGACGCGGTGCTCCAGGCCCTTGAACGCAATCTCGACATTTCCATCAGCCGCACGACCAAGAACAGCCGCCTCTCCGATATCGTCGGCGAGGAGGCCAAGTTCGACCCCACGCTCAGCCTGAACGGCCAGTACAACCGGCAGGTGCAGCCGTTGAACCGTCCCGTATTCGGCGGTACGAACCAGAACCTCAACGAGATTCTGACCTTCGATCAGCGCAGCCATTCGCTCACCGCGGACGTCACCCAGAATTTGCTGACCGGCGCCAATTACGATTTGAACTACAGCCCATCCCGATCCAACGTGAATCAGAACGTGGCCAGCGGTTTCCTGTTCAATCCGGCCTACTCAGGCGGGCTGGCCTTCACCTTCACCCAGCCGCTGCTTAGAAATTTTGGCACGGAGGTCAACCGTACCTTCATCCAGGTGGCCCAGAACAACGCTAAGGTGGAGGAGCAGGTCTTCACTGACCGCGTTCTCACGGTCATCGCCACCGTCGAGCAGAATTTCTGGGAGCTGGTCTTCGTGAACGAAAACCTTAAGGTGGCCGAATCGGCCCTCCGGGCCGCGCAGGAGCTGCTGGCCAGCAACCGCGCCAAGACCAAGGCCGGGATCATGTCGATCGTAGACGTCCTGCAGGCAGAAGCCGCTGTGGCCTCCCGCGTCGAGCAGGTGCTTGTCGCTGAAAAGGCCATTCGCGACCAGGAGGACCAATTCCGGCGCTTGCAGAACCCGGCTGAGGAGGAGCTGCGGCAGGATCTTCGGCTCACGCCGCTCGACAAGCCCAGCCAGACGCTCGAGGCAATCGTTAGTGAGGAAGCTATCGAAATCGCGCTGGACCGGCGCCCCGAAATTCTACAGGCGAAGAAAAACCTCGAGACCGCCGATACCAACGTCAAGTTCGCCAAAAACCAGATGCTGCCGAACCTCTCGTTCCAAGGCACCTCCGGCATGGCAGGCCTGGGTGGAAACTACGGCGACATGACCAACAAAAACTTCAGCGGCGACTTTTACAACTACGGTGCGGGACTGGTCTTCAGCTACCAGCTCGGCAACCGCTCAGCCACCAGTCAGTACAACAAGCGCCAATTGGAGGGCTTCAACGCTAAGGCCTCGCTAGTCAGCGTACGACAACAAGTGATTGTCGGTGTGCGCGAGGCGATACGACGCGTCCAGACCGACTTCAAGCGAATCGAAACGACGCGGGCCGCCCGTATCATGGCCGAGAAGCAGTTACAAGCTGAGCGGGAACGGTTAAACGTCGGATTGAGCACCACCCGCTTTGTGCTCGACTTCCAGCGCGATCTGGCGACCACGCAGGGCAACGAGCTGCGCGCGATTGTAGACTACAACAAGTCGCTTTCCAATCTGACTCGCAACAAGGCCACGACGCTCGATCGCTACGGCATCCAGCTTCAGTAGCCACGTGCACGACGCGGATCCAACCGAGCGGCTGGCTTGGCTCGCGGGCCTGCCCATCGCTGCCACCATCGGATTTGATCTGCTTCCCTCAGACCTCCAGCAACTCTGGCTGATCCAGTTGCTTCCACAGGCTGTCGCCTACGTGGCCCTGGGCTTCTGGGCTTCGCAGAACCCAGGGGTCATCTCCCGTCTCGGCTTACAGCGTGCGCAGCTCCCGGAAGGACTGCGCTGGGGCACGGCAACCGGGCTAGTGCTTGGATTATTCAATACCACCGTTATCCTGTATCTCGTCCCGCGATTGGGCTTCGACATCGGCTTTTTACGCGAAACCCCGCATGCGCAGATTCCGCTTGCCGTCATGCTGCCCTGGTTCATCGTCCTGATTGCCTTTTTCGTCGAAATAAACTTTCGCGGGTTCCTGCTGGGCCGGCTGCGTGCGCTCTTCTCCACCCTACCCGGACCGGTTGCAACCGGCGCAGCCGTGGCTGTCTCAGCTCTTACTTTTTCTTTCGACCCGTTTATGGTGCTAACATTCCGCCATTTGCATTGGATCGCCGTGTGGGACGGGCTGATCTGGGGCTTCCTGTGGGTGCGCCTGCGGAATCTCTATGTCCCCATCGTGGCCCATGCGGCCGAAGTCATCGTGCTGTACTTGGTCCTCAGGATGGTGGTTGCGTGAGTCCTTTGTTTTCAGCATGCCTCGTCAATGAACCGTTCGGCGACCCCGGGGTGCACGTCGACGTCTGCTGGGCTCTGCGCGCGCGAGCTGGTCGCGCTCGATTGCCCGCCACGCGCTCCGGGCATGGGCGACCCTATCAGGAAGGACGCGTGCAATGTGCGCGAAGGCCTTTCGGCTCAAGGAGGAGCGGATGAACGAATTCGTGAAATACGGAATCTATTTTCTCATTGGCGGGATCGTGGTCAGCGCCTCGACCTATCTTGGCGCGAAGGGCGAAGGGTTCTGGGCCGCGCTGGCCAGTACTTTCCCAGCGATCACGGGCGTAACCTTTGTGCTGATTTATCTCAACGGCGGCGCTGACGCTACGCTGGCCTATGCCAAGAATTTGCTCTGGTTCGTGCCGCCGTGGCTTGCCTATGTCGGCTTCATAATCGTGGCCCTGACCAAGTTGGGCTTCTGGGTTACGATGGCTGGCTCGCTGGCCATCTACCTGGCCGGCGTGGGTCTAATCCGGTTGATACTCCGATAGCCATCGAGCAGACACGATTGCGCACGTAATCCTGACTTGCTACGATGCCGACTCGTTTTGCGTATGGGGAGACACCACGTGCCCAACAGGCATAAGCCCTCCCCTGACTTGGGCGAGCTGATCGTCGAGGGCGCTCGGCAGAACAATCTCAAAAACGTCTCCGTCCGCATTCCGCACGACAAAGTGACGGCCATCACTGGCATCTCTGGGTCTGGAAAATCCTCGCTGGCTTTCGATACGCTCTTCGCGGAGGGTCAGTGGCGCTACGTGGAATCGCTCTCCACCTACGCCCGCATGTTTTTGGAAAAGGTGGATCGCCCAGACGTGGATCGGCTGACTAACGTCCGGCCGGCCATTGCCATCGAGCAAACAAATCCCGTCCGGACAGCCCGTTCGACAGTCGGTACGGCCACAGAAATGGCTGATCTATTGCGGCTCTTGTTTGCCAAGGTCGGCAAGCCGGTCTGTCCGGATTGTACACAAGAGGCGCGGGGCCACCACCCCGGCTCGGTTGCTGACGATCTCCTGGCGCGTTTCCTCGACAACCGCGCCCTGATCCTGTTCCCCGTGAAAGACCTCGGGCCAGGGCACGATCGCGCGCTGATCGATTCGCTGTTGACGAGAGGATTCGTTCGCCTCAAGTGCGGCAACGAACTGATTGATTTGCAGCCAGGGACAGTTCTGCCCGGCACGGCGCGGTCGGATTTGCATGTCGTGATCGACCGCTTGGTGCTACGATCCGATAACCGCAATCGGATCGTCGAGGCAGTCGAAACAGCCTTTCACGAGGGCGACGGCATCTGCTGCGCTGAGGTGATCGGGCAAGGCCTGCAAACTTACAGCACCAAATTCCGCTGCCAATCTTGCGGGCGCGCCTTCGAACCGCCCCGCCCGATCCTCTTTTCGTTTAACCATCCGCTCGGCGCCTGCCCGGAATGCAAGGGCTACGGGAACATCCTAAAGTACGACGAAGACCTCGTCATTCCTAACCGTAACCTCTCGCTGGCCGATGGCGCCATCGAACCCTGGAGCAAACCGGGCACGGACTGGTGGCAGAAGCAGCTGCTGCTGTCTATGAAACGGCTCAACGTGAGCCTCACCACGCCCTACGCGAAATTGACTGAGGCTGAACGAGCGCTTCTCTGGAAGGGCGATAAGAAATTCGACGGCATTAACGATTTCTTCGAGGCTCTAGAGAAGAAACGCTACAAGCTTCACGTGCGAGTCTTTTTGAGCCGCTACCGGAGTCCGTTTTCGTGCCCCACCTGCCACGGGAGCCGGCTTAAACCGGATGCGCTCTTTGTAAAAGTCTTAGGACGAGATATCCATGAGATCACCAGCCTGACAATCCGCGAGGCCGCCGATTGGATTGAAACACTCTCCCTGCCCGCTTTTGAAGCCGGGGCAGCGCAGGACATCCTGCGCCTGCTCAAGAGGAAGCTCAGCTTTCTGCTTCGCGTAGGGCTGGGCTATCTCACGCTCTCGCGGCAGACCAAGACACTCTCCGGCGGCGAAGCGCAGCGCATCATGCTGGCCAACCAATTGGGTGCGCGGCTGGTGGGGACGCTGTACGTGTTGGATGAGCCAACCATCGGTCTCCACGCGCGCGACACGGCCACGCTGGCCGGCATCCTGCGCGATCTCGCCGACAGCGGCAACACGGTTGTGGTCGTGGAGCATGACCGGCAGATGATCCAGGCAGCCGACCACGTGATCGAGATGGGACCACGGTCTGGCGAGCACGGCGGAAAGATCGTCTGCGCTGCGCCCTACAAACAGTTCCTCGCTAGCGCGCAGCCGATCACCAGCCGCTACCTGCGCGGCGAGGAGACGATTCCGGTTCCTCGCGTGCGCCGACCCGGCAACGGTAAATTCCTGAGCCTTGCCGGCGCGCGCGAGCACAACCTGAAAGACCTCAACGTCCGGTTCCCGCTTGGCATGCTGATCTGTGTGACCGGCGTGTCCGGCTCAGGCAAGAGCACGCTCGTGGAGGACACGCTCTACCGTGCCGTTGCCCGCGCCTTCAAAATCGATTCACTGCCCATGGGCCGATTCAGCGCCATCAAGGGGTTGGAATATCTGCGCAGCGTGCGGCTCATCAACCAGGAGCCGATCGGCCGCACGCCGCGTTCGAACCCCATCACCTATTTGAAGGCCTTCGACGACATCCGCTCGCTGTTCGCCAACACCCAGGGCGCGCGAGCCGCTGGCCTGACCAGCGCGCATTTTTCCTTCAACACGCCGGGTGGCCGGTGCGAGCGCTGTGAAGGTAACGGCTACGAAAAGCTGGAAATGTATTTCTTTGAGGACCTCTACGCGACCTGCGAGGCCTGCAATGGGCGGCGGTTTAGCCAGGCCGTGCTCAAGGTGAAATACCGTGACAAGACGATCCACGATGTGCTCAGCCTGACGGTGGACGAAGCGGTGTCGTTTTTCTCCGGCTCGCCGAGGCTGGGCGAGAAGCTACATCTCTTGTCTTCGATCGGGCTGGGGTACCTGCGCCTCGGCCAACCGGCGACGACGCTCTCGGGCGGTGAAGCACAGCGGCTGAAGATCGCGGCGGAGTTGAAAGATAGGAGCGCTCGCGACGTGCTCTACGTCATGGACGAGCCGACGACGGGACTGCACCTGGACGACATCAAAAAGCTGCTCGCCGTGCTCGGCAAGCTGGTGGATGCCGGGCATACGGTGGTTGTGGTGGAGCACAATCTCGACGTGATCAAGACTGCTGACTGGATCATCGATCTGGGACCGGAAGGCGGCGAGCGCGGAGGCCGGATCCTGGTGGAAGGCCGGCCTGAGGAGGTGGCGCAGGCCGCGGACTCACAGACGGGACAGTTTCTGCGACCGCTGCTCGCAGAAAAGGCTTCGGCTGAGGTGCGGGCTTAGAAAACTCACCCCGCCCGTTGCTCTCACCCTGAACCCTCTTAATTGAGGCTCGGATCCGCCGGCATGGCGGCGTACATTTCATACCCGCTGCCAAGGGATTTCATGATGTCGGCCCAAATCACGCCCGGGTCCTTTTCAAAAACGATCGAAGGATCCGCCGGCAGTGTGATCCAGGAATTGGTCCTCATTTCGTTTTCCAACTGCCCCGGCGCCCATCCTGAATAACCGATGTAGGCTCGGAACGACCCGGCCACGCCGGGGACCGTCAGTAGTGTTTCCAGTGCCGCCATGTCCCCGCCCATGTACACGCCGTCGAAAACGTGGTGCGTGTTGTCGGGGCCCTTCCCCGTTCGATAGAGAATCAATACATGGTTGGGCTGCACCGGCCCGCCGGAAAAGAGCAGATGCCGCTGGCCCTCGATGACGGGAACTTGGGGCAGCGCCTCGGTCAAATGGATGGCGGTCGGCCGGTTGACTACGACGCCCAGTGCGCCCTGCGAGCCGTGTTCGCAGAGCAGCACCACCGTCTGGCGGAAATTGGGGTCGCGCAGCGACGGCGCTGCGACCAGAAAGATGCCTTTCCCGAGGGACACTTCCATGAGTCCATCCTACTGTGAGGAATGGCCGGCGGCAAGCCGCTCACACCGTTTTCTGTTCTCAGTGGTCAGTTATCCGTTTTGGAAACTGCAGCCTGGCTGCTGACAACTGATCACAGCTTATGCCCGATACAATTCCGGCCGGCGGTCCCGCAGGAGATCATTATACTTATTGAGCGATTTGTCGCGGGCCTCTTTTGGATCGATCTCCACCACGGCCACCTGCTCCCGCTTGGCCGGCGCCCGCTTGAGAATGTTTCCACGGGGACCAACGATCTCGCTCTGACCGATATAGGTCAGCCGGTTTTTTCCGCCCCGCCGTTCCGAGCCGATGCGGTTGGCGGTGATGCTGAAGACACGGTTCTCCAGGCAGCGCACGGGCATCGAAGCTGGGCAATGCGGCAGGACCAAATTGGACGGGTGGCAGATGATGTGGGCGCCCTGCAACGCCAGGGTGCGGGCCGCCTCCGGGTAGAACCAGTCGAAGCAGACCATCACGCCGATGACGGTCGGACCGATGTTCCACACCTTAAAGCCCGAATCACCCGGCGAGAAAAACTTCGTTTCTTCGAAAAATAGATGCGTCTTTCGGTAGCTGCCCAGCACGCCCGACGGCCCGACGAGCACGGCAGCGTTGTAATAGCGACCGGCGGCCTCCTCCGGCAATCCGGCCACGATGTGCATGCGCCGGGCACGTGCGATTTCGCAGAGGCGCGCGGTTGTCCGGCCGCCGTGGATCGGCTCGGCCAGGTCTGCCACTTCAGCTTTGGAGACAAACTGATAGCCGGATGCGAAGAGCTCTGGCAGGACCATCAGATCACACCGGACTTTGGCAAGTAGGCGCGCGACGCGGTCCAGATTGTGCGCTACGTTGCCGAATTCCGGTTTGAACTGGCAATAGCCAACTTTCATCTGCATAGGCCAGCGGCTAGGAGCAAGGGGCAAGAGGAAAAAAAGAGAGGGGCGAGAAGCGGAGAACTCGCCTGTCCTCCCCCTCTCGCCCCTGGCCTCTGGCCACTTGCCCCAAAATTGCTACTTTACTTCGGACAGGTGCGTCACCGCGCCTTGGGCATGCTCGGCAATTGCATCCGCATGGCCCATCTTACCATGCTTGACGGCTTCGGTCAGATGCTTCACCCCTTCGTCCAGATGTCCGTTCTTCATGTCCTTCTGAGCGCCATTGGCATGCATCAGGGCCTCCTCCGCATGCTTCAGTGCTACATCCGCATGGCCCTGCTTGCCATGCTCCACCGCAGCCTTGGCATGAGTGACGGCCTCCTCCACATGTTTGTTTCCGGCAAAGGCAGGGGCGCTCAGCACCACCACGGCCACGCCAGCCATCATCCATCCCATCAATATCTTCATGCTCAGCCTCCCTCGTGTGAGTGACAGGGTCATTGACGTTCTTGTCTGACTCTCCAAATCCGACGCCCCCCCTAGATGGCTCGGACCTTACCATGAGATCCGGGACCGGTCAAGACGGCTTGCGATCCTCTGTGCCCACGATTTTATAGAGCAATTTCGCATCCTTCTCGACGGGGGCAGCAAAGTCCCGGCTCCATTCCCACCAGGATCCCGGATAGTTTCGGACCTTCCCAAACCCAGCCAACTTCAGC
>Ga0194121_10000564_pt1 | contig 65350 bp, 61 predicted proteins | sample TA2MahCa50mmetaG_FD_148609 | JGI IMG/M metagenome (GOLD analysis project Ga0194121, IMG submission 148609) | Freshwater microbial communities from Lake Tanganyika, Tanzania - TA2015020 Mahale Deep Cast 50m | ecosystem: Environmental > Aquatic > Freshwater > Lake | place: Tanzania: Lake...
AGCGCTCGGGCATGGGCTTCCGGATCGCGGCGATGAAAGCGACGTATGCGCATCTCCGTCACCATCTGTCGCGCGAGGAGTCGATCTTTGAGTGCCGCCTCGCCTGCATCGCGTCCCAGGCCTGAAACGGCCACAACCATGACCACCAGGCTTCCTGCCCTGGCAACCCAGTTTGTTTCAAGGAGGTTGAGCATTGTCAGGGCGAATCCTCACATCACAATCCAGATCGACAGTTAGATCAGGGCCGCCACTGGCACTTTCATCGGCTGCCCTTTCCTCTGACAGAATTGATTGAACCAACAAACCTCGGAGCAGAACGTGGCCGACAGCGCCGACACGCCTGGAAATCCTGACGCCGCCGCACCAGCGGCGGCCAAGCCGGTGCGCGGACGCGGTCTTCGTGACTCCTTTGGCGTCCTGGGGATCAGGGACTTCCGGCTGCTTCTGATCGCGAACGCCCTCACGTTCGCCGGCTTCCAGGTCCGCAACATGGCCCAGGCGTGGCTCGTCCTGGACCTGACCGAGTCGTCGCTCTGGGTCGGAATCGTGAACGCGATGCCCGGCATCGCAATCATCCTGGTGTCGCTTTATGCCGGCGCGGTGGTCGACCGTTCGGAACGTCGAGGCATTCTCGTTCGCTCGCGGTTCGTGATCGCGGTGCTTTCGTGCCTGACCGCGTTCCTGGTCACGACCGGCCACATCCAGGTATGGCACCTGATCCCAATCGGCCTGGCAATGGGCGTGATGTTCGCGTTCAACAACCCGGCCGGCCAGGCGTTGGCGATGGACGTGGTGGGGCGCGACCGCCTCATTAGCGCCGCCTCGATAAATACGACGATCTCAAACGTGGCCCAGATCGCCGGGCCCGCGGCCGGAGGCGTCTTGCTGGCGCTTGGAATCGACTGGGCGTTTTACCTGCTGGGCGCCCTTTACGGGGTTTCCTGGCTGATGTCGGCCATGATGCACACCCGCAGCGAAAAGTCGGGGCAGGCGCGCAACATGGTGGCCGACATCAGGGCCGGCGTGGACTATGCCCGCAATTCCCCGGCGATCTTTTCGTTGCTGATCATCTCAACTTCGGCAATCTTCACGGGCATTTTCCAGGCGGTGGTCCCGCTCTACGCACGCAACATCCTGGAAGTGGGCGAAACCGGCTACGGCGTGATGCTGGCGGTACAGGGCGTGGGATCGCTGGTTGGCTCGATGGCGCTCATGGTCGCCGGAAACATCCGCCAGAAGGGACCAATGCTCTTGCTCTCCAGCCTCCTGACCGGCGGCAGCATCGTCCTGTTCGCCTTCAGCGGCCTGTTCGCGTTGTCGCTGGTGGCGATGTTCATCATGGGCGCTGCGTTCAGTATCTGGTTCGTCATGGTTCCGACGATCATCCAGACGAGCTCGGCACCCGAAATGCGCGGGCGCGTGATGAGCATCTTCTTCATGGTCGTGCTTGTGTTCCAGCTGGGCTGGATCGTCGGCGGCGTGCTCGACACTGCCATCGGGACGCAGGCCGCGGGCCTGATCTCGGGGATCGGCGGGACAACCATCGTGGTGCTCACCTACCTGAGATCACGGGCCCTCAGAAGCGTTACCTAGGGCCAATCGACCATTAGGCGCTCGGGCCAGCATCGTAAAGCCTGCAGACTTCTCTCAATTGTCGATTGGCCCCGGGGCGATAGGACCGCCGCGATCGTGATCGGTCGAACCAGCAAAGTGGCTCAGCGTTCGTAGGTCCGGGCGGCCGAGGTGAACGACTCGATCTGCTTGGCGTTCTTGCCCGGGAACACCTCCACCTTGACCAACCGTGGTCCGGTCATCTCGACGAGCGCCACCCCGACAACCTGGTCGATATTCTGAGAAATAATGTCGTCTCCGGCCCTGATCTCGTGCAATCCGTGCCGTTTCGGGTCGTTCCTGGCGAGGTAGTCAAAGTACGTTAGTTCGTACTTGATTAGCCCGAACCCGGGTGCAACGTCCCTCGGGGCGGGTCCATTGCCCTTGATGCCAAACTGGCGGGCCTGTCCGTCGTAGTTCCCGATCGAAAACCGCCATTGCGTGGGGTCTAAGTAATCGGGAACGAGGGCGAGGTGGCCGTCCCAGTAATTGCTCTGAGTAAGCCCCCCGTAGCCATTGGTGCCGACCTGAAACCAGTTGCCGACGAGCCGCCCGTCGACGTCGTGGTCGATCTTCCCGGCACGAGGCTCAGCGCGACGGAGCATCTTGCCCAGCAGCTCGCTGCGGATCGGCTCAGGAAAGTACGGGAACGGGTCGACCGTGTGCACCTTCCAGGACTCGGACTGGTAGTGTTCCGGCACGACGAAGCCGGACAGCTTCTGCTGGTAGTCGTACACGCCAAAGTCGAGTGTCTGGGCGCCGATCCTACCGATGACCTGTCCAGCCTTCACCGGAATGCCGGTCCAGCGGCCTGTCCTGCCGCCCTGCGTCCGGTTCCACTCCGCCTCGAGCTCGGGCGAGAGCGACGTCAGGAGGTCGAAGTAGCTGGTGAATGTGCATGTGTGGGCGATGTCCATGCGCCACTCACGTTCCTTCGCCTTGCCAGTATCGACATTGATATCGCGCGGTTGAAGGTTGTAGATCCGCCCGTCCTGGACGACTCTGACTTCGTATACGTCGCGGCCGAGCGAGCGGTCAGCCGGCTCGAAATACATGTGATCGATGGGGGTCACGTGGGCGCCCGCCAACAGGCCATATGGCAGCAGGTACTTGATGTCCTCGTGGCGCATCGGCGAGTTGGCGAATTGCACGGTACCTGAGCCGGAGCAGCCCGAGGATTCAGGGATGCCACCCTTTGTGGGTGTGGGCGTTGGCGCCACAGTTGGTCTGGACGTTGGAGCCGGCAGCGGCGTCCGTGTAGGTGTAGGCACGGGCGTTGGCGCCACAGTTGGTGTGGACGTTGGAGCCGGCAGCGGCGTCCGTGTAGGTGTAGGCACGGGCGTTGGCGCCACAGTTGGTGTGGACGTTGGAGCCGGCAGCGGCGTCCGTGTAGGTGTAGGCACGGGCGTTGGCGTCGCAGTTGGTGTGGACGTTGGAGCCGGCAGCGGCGTCCGTGTAGGTGTAGGCACGGGCGTTGGCGTCGCAGTTGGTGTGGACGTTGGAGCCGGCAGCGGCGTCCGTGTAGGTGTAGGCACGGGCGTTGGCGTCGCAGTGGCGGCGGTGCCGCAGGCCACGGGTAGAAGCAGGAGCAGCAGCAATGGGGTCAGTAGAATTGCCTTTGGCTTCAGTAGCCAGTGGCGAGCCATGAATACACTTCCAGGCTTAAGAATGGGGGGAATTATCTGCGGCGCTGTGTCTGTGTGCCTTGCTGTGCAGAGGCGCCTTCTTTTTGGCATTTCCACCGGGATTCCTCATATGACGCTTGCCTGGGCCTCGATCGGGTCCCTGAGAGCCTGTGTCAAATGTCATCCTGAGGGAAGGGAAGAATCTGGGGTGGCGGGACTAACCCCTCCCCAGATGCCGCGTCCTCGCCATGCATTCGCTACTCCGCAGCGTGACCCGAGAGACTTGCCGGGACTTTGAACACACGCGCTTAGATATTCTGGTCCAAGGCTATTAGGGCGGATTTAGCCGGGCCGAGGGGACTCGGAAGAGACTTTACTCCCAGTCCTGTTCCTTGATGAGGAGGAATCCAGGTTAACGAAGGGGGACCGCCCGCGGGTCGGTGGGCGCCCCCATTTCGGGCGAAACCCCTGCCGGCAAGGGGCAGCGGTTGGCCACGATCTGCAGGTCTCGCGTGGCCTCGACGCTGCAGCGAGAGGTGGACGGCAGGTCTACCCGGTAGAGAAGAAAATTATCATCGGCGCGCCCCTGGTATCCTCGCACCTCCAACTGCGATCCCTCGTTGCGGGGAAAGCCGAAGATGATCGGCCGCTGGCTCCCCAGCACGCTGTTGACGATGGCTGCCCGCACAGGTTCCTCGGTGTCTAGCGAGAGTGTGACATCGGCAGGAGTCAGGCCGCCGGTAGCCCGGTGGCCCTCCAGGCTCACTCCGTCCAGGACAAGGTTGCTCCCGGCCTTGAAGATGACTCCCACCGGGGCGGCCCGTTGATCGGCCGCCACCTTGCCCAGAATGCGGCCTCCGCGCACTCGAAGGTTGGTCCCTTCCAGGACGACATTGCCTTTCTGGCTGCCAAAGAAAAGGGGTTCAACCAGGCCAGTGTTGGCGGCGTTGAGGTAAGCACCGTACTCCCGGTTGTTCCAAGACCTGAAGCCAACCATCTCCCGGGGCGCCCCCTGATAGCGCAGGTGCAGCCCGTCCACCCTGAGACCTTCGCGGGCGATGGTGTGGGCGGTGTTGTCCCTGAACTCCTGTAGAGGCACGGCGCGAGGAGAGACATTGCCGGAATGGCCCGGCATCGCCATCAGCTGCTCAGGAATCTGGAACTGGAAGCCTCGCCGTCCGGCCACGGCGTAGTTGCCGCGCCAGGTGTTGGCCGGATTTTGGGTCCAGAACACGGCGGCGTAGGCGTCGGAGGGGAGCAGCTTGCCCGGCATGGTCAGAATTCCCAGGTTGCCATCGTACACGTTGTCCACTTCATCCCCGTCCTCCACGAAGAAGCCGTGGCCGATGGCGTTGTACCCGACGTTGCCCCGCAGGGTCACGCCGTTGGTACTGTGCACGGTGATGAAACGGTTACCCGAGTCGTGTACCGAGACTCCTTCGACGACCGTGCCCCTCATGGTGTTTCGGGCCATATGGAAGTGAATTGGATATTTGCCCAACTGGGCCTGCGCCCCCAGGTGGGCGAACTCGGCGTAGCTGATCCCGCCTCTCGCGCCGTCATGGAAGATGGTATGGCCGCGCTTGGACACGTCTTTGCTCGTGATCAGGACGTTCCGGCTCAGCAGTGCTACCTCCCCCGGGTACTGCCGCTCCCCGCTGTGCAGGAACTTGAGGGGTCGGTCCAGGCCGACCCTATTGCCACGGACCGATGCGATGGTGAACTCCTCCACTTCACTTGGATTCAAGCCGGTCGGGGCCACAACGATCCGGCCCCCCACGGGCCAATCTACAGGCTGCGCGAGCTCCAGAATCCGCTGGCCCTTTTCGGAGGTGCGTGCCAGAAAGGTGAAGGTTGGGGAGACGGGGGCGCCATGGATCTGCGCCTCGCCGTGCACCACCAGGGCGTGCTGGCCGTCCTCTTCATTTACCAACCGGATGCGTGCCGTCACGCCGGCTGGTATGGGCTGTTCCCGAGTGCCGATCTCCAAACGGCCGGTGGGGAACACGGTGATGTCCCCCACGTCCAAGTTGGTGTGTACGCTCCGGCTAAAGTCCAGACGGCCTTTGATCTCCAGACTGTGCAGGGCCTCGGTGGAGGCAGAGTCGTACACCACCGTGATGCCCGGCGGGATTACCACCCGCGACGCCTGAGCGGGAACCTTTCCGCCGGACCAAACGCTGGGATCAGACCAGAGCCCGTTGCGGATGCTCTCCACGGCGGGCGTTTCCCGGGCGCCGGACAAGCTCCGGTCCGGCGCGCTGGCCGACGCCGCAAGGAGGCCGGCCCCCAGGGTAATGTTGAGCACGGTCACCAGAGCGAGGGTCTTGGCTTTCGAGTGCATATCAAGCCTCCTGTGCTGTCGCGGTCACGCGGGGACTCATGCCGCTGGCTCGGGTGTCGACGCCTGGACGCAGGCCATGGTTCCGACGATCAGAGACCTACCACCAGAATTCGTTGCGTGGCTCCCTCCCTCACCTTCCTATCGTTCCGATGAACCTGGGATCAGCATAAGGGAAACACCACTTCGCGCGCACGCGCATGAACGCCGGGGGCCGTGGGGGATTCTCTCCGGCCCGATCACCTACCGACCGCGCCAGCCGATCCGCATAATGATCGCACTATGACGAACCAGCCGCGCCCGGACATGGACCACTACATGATGGGAATCGCCATTGCCGTGCGTTCCCGCGCCAACTGCCTCGGCAGCAAGGTAGGCGCCCTGATCGCGGTTGATCGAAGGATCGTCTCGACCGGGTACAACGGGACGCCCAGCGGGATGCGAAATTGCGACCAGGGAGGATGCGACCGCTGCGCCGATCCGAGGCGATTCCCGCCAGGCACCGCCTACGATGTGTGCATCTGCGTGCACGCCGAGCAGAACGCCCTGCTGGCGGCGGCGCGGTTCGGCATCCCGGTGGCGGGCGCGACCATCTACACGACCCTCAGACCCTGTTTCGGTTGCTTCAAGGAGCTGCTCCAGGCGCAGGTCGAAGCCGTGCGGTATTTGCACGAATGGGCGCCGCGCGACCCGTCGCTACGGAACGAATACGAGCGACTGGTGTCAGCGTTTGTCTCGGGCGTGCAGCAGGTCACGGTCGAAGATCCGGATCGCGCATGGGCGATGGCGTCGGCAAGGGTTGGAACCGGCCAGGCGCCGCCCGGCGAGGTTCGCACTTCCTGACGGGCCGGGGTCGGACCACGGGTCGTGCGCGCTGGAGGCGAAAGGGGGTGAGGCATTGAAAGACACCCGGTACGGCGTGTCCGCGGGAGGTGGCGACGCCTCGACTGTCCTCAACCGCATCGTGGAGATCGAGGAGTCAGGCATCGGCGCCGCGTGGCTTACCACCGGCGGCGCAGGCATCGACGGCCTCACGGTGCTGGCCGCGGCAGCGACCCGGACGAACCGGATCAAGCTGGGCACGTCGATAGTTCCGACCTGGCCGCGTCATCCGATCGTGGCCGTCCAGCAGGCCCAGGTTGTAGAGGCCCTTGCACCGGGACGGCTGCGCCTTGGCATTGGCCCGAGCCACAAGCCGGCGATCCAGGCCATGTACGGATTCGACTTCAGGGCTCCCCTGGGGCACCTCAAGGAGTACGTCCACGTAGCACGCACGCTCTTGCACGACGGGGCGGTCGACTTCAAGGGCGAGTTCTATGAGGCGCACGCTCGAATCGCCGCCCCGATGCCGCGGGTCCCGGTCCTGGCTTCCGCTCTTCGCCGTGCTTCCTTCGAATACTGCGGAGCGGAAACTGACGGGGCGATCAGCTGGGTCTGCCCCCCGGCTCACTTGAGAGACACGGCGTTACCCGCTCTCAAGCGTGGCGCCGAGCGTGCGGGGCGACCTGTCCCGCCACTGATCGCGCATGCCCCGATTTGCGTCCATGAGCGCGTCGAAGAGGTGCGCGAGGCCGTCGGGGAGCAGCTGGCCATCTACCCGAAGCTGCCGTTCTACGCCCGCATGTTCGCCGATGCCGGCTTCCCCGAGGCGATCGAATCCGCCCGGTGGAGCGAGCGCATGATCGACGCCACGGTGGCTCACGGAAGCGAGACCGCGGTCGCCCGGCAGCTTGAAGCCCTGATCAAGTCAGGGGCGACCGAAATCCTGGTGTCGGTTGTCACGGCAGGGCCCGATCGGAAAGCATCCTGGAAGCGAGCCCTCGAGCTTGTAGGGAAGCTCGAAGCCATTGCCTGAGCCGGACCGCTTCGTGGTACTCCTCAGGGCGTGGCGCTGCCCCGCGCGCCGTGTGCGCGCCACAGGAACAGCAGGATAGACGCGGGCGCAAAGAGCAACAGCCACATTGCGTTGGCCAGGCCCCACGACGAGGCCGCAAGGCCGATTCCCGCGGCCATCATGCTGCCGAACAGTCCAGAGATGTTCGTCATCGTGATCACCGATCCGCTGCGCTCCGGCACTTCGTCGTACACGCGCGCCTGCAGGACCGGGTACCAGCCCGCCTTTACGAGGCCCAGCGCCGCGATCAGGACCAGTCGCACCCCCAGTGATGGCACCAGCAGGAAGGTCACGAACAGTACGACCGCCAGCGCGGCGCTGGCCTTCAGGTAGGTAACGCCCCCTGTGCGGGCGAGCAGCGGCACCGAAAGCACCGACCCAAGCGTGCCGGCGCCAATCCACAGCGCAACGCTGGCCACCGCGATCGTCGGAGAGGCGCCCGCAACGTCTGCCATGTAGAGCGCCAGGAAACCGAGGAACACATCGAGCATCAGGTCGGATATCTCAAGGAGGAACAGCTTCGAGGCCATCCGCCTGGTCCTGACCGCCCGGAAGAGATCGCGGACTGCCGTGGCGAACTGGTGTCCGATGGGTTTCGTGACGACCGGGGTGTCCCGTATCACGTACTGAAACCGGGCCCGCAGGGCGAATGCAAGCATGATCCCGGTCATGCCGGCGGAGGCCGCGAACGCCAGGCGCCAGCTCAGGCCCGTGCCGAGGAGTCCGGCGATCACTGCGGTGGCGGCCAGCGCGCCGACGTATCCAGCGAACGTCCACAGCACCATGTTGCGCTCTCGCAAAGCCGGAGCGCTGTCCATGAGCGAGGCCTGTGAGAGCGAAACGAACGCTCCCGATGCCGGTGCCAGGGCCATCGTCGCAACCAGCAGCACTTCAAAGCTACCGGCGACCGAGAGTGCGACCAGTGAAGCCGCGAAGGCAAGACCGCCGCCGATGACCAGGAATTTGCGCCGCCAGATGTCGCCCAGGATCCCCAGCAGCGGCTCGATCAGGTTCGCCAGGAAGATCGGGACGCTGAGGACCAGGCCAACCTGCGCGTAGCTGAGTCCGAGGTCGGTGCGGATCTGCGGCCAGGCCGCTTCACGGGCCCCAAATACGAACTCATCAAGAAACTCGATCGCGAGGTAGATAAGGGCTACACGCCCGATTCGGAACCTCGGCCATCGCAGCTTTCGGACCCGGGCCAGGGGCGATGTAAGCAGGATTCGCACGCCCTCGAAGAGTTCCTGGCTCTCTGACCGCTAGGTGTTCGGAATCGCCGGTGCGACCAGGCGCCAGATCTCGTCCATGTCGGACCGGCTCAGCGCCCAGTCGGCCGCCTTCGCATTCTGCGCGACCTGCTCAGGGGTCTTCGCCCCCACGATGCTCGAGGTCATCGAAGGATGCGCCAGCGTCCATGCGATCGCCAGTTGAACCAGGTCGTGCCCGCGCGCCATCGCCCAGCTTTCCAGCCCGGGAATTACCCTCCAGACCGCTTCTGCCCTGGCCTGGTCGAACGCGGCATGGCGCGATCGCTCGTCATCGGCGGGGAACCGGTGTCCGGGCCGGTACTTCCCGGTGAGCAGTCCTTTCGCGAGGGGCGTATGAGCGATCACGCCGATGCCCTGTTTCTGGCATTCGGGGAGGATCTCGGCCTCGGCCTCTCTGAAAAGCATGCTGTAGCGCGGCTGTGAACTGTGAATCCGTCCGTAGCTCGCCGCGGCGCGCGTCTGTTGCGCGGAAAAGTTCGAGATCCCGATGTACCGGATCTTCCCGCGCTCCTGGAGCTTCAGCAGGTCGGCCATCGTTTCACCGATCGGGCGTGACGGATCCGGGCCATGCAGCTGGTAGAGGTCGATGACGTCGGTCTGCAGGGCCTTCAGGCTGTTCTCGATCGCCGCCGCCATGTGGCTGGCCGCGTGACTGCCGGAGAGCTTGGTAGCGATGAACGCCCTGTCGCGTCTCCCCTTGAGCGCCTTCCCGATGACGGTCTCGCTCGAGCGATAACCCTCGGCCGTGTCGATGAATGTCATGCCGAGGTCCAGAGCCGCGTGGATTGTCGAGATCGCCTGCGGTTCCGGGATGTCTCCCATGCCGCCGCCAAGCGGCCATGCGCCAAGGCACACGACCGGTACCCGCGGGCCGTTCTTCCCGAGCTGCCTGTACTCCAACCTTCCTCTCCTCAGGCGAGGCTTTCACCCCATCATACGGCCGGGCGGAAAGGCTGCCCCTCGAAATCAGGGTTCATTCAGGCGCCGAGCATAAGCAGACCCGGCCCGGGGCGCCGAGACACGCGGGCAACTGCGGTCAGAGTGCGACGATGTGGTGCTTCCCGGCGCCCCAACCGAGGAGGGGTGCGCCGGGGATCAGGTCGGTGCGCAGCCGATCTGCCCTGGCGTTGAACGCGGACCCTCGGGCGCAGGGACGGCCCGGGCTGCCGATCGCGCACGTGGCGACGTGGATGCGGGCTGCGTTGACGCGTTCGAGCGCGGTCCGCAGCTCGCCCATCGGGGTGTCCGTGGCGTCGATCGGGTTGTTCAGTTCCGCCCCGTCCTCCGATTCGTCAGGTTGGCCACGCGGTCGAGATCCCCACGATGACCCCGGACGCCGATCCGCCGCCAGCGAACCGCGCCGCGGCTGATAGCCCGGACCTGTTCGAGCCAGATGCTCGAAGTGCTTTCGACCTGGACGCGGATGGTGCGGAGGGTGCCAGGAGGCCGCCATTCAGGGGCAGGATAGGACCTTCGTTTCGTTTTTCGTATCGGCGCCCGCGCGGCGCCCCGGAAGGCCGGCGCGCGAGTCGTCGCACCAGATCTCGGGCATGCCGCCGGGCCGTGCCAGGTCAACTGCCGGCGGCCTCTCACTGTTTCCGCTGCACTGGTGTATCCCGTGCGGCTGACTGAGAATATAGGCGTCATGCTTGTGCGTGGGCGATCCATCTCGAAAGATCGTTGGTTAAGTTTTCGTTCTCAATGGGTCTTCGTTCAGTCGAGGTTGTAGTGAACAGATCATCCGCCGTCTTCATATCCGCCGCTCTGATGCTTGTGATTTCCATAGCGAGCCTGGTCGTCATCTGGGTGACCTTGATACCCGACTAGATCCCACGGACGCGCCGCCCACTTCGCGACCCGCGATCAGGGTGGGAGACGGCACGCCGGTGTGAGGAGTGTCCGGTGAACATCGACCGTGTCTCCGTCTATTCGCTCGAAGCGGAGCTCGAGAAGCCGTTCGGCTGGTCGCAGCGCTGGACGCGCTCCCGGGGCATGACCGTGGTCCGAATCACGGCCTCCGACGGGACTTCGGGCTGGGGCGAATGCGGCAGTGGTACCGCATCCCGGGCGGCCATCGAATCCCTCGCACCACTGATCATCGGAGAGGACGCGCTGGCCCGGGAGCGCGTCTGGCAAACGCTCTTCAACGCCTCCTACCAGGGGCACGGCTTCGCCGGTGCCAACCTGTCGGCGGTCAGCGCGCTCGACATGGCCCTGTGGGACCTGGCCGGCAGGGCAGCAAACCGGCCGGTCTCCGACCTCCTGGGCGGTGGCCTCAGGGATTCGATCGCGGTCTACGCCACCGGCCTCTACTACGGCGAGGGAGACTTTCCCGATGCCCTGATCAACGAGGCGGTGGGGTACGCGGAGCGGGGCTTCTCCGGCATGAAGATGAAGGTGGCCGGCAAGCCGCTATCCGAGGACGTCGAGCGCGTATTCGCGGTCAGGCAGGCCATTGGCCGGGACCTCCACCTGATGGTCGACGCCAACGAGGGCTACAACGCCGCCACCGCGATCGAATTCGCCCGTCGCGTCGCGGACGCCGACCTTTCGTGGTTCGAGGAACCGTGTGCGTCATATGACGATTCGGCGAATCTGCAGGTCAACGCCGAGGCCGCCATGCCGATATCTGGCGGTGAGGGGCTGCGGACCCGCCACGAATTCGCGGACCGGCTCGCCCGCAGGGTGTTCGACATCATCCAACCGGACGTTGTGAACGTGGGCGGGATCTCGGAGTTGGCGGTCGTCGGAAAGATGGCAAACGCCTTCGGCGTCCTGATGAATCCCCATTTCTGGGGCACAGGTATCAGCTTCGCGGCATCCCTCCACGTGGCCGCATGCCAGCCGCCGACTCCGCACTCGGTCGTATCGGAGCCGTATGTGAACGAACTCGTGCTCGAATTCGACCAGACACCCCACCCTGTCAGGCGTGATCTGACGCCCGGATTCCCGGTCGTGGACAGCCGGGTTACCGTGCCAACCGGTCCTGGTCTTGGAGTCGAGGTCGATGAGGCGGCGCTAAAGCGCTATGCCGTCGGGCGGCCGGCGATAGTGAAGGGATAGAGGCAATGGTAAGCAGCTTCAACCACACGGGCATCGTGGTCAAGGACGTCGGCAAGATGGTGGCCTTCTACACGGAAGTGCTTGGCCTCAAGAAGCTGCGCGAGATCGACAGCGTCGCTCCACCGACCGGCGACCACACTGGAATACCCGGCGCCCGTCGCAAGCTCGTGTTCGTCGGATTTCCGGACGGTCACCAGATCGAACTCGTGCACTACATCGACCCGCCGAGCCCGCGCGGCCATCTCGACAAACACCAGTTCGGAGCCACGCACATCTGTTTCAACGTCGACGACCTGGCGTCGTTGCACCGCGCGCTTTCTTCCCGAGGCGTCAAGTTCGTGACGACCCCGAAGTTCCGCGACATGCCGGGCGGGAAGATCGGAATCGTCTACGCGCAAGACCCCGAGGGCAACTGGCTCGAGTTCATCGAGAGCTAGATCGATCCCCGTTCGGCGCGGAGCGAGCAATGCTCCAGGAGCGACGGGCGATTGCCAAACGCCCCTACTCCAGGAAGTCGCGCAGCTTGCGGCTGCGCGTCGGATGGCGCAGCTTCCGAAGCGCCTTGGCCTCGATCTGCCGGATGCGCTCCCGGGTCACGTTGAACTCCCGGCCAACCTCTTCCAGCGTGCGGCTACGCCCGTCCTCAAGGCCGAACCGGAGCTGGAGGACACGGCGTTCTCGCAGCGATAGCGTGCCCAGCACGTCCTCGACCTGCTCCTTGAGCAGCTGTTGCGACACGACTTCGGCGGGAGCGGTGGCCGTACGGTCCTCGATAAAGTCGCCCAGGTGGCTGTCCTGTTCTTCCCCGATCGGGGTCTCCAGCGAGACGGGCACCTGCGAGATCTTGAGGATCTCGCGCACCTTGTCGGTCGGCAGCTCCATGGCTTTTGCGATCTCTTCGACGGTCGGCTCGCGCCCGTACTCCTGGACTAGCCGTCGGCTCACCCTGAGCAGCTTGTTGATCGTTTCCACCATGTGGACCGGGACCCGGATGGTCCTGGCCTGATCGGCGATCGAGCGCGTCAGCGCCTGGCGGATCCACCATGTCGCGTAGGTGGAGAACTTGAAGCCCTTCCGGTACTCGAACTTCTCGACGGCCCTGATCAGGCCGATGTTTCCTTCCTGGATCAGGTCGAGCAGGGCCATGCCGCGGCCGATGTACTTCTTGGCGACGCTGACGACGAGGCGAAGGTTCGCCTCCGCAAGGTGTCGCTCAGCTTTTTCGCCCTCGTCCCTGAGGCGGGCGAGGTGCGAGTTGAAAAGCAGGCCGTACATGTCCAGTCGACCATCGAAATCTTCTTTGTCGACCTGTTTCTGGAGCTGCTTCAGGGTTGGGTCGCCGTCCAGTGCGTTCAGGACCTCGATCGGGAGCAGGCGGGAGAGCACCGAGACCTGCACGATCATTGGCTGGACCTGTGCCAGCTCCACCTGAAGGGAATCCTGCAGGTACTTGACGAGTTGCTCGTTGTCGGGGCCGTCGATCAGCGATCGAAGCTCCGGATCGGTCATGAGGACCGACAGCGGCAGATCCCCCCGCAGGCCGACGAAACGCGAGATCGCGGAGGAGACCTGCTGCAACCCGGACAGGCGGACAAGGATTTCCTTGACGACTGCGCTCGCGCGCGGCGTTCGCCCCTGCGGCTCGCCGATCGCCGCTTCGATGATGTCGAGGTGCTTCTCCAGCTCCATCGCCCGGGCCAGGACGCGCTCGTCTTCGGCGGTCAGGAGGTCGACACCACCGATCTCGCGCAGATACATGCGGACCGGGTCGTCGGTGACATCCGCGTCGAGCGCGGCCGGTCCCAGTTCCTCGGCAGCGCGGGCCGCCTCCTGCTCTGCGGCGCGCGTGGCCTCCCAGTGGTCCAGTTCGGAGGCGGTCAGCACCTCCGAAGCGTTGGTCATCGTCGCAGCTTCGGGGTTGTCGGGGTCGTATTCGTCCCCTACCGCCGGAGGCGTGTAGTTGACAAGCCGCGAATCGCGTGCGAGGTCGTCCGTTCCGATGCCCTCGGCGCCTGGCTTACGAGCTCTCTTAACCATGATGTGGAGTCGCCTCGTTACCGGGCTGCGCTTCCCGGTCCGTGCATGCGTGTTCCTCTCCTATCTGGAGGCAGGAACGGCCGCCGTAAGAATAGACCACACCATCGGAGCGGTAAAGCTGCCGCGCGCCCAACCAGGCCGGAGGCTTCCCCCCAGGCCCGGAGCGCCTTCGCCGGCGAGTCGAAAAGCAGCACCGATCACCCGGTCGTCCAGAGGACGCTCCGGCTGCACGGTTCGACCAGGATCTCCGATCGCCCGGGCGACGTCGACGCGCTCGCCGTCGCGTCGGGCCTCGTCAGGCTCGCCGGGGATACGGGCCTGTCAGCTGACCTGTGGGAGGCCCAGAAGAAGATGATCGCATCGATCTCGGACGCCCTGCCGTCGCAGAAGGAAAAGGCCGGCAGTGGCGACCTGAACTCGGCTCGCTGGATCGAACGCCTTTCCGCGCTCGGCGGCCTGCTGCACCTGAGGGTCCACTGATCGTGAGACGACTCCGCACGCAGGCTTGCGCGCAGCACCGAGCGAGGACCCCTGGCTTGAGTCGATGCCGCAGAATGTACCCGGCGCCACCGATCAGCATCCAGACTGGCGGCCACGCGCTCGGCAACGTTCGTCGCGCCAGGGCCCGGTTGCGGAGGGCTTGAATCCGACTCTCGCGATTTAGCGTAATAGCGCCGGTAGAACATCTATCCAGGGGTGAAGGTATGGGGCTGCGCATCCTGGTCACGGTTCTTGCATTAATGGCCATGGGGCTGGTCGTCTCTTGCGGCGGCGAAGTCCCTCCGACGGCGACTCCGGCCCCTGCGGCGTCCCAGCCGACCACCGTCCCGCCCACCAGTATTCCGCCCACGTCCACCCCGGCGCCGTCCCCGACGGCCCGGCCGGTGGCCACCGCCACGCTGGCCCCAGCGCCCACCGCCACCGCCACGCCGGCCCCAGCGCCGACCGCCACCGCCACGCCGGCCCCACCGCCCACCGCCACCGCCACCTCGGCCCCGGCGCCGCCCGCCACCGCCACGCCGGCCCCAGCGCCGACCGCCACCGCCACGCCGGCCCCAGTGCCGACCGCCACCGCCACGCCGGCCCCGGCGCCGACGGCCACCGCCACGCCGGCCCCAGCGCCGACGGCCACCGCCAGGCCGGCCCCAGCGCCGACCGCTACCCCGGCACAGCCATCGCCGACGCCCGCGACCACACCCGGAGGACCAACCAGCACACCTGCGTCGCCGACGGCCACGCCGACTGCGCCGGTGCAGAGCGCTCCCACCGCCACACCGACCCTGCCAACGGCCACCCCGGCAGCACCGGGATCACAGGGCGTCGAGAAGACGGTGACGCTCACCGCGTCCAGGGACGCGCCGCTGTTCGTCGGATCTCCTGATAGCAACCACACCGGCGACCCCAATCTGTTCGTGGGTCGCACGCGCATGGGCGATGTGCGGCGGGCCATGGTGGCGTTCGACATCTCCGGCGCCATCCCGGCCGGATCGAAGATCAAGTCGGTCAAGCTACGCATGTCGGTCGACAAGACCCATCCAGGCGGTCAACCTGTCGGTCTGCATCGGATCACCGCCGAGTGGGCGGAGTCGGCCTCGTGGAACAACCGCCAGCCGGGCGTGAAATGGGCCAAGGGGGGCGGCGACTTCGCGGCAACCGCCAGCGCCACGACCAACGTTTCTGGCCAGCTGCAAGGACTGTTCCCACAGGTCTGGGACTCGGCCGGGCTCAGCGCGGACGTCCAGGGCTGGCTGGATGCACCGGCCACGAATGCGGGCTGGGTCCTGATCGGGGCCGAAGGGCTTGATCAGTCGGTCAAGCGCTTCGCCAGCAGGGAAGCCAGCGACGTCAACTCACGCCCCACGCTCATCGTCACCTTCACCGCGCCGTGACCGGCTGACGTTCAACCGGCGAGGAGCAGGCTGACCGGGTGCCACCCGTCAGCTCTTCGAGGGTCAGCTCTGTCAAACGTGACAGAGGTTCGTTGGACCGCCCCGCGCAGCTGTGAGAGAGCAATCGCGGCGAGCGGCAGGCAGGTGGCGGGGCCTCGTCGTTGCTGCTCGTCCGGTACCGGTACGACCTGCTGTCCGCTCGTCACGGGCCTGACGTAACAAAGTCGGCTTCTAAGCCCGTATCATCAGCGCAGCGCGCCGTCCGCGCGCGCCGGCCCCTTCCATATGGCGGCCGGGGAACCGGAGGCCCACATGCGAGCTGCGCGTTTCTACGGTGGCAAAGACATCCGGGTCGAGGAGATCCCGGTGCCTGAGCCAGGGCCCGGCGAGGTACTGGTTCGCATCCGCTCGGCAGGGATCTGTGGGAGCGACCTCCACAACTACCGGGGCAACCGGGCGTCGGTGTTCACCCCGCCCTGGGAGCAAGGCCACGAGCTGGCCGGCGAGGTCGCCGGGCTGGGCAAGGACGTCACCGGCCTCAAGATCGGCCAGCGTATCGCGATTGAAGGTGAGCACCTGGTGGGGTGCGGGGTGTGCCGCCACTGCCTGGCCGGCGACAACCATATCTGTCCGACCAGGGGGTTTGTGAACGGCCAGCGGCATGGCAGCCATGGCTTTTCCGAATACGACGTCTGCGTGGCAAGGAACTGCCATCCATTGCCCCACAACGTCTCCTGTGACGAGGCCGTTCTGCTCGACTCCTACGCCTGCGCTGTTCACGTCCTGAACCGCGCGCCCCTGCACGTGACCGACACCCTCGCGATCATCGGCACGGGCGCGATCGGGCTCACGCTCGGCCAGGTGGCCAGGGTGTACGGCGCAAGACGGGTGATCATGATCGGGACGCGGGCGGCGCCTCTGCGGATCGCGCAGAACTGCGGCGCCGCAGATGAGGTCGTTGCCATCGAGGACGGCGATCCGGTCGCCGCGGTAATGAAGCTGACCGACGGCCAGGGGGCGGACGCCGTGATCGAGACCGTAGGCGGCAATGCTCAGATCCTGGCGCAGGCGATGGCGCTGGCACGCCGGGGCGGCACCGTCTCGGTGATGGGCGTGTTCACCGCCCCGCAGACCATTGATCCCTCGCTTGGCTTCAGCCGCGAGCTAACGGTCAAGTGGTCGAACAGCCTCTCGTCCTGGCACGGCATCTCCGAGTTCCGTACGGCGATCGATCTGGTCTCGAGCGGCCGCTTGCTGGCGGCGCCGATCATCACGCATCACTTCCCGCTGGAGAAGATCGCGGAGGCGTTCGCTGCCACCGACGACAAGCGCAGTTCAGGCGCGATCAGGGTGGTCGTGCACGCCTAGCGGCGCTCAGGCCTTGCGGGCGACGATGAACAGTCGCTTGAAAGGGAAGATCGTGGTGCCGTCGTCCTGCTTCGGGTAGGCCTTGGCTACCAGGGCCCCGTAGGCCGACTCGAATTCGTCTCGTTCCTTCCCATCGAGAGCCTCGAGCAAGGGGCGAAGCCAGGTGCCCTTGGTCCATTCCTTCACGGGATTTTCGCCGCGCAGGATCTGCAGGTATTCGGTCTCCCAGACATCGAGCCAGCTCGCCACGGGAGCGAGGATGCGAACGTACGAGGATGGCGGAGCAACCGGCGCGGGCCTCAGGAGCGGCTGGAGGCTCCGGCGCCATGGCCCCGCGCGGGCGGCCTCTGCCATGGCGGTGTGCGAAGGCGCGCCGAAGTTGCGCGGCATCTGCACGGCAAGCACTCCTCCGGGGGCCAGGGCGCCCATGAGCTTCGGGAAGAGCTCCTCGTGCCCACCAACCCAGTGAAGTGCCGCGTTCGAAAAGATGAGGTCTGCCGGCCGGTCGGGTCGCCACGCGCCGATGTCGGCTTGCTGCCACGCAATGCGCGGCGAGGCGGTCGCCCTGTCGAGCATCTCGCTCGAGTTGTCGACGGCGGTGACGCGTGCGGCGGGCCAGCGCTGAGCGAGCAACGTGGTCACGCTGCCGGTGCCGGCGCCGAGGTCAAAGACGCTGCCGGGCGATTCGAGATCGATGCGATTCAGCAGGTCGAGCGCCGGGCGCAGGCGGTGGTCCGCGAACTTCAGGTACTGGGCAGGGTCCCAGGGCACAAAACCCTTCCTTTCCTGGCGCGTGGCAGTCCGAGGATTGTAGGCGGCCTCCACTGCGGTTGCAGGAGCCAGTTGCGGCTACCAGTCAGCTGTCCGGGCGCACTTGCTAACATGCGCCAGTTGCCCGTGCACAGCGGGCATGTGCCAACCCGAAGGTCGCATGGAAGGCCGCACCAATGGCTGAGCGTATCCACTCCGATGATGCAGACACGCGCGCCGGCGAAACTGAGCCGATGCCGGTGCGTGATCCGAAAGATCGCAGTAACGACGGCAACAAGAACGACGGGCGCGGGATGCAACAGATCCGTGTACTGATCGCGGACGACGATCCCGCCTTCCGGTTGCTCGCCCGGCGGGAACTGGGTCGCGACGCGCGATTCTCCGTTCTCCAGGATGCCGCGGACGGCGCCGAAGCGGTCAACCTGGCAGCGCGTGAAAAACCGGACATAGTCCTGATGGATATCCGGATGCCGGTCATGGATGGCGTCGAGGCGTCGCGGCGCATCCTCGAAGCCAGGCCAGAAACCGCGATCATCATCGTGTCGTCGTTCGCGGACATCGACGCAGCAACGGTTGGCGCACGCGCCAGGATCGACAAGGCCGATTTCACCCATCGCCGTGTGCTGCAGGCGATCGACCTGGACCGTCCGGCGAGCAAGCCAGCGACGCCTCCCGCGGAGGTGCGCAAGCCCGCACGGACGGCGCGCTTGCGGGTAGTCGTAACTGGCGGCGCCGGACGCCTCGGCCAGTACGTGATCCCGGAACTGGTGCGGCAGGGGTACCAGGTCGTCAACGCCGACCGTGTCGAATCCGCCACCGCCGAGGTGTCAACGCTGCGGATCGACGTGACTGACTTCGGTGACGTGGTGGCCGCTCTGGCCGGTGCCGACGCCGTGATCCACCTCGCCGCAATTCCGAACCCAATGCAGGACCCCGGGCATCGCGTGTTCAGTACGAACATGCAGGCCGACTGGAACGTCCTGGAGGCTGCCCACATCCACGGGATTCCAAAGCTGGTAATGGCCTCTTCGGTGAACGCGGTTGGCGCGGTGTTCTCGCACGCCCTCGTGCCGCCGGAGTACTTTCCGATCGACGAGGAGCATCCGACCCGGGCCGAGGACGCCTACAGCCAGAGCAAGTGGCTGGGCGAGGAGCTCGCCAAAGGCTTTTGCCGCAGGCGCGACGTGCAGATCGCCAGCATGCGCTTCCACGGCCTGTGGGACCACTCCCAGCAGCGCGCCCATAAGGCCAATCCGCACTCCGACCCATCAGGCAGGCAGGCGATGCACTTCTGGGGCTGGCTAGATCGCTGGGACGCCGCACGCGCCTGCCGGCTGGCGATCCAGAAGGAGTGGAATGGACACCGCGCTTTCTTCCTGAACGGCGCGGATACGACGCTGACCGTTCCGACCGAAGAAGCTATCAGGACGGTTTACCCGGGCGTCCCGATCAAGAAGCCGTTGGCCGGATTTGCTGCGGCGATCGACAACAGCCACGCCGAGCGGGTGCTCGGCTGGCGACCCGAGCGCACGTGGAGAGACGCCTGACGCGCTAGCGCGGGGCGGCCCGGACCGCCCGGCATTAAGGGTTCTGTGACGTATGGGCCGAAAAGAAGGCTAGCGATCGTTCCGGGGCGGTCGTCCGCCACCCGTACCGCCGTCCCGCCCGCCGCCGCCCGTGCCGCCGTCGCGGCGCGGGGGCCTTGGCTGCGCTTCGCTGACCGTGATCTGGCGGCCATTGGCCATCGTGTTGTTGAGGCGCGAGATGGCCTGCGCGGCGCCCGCATCGTCACCCATCTCGACAAAGCCGAAGCCACGCGACCTGCCCGTCTCGCGATCCTGGATCACCTTCGCCGAGACGACCTGCCCGACCTTCTCGAATATGTTTCGAAGCTCGTCGTCGGTCACGCTGAACGCCAGATTCCCCACGAACAAGTTCTTACCCAAGGAAGGCACTCCAATCCGGACAGGACTGCGCGGGGAAGCCGGCTCGCCATCGCCCGACATCTTGCGCCAGGTCCGGGGCGTCGGGCCCCTGTTCCACTACGTTCCGCCCGAGGCGGATCCCGTGCCGCACCAGGCGGTCGCCAATCCACTCATGGTCGCCGGATTTGCGATGGTCAAGTCCGGTCGCTCCATACTGCGTGCCGGGCACCCGGACACGACGGCGTAGCATACCCCGGAACTCTGAGGGGTGCCACTCCCCGTCCGATCAGCTACCGACGCGAACCCGGCCGTCGCATACCCCGCGCAGAGCCTCCAGTGCGGAGAGGATGGCCAGCTGGCTGGTCTTGGGATTCGCCTGGCTCGGCCGGTTGACGAACCGGGCGGTGAACTCGCCGAACTCGCCCGACGCCACCAGCTCGTGTACGTTGCCCGGCGCGGCCGGGTCGGCCACCACGCGCGCGATCGTCCGGTCCGGACCCAGGCCGGCCAGGCTCACGGATGCAGCGACGTTGACGTTGGCCGGGAACTGGCGGACCGCGGCGCCTGCCGGACCCTCGTAGACCAGGACCGGCTTCTCGATCTTCTTCGACTCCCAGGCGGCGAACCCCGGCGCGCCGCGCAGCGCCTCGGGTCGCTTGGTCGAGGTCAGGATCACACGTTCGAGCCCGGCCCTTACGGCCCGCAGGGTGTCCAGGCAGCCGATGGCGCCCGACGGCACGGCGAGCGATACGTTGCGTTCCCGTGCCAGCCTCGCGAGCTCCGAAAACGTGTCGCCGATCAGGAGCGCGCCGGTGCTCATGATGAGCAGCGAGCGTCCCCGGTTCAGCGCCAGGCGGGCGCATTCGGTGGCGGCGGACTGCGAAGCCGCTTCGATCACCAGCCCGACGGACGCCTCGTCCAGCATCGCCTCCACGGAGGGGCAGACCTTCGACTGCGAGAAACGGGCTACCGTCCGGGCGCGGTCCTGGTCGCGATCATAGACGGCCCGCAACGCCGCACTGCCACCCTGCCCGTCGACGATCGCGCGTGCCAGCGCCTCCCCGATCGTCCCGCAGCCGACAAGCCCCACACCAATCGTATCTGTCACTGAGATAAACTCCGGCAGTTGCGGTCGCGACGCACTTGATGGCTACACACTACTACGAGCCAGCGCCTGGAGCAGATATGGCCAAAAGCGGACTTGCCGGCAAGGCGCAGACGGTCCTGGGACCGATCGACGCCGCCCAGATCGGGATCGCGGTTACCCACGAGCATTTACTGATCGATTTCAGGGTCGTGTTCGTGCCTCCGACGAGCGAAGAGGGCAAGGCGTTATCGAAGCAGCCGATTTCGATGTCGAACCTGGGCTGGGTTCGCTACAACTGGGCGAGTAGCCTGGAGAATCTGCGCTACGAGGATGAAGCCCTGGCGGCCCGCGAGGCGGCCCATTATGCGCGAGCTGGCGGACGCACGGTAGTAGACGCTACGAGCATCGGGCTGAAACGCAACCCTCGGGCGCTGGCCAACATCAGCAAGGCCGCCGGGATCAACGTGATCATGGGTTCCGGCTACTACGTCCAGGCGTCGCACCCCCAGGGCTTGCACGCTCGCACCGTGGAGGACATCGCGGCGGAGATCGAGCGCGACATAACCATCGGCGCCGACGGCACGGCCATCAAGAGCGGGATCATCGGCGAGATAGGCTGTTCGTGGCCCTGGACCAGGGACGAGAAGAAATCGATGCAGGCGGCAATCATCGCCCAGGCGAGGACAGGAGCGCCCCTGCTCATACACCCCGGGCGCAGTGAGACCGCTCCCATCGAGATCGTGAACTTCATCGTCAAGAACGGGGGCAACTTGCGGCGCACGATCATGGGCCACATCGAGCGCACGATCTTCACCGCCCCCGTGCTCGACGAGCTGGCGGCCACCGGCATTTACCTTGAATACGACCTGTTCGGGCACGACTCCTCCTACTATCCGTTTGCTCCCCAGACCTACATGCCCAACGACGCGCAGCGACTCGAGCAGATCGACCGGCTGATCGCCAACGGGCACCTGGACCAAATATTGCTGGCGCATGACGTGTGCTCGCGACACCGCCTCAAGGAGTTCGGTGGCCACGGGCTCGACCACATTCCCGCCAGGGTGGCGCCATGGATGAAGGCCCGGGGGCTCTCCCAGGTGCAGGTTGACCGCATGCTGGTCGACAACCCTGCCAGGGTGCTGGCCTTCGTCTGAGCCGTTCTTGACGATGACTCGAGCGGAGGCCTGGTTGTCCTCCGCACAGGCCAGCAGGCAGGCGCAGGTATGGATGGCACACGAAGCCGCCATGCGAGCCAGGTAGCGCTCACGCCCAGGGCGATTACCGTTGCCAGTCCCAGTAATGCGTTGTCCACTGGCCACGTCGGTCTGCCAGTCCGTGAAAGCGGATCATTAGAGCCTGTATGGCAAGCTTAGTGATGGATCGAGAAAGGACCGGGGGGATGCGGGTGCGGATCCGGCTGTCTTGGCTAATGATCGCGGTCATTGCGTCCGCTGCCGGGCTCGTGGCTTGCGAAGGAGGTAGCGGCCTCCAGTCGGCGAGCCTCGGGGTCTTCCCCATCGCCTCCGACCTGAAGGTGGGCGAGAACCGCCTTCCGTTCGCCATCATCGACAAGGACGGCAGGTACCTGGTGGTCCGGCCCGCCGCGATCCGCGTCAACTACCACCCGCAGGACAGCAGCGACCCTCGCCGGGCTACCGCATCGATCTACCGCCAGTGGCCCGGTGGGCGTGGCGTCTACGTGACCGAGGCCGTGTTCGACAAGCCGGGGATCTGGTTGATGGACGTCACCATCGATGGCTACTCCGGCACCTTCTCGGCCGGGCTCGAAGTGCGCTCCCAGCCACGGACGCCGGCGGCCGGCTCGCCCGCGCCCCGCACCCCGACGAAGGTCGCCGTGGCCGGAGAGGACCTGAGCAAGATCACCAGCGCGCCCAATCCGGACCCGGCGTTCTACTCGATCTCGCTGGCCGATGCCGTGGCTGGCGGAAAGCCGGTGGTCGTGTCCTTTTCCACGCCTCTCTACTGTGCAACCGCGACCTGCGGCCCGCAGCTGGACGAGCTGGCAAAGCTGCGTCGCCAGTTCAGGGAGCGCGCCAGCTTCATCCACGTCGAGATGTATGACAACCCCCACGAAATCCAGGGAGACCTGACGAGGGCCAGGCTCGCCGACGCGGTGAAGGTCTGGGGGCTGCCCTCAGAGCCCTGGACCTTCGTGGTCGACGGTGCGGGAGTGATCGTGGCAAAGTTCGAGGCGTTCACCAGTGCCGACGAGATCGCGCCCGCGCTCGAATCCGCGCTGGCGGGTTCCGGGAGCTAGCCCCCCGGACGGTAGACGCCTGCTACGCCCTTGCTCTCGAGGTCTCGGATCGCATCGTCTGCGAATCCGATCTCGCGTAGGACTTCGACCGTGTGCTCGCCGCAAGCCGGGGACCCGGAGCGGCGGCGTGCCGGCGTTCTGGAAAAGCGCACCAGCACGCCAGGCTGGCGGAGATTCGTGAAACCCGGATAGGGGTCATTGGCCAGAACCTGCAGATGAGCGGCCTGCGGGTTCTGGTAAACCCCCTCGTCGTTGTTCATGGCTACTCGCTCGGCCGGCACGCCTGCCTTGTCCAGGCGTTCGAGCCACTCGCCGACCGTACGGGTTGCGAACAGGCCAGCGAGCTCTCTCTCGGCGGCCTGCTCGGCCAGGGCTTCCCCGGCCGCCCGAACACCGGTCTGACCCTCGAACGCCGACCTCTCGCCGGGCAACCGGCAAGCGACGAAGATGAAGCCGTCGCGGCACCGGTACCAGCGATGGGCCAGGTTAGTCCCGGAGTTGTCGGCGTTGGTCACCGCCCGCGGCTCATGACCCGCGTATCGGACGAAGGCGTCGGATTTGAGCCAGAGACCGGTCGCGAGCAGCGATGTTTCGATCAGCTGTCCCTGACCCGTGCGGTCGCGGTGCGCGACGGCAAGCAGGACTGCGGTCGCGCCCAGCATCGCGGTGGCGATATCGCAGATCGGCGTCTTGGGGAACACCGGGGGTCGGCCCGGACCCGCCTGGGCGAGGCCGATGCCGGTCAACGACTGGAAGAGGGGATCGAACCCGGGCTGGCGGGCGTCGGGCCCCTTGCTGCCATAAGCGGTGCTCTGAAGGTAGATGACATCCGGTCGGATCCTGCGCACGGAGTCATAGTCGAGGCCCAGCCGCTCGGCGACGCCCACCCGATTGTTGTGCACCACGACATCGGAGCGTTCGATCAGCCGGACCAGCGGTTCCCGAGATGCCGGCGACTTGAGATCCAGCGCCAGCCCACGCTTGCTCGGATTCCCGCCGAGGTACAGCATCATGATCATCCGGCAACCCTCGCCGGTCGGCGGCTCCACCTTTATCACATCGGCCCCGAGGTCGGCCAGGTAGGCTGGCCCGATCGGTCCTGCGAGGTAAGACGACAGGTCGAGCACCCTCAGACCGGCCAGCGGTCCGCGGCCAGCCACGACCGCCCGTTCGCGCTGCGCCTCGAAGAACCGGGTGGCGGATTCCCAGTCGAGTTCGTCTTGGGGTGCCTCCGGCGCCGCTCTTCGCACGCCCCCCGGCGTGGCGGACAACGCGACCGGCGGCATCGCCTGCTCCAGCGGGCCGACACGCGGATCGACGATTAATGTCGAAAGCCCGTTGGCGACCACTTGCGGGTGCGAGAAAAGCTCGTGTGTCGGCGTGGCCGGGGAGACCGGCACGTCGCCATCTCGCAGGAGCTGCAGCCAGTGTGCGCGGTCTTTCGTCCGGAACTTCTCTGCCAGCAAACGCTTGGCGGCGGCGCGCACTTCCTCGGATGGCCAGTAAAGCGGTGCGCTTTCGAAGCGGGGGTCGGTAGCGAATTCGAACAGGTCGAGGGCGATGATCATTTTGTTCCAGAAGACCGGGATCAGGGTCCCAAGGTGAAGCCAGTTGCCGTCGGCGCACTCGTAAAGGCGGTAGTTCGGCAGCGCGCCCTGCGGGTCGTTGCCGGCGCTGTCCCACGTCTGGACGCCTTCCCCCCGGACCAGCATGGGCGACCGTGCGGCGATCGCACCCTGGTAGAGGGAGGTCTCGACCAGTTGCCCGCTCCCCGATCTCCTGCGCTCGTAGATCGCAGCCAGCACGCTCTGGATGGCAAGGAGGGCGGTTCCGATCCCGGCGATTGGCAGAGGGTTGAAGGTCGGCTCGTTGTCGGGTCCCCGCTGCTCGGTGTGGATCCCGGCCACCGCCGCCACCAGCGCTTCGTAGCCAACCCGGCCGGCCAGCGGCCCGGTCGCGCCATAGGGAGTGATGGAGCACCAGATCAGTCCCGGGTTGCGCTTGCTCGCCGCCAGGTACGCAGCCTTGCCCGCCGCAGCAAGGGACTCGACGACCACGTCGGCGCGTTCGATCAAGGCCTGGCTCGCGGCCAGCAGTTCCGTTACCGGAGCCTGCATGGCCCGCTTGTTCCGGTTCCAGACCAGGTATTCGGGGCCGGTTTCTAGCCCTATGCCAGGAGATGGGACGACCTTCACGACATCTGCGCCGTAGTCGGCCAGGAACATCGTCGCGAGGGCCCCGGGGTGGTCGTTGGTCAGGTCGACTACCCTCAGCCCCTTGAGGGGTCCGACGTTATCGCGTCCCTCAGGGGGCCTTTGCTGGCGGTTGCTTTGGGGCAACGAGGGCACCTGGTTCTAGTTCTTTGATCGGGAGAGGCGGGAGGTTCGGGCCCTGCCGCTTCACCCAGTTGTCGATCTGGTCGAGGAGGATTGAAGACTGCCGCTCTACGCCCTCGTTCCTGGGCTCGATCTTCGACCGCTCACGGGCTTCCTCCACGTCGGGCCTGGCGAGCCGGGGATCGAAACCGGCATCGAGAATCGTTCGGGCACGATCAAGGTAAGCCGCCGCCAACGAGGGCGCAAGTTCGATGGCCACGCTGAGGTCTGCGAGTGCCAGGCGGTACTCTTCGATCGCGTAGCGGAACCTTCCCCGCCACCAGTAGACGTCGCCGCGATCCGGCGCCACGCGCACTGCGTCGTCGAAGTGCTTGGTGGCGACGACGACCAGCCCGGCATCTGCGGCCAGGCGGCCCAGGACGATGTACGGACGTGGGTCGGTCGGGTCGAGTTTAATGGCCTTGTGTGAGTCGGCCTCGGCGCCCTTCGTGTCATCCAGCACGTAGCGGGCGGAGGCGCGGTTGCCGTAAGCCTTGGCCAGTTCGGGCTTCAATTCGATCGCCTTGTCGAAATCGGCGAGGGCGCCGGCGCCGTCGCCCTTGTTGAGCCTGGCCTGTCCCCTGCCGTCCCAGGCGCGCGCGAAGTTCGGTTCCAGTTCGATCACTACGGTGAACCGGCGCTCGGCGTCGACCCACTCGCCGCGACTCAACAGCGCATATGCGTGGGCATAGTGCTGGACGCTGTCGGTCACGTTCGGGACCGGGGTCGGAGTCGGCTCAGGCATGGCGGTCGCCTCCGGAACCGCGGTGGACGTCGGCTCAACGGTTGGCGATGGCGTCGCGATCGGCGCAGGACCCGAACAAGCGGCAAGCAGGATCCCGCACATGGAGAACGCGATCAGTCCCCGTGCCACCCTGCTGGCTCTTTGCGCGTCGACACCTGTAGACATGCAGATATTGTCCTTCGGCTCCCAGACGAATGCTATCGTCTGGCGAGTCGGAAAACTCGCGACTACTCGCTGCATTGATTACGCAGGCAAGCTCCACGACGATTGATCCACAGGCAAAACCATGGCTCGTCGACCTCCACTGCCACACGGCCGCGGGGTCCGACGACAGCACGGCGAGGCTCGATGCGCTGGCCGCGGCGGGCGCCGCCAGGCTGCTCGACGCCATGTGTGTGACCGATCACGATCACTTCTGGCGGCCGGGCGAACTGCCGGGATCTGCATCGGGGCTTACGATCTTCGGTGGATCCGAGATCAATACCGATGCCGGGCACGTGCTGGTCTTCGGGCTCGACGGCTACGAATTTGGCTATCACCACCCAGAACGCCTTGCCGATGCGGTGGAGCGCGCGTCGGGGGCCATGATCTGGGCCCACCCTTACCGGCGACGGCTTCTGCCCGGCGTCGAACCAGGCACTCGCGGCTGGCTCGATGCGGTCGAGGCGGCGGTTGAGGGCCCGCTCGGGAAGCTCGTCCACGCAGTGGAAGCCAGCAACGGGCGCGGGACCGCGCTCGAGAACCTCTTTGCCGAAGCCGTTGCGCGGGCCCTGGGAAAACCGCAGACCGGGGCGAGCGACGCCCACGCTGCCGACGAAGCCGGTTCTTGCGCAACGGCGCTGGTCCGGCCGGTTTCGACCGTTCACGAACTTGCGGGAGAGATCAGGGCCGGGCGAGTTCGCCCTGGCGCTGGATCAGCCTCCGCTCGAAAGTCGCGCCGCCAGTAGCTCCAGGGCGAGGCGCTCCTCCAGCTGGCCATTCTTGATAGCCACGTCAGCCTCGAGCAACCGGCGCATGGTTCCCGCCATGTATGCGGGCTGGAATCGCCGGGCCTGGTCGACCGTCTTCTGGAGCGGGAATCCGGTGCTGATCCCGAGCCGGGCGGCCATCTCCTCCCGGTCGGTGACCGGATTCATCCCGCTGTCGAGCAGTTCTCGGGCGATCAGCACCTTGCGAACCTGGCTGCCGATCAGGGCAATGATCGACTGTACGCTCTGCCCGCCCGCCATCAGCACGTAGAAGCTCCGCGTTGCGACCGCGGGCCGGCGCTCAAGGACGGCGTCGACCGCCACGAAGACGTTGGCCTCCCTGGCCGGGGCAACGAGCAGGTCGACGTCGTCGCTCTGGACCGGCGCCTCACCGGCATAGGTGGCGAGCTTCCTGATCTCCTGGTCGAGCGCCCTCGTGTTGTCGCCCACCAGTTCGGCCAGACGCGTCACGGCCGCCGGCGACGCCCGCGCCTTCTCCATTGCGAAGCGCCCTGCGATCCAGTCGAGGAGGTCTTTCCCCTTCTTGCGCGGGTACTCTTCGATGCGTGCGCCGGGGCCGGCTGCTCGCAGCCCGGCGCCATTCTTCCGCAACGCGCCGTCGGCGAAGATCAACTCAGTGGTCGATGGGAGCGCCTGGATGCTCTCGGTCAGCCTTGCAACGTCGATCTTTGCCCGGGGTGCGCCCGCCCGGGCGTTTCTCCGTCCTCCGGTGGGATTGTCGATTCGCCCCAGCAGGCCGCTGACAATCACGACCCGCTTCTCGGCAAGAAACGGCATCGCCGCGGCCGCCTGCAACAACTGGTCGATGGTGACGCGCTCACCTTCGAATGCCGATACGTTGGCGTCGCCCATGCCGGCGTCGCCCGCGGCCTCGTTCCGGAGTTCGCGAACCCGGGTGGCAACGCTATACTCGTCTTCACCGAATATGACACGGATCATGTGTTCGGTCTGCTCACAGATCGAATCGGCCTGCGCCGCAGGGCCAGGTTCCGTCCGACAAACCACTTAACGAACAGGCCGAATCCTACCAGTGCGAGTAGCAATCATCGGACTGCCGCGCAGCGGCAAGACCACAATTTTCAACGCGGCCACACGCGGGCGGATAGCCGTCGGCGACTTCAGCGCACGGTCGTCTGCGAATGTCGGCGTCGCCAAGGTGCCGGACCCTCGCCTGGCCCGGCTCACCGCAATGTTCAACCCCGAGAAGGTGGTCCCCGCCGAGATCACCTATGTCGATTTCCCCGGCCCGCCACCCGGCCAGGAGAACGCGCCGACGTTCAGCGGCGAAACCGTCACCGCGCTCCAGAAGGCCGACGCGATCCTGCACGTGGTGCGCGGCTTCGAGAATCCGAGCGCGCCGCATCCGAAGGGCTCGGTCGATCCCTGGCGCGATATCGATGCCGTCGGATTCGACCTCCTGTTCGCCGACATTGCACTGATCGACCGCCGGATCCAGAGGGTGACCGAAGGGCTGCGCGGGTCACGTGCTTCCGAGCGCGACAACTCGCTCAAGGACATCGAGGTGTTGAAGTCGGTGCAGGCCGACCTGGAAGCGGGCAAGCCGATGCGGGGCCGCACACTTAACGACAGTGAGAAGCGGGCCTTGCGCGACACGTTCCTCGTGAGCACGCTCCCCTATCTTGTGGCGCTCAACATCGGCGAGTCAGACATCCCGCGCTCCGTGGAACTCGAGGCCGAACTCGCCAGGCGGGTCACCGGGACGCTCACCGGTTCGGCGGCGATCGCGGGCCAGCTTGAAATGGAACTCGGTCAGATGGCCGAGGCCGAAGAAAAGGAGTTCCGGGCCTCGCTGGGCGCCGGCGAACCAGGGTTGGAGCGCATGATCCGCCTGTGTTACCGGGCGGCTGGCCTGATCTCGTTCCTGACCGTCGGCCCCGACGAAGTCCGCGCGTGGCCCGTGGCCGAGCATACCCCGGCGCAGAAGGCCGCCGGCCGGGTCCATTCAGATATCGAGCGCGGGTTCATACGGGCGGAAGTGGTCGCGTACAACGACCTGGTAAGCGCCGGCGGGCTGGCTGAAACCAGGAAGGCCGGCACTCTGCGTGCCGAGGGCAAGGACTACGTCGTCAAGGACGGCGACGTCATCAACTTCCTGTTCTCCGTATAGGCAGACCCCGGGCCAGCCTCCACCGGTACCCGCATGGGGGCATCCTAGCCACGCTCGTCCCAGGTTCAGGCGCGACCCCCCGCCACATGTTCGCGGTGGTGGAGAACATCTCCGAGCGGAAGGCTGCCGAAGAAGCTACCCGCGACCGCCTCGCGCAGGTGCTCGCCCTCCGGTAAAACCGTCATGCTCTCCGCCAGGGTTTGCGACGGAATGGTCTGCGTCGAAGTGCAGGGCCAGGGGACCGGCAAAGGTACGGCCGACATGGCCCGGGTCTTCACACCGTTCTTCAGGTCGGACGACCAGGCCACCAGGCAAGTGCCAGGTACCGGACTCGGCCTCGCGCTCGTGCAATCGATCGTCGAACTGCACGGTGGAGAGGTGACCGTTTTCTCCGAGCCGGGATCGGGCAGCAAGTCCGGTTTCCGCATCCCGGGCGTACTCGCCGCGGCCTGAACCGCCGGCCGGTAGCGCCGGGTTCCCTAACGTTCGAACACCCCGAAGTACGACTCGAAGAACCGCTTCGGATCGACCGTCAGCGCAACCTCGTGGGCGCCGCCCTCGCTCCGAGTCCATGAAGTGACTCCGGACCCCGTATCGACCTCGACGCGCCCGCGTTGGAAGCCACACACCCGCCCGTCGAACAGAGATGCCGCGGCCAGCGGGTCATGGAATGTCATCAATTCGGCATCCTGGTACCAGACCGTTGCCATGTCGAGTACCGGGAGCAGCCCAGGGTGTGCGGAAAACCTGGCACGGACTGCCTGCTCTTCCATCTGGACCTGCAAGGTGACGTCCAGGCCCACCGACCTGTGGACCGGTACCCGGGTCCGATAAACGATGTCGGCCGCGACGGGATCGCAGTAGACATTCCACTCGTGGTCGGCCCGGGCGCTCGGAGGTTTCGGTCCGAACCGACCGGACATCAGCATGAGCCCGTTCAGCGAGCCGGCGACTCCCGGGTGTTTCTTGAAGAGGGCTGCGACGTTGGTCATCGGCCCGACGGCCAGGAGGGTTACCTGGCGTTCGTGGGAGTGGATCGTCTCTGCCATGAAATCGACGGCATCGAGCCGCGGGAACCGGGATTCGTGGGGCCAGCGCGGTAATACCGAAGCCTGTTTGGCGAGTGGCTGCCGCTGTCGTCCACTGAAGGGCGCTTCGGCGCCCGGCACGACCGGAACCCCGGGCTGATTCGCCGCCTTGCACAGGACGCTGGCTAGCTTCGCCCGCTCCGCCGGCTGCCCGGAAACCGTGGTCACGCCGACCAGTTCACACTCCGGGTTCGCCAGCAGGTAGGCCAGGCAGACGGCGTCGTCGATATCTGACCCAATATCGGTGTCGAACAGTACCTTCATTGCGGCACCTCCTGGTTGAAGGCGCCCCACGAACCCCGGTGTGCGCCCGACATGCACGAGCGGTTACGCGATATCCTCATAAGCTGTCATCCGGTTCATGAATGAGAGGGTGTGATGCCGGCCCAACCGCTAGGCAGGATCGATCGACAGGACGCCGCCGTGATCCTCGGCGAGCGCAAGCTGTACGTCGCCGCGCTGCTTTATCCGATCCCAGGAGCGCCCCAGGGCTATACCGATCGACTGACCGCGTACTGGAAGGCGATCGATACCCACGTGGCGAAGCTCGAAGCGCGCGCCGGGGTAGTTAAGCACATCTTCCACGAAGGCGTGGCCGATGCTGGTGAATCCGCCCTCGAGGCGATCAAAGAGATCAACCCGCCGGCCATGTCCGTGATCAAGTCCCGCATCGACGCAGGAGCCGAGTTCGAGGCGCTCGAGAACGACGAGGCGTTTGCGGAGACCGTCGACTGGTCCCGCTGCGCCCAGCTTGGGTTCATGAGCCGCAAGGTCGCCGACGTGGTCAGCGAAGCGTATCGAAAGGCAACTGAGGCCCGCTTCAACCATATGAGGCAGGCCATCGAGGAGACGCTCGGGCAGTCCGAGGCCGGCCTTCTCATCGCGGCTTCCACCCGCGGCCTCCAGCTGTCGGCGACGATCCACCTTTACAACGTGGTCCCGCCCGAGCTCGACGAGCTGATGCGGTGGCTGCGTGACGCGTCGGCCCAGGGCCGCGAGCAGTATGAATCCGAGGAGGAGACCCGCGAGCACGGTCCGGCCGATGAGCCGCCGGCGAAGCCCGGAGGCAGCAAGCTGTGGGTGCCCGGGACTTGAACATCACGGCCCCGGCACCCGGCCCGGGGCCGGCCACCGCGCTGGGTCTTTACGTACACGTCCCATTCTGCGCGACCAAGTGCCCGTACTGTGACTTCAATACCTACGCCCGGATCGAGGACCTGATCCCGGACTACGTAGGTGCGCTCGGCAACGAGATCGCGACCTGGGGCGCCGCGCTCGGTCGCCCGAGCCTCGCCACGGTCTTCTACGGCGGCGGCACGCCGTCGTACTTGCCACCCGACCAGTTCATGCGTCTCGCCCACTGCGTAGAAGCGGCGTTCCGGGTCATGCCTGGCGCAGAGATCACGGTAGAAGCCAACCCCGACGACTGCAGCCCGGCGAAACTCGCATCTCTGCTGGACGCCGGAGCCAACCGGATCAGCATCGGGGTGCAGAGCCTGGACGACACGCTGCTCAGGCGGCTAGGCCGACGGCATGATTCGAAACAGGCGCTGGGTGCCGTCCGAGAGGCACGCGCAGCAGGATTCGACAACCTGAGCGTCGACCTCATGTTTGGCCTCCCCCACCAGTCGCAGGCGACCTGGGAGAGCACGGTCCACCAGGTCCTCGAAAGCGCGCCCGATCATGTCTCGATGTACGCGCTGACCATCGAGCCGGCCACCCCCTTCGCGGCGCTGGTTCAGGCACAGGAACTGCCCGAGCCCGATCCGGACCGCGCGGCCGACATGTACGAGTTCGCCTGCGAGGCGATGGAGTCGGCGGGTTTCCGGCATTACGAGATCTCCAACTGGGCGAAGCCCGGAAGGGCCAGTCGCCACAACCTGATCTACTGGCGGAACTCGTACTACCTGGGCGTCGGCCCGGGGGCTCATTCATTCTTGCCCGGCGTGAGGTTCGCCGACCTGAAGTCCCCGCGCGAGTACGTGCGCCGCGCAGGCTCACTGACTCCCGAACTCGCAAACGGCGTTTCCTGGGTCGAAGCTGCGCCTGACGTGGTACGCGCGCTGGAAGCCGCCGGGGTGATCGGCAGCTCAGAACGTATATCCAGGTCGCTCGAGATGGCCGAAACGATGATGATGGGCCTCAGGCTTGACCAGGGAGTCGGCAACGCGCAGTTCCAGGCCCGTTTCGGACAGAACCTTGCCGAGACCTATCCTTCGGAGATCGCCGACCTCACCAGGCTGGGCCTGCTCGAACAGGACGCCGAAGGGTTGCGCCTCACGACCCGTGGCCGCCTGCTGGGCAACGAAGTATTCGGTCGCTTCGTAATGACCGCCCAGCCCGCCTGACGCATGTTCGTCATCGGCACCGCCGGCCACGTCGACCACGGGAAGTCGACGCTGGTCCATGCGCTGACCGGGATCGATCCCGACCGCCTTCAAGAAGAGAAGGAGCGGGGCATGACGATCGAGCTCGGCTTTGCCTGGCTCAAGCTCCCCTCCGGCCTCGAGGTCAGCGTGGTCGATGTCCCTGGCCACGAACGCTTCATCAAGAACATGCTCATGGGGGTGGGCGGGATCGACCTCGCGCTACTCGTCGTCGCCGCGGACGAGGGCGTGATGCCGCAGACCCGCGAGCACCTTGCGATCCTCGACCTGCTGCGTATCGGCCGGGGGGTCGTCGCGATCACGAAGAAGGACATGGTCGACGACGAATGGCTCGGTTTGGTCACGGCCGAGGTGGCGGAGCTACTCGAGGGCACGGCCCTGGCCGGCTCTCCGATCGTCCCCGTCTCCGCGACCAAAGGCATGGGACTCGACGCACTGAAGGAGACGATCGAAGAGTCGCTCGCCCACGTCGCTGCCCGTTCCGATCTCGGACGGCCGCGCCTGCCCGTCGACCGATCGTTCACGATCGCCGGCTTCGGCACCGTGGTCACGGGGACGCTCCAGGACGGACGGATGCGCGTCGGCCAGGAGATCGAGATCCTGCCCGGGCGACTGGCGGCCCGGATCCGCGGCCTCCAGACGCACCGTAAGGCGGTCGACGAGGCATTGCCTGGCACCCGCGTGGCGATCAACCTGTCAGGGGTCTCCTACGACCAGATCAAGCGGGGCGATGTGCTCACCATCCCGAAGTGGCTAAGGCCGACCGCCGCGTTCGACGCCTCGCTGAGGATCATCGAAGGCGCTCCGCGCCCGGTCCGCCACAACGCCCGCGTCACGCTCTACACCGGCGCGGTCGAGGTCGAGGCGGTCGTCAGGCTCCTGGACGCGAACGAGCTCCATGCGGGCGACCACGGCTGGGCACAGCTACGTGCAGATGCGCCGGTTGCCGTCGTAAAAGGCGACTACTTCGTGATCCGAGATTCGGCCTCCACACTCGGCGGAGGCAACGTGGTCGACCCGTCGGCGCGGCGCCACCGCAGGTTCGATGAAGCGACCCTGACCAGGCTCGGCGTGCTCGCACGCGGGAGCGAGCACGACCTGATCCTCTCGGCCCTTGAAACCGCCCAGGGGTCGTCGCTGGCAGCGCTTTCGACCCGCGCCAACCTGTCGCATGGGGAGGCGCGGCGACTCGTCAACGACGCACTCGAGCAACGGGCGATCGTCGCGCTCGGGCCGGAGCTGGAAACCCTGTACTCGGCCCGGGGATGGTCGAAGCTGGCCGCTACGGCGGGCGATGCCCTCGCCGCCTATCACCGGCAGTACCCGTTGCGGCCAGGCATGCCGCGCGAGGAGTTGCGCAGCCGGATGCAGATGAAGGCGAGCCCCTTCCTCCACGCACTCGCCCTGCTGACCGAGGAACAGGTGCTCAAGGCGGATGACGCGTTCGTGCGGCTGCCCGGGCATTCGCCCGCGGTGTCGCCCGAACAGCAAAGGGTGGCCGACGACTTTGTGCGTTCCCTGGCGACCAGCCCCTTCACGCCTCCGACCGACCAGAAGCTCGACCCTGAACTCCTCAACCTCCTCCTGGCCCAGGGCAAGGTAGTGCGGGCCAACGAAGACGTGGTCTTCCTGAAGTCAGCCTATGAAGAGATGGCGGGCAAGGTGGTCGCCCGGATCCAGGCGTCGGGCAAGGTCGGCGTGTCCGACGTGCGCGACATGTTCGGGCAGAGCAGGAAGTACGTGCTCGCCCTGCTCGAATACATGGACCGGATGCAGGTGACCCGGCGCGTAGGCGACGATCGCGTCCTGCGATAATCGGCAGCCATCGAGGAGGCGACATTGGCTGCACCCGACAAGGGTGGCCCGCTGTTCATTGAGCTGAGACCGGACAGGCTGTCGGTTTCCGCGGTTTCCTCTTTGCTGCGCGAGGTACAGGCTGCGCTGAGGGAGGCGGCTCGCCACGTCCCCGAGGTTGCGCCGATGTTCGAAGGCGAGGGCACCCCGGTCCTTCTGGTCGCCTTCGCCCGGACCGCCGATGCCATTGGCATGGAGTTCACTTTCACCGACCCCACCACTCGCCAGGCCAGCGGCGCGGTGAGCGGACTGGTTGCGCGCCGGTTCATGGCCGCGCTGGAGTCGGAGCTCAAGCGCAGGCCGCAGAGGACGCTGTGGGGACAGCCGGCGACGACCGCACGGCGCAAAGCCGCGGAAGCCGAGAGCGACCCGCTCTCAGGACGGGCGTCGATCATCCTTGCCGAGCTTGGCCGCGTGTCGAGCGCCGTCATTCGCAGCGGCGAGCGCCAGATCCGCCTCTCCGGTGATACCGCGGAGATCATCTAGCGGATACGGTACGGACCGCGATTAAAGCCCCAGCTCGTGCAGCTCTTCGTCGTCCATGCCGAAGTGGTGCGCGATCTCGTGCATGACGGTCTGCTGGACTTCCTCGACCACGGCATCCGCGCTGTCGCACATCTCTTCTATCGGACGCTTGAAGATCGTGATCTTGTCCGGGAGGACGAATCCGTAGTTCTCGCGCGCAGTCAGCGGCACGCCCTCGTACAGGCCAAGCAAGGTGTGCCCCTCCTCGACCCCTCCGGTCCGCAGCTGCTCTGCCGTGGGCTCGTCGTCGACCACGACATCGACGTTCTGGAGGCGCTCATAGAACTCCCCGGGCAGGGTGTCGAGGGCCCTGCGGACGAGGTCCTCAAAGCGTTGGCGGGTCATGGGTTCCATGTGTGATCTGGCAGTCGCGTCTAGCGAGCGGCCCCGGCCTCTTTGCGGAGCCGCGTCAGGATGTCGATGTTCTTCTTGTCGGGACCGGAGTTATCAAAGCCGGGCACCTCGAGGTAGAACGGGACCTTCCCGAGTGCGGGATGCGCCAGGATCGTACTGAAACCGTCGGCGCCGATCGTCCCCTCGCCGATGTTCTCGTGCCGGTCCACGCCCGACCCGCGCTCCGTCTTGGAGTCGTTGGCGTGCACCGCAGCGAGCAGCTTGAGCCCGATCGCCTTATCGAACTGCTTGAGGGTTTCGTCGAGGCCGCGCGGGCTTGCGACATCGTAGTTGGCCGCCCACGCGTGCTGCGTGTCCAGGCAGACCCTGATGCGAGGGTGGTTGATCGCCTTCACCAGGCGGCCGAGTTCTTCGAACCTGGAGCCGATGTGATCGCCCATGCCGGCGCTGTTCTCCAGCGCCAGCCACACCTTGCCCGGCGCCGACTTGAGCACCTGGTGGACGGCACCGACCATCTGCGCCTCGACCGCCTCGTAACCAGCGCCGCGATGGCTGGCCGGGTGGAAGATCACGCCCGACGCCCCGAGGCGCTCGGCGGTCTGCATGTAGTTGATCAGCGACTCCATGCTCTTGAGCAGCAGGGCCTCGTCCGGCGCGCCCAGCGCGACCAGGTACACGGCATGAAATACCGTCGGACCCAGCTTCGCCTTGCTGGCACCCTGCTTGAAGGCTCCGACTGCCTGGTCGGTCGGTGGCTTGAACGCCCACGCGCGGGGCGACGAGGCGAACACCTGGACGGCCTCCGCGCCGATTTCGACGGCGCGGCCGATCGCCTTGTCGATGCCTCCGGCGGTTGACACGTGCGCACCGATATCCAAAGCCATGCCTCCCTCGCTCAGTCGAGGTCCCGATTATAGGTGCGCTGACCGTCTGCCACGGACTCAGCCGCGCGCGGTCACGGACGCGCCCTGGCCGGCCTTGTTGCCCCGGGGCTCGCCTACGACGCGGTCGCGGCCTTTCGGCGGCGCGGCAGCCAGCGGGTGAAGTCCCCGTTCTCCCACGCCACCAGGACCTGCGCCGCGTTGAAGATCGAGCTGTAGGTGCCGACCGCGATTCCGGCGAAGAGGACGATCAGGAAGTCGCGGAGCGACTCGCCGCCGATCAGCAGCATCGCGAGGATCACGAGCAGGGTGGTCGATGACGTGCCCAGGGAGCGCATCAGCGTCTCGCCGATGGCCAGGTTGACCGACTGCGCGAACGGGCGCGACGGCGAAATCCTCACATTCTCGCGGATGCGGTCAAACACCACGATGGTGTCATGGACCGAGAACCCGATCACCGTGAGGATGCCCACTACGAAGATGGCGTTCACCTCGGCGCCGATGAGGCGGCCCAGGATGGCGAAAAGGCCAAGGACGAATCCGACGTCGTGCAGGATGGCGATGACGGCGGCGATGGCATAGCGGTACGCCTTCGGCACCGACCTGAATGCCCAGCCAATGTAGGCCATGACGAAGCCGGCCGCGACGACCACCGCGATGATCGCGTTCCGGACGGTGTCCTCCGCGACGGTTTTGCCGACCGACGTGACTTCGGGGATTCGGAACTGCGGTCCGATTTTGGCGGCGATCTCAGCCTGGATCGGCTCGATGCCGGTCTTACCCAGGTCCCGTGTGCGGACGATGTAGCTCCCCTCGCCGGCACCCTGGATCTGTGCATCGGAGTAGCCGGAGGAGGCGAGGGCGTTGCGCAACGCCGCGCTGCCCGGATCACCCTCGAAATCGACCGTAAATGTGGTGCCTGACGTGAAGTCGATGCCCACCCTGAGATGGGGCGGAAGGATCAGGAATACCGCACCCACGGCGATCAGGGCAAGCGAGAGCCCGAAGTACCAGAAACGATGCTTGACGAAGTCGATCATCGGTTAGCTCCTGGCCTGCAATGCGGGCTCTGCGGTGCCAACGGCGCCAATCGGTACGTAGAGCGAGGCTCGCCTGCCAAGCGGAGTCGACGAGATCGCTCGCATCAGGATCCGGCTGGCGGCCAGAGCGGTGAACATGCTCAGGATGGTGCCGATGAACAGGGTCAAGGCAAACCCCTGCATGAGGCTGGTGCCCAGGCGATCGCCGAACCAGAAGAGCACACCGCTCGTGATGATCGTCGAGATATTTGAGTCACGGATCGATGGCCAGGCCCGGTCGAAGCCGGCGCTGATGGCGGCGAACAGCGAACGCCCTGAGCGCAACTCTTCCTTCGTGCGTTCTGCGATCAGGATGTTCGCGTCGACGGCTACGCCGATCGAGAAGATCAGCGCCGCCACGCCGGAAAGGGTCAGCGTGACCGGGAGAAGTTTGAACAGGCCGACCACCAGCACCGCATAAAGGATCAGGGCCGTGGATGCCACTACACCCGGTATCTTGTAGTAGAAGACCATGAAGCCGATCACCAGGATCAGCCCGATACCGCCCGCCATGACACTGCGGCGGAGGGAGTCGGCACCCAGGGTCGCATCGACGTTGCGCTCCTGGACCAGTTCGAGCCGCACCGGCAGCGCACCCGACTTCAGCTGGATGGCGATCGTCCGGGCCCGCTCCGGCGTGAAATCAGGTCCCTGGATGAAGGCGCGGCCGCCGGAGATGGCCTGCTGCGCAGTCGGCGCCACCAGTTCCTTGCCGTCGAGGTAGATCGCCAGGAGGTTGCTCGACGGGTCACGTGAGATGCGCTGCGTGATCCGGAAGAACTCCTCGGCGCCCCGCTCGTTGAACTGGATGTTCACCACCGGGTTCGCGATGCCCGGTTGCGTGCCGGCAAAAGAGTCGATCAGGTCCTGACCGCTCAGCCCGGTCGCGACTTCGTCGAAGTACTTCGGGTTTCGGCAGCGCTCGAGCAGCCACTGCTCTTGCGTAAGACCATCGGGCGGCCACGCGATCGTGGCGTCGGGCGCCGTGAACGATGCACAGGCGCGCTCACGGAACTCGAGCTGCGCGGTCTGTCCGATCAGGTGCTTGGCCTCCTGGACGCCGCCGCCGATGGAGAAGAGCTTGATATCGCCAATGGTGGAAAACAGGGCGGGCTGGCCGAACTCGCCGAACAGCGCGGTCCTGATCCGGGCGGCTTCCCGGGCTACCGGACTGACTCCCGTGGGGTCCGGGCTGGCATTGGGCATTCTGATTGTGAAGGTGCCCGGGTCGGTCCGGGCAACGGTGGCGCCGTCGATCGAAAGCCCGGCGATGATGGCGCTGACAGCGTCAAGATCGGGCACCCGGAACGGGGTTGAAGTCGCCCCCGTGGAATTCGCGGTCGGGGTCGCCGGCGGATTGGTCGGGTAGGACACGACGATCTTTACCGGAAACGCACCCTCCAGCGCGGCACGGATCCGGTTCGCCTCGGAAGGAGTTGTGATTCTGCCCATGGCATCCCGCTGCGCAGGCGCCAGCTTGTCGAAGCGCATCGTGATCGAGCCGTCGCTGTTGGCGACGACTTCCGCGTCGTCTCGCCCGACCGTACCGGACGCCAGGAAGCTCTTGATGTCGTCGACGCTCACGAGCTGGGCGCCGAAGTCCGCGGTGATGGTTTCCCCCCGCAGTCCGGGCAGCTGAACCAGAACGCGGTCGGGGGGCGTACCAAGCAGCTGTACCGTGGGCTCGCTGAGACCAAACTGGTTGACGCGGCTCTCGATGATGCGCCGTACGCCATCCATATCGTCGGACGACGGCGCGGACCCGTCTTCATTCACCCCCCGGTAGACGAGGTGGGTCCCACCCTGCAGGTCGAGACCCAGGGTCAGCCCGAGGAAGGTGTCCGCGTTTCCGCGCTGGAAACGGTTACCGAAGACGCTGAAATCAACCTGGGGGATCGCAATGGCCGCCACCGCTACGGCGAATAGCGCGCCGAGGAATAACAGCTTGCGAAGCTCTCGTCTCATCCACTACTCCTGCCGGGAACCGCTGCCCTCGCGGACCGCTACCCTTAGCAGGTCGAGGGCTTCCTCATGGGTCTGCACCTTGCCGGCCGCCTCTGCTTCTCTGAGGGTCTGGAGAAGCCGGCCGATCTCAGGTCCGGGCGGAAGCCCAAAGAGGCGCTGGATCTCACTGCCGTCAAACAAAAGAGACGGCTTCGATTCGCGCAGCTCCTCGAAGCCTCGACGGAGTATATCACCGAGCATGCCAGTATGACGCCGCCAGTCGTCGAGGTCCAGCATCGGGCCACGCGCGGCCAGATAGTCCGCCATGGCCAGATAGATCGTATCGACCGCCACCGGCGCGACGTCGCGGAAGTAGCGCAGCAGGGCCCGCGACGTCGGTTGACGCACGCCGTCGGATAGCTGGACCGGGCGCAGGTGCTCCTGGATCATCAGGGAAACATGGGCCTGGGTTCTTCGGCTGGCCCGCAGCCGCGCCAGGACATCCACGGCGACCTTTGCCCCCTGGTCGGAATGCCCAAAGAAGTGGGTCCGGCCGTCAGGCTGGACAGATTTCGTCTGGGGCTTGGCGACGTCGTGCAGCAGCGCGGCGATCTTGAGCAGGGATCCCCGCGTCTGGTGGTCGCTGATCTCCTCCACGAAGAACGCCTCGAACCCATCGATCCTCGGCACCAGCCCCATCACCTCGTCCGAATCGACTCGCGGATCAAGGATCCGCTCGGCCTCCGCCACCGTCTGGATACAGTGGTCAAGCACGTCCCAGTGGTGCTGTCCGGGCTGCTCCACTCCCCTTCCGAATGCGACCTCGGGAAGCAGGCGGTCCATGATGCCCGACGTATCCATGAACCGGATGGCGTCGGCGGCATTGGCGCCGCCGAGCGCGGCAAACAGCTCGTCCCTGGTTCGCTCGGGGGCCACTCCGGTTATCCGGCTGGCGAGCCGCCGCATCGCCTGGCTGGTTGAACTTTCGATCGAGAAGGAAAGTTGCGCCGCGAATCGGCACGCCCGCAAGATCCGCAGCGGGTCTTGCTCCAGCGCCGATGCCGAGACCTGGCGCAGCTTCCGAGATCGAAGATCGTCCCGGCCGCCGGTCGGGTCCTCGACGGCGCCCTCCCACGCCCGCTCACCCCATGCCGGCAGACGAACGGCCATCGCATTGATCGTGAAGTCACGCCTTGCCAGGTCAGACCGTAGATCGCCTTCACTGCTGTTCACGTCGATCCACCGGGTCGCAGAGTCACCCGGGAAGACCAGCCGCATATACCCGCGTTCCTCATCCATGACGATCGGATGGGCGCGGAGCCCCTCGGCGAGCGCGCGGCAAATCGCCGTCGCATCGCCCTGAACAATGACGTCAATATCACGGGCCGGGCGGCCGAGCAGGCGATCCCTTACCGCGCCGCCTACCACGTGGGCCTCGACCCCGCGTGCGTGCAGCGCAGCGGTCAGGCGTTCGACCGCTGGCATTTCACTGCTGGCACAGGAGCGACGTGACACGGCCCTCTCACCTGGCCCGGGTTGGCGTAGTGTTCAGTTGCGCGTCGGCACTACGATCCCGGGCGCTTCATCGGATGCCGGCTCGAGGTCCGGAGGACCCGAGAAGTCGACGTCGTCATGGTCGTGCTCGGACGGCGTCTTCTTCAGGTCTTCGTGGCTCTTGAGATGGTCCAGATAAAGGATTCCGTTGAGATGGTCCAACTCGTGCTCGATCGCCTGGCCAAGAAGACTGCTCTCCGCCGCTATGCGGTGCTTTGAAGAGTTCTCATCCACATACCGTGCCTTGACGATCACCGAGCGCTCTATGCTGCCCGTGTAGCCAGGAACGCTGAGGCAGCCCTCTTCGACGACACGCGTACCTTCCCGGTGCGTGATGACCGGGTTGATCATGACGAAGGGCTCTTCTTCGGGCATCTGGATCGTGACCACGCGGACCAGCTCGCCGACCTGGTTCGCGGCCAGCCCTACACCCCTGGCCGCCTGCATGGTTTCGATCATGTCGCGCGCGAGTCTGCGGATGGCAGCGTCAATCACCTTAACCGTCCGCGCCTTGCGGCGCAGGACGGGGTCGGGAACGATTCGTATTTCGCGAACTGCCAAGGTGAATCTCCTCGAGTCACCAAAAAGTATATCCATGGAGGGCCGTTCCTTCCGAACGGTGCCCCTGTGGGCCAGCAATGCTGCGCCGCTAGGAGACGGAAACCGGATCCACGTCCACTGACCAGCCCCGCGGCAGAGCTGCGAGGTCCAGCAGCCTCGTCGGCGCGTCGCCTTTGAGTATCAGGTGCCACCGGGTCAGGCCTCGCAGCCTGAGCGGGTAGCCGGGGGTAGGGCCAATTACCTGCGCGGTCGCTTCGCCGCTCGTGTCGCCCGCGCGGCGGAGGACCCTGGCAAACCGCTCCGCCTCCCTCACGGCCTTCAGCGGGTCGGCATCGGCGTATTCGAGCAGGACGAGTCGCGAGAACGGGGGGTTGTCGAAGTCCGACCGCAACCGGATCTCGGTCGCATAGAACGCGGAGAAGTCCTGGTCGGACGCCGCCTGGACCGCGTAGTGCTCCGGCTGGAAGGTCTGGATGATCACGCGGCCGGCACGGCCGCGCCCCGCCCGGCCAGCCACCTGGGTGAGAACCTGGAACGCCCGCTCGCCCGCGCGGAAGTCCGGGATCGACAGTCCGGTATCGGCGGATACGACCCCCACCAGGGTTACCGAGTGGATGTCGAGGCCCTTGGCCACCATCTGCGTCCCGACCAGGACGTGTTCGGGCCCGGCGATGAAGCGCTCCAGCAGCGCGGTGTGCTCGCGTGCCGTTCGTGCGGAGTCGCGGTCCCAGCGCAGGACACCGGCCCTGGGAAACCGTCGGTTGACCTCTTCCACCACGGCCTGGGTGCCGGGAGCGAACGGGACCAGCGCGCTCGACCCGCAGACCGGGCAGTCGGTCCGATAGCGGGTCTGCAGGTTGCAGTAGTGGCATACGAGCCGGACGCCTCCGTCCTCTTTCCGGGGAACGGCGTGGGCCGCGAGGGTGGTCGAGCAACGCCGGCACTTCAATGAGCTCCCGCAGCGACGGCACTGGATGAACCCGGCGTTGCCCCGGCGATTCAGGAACAGGATGACCCGGCCCCCCGCGCGCAGAGTGCCGTCGATCCCACGGTGCAGCGCCCTGCTGAACATGCTGGCATTCCCATGCCGAAGCTCGTCCCGCATGTCTATGATCTCGACGTCAGCACGGCTCGCAGGAGGGCTGCCCGGCAGTCCGCCGATCCGATCCGGTAGCTCGAGCAGCCGGTAATCGCCCCGGCTGGCGCGCCGGTAGGTCTCAACGTCCGGGGTTGCGCTGCCGGCCACGAGAACCGCGCCCGCTGATGCGCACAGCACTTCTGCCACGGCGCGTGCGTGATAGCGCGGTGACGCGTCGTGCTGTTTGTAGGTCCACTCGTGCTCCTCGTCGATCAGCACGAGACCCAGCGCGGGCAACGGGGCGAAGATCGCGCCACGCGAACCCAGCACGATCGGATACTCCCCCCGCTGGACGCGCCACCACTGGTCAAACCGCTCGCCGGCGGTCAGCCCGGAATGGAGCAGCGCGATCTTGCCGGGGAACCGCTCTGCGAACCTGCGCAGGTTCTGCGGAGTCAACGCAATCTCGGGTACGAGCAAGATCACCTGTCGTCCCGTGGCAATGCAGGCCTCCGCGGCTCGCAGATACACCTCTGTCTTTCCGCTGCCGGTGACGCCCATGAGCAGGAAACGGCGGCCGCCCGCCTGGGGTGCCGCGCGGAGCTCGGCTGCAATCGCGTCTATTGCGGCCTTCTGGGCCGGCGAGGGCGCGGGCGGAAACGTCTGCTGGATCACGAGGCCTTCGAGCGGGTCGCGCTCAACCTGCACTCGCTCTACTCTGGCGAGCCCGCGCGCGAGCGCGCTGGCGACCGCACTGGCACCAAAAGCGCGCGCCATGTTCGCCTTTTCGGCGCCGTCCGGGTTCGCGGCCAGCGCATTGAGCAGGTCGGAGAGGCGCCGCCCGCGCGTCGCGGTGGCGCTTGCCTCGGCCTCCTCCGGCGAGACGGCGAGGCGCAGGAAGTTCACGAACCGGTGGCGGATCGACGGCGGTTCCCACTCCGAGGACGCGGCCAGCAGCTTCCGGCGCACGAGGCGGTCGACTACGTCGAGGCCGCCCCTGCCCAGGCGGCGACCGAGGATATCGCGGCGCAGCCGGCCAGCCTCGACGACCTGCTCAAGCGCCCTTCGCTCGCGTGCGCCCAGACCCTCCGGCATCGGTCGTCCGGTCGCGCTGACATACGTGCGAACGACCTCGGCAAGTCCTGCCGGCAGCATCAACGAGGCGGCGTGATACAGGCCGACACGGTAGTAGCTGGCGATCCAGCTTGAAGTCGTGAGCTGCGGACCGGAGAGCAGCGGGGACTCGTGGATCAGGCGATCGATGTCGCGGGTCCGCTCGACGGGCGAGGTGTCGACGACGTTGAAAACGACGCCACGTAACGTCTGTTTGCCGAAGGGTACCCACACCACGTGGCCCGGCGAAATGGCAAGACCGGCGGGTATGGAGTAGGTAAATGTCCGCGCACGGTCGCCGGGAACGTCGACGGCGACTTCTGCGAAGGTCAAAGAATCGGCCGGCAGCGGCTAGCGAAGAGCCGGCGGCCGCTCACGGGTGCGGTCCCCTAAGCTTTGGCCTGGTCGGAGGCCTGGGCAGGCTTTGCTGAGGTGGGCGGCGCGGCGGGAGCGGCCTCGGCCACCACAGCCTCGGGTTCGACCGGCTCCGTTGCGATCTGCGACTCATCGATCGCGGCCGTCCCGGGCACGAGCCGCTTCTCCTTGATGCGAGCCTTCTTCCCTGAGAGACCTCTGAGATAGAACAGACGTCCCTGCGCGACCTTGCCGCGGCGGGTGTTCTCCAGGGAGTCGATCAGCGGCGAACAGAGCAGGAAAGTCCGTTCGACGCCGGTGCCGTAGGAAACGCGCCGCACCGTGAACGTTGCGCTGGGCGCCGGCGGCTTCTGCCTGGCGTAGGAGCCCTTGAGAACGATGCCCTGGAAGGCCTGGACGCGCGTGCGGTCGCCCTCACGGATCGTCACGTTCACCCTGACGGTGTCACCGACGTTGAAATCCTGAACGGAGGCTCTGACCTTGGCCGGGACAAGCGTAGCGGCGGCGTCCATGACGGGGTTACCTCGAGATCGGCGCCCTGCTGCCGGGCTTCGAAGACCGATCCCGGGAGCATGCATGCGCAAATAGTTACTGAACCTGTCCGTTCGCCCGCGAGTTCACCGCGAGTTCACGGAAGTCGAAACATTTATGTTAGGGCCAGCGGGACGCGTCGGCAACTTCTCGACCCCTGGGAACCCCGGGCGATGGCCACCCTGCATCTCATGTGCGGACTACCTGGCTCGGGTAAGACGACGCTGGCGAAGGAGAGCGCGCGCGGCCAGGGCGCTTCGGCTCTCTCCCGACGAATGGATGGCGCGTGTCGTCGGAGACGGCCACGTCGCCGTCGCTCGCTCCAAGGTCGAAAGAGTGCAATGGGATCTCACGGCGAGGGCCCTGTCCCTTGGCATCGACGGGATCCTCGAGAGCGGCTTCTGGTCGAAAAGCGAATGGGATGATTTCCGGGCGAAGGCCGCGGCGCTGGGCGCGACCTCGCAGTTCTACTGCCTCGCTGTCCCTCTGGAAGCCCTCCTGGTGCGGCGCGCGGCCCGCAATCAAGCGTTGCCGCCAGATACTTTCCACATCACCAAGGAGCAGCTCCGACAGTGCTGGCGCTGGTTCGAGCCACCCGGCCCGTAAGAACTGTAGCCAGCGCCCCGGCGGTCACTTCAGCAGGTCCGGCCTGCGCGCGCGCGATCTTTCCGTGACGTGCCTCTTTCGCCATGCGTCGATCGCGAGGTGGTCTCCGGAGAGCAGGACTTCCGGGACCTTCCAGCCACGAAACTCGGCCGGACGGGTGTAGACCGGCCCCTGCAGGAGCCCGCCCAGGCCCGTTGAAAACGAATCACGCGCCGCCGAGTCGATCGAGCCCAGGACCCCCGGCACATAACGTGCAACCGCGTCGATCAGTACCAGCGCCGGCAACTCCCCACCGCTGAGCACGTAGTCGCCGATCGAGATCTCGTCGTCCACCAGGTGCTCGGCAACGCGCTCGTCGACCCCTTCGTAGTGACCGCAGATCAGCACCAGGGAGCCGGTGGCGGCCATCCGCCGGGCAAGCCCGTCGGTGAGCGGACGTCCCTGCGGGCTCAGCAGGACAATGAGCGGCTTTCGTTCCAGACCTGCCGTGATCGATTCGACGGCGGCGAAGATCGGCTCCGGCTTCATGACCATGCCGGGCCCTCCGCCATACGGCGCGTCGTCGACCACGGCATGCTTGCCGGCAGCGAAGTCCCGGAGCTGGTGGAGCCTTACCTCCAGGACGCCGTTGCGCGCGGCACGCCCCAGCACGCCCGTGCTCAGCGCTCCCTCAAACACCTCGGGGAAAAGCGTTACCACATCGATCTGCATGGGCCCATTGTCTACCCCGGTCGGGTGATGGCTCGGCGCGGATGGGGCAGTGGGCCGCCTGTTCGGCGGACGGCCTGGCTGCCGTTCCGTGCACCAGGATCTCCGCCATCCCGGCCGCTACCGGCGCGGTCGTGTACCTGATCTCGATCACCGCGCCAGCGCAAGGTTTCTCCGCTTCAGCGGCCATGCGATTCGTGGCGTCTGAGCGCGCCCGTGAAAGCAGGATTGCGTACCCGGGGACGTGGCCACCGACCAGGCCGGGGAAGAAGGCGGTGAGATCAGCGCCCCCGCGGCGGGCGCGCAGCGCGTTGCCCCGCACGAGGCCGAACGTGCTCGACACCCGGTGGCTGGCGATCGTTCCCGTCGTGGACAGAAGCAACGCGCTCTTCCTCCCCCTAAAGCGGGACCTGACCTGAGCGCGCGGGAGCCGAAATTGTCGACCTGGTCGGATGGGCGACCTGGCGGCCCTTCAGCATGTCCAGGGCGTGCACCAGCAACGGCAAGACGACCTCGAGGGTCTCGCGTACGCCTTTGGGACTGCCGGGCAGGTTCACGATCAGGGTTCCACTTCTCACACCCGCGCGCGCGCGACTCAATGCGGAGAACGGGGTCTTGGCGTAGGTCTGGCCGCGCATCGCTTCGGCGATGCCAGGCACATCGAACTCGATCACCTTGCCCATTGCTTCGGGCGTGACATCGCGCGGTCCAAGGCCGGTTCCGCCGGTCGTCAGGATCAGTTCTACCTCGCCCGCATCCGCCCAGTCGCGGATCGTGTTGGCGATCGGGTCGACGTCGTCAGGCAGCAGCTTGCGGTCGGCCAGTTCGTGCCCGGCCCCGCCCATCATCTCGATGATCGTGTCACCGCTGACGTCGAGCCGCTTCCCGGCGGCTCCCAGGTCGCTGCAAGTCAGGACCGCGTATCTCGCCAAGCTTGCCTGCCGTCTCTTCTGGACCGGGACCGCTTCCCAGCGGTGCCGCTGCCGATCCTGGTGTCCGTATCCCCGCAATCCAAAGGATAACCCGGTCTGGTTCCGGGGCTTGCTCGCGCTCCTGTCAAAACGTGAAAAGAGGGGTTCAGTTTTGCTTGCGACCATCGCTCTGCTCTGGTAGAACTTGGTGGCTACAGGGGACGGCAGGTGGTTTTAGGGGCGACCTGTGGCTTCTTCAGGGGGAACTCAACTTCGTGATCTTTTCAGGGGAGTACGAACACCGTATCGACTCCCAGGGCCGGATAGCGATCCCGGTCAGGTTCCGTGCGGCCTTCGCCGACGGCGTCGTGCTGGCCCGCGGGTACGACGCGTGCATCACCGCGTACCCGACGTCCGAGTGGGACCGTCTCTCCGAATCCCTCAACAGCCTGCAGGGGACCAGCGCGGATGCCCGGCGGCTATTTCGCGTGACATTCGGCGGCGCCTACCCCACCGAACTCGACCGCCAGGGCCGGGTACTCGTGCCGGCGGGTCTCCGGCAGTACGCAGGCATCAGTGAAGCAGTGGTCACGGTGGGCACGGGCCGGTACCTCGAAGTCTGGGGCGCCGAGCGATGGGCGTCGGAGCGTGAAGCGCTCGACGAACAGGCGGCGGAAATAGCGGAGCGCACGTCCCGACCAGCGGGCGGCGGCCAGGCCAACTAGGCGGAGCGCGGCGGTGATCTTGATGGGTCTCGAGCTTCACCACACCCCGGTCATGGTGCCGGAGGTGCTCGAGGCGCTTGCCGTCCAGCCAGGCGGGCGCTACATCGACGGGACCCTGGGCGAGGGCGGTCACAGCAAGGTGATCCTCGAGGCGTCCGACCCCGGCGGCCAGGTCCTCGGTCTGGACGCCGACCATGAGGCGATCGCGGTTGCCCGGACACGCCTCGAGCGGTATGGCGAATCGTTCCTGGCGGTCAATACCAACTTCCGCAACATGCGCAACGCCGCACTGGATCTCAACTTCATCCCGGTGCACGGCATCCTGCTCGACCTGGGACTGTCGTCCCTGCAACTCGACGCTGAAGCGCGCGGATTCAGCTTCCGCCGTCCCGATCCCCTGGACATGCGCTTCAGCCTTGAGCAGCGCCTCACTGCCTCCGAGATCGTTAACGGGTACGGCCAGGGCGAGCTGGCCGACGTGATCTACCAGCTTGGCGAAGAGCCGCTAGCCAGGCGCATCGCTGCGGCCATCGTGCGGGCCCGTCCGGTCCGCACTTCATCCGACCTGGCGGACGTGGTGGCGCGTGCTGCTGGCGGCGGGCCCCGCAAGCGCATCCACCCCGCGACCAGGACCTTCCAGGCGATCAGGATCGCCGTCAACGACGAGCTGGGCGCGCTACAGGAAACGCTCGAGCAGGCGATGACCGTCCTCGGGCACGGCGGCCGGCTGGTCGTGATCGCCTACCAGTCACTTGAGGACCGGATCGTTAAGAACTTCATGCGGCGGGAGTCCACCGACTGCGTCTGCCCACCCGAAACGCTGGTCTGCGCGTGCGGGCACAAGGCGACGTTGAGGCTGGTAAGTCGCCGGGTCATAAAGCCTTCGGAAACGGAAGTCGCTTCTAACCCGCGCAGTAGAAGCGCCCGGCTTCGCGTGGCGGAACGGATCTAGCGCGCAGGTACGCGGAGTAGTGCGCCAGAGGCGCACAGACGTCCGCCAGAACGGACGGAGGGAGGACAGAGTATGTTGCAGGACGACATCAGGGCGGCGATCGATCTCGGGACCACGAAGGTCTCCGCGATCATCGGCAAGCAGCGCGACGGCGGTTCCGTCGAGGTGCTCGGGATGGGCACCGCGCCGTCCGACGGGATGACGCGTGGCGCGATCACCGACGCGCCCCAGGTAACCGGCGCCATCCGGACTGCCCTGTCGGCGGCCGAAAAGGACGCCGGGGTCTCGATCCGGGCCGCGTATGTGGGTCTTGGCGGAAGCCAGATCGAATCCCGCAACCAGTGGACCCGGGTGCCCAACCAGGGCATCGCCGTGGTCACGCAGACCGACGTCAACCGGGCACTGGCGATTGCCCGGAGCGAAGCCGCCAACAGCGGCGACCATCTACTCCACGTCCTCCCTCGCAGCTACGCGCTCGATGGTATCTACGGTGTCCGGAACCCGCTGGGCATGCACGCCAGGGAGATGTACATCCAGACCCACGTCATCACCGGCGCACGGGAGGCCATGGGGCTTCTCACGTCAACCGTGGAAGACGCGGGCCTGCAGGTTGGCGGCACGATCGTCCAGATGCTCGGCTCCGCCGAGTCTGCCCTGAATCGCCAGGAGAAGGACGACGGTGTGGTGCTGATCGACGTAGGAGGCGGCACTACCGACGTGGCCGTCTTCTACGAGGGAACGATCGTTCACACGGTCGTGCTGCCGGTGGGCGGCTGGCAGTTTTCCAACGACCTGGTGCAGTCCTTCAACACCAGCTTCGCCGAGGCCGAACGCCTGAAGATCACGCACGGCGCGGCGATCCCGGCGGTACGTGGCGCGACCGATGAGCTGTCAGTCAATGCCAACGGGATGGACCAGCCGCTGGTAATCACCCGCCGCGAGCTCAGCCAGCTGATTCACGACCGCGCCTCGGAGATGCTCGAGATGGTCCGCCTGCGGTTGCAGGCGCCCCACCTGCGCGACATCCCGCTCAACAGAATCGTGATAACGGGCGGCGGCGCCAAGCTGGACGGCTTCCAGGCGGTCGTCAAGGCGACGTTCCAGGGCAAGGTTCGGACCGCAGCCCCGTCAGGCGTGGAAGGGCTCCCGGCCGAGCGCCAGGACCCGGCCTTCACGAGCACGGTGGGCCTGCTCCTCTGGGGCATGCACAACCTGGCTCGCGAGTCGCACGTCGGCGCCCGGAAGGCCGTCTCGACCAGCGACGTTCGGATGTTCGACCGGTTCAAGGGTTGGATCAGCTCGCGGCGCACGACCACCGCAGAACGCACGCCGGTCGGGGCCGGGAAACCCGCTTCATAACTACGCGACCTAATTAAGCAGCAGGCAACAAAAAAGAGCCGACAGGGACGAGGAGACAGGCATGGCGGATGACATTCTTATAACGCAAGAATCTACGGTAGTAGTACCAAAGATAAAGGTAGTAGGCGTGGGTGGCGGCGGCTCGAACGCCGTCTCACGCATGTACCGCGACCGGCTCACGGACGTCGACTACGTCGTGATCAACACGGACCTCCAGGCGCTGGTGCGCTCGGACGTCCCGGTCCGGCTCCAGGTCGGCGCGAAGGTCGCCCGCGGGCTCGGCGCCGGTGGCGACCCGGACAAGGGCCGTGAGTGTGCAGAAGAGAGCCGCGAGGGGCTTAAGAAGTCGCTCGAGGGCTCTGACATGGTCTTCATCGCAGCCGGCATGGGCGGCGGTTCGGGCACCGGCGGCGCACCGGTCGTGGCCGAGGTCGCCAAGGAAGTCGGCGCCCTGACCGTCGGCGTGGTCACCAAGCCGTTCGGCTTCGAAGGCGCGCGCCGCATGCGCACTGCTGAAGCAGGCATCGCCGCCTTGAAGGACAAGGTCGACACACTGATCATCATCCCGAACGACCGGCTCCTTGTGATCTGCGACCAGAACGTCACGATGGAAGCCGGGTTCCGGATGGCCGACGACATCCTGCGCCACGGCGTGCAGTCGATCGTCGAGCTCATCACCACCGCCGGCGAGATCAACGTTGACTTCGCCGACATCCGGGCCGTCATGGGCAAGGCCGGACCCGCGTGGATGGCCATCGGGCACGGCACCGGCGAACACCGCGCGATCGAGGCGGCCGAGAACGCGATCAACAGCCCGCTGCTCGAGGTTTCGCTCGAGGGCGCCAAGGGGATCCTGTTCAACATCACCGGCGGCGCGGACCTGACGGTAAGTGAGGTCCACGCGGCAGCCGAGGTCATCGCCAAAGTGGCCCATCCCGACGCAAACATCTTCTTCGGAATGGTCAACGACAAGAAGATCGAGAACGAAGTGACGCTGACCCTGATCGCCTCCGGGTTCCCGCAACTCGAGAACACCTCCGACCAGGTCGAAGGCTCGAGCGCAGACCTGCAGACGATCGACCAGACGTCGCTGGACCTGCCTCCGTTCCTGCGGCACCACCCGGCAGCCCGCCGGCGCCTCAAGGGCGAAGGGCCTTCGCCGATGAACCGGCCGGCCCCCGTCGAGCCGCCGAGGGTCAAGCAGGTGGCCGACTAGCGCTCTCCAGTTCCCGCGGCGCGGCCCCGAGCGGCGGCCACGTCTACTCCCTCCCCGGCCGACCGCATCGCGCCACACAGGAGCCCGCCAGCTCGCCACTGGCGGGCTCCGCTTTTTGCCCGCTCCCCTGCCCGGCCTGGGACTGCCGCGCGCGTGGCGCAGAATCGGCTCGCCCCGAAAGTTGGGCGGGAAAATGGCGGCTTCAACGGGTCAAACGCGGGCGCGTCTTTCGAAAGTCCTGCTTGCCGCCTGGTCGGGCTGACGGCCCCTGGCTCGATCACATGCGGCAGCCAAGACCCGAAAGAGGCCATGCGCTCGCCCGAGCCGGGCGTGCCATGGCTTCCGGAAGGTCGTACGCGTTCGACGACCTGAAGGCCGCCGGCTTCAAGCTATCGAAGAACGTACAACGTGACCGACCTGGCGCATGCGCAGGCCGCATATTTCGGCTTTCGGGGGGCTCCACCCCTGCAAGTGGCGCGAACTCGACGCCCGCTTCTCCCCTGACCACGAGACGGCGGTTCGCCATGGCCAGGACCTGGCCCGCGCGCGTCGCATCCTGAGCCAGACTGACCGAAGAAACGACGACTAGGAGGCGGGCGGGGTCGACCTCGCGACGCCATGGACGTCACACGTCAGAACTACGCCACGCTGCTGGAGCATCTCAGGTAACCGCGGGTCCGGCCGTGTTTCCCATGGCGAAGCGTACCTCGCTCAGGGCAATCGTCGGCAGTCGTAACAGCACCAGCGGCCGCTCGAACCTCAGCGCCGAATTCCGCCGGGCTTTTCACGCTTTTCGTGACCGAACATGCCTTACAACGCTTGGTCTCGTAATTACCCGGTGGTTGTCAACACCTTGTGAGATAATTGTTAATAAGTCCACAACCAGTCGCGAAATCGTCGAAGCTTGACCACAAGTGGTAGTGCACAACGCGGGATTGACGGCCACAATTAATCAGGGTTAAGTTAGCAGCCCACCTGGTTAAAGGGGGGCCGCGCTCAGCAGGCGTCATTGCCGGGGCGTTTGCCTGGCGGGCCAGAAGTTGCACTGTCCTTTCTGCGGACACGTTGACTCAAAGGTCATCGACTCCCGTGAGTCGCCCGATGGCGTGCGCCGCAGGCGGGAGTGCCAGGGTTGCGGGATGCGCTTCACCACTTATGAGCGTGTCCATGCCCTGCCGCTCATGGTGGTCAAGCGGGACGGGAGACGTGAGACGTTCTCGGCGGAGAAACTGGCCAGGAGCGTCCGGATCGCCTGCGCCAAGCGCCCCTTGGAAATCGGGGCATTAGAGAAGTTAACTGTCGATGTCGAGAATGAATTGCACCGGCTTGGCCGGGCGGAAGTCGAGAGCCGGATCATCGGCGAGATGGTCATCGAACGGCTCAGGTCGCTCGACCGGGTGGCGTTCATCCGCTTTGCGTCGGTCTATCGTGATTTCGAAGACATCGACACGTTTGCCCGCGAGCTCGAAGCGCTCCGTGACGAAGCGGGGCAACCGTCGGCACCGCGCAACCAGCTCCCGCTCATCCCGGACGACGTCCCCAGGGTCGCCGACCGGGGACGAAAGCGGCGACCACGCCGCCCCGGGCCGGGCACAGGCCGGCCTGTCAGGGTAACCGGGCCCTAGTCCATATCCGGCTCAATCCATCAATCCGACCATTCAGTTCTTGAACTGTCCGCAATTTCAGGGGGGCGAGATGTCCGGCAAGTCCATCAAGGCGAACAACGGCTTCCATCCAGCAGAGCTATCCGAAAACTCCGTAGTCGTGCTCAAGAAGCGCTACCTGCGCAAGAACGACCGGGGAGAGACGGTCGAAGACCCGCAGGGGATGTTCAAGCGCGTTGCGCAGGCGCTTGCCGCAATCGAGCGCCAGTACGGCACGCCTCCCAGGGAAGTGGAAGCGATCGCCGGGAAGTTCTACCGCTCGATGGCCAGCCTGGAGTTCGTCCCCAACTCCCCCACCCTGATGAACGCTGGCACCGGGGCCGGGACGCTCTCGGCCTGCTTCGTGTTGCCCCTGTATGACAGCATGACGAGCATCATGGGGTGCGCCACCGACGCCGCCATGGTCCAGAAGTTCGGCGGCGGGACCGGTTTCGCCCTCTCACACATCCGCCCCAAGGGCACCGCGATCAAGACGACGCACGGGCGCGCCTGCGGCCCGATCGCCGTGCTGCGCCACCTTTCGTCGGTGTCCACGCTGGTTACCCAGGGTGGCAAGCGCGACGGCGCCAACATGGCCGTCATGGACGTGCATCACCCGGACATCCTCGAATTCATCGACTGCAAGCAGGTCGAAGGCCAGATCCACAACTTCAACATCTCGGTCGGTGTGACCGACGAGTTCATGAAGGCGGTAGAGGACGGCACTGACTACGCGCTGCGCTTCCGGTCCAATCCCGCCGACCCGAAGAGCAAGCCGGTCGAAGTGGGCCGGATCGACGCCCGACAGGTGTTCAATAAGATCGTCGAAGGCGCCTGGCGCAATGGCGAGCCGGGCATGATCTTCCTCGACGAGGTCAACCGCAACAGCCCGGTGTTGCACGTAGGCCGCATCGAGGCCACCAACCCCTGCGGCGAACAACCGCTGCTCCCGAACGAGTCGTGCAACCTGGGTTCGATCAACATGGCTCGCTTCCTCGTGGACACGAAGGACGGCAAGGAGCTCGACTGGCAGAAGCTGGGCGAGACCGTCCGGCTCTCGGTCCGCTTCCTCGATAACGTGATCGACGCCAATGGATACGCGGTGCCCGAGATCGAGAAGATGACCAAGTTCACCCGCAAGATCGGGCTCGGGGTCATGGGCTTCGCCGACATGCTGGTCGAGATGGGGATCCCGTACGACTCCGACGAGGGCGTCGAGATGGGACGCAGGGTCATGAAGTTCATCCAGGAGGAGTCGGATCGCGCCTCCAATGACCTGGCCGCGGTCCGGGGCCCGTTCCCGGCATTCGAAGGCAGCCGTTACCAGAAGGAAGGTCACAAGCCGATCCGGAACGCCTGCCGCCTGACCGTTGCACCCACCGGGACGATCTCAATGATCGCGGGTTGCTCGAGCGGCATCGAGCCGATCTTCTCGCTCGTGTTCCGCAAGCACAACATCCTGGAAGGCCAGACGCTCTTCTACATCGACCGCAACTTCGAGCGGATTGCCCGAGAACGCGGCTTCTACAGCGAAGAGTTGATGGCCTTCCTGGCCGACGGCGGATCGCTGCAGGCACGCGACGATGTCCCTGAGGACGTGCGGCGCCTGTTCCACGTCGCCTCGGACATCTCGCCGCGCTACCACGTGCTCATGCAGGCCGCCTTCCAGGCCAGCACCGACGCCGGGATCTCCAAGACGATCAACTTCCCGAACTCGGCGACCATCAAGGACGTCGAAGAATCGTACCTGCTGGCATGGAGGACAGGCTGCAAGGGGATCACGGTCTACCGGGCCGGCTCCCGCGAGAAGGAGGTCCTGACGGCAGGCACCACGGAGAAGAAGAAGCCGGAAGCCGCAACCGTCGCCGCTGAAGAGCCGGCCAAGGTTGAAGGACACAAGTACCTGACGCCGAAGGACCGCCCGTCCGAAGTACACGGCGTCACCCGCCGCATCCGCACCGGGCACGGCAACGTGTTCGTCACGGTCAACATCAACGGCGGCGGGCGGCCATTCGAGGTGTTCGCCACGCTCGGCAAAGCCGGCGGATGTGACGCCGCCCAACACGAGGCGATCGGACGGCTGGTATCCCTGGCGCTCCGCTCGGGCCTCGATCCGGACGAGGTGGTCAAGCAGCTAAGAGGCATCACCTGCTGCCCGACCTGGGACGATGGCGTGCTCGTACGCTCCGGGCCCGACGCGATTGCGCTTGCGCTGCAGAGGCAGCTCGAAGCAAGCAGGGAATCCGAAGCCAAAGCCATTGAACCGCGCAGGGAGTCCGCCCAGCTCGGGATGTTCAAAGGTGAACGCCGGGTGCTCGACGTTTCCGGCGCCCGGCCGGTCGCCGAGTTCGTGAAGTCGCCAACCGTCAACATCATGGCGCAGCTCAACCAGCGGACCTGCCCCGACTGCGGCGCGCCGTCTCTGGCGTTCGAAGAAGGCTGCATGAAGTGCTACACCTGCGGCTACAGCAAGTGCTGACGAGGGCAGGTTTCCGGCCGGCTCTTGACGAAGGCCCCCGCGCTGCGGGGGCCTTTCGATTCAGTCACCCGCGGTGAATATCCAGGAGATCGCCGACATCCACCTCGCCTTCCCGGGGTTCTACCTGTTCAACCTGGGCATATTCACGTTCACCGCCGGCTCGGTCGTGACGATCTTGGCCGGGTTGGCGGTCGCGTGCCTGGCCTGGTCACGTGCAGAGAGACCGGCCAACGCCTGCCTGAGCCGCCGGGCTCGCATGCCACGGGGCGTCCACTACACGATCGCCCCCGCCACCCAGATCATGCTGGTCGCCACCACTATCTTCATCACGCTGAAAGTGAGCGGGGTGAACCTGACGGGGCTTGCGGTCGTCCTGAGCCTGCTCACGTTGGGACTCTACGTCCGCCCGCAGAATCTGCCCTCGAACTTCGTCTCGGGCGTGCTCCTGCTGTTCGTGCGTCCGGTCCAGGCGGGCGACCGGGTCGTCACCGAAGGCGTGGCGGCACCACGCGCGGTGTTCGTGCACCAGCCTTCGGCGCGCGCGGTCGAAACGCCGAACCGCGTGGCCAGGCGACCCGACGTATGATGGTTGGCCTGTGACTGTGGCAGGAGCAACACCATTGGCCCAGAAACGTCCAACGCTTGCGCTCACGCTTGGCGATCCATCCGGCATCGGACCCGAGGTTGTCGCCAAGGCGCTCAAGCGGACCGAGGTTTATGAAACGTCTGTCCCGTTCGTGATTGGCACGGTCGCGGCCATGAGCGATGCGGCGCGGCTCGTCGGGCTGCAGGCCAACGTGCGCGCGATCACCCGGCCCCAGGATGCGTCCGGCAAGGCAGGCACGGTCGACGTTCTGAACGTCGATGGCTATGAAGAGACCCGCTTCCCTGTCGGCAAGCACGCGGTCGACTCCGCAAAGGCCTCCCATGCATGGGTCGAACGCGCCGCAAGGCTGTGCATCGACGGTGACGTCGCTGGCATGGTGACGGCCCCGGTCAACAAGGAGGCCTGGCACACCGCCGGCTTCGAAGACACGGGCCACCAGGAAGTGTTCAAGCGGCTCACGGGCGCGGGATACGTGGCGACGATGCTGGTGTCCGGCGGCTTACGCTGCATGCACCTGAGCACGCACAAACCCCTGCGAGAGGCGTGCGACTACGTGACGCGCGCGAACGTACTGCGGGCGATCCGCCTGACCCATTCCGAGTTCGAGAAGTGGGGCTTCGACAGGCCCCGGATCGCGGTCGCCGGCCTGAATCCGCATGCCAGCGACAACGGCCTGATCGGCCGTGAAGAGCTCGACGAGATAGCGCCGGCGGTTGCGGACGCGCGCAAGGAAAAGATCCTGGCCACCGGCCCGGTGCCCGCCGACTCCGTATTCAGCCAGGCGATCAACGGCAAATACGACGTTGTTGTCGTCATGTACCACGACCAGGGACACATCGCGATCAAGGTCCACGGGTTCGAGGAGAGCATCTCGGTCAACCTTGGCATCCCCTTCCTGCGAACGTCGGTGGACCATGGGACCGCGTTCGACATCGCGGGCAAGGGCGTGGCCGACGAAACGAGCATGATCGAGGCGATCCGGCTCGCCGTGGCGCTTTCGACCCGCAAAGGCATCGTGCGCCGGTGACTGCGGCGTTGGTCGTGCAGAGAGGTTGGGGTCGATGAAGATCGGTTTCATTGGCGGCGGAGTGATGGCCGAGGCGCTCATCTCTGGCATTCGCCGGGCGAAGCTGTCCGCCGATATCACGGTCGGCGAGCCCGTGGAGCCTCGCCGCCATGCACTGACCAGGGGCCTTGGCGTAGACGTGACCGGGGACAACCGGGCCGCAATAAAGGGCGCCGAGCTGGTGGTGCTCTCGGTAAAGCCTCAGCAGCTTGACGGCGCGGCCCGTGAGCTTTCCGGAGCGCTGGCAGCTGACCAGACGGTGCTTTCAATCCTCGCCGGCGTGAAGATGCACTCGATCGGGTTACGGCTCAACCACAAGAACCTCATCCGTGTGATGCCCAACACGCCCGCGCAGATAGGGCTTGGCATGAGCGTGTGGACTTCGACCGCGACCGTGCCCGCCCCGGTGCGCGAGTTCACCGGCGGGATGCTGACGGCGATCGGCGAGCACGTTTACGTTGAAGATGAGAAGTACGTGGACATGGCGACCGCCCTGTCCGCCAGCGGACCAGCGTATGTTTTCGTGTTCATCGAGTCGCTGGTCGACGCAGCGGTTCAGCTGGGCATGCCCAACGAGATGGCACGCAAGCTGGTCCTGCAAACGCTGATGGGGAGCGCAGCCCTGGTCAAGGCGACCGGCAAGCATCCGGCCGAGCTGCGCAACATGGTCACATCACCGGGGGGAACGACTGCGTCAGGGCTGCTGGCGCTTGAAAACGCCGGATTCCGCGCCGTGGTGATCAAGGCAGTTCTGGCGGCATACGAGCGAGGTGAACAGCTGGGGTCCGGGAAGTAAATTGGCTCTCCTATTCATTTCATATCTGCTCCAGTTGCTGGGATTCCTCATCATCGCCCGCTCGTTGCTTTCATGGTTCCCGGATATCCAGGGCAACATGCTGGTCCAGATCCTCCGGCAGGTCACTGATCCGATCCTTCTGCCGCTTCAGCGGATCGTCCCGCGCGTCGGGATGTTCGACTTCAGCCCGATGATCGCGGTGATCGTCCTTTTCTTCCTGGCCGAACTAATCCGCAGTCGGGCCGGTTAGCTTCGGGCAACCCGGCCCGGCGCCCTCGAATCCACCGGGCCGGTTGATGCCGGCGGCAAGGCCCTGAACCGCCGCCGTTCGACAACGTACTGCTGATATCTGTCGTGGTCGTCGTTCTGGCGGCCCTTGTTGGCACATTGATTCGCGGGCTCCGCAAGGACATCTGCCGCAAGAGCCTGCGCGTACACGATCACCGTGCTGCTGAAGAGCGGCAAACGGATCGGGGGCCGTCTCCAGGTCGAATCGACCGGGATCGAGTTCAAGTGCCGTGCCGATTGCACCGGCATCGATCGCATCGAATCCAGCTTCATCATCTACAAGTCGAAGTACCCGTCGATCGACCCGACGATCAGGTACCTCGACGAGCTGGCCCGGACCAACGTATGGCGTCGCGAGAAGACGTTGCGCCACTCCTGCAAGCCGGGGCTCATGCGGCGGATGCCGTGCAATCCGCAACGTCCTGAATACGTTCCGCGACGGCCTTCACGACACCATGGACATGCCGCGTTCCCAGGTGAAGGCCCCGGTGCATCGACGCAGGCCCAGCAACGGGTCTCGAAACCCGGCCTCGAGGTGCTCGAAGTCAACTTCCCCGGTGCCGGAATTATCGAAGTGGGGGTCTTCCGCGACTACAGCCCCGGCTTCCTGGAGGTGATGACAATCCGGTTTCCCGAAGGCGTCAGGACACGGGGGTCGACCTGGTCCCCCGCGTGCCCACGGGTTCATCCGCTACAGCGGCCAGCACGCCGGCCCGATGAAAACCTGGACCTGGACAGGCCCGGGCTCGATCAGGCGTGCGCCATTGCACCGCCGTCGACGTAGATCGTCTGGCCCGTGGTGAAGTCGGACGCGTCCGAGGCCAGCAAGACCACCAGCGAGGCGACATCGACCGGCCTGCCCTTGCGGCGCAGGGGCAGGAAGCGGACCAGCTTCTCTTTCAACTGGGCCTCGGCCGGCTGATCCGCAAGGTCGTACCATCCCAGCCCGATCGCGTTGACCCGCACGCCGGACCGCGCCCACTCAAGGGCCAGCGACTGCGTGAGCCCTCGCAGGGCTGCCTGGGTCGCCGAAAGCGCCGTGCCGTTCGCCATGCCACGCTCAGCGAGCACCGAAACAAAATTGACGATCCGTCCGTAGCGCTGTGCCGTCATGTGGGAGCCGGCGGCACGGGTCCACCGCATGGGCGCCAGAAAGTTGAGCTCGAAAACCCGCTGCCAGGACTCCTCGTCGATCTGCCCGAACGGCCGGGCGTACCCCGCGCCGGGACAATTGACCAGGATATGCAGGCCGAAAAGCTCGCCTACCACCTGCCGTACCGCCTGTTCGACCTCCTCCGGGAGGTCCGAGTTCAACTGGAGCTGGATCCCGGTCCGCCCGGCTGCCCGTGCCGCCTGGACTGCGGCGCCCGTGTCCTCGTGTGACCGCCCCGCCACCGCAACATCGGCGCCTGCTTCCGCCAGCGCGTGTGCGATCACCGATCCCCACGGCTCGGTGGCGCCGGTCAAAAGGGCCTTCTTGCCGTCGAGCCGGAAGGCTGGAACAGGTGGCACGCTTCTACCCTCTGGCCAATTCGGCAACGGGCGCATGGCCGGTCGGCGCGATGCCCCCCGCCAGGCCTCCGCCGTCCACGACGAAGATCTCCCCGGTCATGTAATCCGACCCTGGTCCGGCCAGCCAGACGGCCACTGGTCCGAGCTCATCGGGATCTCCCACCCGACCCACGGGTATGAACTCCCCGCTCGGCAGCTCCATGGCGCTGTCGGCCGTCCCCTCGGTCGGGAACAGTCCGGGGACGATGGCGTTACTGGTTATTCCGTAGCGGCCGAGGCTGACCGCCAGCGAACGGGTCAACTGGACAATTCCGCCCTTTGCACATGCATACATATAGTTGTCACGGGCGCCTCGAAGGCCGTAGCCGGAAGAGACGTTGATGATCTTCCCACGGCCCCGTTCCGACATGTGCCGGGCGACCGCCCGTGCGCAGAAGAAAGCACCCGTCAGGTTGGCCTCGATTCCTGCCCGCCACTGGTCATCGGTGATGTCCCACAGCGCGACGCCGCCCTGGCCACGGACCATCCCGGCGTTGTTCACCAGGACATCCACCTTCCCGAAGTCGGATATGGCCTGGTCGACCATCGCCTTCACCGACGCCGAGTCGGTGATATCGGCCGTCACGACCAGGGCGCGCCCGCCCGCAGCCTGGATCTGACGCGCGGTCGCCTCGAGCGGGGCCGTCCTGCGCCCGGACAGGGCGACGTTAGCGCCCGCTCCGGCGAGGGCGATAGCCATCGCCCTGCCGAGCCCGGACCCCCCGCCTGTCAGGATGACGTTCGTGCCAGCCAGATCGAGGGGCCGGGCCAGTTGATCGTGAAGCATGAGGCAATCCTTTTGCCGACACCTTAGCGTGCGCCCTGGAGCGTGACCTCACCTGCGGTGAAGCGACGCAGCTGCCCGTCGGCGGTCCTGACGAGCAGGCTGCCATCGTAGTCGATTCCCTCTGCCCGGCCGGTCACGACGTCGCCGGTTGACGTCACTGTAACGGTTCGCCCTACCGTCTCCACCCTGCTCGCCCAGTCATCGCGCACGCTTGCACCCGCAACCACCCGGTCGTACAGGTCGTTGATCTCTTCCAGCAGGATGCGCAGCGTGGCCACACGGTCGTGGGGTGCCCCGGTCAGCTGCCGCAGGCTGGTCGACGATTCCGCGATTTCCGACCAGCGAGTGGGATCCAGGTTCACGTTCAACCCGATACCTACCACCGAAACCGTCTGAACTCCGCTCGTTTCGGATTCGACCAGCACGCCGCAGATCTTGCGGCCCTGCACTCGGACGTCGTTGGGCCACTTGATGGCGCTGGGGATGGGAAGCAGGCGGTCGACGGTCCGCGCGCAGGCAAGGCCGGCGAGCATCGACAGCTGCGACGACGAAGCTGGTGAGGGCCTGAACAGGATTGACACCAGGAGGTCGTCGCCGCTCGAGCCCAGCCAGGAGCGACCATGGCGGCCTCTGCCCGCCGTCTGGCCGTCGGCGCCTGACACCAGGCCCTCGGGCGCGCCTTCGCGTGCACCCGACCGGGCGTCATCCATCGTCGAAACCGTCTTCTCTTTCCATCGGATCGCGTGGCCGACGCGCCGCCCGGCAAAGAATGCAGCGACGGACTCGAATCCGGCACGCCCTTCGGGTCTACCCACCGCGATTACCAGGAACTGCTCGGTTTACGTTGGTCATGGATGGCCTACGATTCTCTTCTGAGCAGTCTCTCCGTGCAATTCCTCGAATCAGCAGGACAAGCCTGGAAACTCGCCACGGCCACAGGCGGACAGGGACCTGATCGCGGCGTGGCGGCACGCCAGGCTGATAAGGGCTTCAGGCAGGAAAGTATCGACCAGGCAAGGCTCTCACGCCGACAGCTGGATGAGGCCCGTTCCGAAGGTCATGAAGCCGGGCGGCAGGACACTGAGGCCACCCTCGCCGAGATCCGGGCAAGGGAAGCCCAGGACGCGCGCGCCGTCACCGAGGCTGAGGTCAGGGCGCTGATTGCCGAGCTCGGCGCCTACCGTGAACCCACTCATGATCCTGAGGAGCCCGGTCCACAGGCCGACCGCGCCGCCCGGCCCCCGGCTGCAGGCCCCTTCAAGCATCCTGTCGCTTGGAGCGCTGGTACGCCACGGGAGCCGCCGCCGGCCGGCCTACAATAGGGCCTTCAGTCCTCGTGGTTGACTCGGAGGCAGCGGTGGATTTCAAGCGCAGCGAAGCGCTCTTTGCGCGGGCAAACGACCTCGTGGCCGGCGGCGTGAGCAGCCAGATCCGTCGGGGCGAAAAGCCGGTCCCGCTTTTCTTCGTCCGCGGCAAGGGCGGCAAGCTCTGGGACGTCGATGGGAACGAGTACGTCGACTACGTCCAGGGGATGGGCCCGAACATCTTTGGCCACGCGCCCGACTTCATCGTCGACGCGGTCGCCCGGGACATGCGCAACGGCTTCGTCTTCGCAGGCCAGTTCGAAAAGGAACTGGAAGTCGCAGAGATGGTGCGGGGGATGGTCCCGCTCAAGGGCCCCGTGCGCTTCGCGTCTTCGGGCACCGAGATCGACCAGCTGGTGCTGCGGCTGGCCCGAGGATTCACCGGACGGCCCAAGTACGTCAAGTTCGAGGGCCACTATCACGGATGGACCGACACCGTCCTGTACTCCGTTCACCCGCCCCTGGACCGGGCCGGTCCCGCGCATGCACCCGTCCCGGTCGGCGAGTCGAAGGGCATGGCGCCCGGGTCTGCCGACGACGTCGTGATTGCTCCGTGGAACGATCTCGCCACGCTCACCAAGATCTTCGAGCGTGAGCGCGGTCAGATCGCCGGCGTGATCATGGAGCCGATCCTGGCCAACACCAACTGCATCCTGCCGAGGCCGGGTTACCTGGAAGGCGTCAAGGCGCTCTGCGAGAAGCACGGCGCCCTGCTGATCTTCGACGAGGTGATCACGGGATTCCGGGTCGCCGCGGGTGGCGCACAGGAGATGCTGGGAGTTACGCCCGACCTCGCCACTTACGCGAAGTCGATGGCGGGCGGGTTCCCGATCGCGATGTTGCTGGGCCGCCCCGACGTGATGAGCATGGTGGGCGACGGCTCGGTGTACCACGGCGGCAGCTTCAACTCGAACGTGATGTCGATCGCCGCCGCGCATGCGTCGCTGTCGCACATCGCCTCCGACCCCACGCGCTTCTACCGGGACCTCACGAATCGTGGCCGGCGCCTGATGGAGGGGCTGCAGGGCGCGGCCCGTCGGGCCGAGTCTGACCTCTTGGTCCAGGGTGTCGGCTCGGTGTTCGCGACCTCTTTCAGCTCCCGCGACGAGATCCACGACTACCGTGAGCATGCCCGTTACTGCGACGACGGCCGCTATCGCCGGTTCGCCGAGCTGATGCTGGAGAACGGCGTGCGCCTGGCGACCAACGGGCGCTGGCATGTGGCGTCGAGCCACACGGACGCCGACATCGAGAAGACGGTAGCCGCCGCGGAGAAGTCGCTGCGGGCCCTCTGATCGAGCTGCTCCGCGCACCTGCTTCCCGGACCGGCTGATTTCTCCCCCGCCGAGTCAGCGCAGGTGTGTGCACACCGGTGCCGTATCCGCGTGACAGGCGGTATCCCCGCCTGTTTATGATGCAGGTGGAGCGAACCATGCGCTGGGCTTCAGCTGTGTCCGATTCCGCCTCGCTGAGCGAGGCTATTCAGCACGCCAGCGAGCAGACGCTGGAGAACCTCGAGGGCGAGCGTGCAGACGTCGTCATGGCGTTTGTCTCGCCACACCACTCGGCGTCTTACCTCTCAGTCCCGGAGTTGATCCGGTCCCAGTTCGGCCAGGTACCGTTCATCGGCTGCTCTGCGGGGGGCGTGATCGGGGGAGGACACGAGGTCGAACGGCGGCCGGGCGTGGCGATCACCGCCGCGCACCTCCCCGGCGTAAAGATCAAGCCATTTCATCTACGGCAGGAGAGCATGCCGACGGCCGATGCGGGCCCGGACGAGTGGGAGACCGCGCTTGGCGCGCCTGTGGCCGCGACCCCGCAGCTGATCCTGCTGCCCGATCCTTTTTCGATCGACGCCGAGGCGCTGGTCGCCGGCCTGGATTTCGCATATCCGGGCTCCATCAAGGTTGGAGGACTCGCCAGCGGCGGACGCCAGCCGGGCGAGAACGCGCTGTTCATGAACGAACGCACCTGGCGCTCCGGTGCGACCGGCCTCGCCCTTTCCGGCAACCTGCGGGTCGAAACGATCGTGGCCCAGGGGTGCCGGCCGATCGGCCGCCCTGCGGTCGTCACCGAATGCGAGAAGAACGTGATCAAGCGGCTCGGCGAGGCGACGCCGCTCGAGGTACTGCGAGGGCTTTTCGAGGCCGCCGATGAGCGCGACCGCGGCCTGATCCGCCGTTCTCTGCACGTCGGCGTGGTCATGGATCCGCTGTCGAACTCGTTTGCCGCAGGCGACTTCCTGATCCGCAATGTGATCGGCGCCGACGAGGACACCGGCTCGCTTGCGATCGGCGAGAGGCTGCGCGAGGGCCAGGTCATCCAGTTCCATGTGCGCGACGCGGCAACCGCCACGGAGGACCTCGCGGCGGTGCTCGACAGGTACGGTAGAGCGCGGGGGCGCAGGCGGCCCGCCGGCGCCCTGCTCTTCTCGTGCCAGGGACGCGGGCAGCACCTGTTCGGCACGGTCGATCACGACACCGAGATGTTTGAGTCGATGGTCGCCTCCGTCCCCATGGCCGGCTTTTTCTGCAACGGCGAAATCGGGCCGGTCGGCGGGTCCACCTTCCTGCACGCCTACACCAGCTCGTTCGCCCTGTTCAGTCCCGCCGCACCGGAGCCGGCCGCGGGCCGCTAGTCTCTACCTGGCGGCCCACACCGGGCCGTCGGACGATTCCCCGCTACAATCTGCCGGTTCGACCGGATTTCATAAATTCCTTTGGAGGTAACGGCATGGGTCGGTTTGACCAGCAGGTGGCGATCGTCACCGGCGGCGCCCAGGGGATCGGCGGCGGGGTTGCCAGGCGCCTCGCCAGAGAGGGCGCCCGCGTCCTGATCGCAGATATCGATGGCAAAGCGGCCGCCGCTAACGTTGGCCGGATCGAGGACTCGGGTGGCGAAGCGGCCGCGATCACCGCCGACATGTCGAAGTCCGCCGACATCGAGAACATGGTCGCCCAGGCCGTACGCCGCTGGGACCGGCTGGACATCCTCGTCCAGAACGCCTGGGGCGGCCCCAACTCCCGGCAGATCGGCGGCAGCGCCGTCGATGTCACCGAGGAGGCCTGGGACTACGGCATGGCCGTCATGACCAAGGCCCTCTTCCTGGGCGCCAAGCACGCGGTGCCGGCGATGGCCAGGACTGGCCACGGGAATATCGTAAATATCGCCTCCGTACACGGCATGCTGCAGGCGAAGGAGAAGCTCGTCTACGAGGCCGCCAAGACCGCCGTGATCGGCATGACGAGGCAGATGGCGATCGATTTCGGGCCCCTCGGGATCCGGGTCAACTGCATCTGCCCGGGCCACATTGTCACGGAACGTAACGGGGCGAACTGGAAGAAGAACCCTTCCGGTCTCAAGTTCTTTGACCAGCAGTACCCGGTCGGTCGGACCGGCACGCCCGACGATATCGCCGGCGGGATCGCTTTCCTGTGCTCGGAGGACGCCAGCTTCATCACCGGCCACGCCCTGGTGATCGACGGCGGTCTCACGATCCAGCTGCAGGAGGACCTGACCGTGCAGACCGCCCACTGGGCGCTCAAGAACCCCGACGTGAAGCTGCCCTACTAGG
>Ga0194121_10000567_pt1 | contig 65118 bp, 55 predicted proteins | sample TA2MahCa50mmetaG_FD_148609 | JGI IMG/M metagenome (GOLD analysis project Ga0194121, IMG submission 148609) | Freshwater microbial communities from Lake Tanganyika, Tanzania - TA2015020 Mahale Deep Cast 50m | ecosystem: Environmental > Aquatic > Freshwater > Lake | place: Tanzania: Lake...
GAAAACGGCTGAAACCGACCGTGCTACAATCGACTGCTTCTCACCTCTGCGTCCCCGTCGTCCAGAGGCCTAGGACGTGGCCCTTTCAAGGCTAAAACACGGGTTCGAATCCCGTCGGGGACGCCACCATAATTGCCCATTCATTTCCAAACAGGTTCGCCGGGCTCGCCGCACCGACGAGGACGGGCTGATCGCCATCTCCGGCTTCGAGTCGGAAGGGCCGCGCCATCAGCTTCTTGACGATTTGCCGCGCCTGCGGAATGTGACCACGAAGACGAGACGATACGCCGTATGAGCGGCCTCTGGTGCACCGAACGCCGGTTCGCGGACCCAGCCCTTCGTGGCGTCGCGTCGCAAGATCTGCGCTGGCCCCAATCATGTCCAACCAAATCAATTGGACCATCAATCTTTCGAAGCTCTGAAACGAGCCAATCGGCATATGTGTCCTTGTTGGGCGCGAAGCCGTCAGGGCGCTTGTTGCCGAAGCCAGGTAGCGAAAGACATGCGACGTCGCTGCGGCGGATGCTGGAGAGTAGAGGATTCCAAATTTCTGAGGTGTCGGGCACGCCGTGGACAAAGACTGCTGGCATGGGGTCGCTTCCTCAGGTGGCGGATATGGACATCGGTATCGCTATCGCCAAAGTGTTGGGGGGCAAAGCGTCGCATTGGGGTCGAATGTCGCCTTTCGGCGATACTTGGACCGTTCGGCGGAGTGGGACCCACTGACCGGGTTGGGCGGGATCGGGAAAAATCCATCCATGGATTTACGGGGTTAGGTCGACACTGGCCTCGCCAGCGGAATGGATGTGAGACATTGTTCCTTTAGCAAGCGGGGGATAAAGGATGCTGTTGCACCGCGTGATCGCGCACCTGCGCAAGCAGGAATGGACCGCCATCGCGATCGACTTCCTTATTGTCGTGGTAGGTGTTTTCGTCGGTCTCCAGGTCAACAACTGGAACATGGCGCGTGTCGAGCGATCAGCGGAGATCAACTATCTCTCGACGATGGAGGAGGATGTCGTCTACTCCATTGGCAAACTGGAAGAGTTGATCGCAGCGTTGGAGCGTCAGGAAGAGGCGCGCGCGGCGCTCTATACCTTCAGCCTTGATCCGAAGGCGACGATGGAGCCGCACCTCCGGGACCGCCTGGTGGCCCACGGCCTCTTTCACCTTGCCACCCTAAATATCCGGCAGGTCACCTACGAGGCGCTGAAGGGGTCGGGCCGATTGAATGCGATCTCAAGCCCGCCGCTGATTTCCGCGCTGCAATCCTTAAGCGCAGAGGTTGCCGACGCAGTGCGCCGCGAGCAGGACGAAACCCAAATAACCTACTTGTTCTCCGACCCGCCTCTCATATCCGGCATCGATATGGCGGGCCCCTTTCGGCATCCCAATGTCAACGGCGCGCCGCCCCCGATCAGCTGGCTGCCCGACGCCGCACCGTCGTCCATATCGCCGGCCGTGATGAGGACGCTAGCGTTCAGAAACGCCATTCTTTATCGGTCCTACATGACTTCCGCTCGCCTCCTCGACGTGAGGCGCATGCTCGAAAGTCACAGGCGCATCGCCGGCCTAATCGACCAGAGGCAGGCTGAAATCGGGGCGCCGCAATGATCCTGCGCCGCATCATCGCGCATGTGCGCAAGCAGGAATGGACCGCCATCGCGAGCGACTTCCTTATCGTCGTGACAATACGATAAGCCGTATTAGGCCATAGCTACTCCTCCTCCTTCGCGCGCGCCGCTCCTCGCGGAGCGCGCGCTCGTCGGCACCTTGGCGGCGATCCGAGACCCGGCGACCTCGGGTTCCTCGCGGCCGGCGGCTTCGAGACAATCGTCATCGACGGCGAGCACGGCGTCATGAACCCGGAGACCGTGGGCACGCTCGTGCTTGCGGCGCATGGAGCGCATTGCCCGGGCGGTGCACGCAGCGGGGAAGTCGTTCGGCACGTTCATCGGCAAGCCGGAGGAGGCGCGTCGCGCGCGTGAGCTCGGCGCGAAGCTCCTCGTGCTCGGCGGCGACGGCGGGCTCCTCTTGCAGGCGGCGTCGGACGCAGCCGGCGTGACGCGCAAGGCGATGGGCAAGGGGTGAAGTCCGCCTTGAAGGTCGCGGTCGTCGGGGCAGGGCCCGCGGGAGCCTTCGTGGCGGGCGCGCTCGCGGAGCGCGGCTTCGCGGTGCAACTCTTCGATCGTAGGGAAAAGCCCTGGGAAGAGCGTGGTGAGGGCAGGCCCATCGCGCTCTCGCTCTCGCCGCGCGGCGCGCGATCGAAACGATCCGTCAGCACGGTTTCTCCTGCAGCGACATTGTGGCACTGCGGTGTGACGGAACGGGTCACGGCGCGATCGAACTTCCTACGCCACCCCCCGGTTCCACACCTGCGACAGATCCGTGAAGTGCCGGCCGCGGCCGAGCGCCGCATCGAAGCTCGTCGCCCCATACCGCTCGCGGACGGCCGAGTGCGCCAACCACGACGCAGTCTGCCGATCCCCGCGCCCGTCCATCTCGTATACGACGTCCAGCGGCAGGTCGCGATTGGGCGCATACGCGAGCGTCACGCGGCACTCGCGCGCGCCGGACGCCACGGCCTGGACCGCCGCCTGCCGCGCCGCGTACGCGGCCGCGCGATCGATGTGGCTCAGGTCCTTGCCTGAGAGCGCGCCGCCGCCGATCGGCACGCGCGGGCCGTAGTAGTCCACGGCCAGCTTGCGCCCGGTCTGGCCGTTGTCGCCGTCGCTGCCGCCGTTGACGAGCGGGCCGTTGGGATTGACGAGCAGTTCGATGTCGTCGAACGGCGCCGCCCACCGCCGGTCGCGCGCGCGCACGGTCTCGTACGACGCGCGCAGTTCCGCCGTCGTCCACGCGCACAGATCGACGAAGCGCGTGTCCGGCAACTGCTGCAGCGTGACGAGCACCTGCTCGACGTGCCACACGTCGCTGCTCTCGCGCACGCGCACGAGCAGCTTGCCGTCGGGCCCCTGCCCCGCCAGCCGCCCCGCGCCGCAGCTTGACGCGAGCGCCTCCCCGAGCGCATGCGCCAGGTAGTGCTCGGGCGGCAGCCACGACACCTTCTCGTCGTAGCCGGCCCAGCCGATGGTCACGCACTGGTCGTTCACCTTGTCGGTCCAGCGCCGCGGATCCTGGCGCTTCTGGCGCACGGTGTCGCCGACGTCGTAGCGCGCGGCGTCGATGGCGTTGGCGCCCGTGTAGCCGATCTCGCGCCCGACGGTCTTCACGATCTCCGCCGGCGCGCGCCGCAGCGGTCGTCGCGTCACGATGCCGCCGGTCAGGAACACCTGGTCGGCCCAAACGCTCATCTCGACTTGACAGTAGGCGCGCGGGTCCGCGCGGTAGCACTCGGCCACGATCGCGTCGACGGCCTGATCGCAGAACTTGTCCGGATGGCCGGGCAGCACCACTTCACTTATGCGGATCATTGGGGAACCTCGCCAGTTGGGTATACGGCAGTCCGGCGGCCGCGATCGGCGTCGTGGTACCGTCGCGCGTGACGATGACGTGCAGCCGGGTCGAGGCGACCGCCGCCGCGGCGTCGGCGCGGCTGACGGCTTCGATGTATCCGTCGGTCACGACGACCGCGGCGCGAGGCCTCGTGCAGGCGACGTGCTCGAGCACGCAGGCCATGCTCGTGCCGCCGGTCGTGTCCGCGATCAGGCGGCCCTGCTCGATCCGCGCCGGCGCCACCTTCGTGCTGAACGCCCAGAACGGCCGGCGAATGCAGCGCGACAGCCGGCCGAGCAGCGCGACGATGTGCGGCATCTCGGCGTGCATCGACCCGCTCACGTCCAGGTAGACGTGCGCGGACCCGGCACGCGACGGTTTCGCGGTGTTCCACCGCGCGTCTGGCAGCAACGGGCTCCAGCGCGCCCGGAGCGCGGCCCGGCGATCGCCCGACGACAGCACCGGCAGCGTGTAGTCGGACGAAGCGTGCTCGCGCGCCGCCGAACGCGGGTCGGGCACGAGGTGCCGCCGCAGCACGTCGTAGGTCTGCCGGCGCCAGCGTTCGACCGCCGTGTCGGCCTGCCTGAACTCGGCGGCGTACGCCTCGGCGCCCAGGCCGCGGCCCTTCGGGCTTCGGAATACGCCGCTGCCGTTCATCGCTTTCAGTGAAGTTTCGAGCGCGGCCGCCAGGACGTCGTCTGCGGCGGCGCTCACGCCGGCGCCGTCGCTGTCGTGGTCGCCGATGAGCAGGAGCCTGGTCTGCTGCATCTGCGACTGCAGGTCCTCGATCAGCTCGCGGATGTCGTCGGCCACCAGTTGACCGTTGTAGAGGCCCATCCAGGCTTGCGACACCTGCCGCGGGCTGCCACGCTTCGGCAAGCTCCGGCTCCACCGAGCACTCTCGGCCTTGCTCCGCTCGTCTTTGGTCGGCGGCCGCAGCAGCCGGCACACGCCCTTCTCGTTCGCGTAGTACCGGCTCATCATCGCGCTGGCAGACTCGCCCATCGACCGGTGGATGATGGCGTTGATCACCGCGTCGAAGGCGATGTGCTCGGCGCGCGTGGACGGTGTCAGCCGTTCCGTGTGGCGCAGCAGGACGTGCAGGAACTCGTGGCAGACGACGGCCTTGACTTCCGCGGGGCCGCGGCAGTGCTCGCTGACGAACTTCAGGTTGACGAGCAGGCGCGGGCGTCCCTCGCAGGTGACGGCCAGCGTGGGCACGTCCGTCGTGAACTCGACGGCGAGGATCTTCAGCACCGCCCGGACCGCGAGCGGGTTCTCTTCGATGAGTTCCCGGTAGAGGTCGTGAAACTCGTGGGGCTTCATGCGTAGAACCCTCCTCCGTCGTAGAGCACGAGACGACGCGTGAGGCTCGTCGTGGTCCAGAGCACCGGCCGTGCCGGGTCGTAGAAGCTGGCCGTGCACAGCCCGAGCACGAGCGCCAGGCCGAGGCCCTCGAGGGCCGTCAGCGAACCGGCGCTGACCGGCACCGGGTGGGGATCGACCTGGCAGATGCACCGGCGATCCGGCAGCGAGACGATGGCGCGCGCTTCGTTCCCCGTCTCGAAGCCGGCCGCGCGGAGCCACCGCTCGACGCATCGCAACGGGCTCTGCCGGCCGAAGTCGATGGCCACCCGCAGCACTTTCGGGCACCGCACCGGGCCATCGTCGTCTCCGAGGACGGTCGTGCGGACGCGTTCAGAACGCGTGCGGCTGCACGGACCGCCGCTGTTCATCAGCAGGCCGGGACCGTGGAGCGGCCAACCTTGGTCCGCCGCGAGCGTCATGACGCCACCTCCCGCGCGAAGACACGCACGCAGCGGTCGAACTCGGCTTCCAGCTTGCGCGGATCGGCCACGGCGATCTTGGCGACCGCGCAGTACCAGAGCAGCTGTTCGGCGCGCTTCCGCCGCGCTTCCTCCAGCGGCTCGAGCACGGCGGCGTAGGCCGCCAGTTCGGGGTGCGTGGTGTTCGCGTCCGACAGACGCTCCTGCCATGTGACCTCGCCATCGACCGTGAGCAGCGGCTGGGCGGCGCGGCCCAGGTCGTTCACGCCCTCGGCGCCAATCGGCAATCGTCCCGCCAGGGCCGCCGGGAACGCCGCCAGCGCGAAGGCTGCCGCGCATGCCCTCGGTTCGTTCGCCAGGAGCTGCTCCACGGCGAGTGTGCCGGTGTCGGCGTCCGGGCAGTGCTTCAGCAGCAGGCGCGCCTTGCGGTCGAGCGCGCGCTCCAGATGGAACTGGTGCAGCCACCGGTCGCGCGGACTCGCCATCGTCGCGTTCCACGCGAGCGTGTGGGCGGCCAGCACTTTGTCGGCGTCCGGGGCAACGCCCCACGCCCGGTGCGGCAGGCTCCCATCGAGGACGAGACGGAACAACAGGTCGGTGCGCCGGCTGCTGACGTCCGTCAGCGCGTCATCGTCGATGACGAGCGCGGCGACGAGCGTGCGCGAGAGCAGGCGGGCGCGGCGCGGCGAGATGCGGATGCCGGCGTTGTTCAGCGCCGTCGCCACAGCCGAGACGTAGCCGATGACCTGCGGCGGGCAGTTGCGCAGGGCGGCCGCAAAGGCGGGTTGCCACTGCGCCAGCTTCGCGCGCAGCGCGCCGCCGTCGTCGGACGTCACACCCTCGCCGGCCGGGTCGGCCACACGCCGGCGGTCGGTCTCGTCGAGCGACGTCCAGTCGCCGACGTCGAGGATGACGGCGAACCGGTCGGCCAGCGCGGGGTCGAGCGGTTCCGAGCCGAGGTATTCCTCGCCCGGCGACTGGTCGGTCGTGCACGGGTTCATCGCGGCCCAGCGGTAGCGGAGCGACGCGAGCGGCAGCCCCTGGATCTTCTTCTCGTGGACCAGCGAGAACAGCCGGTTCTGGTGTTCCGGCTTGCAGCGGGAGATTTCGTCGATCAGCACCGACTCGGCGCCCCATACCGTGGCCGGCGTTTCGAGGAACCGGACGGCGGTCTTCTCGTCGTCCGGGTAGGGAAAGCCGACGAGGTCGTCGAACGAGATCAGACTGGCGTTGTAGTGCCGGTGTTCGAGCCCGAGCGCCTCGCTGATTGAATTCAGGAGGAACGTCTTGCCCGTGCCGCTCTTGCCGATGAGCAGGAGCGGGTCGCCGGTGACGAGCGCGGCCAGGATGAGGGGTTCTTGAGTTTCGAAGCCGTACGCGCCAAGCGTGGAGAGACGTGTGTGTGAGTCCGTCATCGCTTATCTCCCCCGGCCGTGCCGGGCAGGAATTAGCACCGTGACGCTTGCCGTCCGGTTGCTGTGACGTCGTCGGGCCTGTGCCCTCGGTCACTCTGGATAAGTCCCGCGGTCGTGCGGGAATGACACGATAGTACGACATGAATCTACATATGTCAATGCGTTGAGTCACTAAGGGTATGATGAAAATCATGACTCGCATGCGCACTACGGTCGCGCTGTTCTGGCTGATCGGTACCGCGGTGTCGGCGCAGATGAAGCACGTCGACATCAAGGATGCCAAGAGGACCAACGGCGGGACCGCGCTGCCCGTTCACGAGCGGGCGGACGACGGCAAGACCGAGCCCGGCGGCAACCCCGGAACCCCGATCGCCTGTGGAGTAATCATCAAGTGACGAACACCAATCGACCAGTCAAGCTCATCGCGGTCGCGAGTGTAACGTTCGCGGTGCTGGCCGGTGCGGCGTGCGGCGGATCGGCGCCCGCGTTCGCGCCCGCCGCGGAGTCTGCCCCGGCAGTGGCGGCGCCCACCGCCACCGCCGACGGCCCCGGCGTCCTCACCGGAATCGTGACCTTCGACGGCACCGCTCCCAAGCCCCGCCCGCTGCCGATGGATTCCGACCCGCAATGCAAGGCCACCGAACCGGGCGGCACGGTGTCGGAGGTGCTACTTGTCGGCGCCGGCAACGGAATCCAGAACATCTTCGTGTACGTCAAGGACGGTCTCGGCGACCGCCGCTACGCCGCGCCCTCCACGCCGGTGACCCTCGATCAGAAGGGCTGCCGCTACGTTCCCCACGTGTTCGGCATCCAGGTCGGGCAGACGCTCCTGGTCTCCAACAGCGACCCGCTGATCCACAACGTGCACGCCCTGCCGGCCAACAATCGGGAATTCAACTTCGGACAGCCGGCGAAAACACCCCCGGTGGAGCGCGTGTTCCAACAACCCGAGATCGGCTTGTTCTTCAAGTGCGATGTGCACGGCTGGATGGCCGCCTACGCCAACGTGGTGACGCATCCGTTCTTCGCGGTGACCAAGGAGGACGGCAGCTTCGAGATCAAGGGGTTGCCAGAGGGCCGCTACACCCTCGAGCTGTGGCACGCGCGGCTCGGCACGCAGACCGTGTCCGTCACCGTCACGGCGGCGGTGCCGGCCACAGTCGCCGCGTCGTTCAAGATTCCAAACTAGGAAAAGGCGGCAGATTCGCGGCGGGCAACGTATAATCCCGAAGCTGCTGCACTTGGGGTGTGCTTACAGAAAAGGAGTCGCAATGAAGATCGTGAACGCCGTGATCCTGGGACTGGGGACTATAATCGCGGCCGCCTGCGGCGGCACCGAAACGCCGCCGGCGTCAACCGCCAGCGCCCCTGCCGCGAGCCCGCCGGCCAACCGGGTCTTTTTCGTCACGCCGACCAACGGCGCCTCCATCAAGCCGATGTCGACCATCGAATTCGGCAGCACCGGCGTCACCGTCGGCGCTGTGCCGCCCGGCGAGCTGAAGCCCGAGCAGGTGCGCCCGAACATCATCCACTACCACATCGCCGTCGACGCCGACTGCCTGCCGGCTGGCGAGATAATCCCGAAGGCCGACCCGTGGGTGCACTTCGGCGACGGCAAGAACGTGATCGAGATGTCGCTGACGCCCGGGGCGCATCGCCTGACCGTCCAGGCCGGCAACGACATGCACCGGACCATCGCCGGCCTCTGCGAAACGATCAACGTCACGGTCGCGCAATAGCGCGACCGGGCGTCGGGCAGTGACCCCGGATCATTTCCCGACCTGGTCAGCGCCGCGGCACTGCGCCGAGCACCCGAGGCGATGAAGGCTGCGGCCGGAAAGAAGAAGTAGTAGAGGGCGTCCTCCGGGCCCTCAGCCACGCTAGGGTTTCCGGAAGACGACGCGGCCGTCGAAGACCGTGGCGGCGACGGAGATGGCATCGGGCGTCGCCGGTGGTGCGTTCAGCACATCGCTGGTCAGCACGACCACATCGGCCAGTTGCCCCGGGGCCAGGAGGCCTTTGCGGCTCTCGTCGAACGAAGCCCATGCGGCTTCGGATGTGTAGGCACGAAGCACATCGGCCATTGGCATCGCCTGCGGCACATCGCCGGCCGTGCCCGTGCGGGTGGTGGCGAGCCAGAGAGCGGGACCCGGGTTGAGTGTCGCCACGGGCCAGTCGCTGCCAAACACCACGCGCGCGCCCTGCCGGGCGATGCGGCGCCACGCCCACGCTCTCCGCTGCCGCTCGGGGCCGACGTTGTCGGGCCACGGACCGGACGGGGACGGGCTGTTCATGTCGCCCAGCACCACGTGCATCGGCTGCATCGAGGCGACGACGCCCAGCGCCTGGAAGCGCGCAATGTCGGGCTCACTGATCGTTTCGACGTGCTCGATGCGGTGGCGACGTCCGCGCGCCGGCGCGGGGTTGACCTGGGCCGCATGGGCGAAGGCATCGAGGGCCATCTGCACTCCGCGATCGCCCGTCGCATGAATCTGCACCTGCAGGCCCCGGCGATCGAGCAGCGTGACGACGCGCGTGAGGTCCTCGGGTGTCAGTTGCGGTGTGCCGCGCTCGGCCGAGCCCGGGTACGGATCGATGAGGGCGGCGGTGCGGCTCTCGATGACGCCATCGGCGAACATCTTCACAATCCCTGTCCTCAGCGTGGGCCGCTCGTCGCCGATCCGTTGCCAGGTCGCCACCATGGCGTCGGCATCCGCCTCGGTGGTGGCACCATGGGCCCGGAACGCTGCATACGTCCGCAGCGCAAGGTCGCCGCTGTTCCGGGCGGCTTCCAGCAGGGCCATGTCAGTGAGTGATGTGCCGGCATTCTGCACGCTGGTCACGCCCAGCCGGTGTGCGTGGGTGACAGCAGCGCGGAGGGCAGCCTGGCGCTGGTCGTCAGTCGGCGGCGGCATGGCCCGTCGCACCAGGTCGGCTGCGGCTTCCTTGAGGTGGCCCGTCGGTCGATTCGTGCGCGGGTCGCGCACGATTTCGCCGTTGGGAGGATTGGGGGTCTTCGCCGTAATGCCGGCGGCCTCCAGTGCGCGCGTGTTCACCCAGAGGCTGTGTCCGTCGTAGCAGTTCATCACCGCGGGCCGGTCGGCCACGGCGGCGTCGAGCTGCGCGGCTGTCGGCGAACTGTCGGGAAACGGCGCATACGGCCAACCGAACCCCTCGACCCATGGCGCGTCGGGATGTGCGGCGGCGAACGTGCGGATGCTCTGCTGAATCGCCTCGAGGCTGGCGAGGCCGGCCAAATCCACCTGACCGAGCGTGAACCCGCCCGACAGCAGGTGGAGGTGGGCATCGTTGAAGCCCGGTGCCACGAGGCCGCCGCGGGCATCGATGACCGTAGTGGCGGGGCCTTGCAGCCGGCTGAGTGCGGCGGTCGGCCCCACCGCTGCGATCGTGGTGCCCCGCACAGCCACCGCGTTGGACGGGCCACGGTCGGCGTCGCCGGTGAACACCCGGCCATTGATGATCAGCAGGTCGGCCGGCGGCTCGGCCGGAGCAGCAGGGGAGCAGGCGCTCAGGGCGACAGCGCCGGCCAGGGCCGTGGTCAGCAGGCGGGTGAGATGGCGGGTGGGCGTCAGGCGTGTGCGGGTCATGTCGTTGGGGGCCTCCTCTCCGGCGAGCGCCCTATGCTAGCCCGAACGCGACGCGCCGAGCGCGTGCATTACAATCCCCACGCGCATGACAACAGGGGTGATGCCAGCGGCCCGGGCCGTCTACCGGCGTGTCCTCGCGGATGGGCTGGTGGTGACCAGCGCCCGGCCCGAGCACGCGCCCGCACTCGAGGCCCTGCAGTGTGTGGTGTTCCCGACCCTGGCGGACGAGCAGCGCTTCAAGGCCCGCCACTACCTCCGGCATCTCGAGCTGTTCGCCGAAGGACAGCTGGTGGTGCTCGACGGCGATCGCGTCGTCGCGGCCACGGCCACGATCCGACTCACCTTCGACTTTGCACACGTCACGCACACCTTTTCCGAGATCATTCAGGGCGGGTGGCTCACGTCCCACGAACCCGAGGGGCCCTGGCTCTACGGGGCCGATCTCGGCGTGCATCCGTCCTACCGCCGACGCGGCCTGGCGCAGGCGCTGTATGCGGCGCGGCAGCAACTGGTGTGGCGACTCGGCCTGCGCGGGCAGGTGACTGCCGGCATGCTCAGCGGCTATGGCGCCGTGCGGCACCGGATGTCGGCCGAACAGTATTATGAGGAACTGTGTGCAGGGCGCCTTACGGATCCGACCCTGTCCATGCAGCGCAGCATCGGGTTCGAGTTCAGGGGACTGCTCAAGGACTACCTGAACGATCCGGTCTGCGACAACTACAGCGTGCTGATTGTCCTCGACGCGTCCATCCCGGTGCCCGGGGCGGTGCGGCCGGGCGGCACACCTGATTACTGGAGGAGAGACGTCATGGGTTCCATTCGCCTCGTGAGCCCGGTGCCAGGGCCCCGCAGCCAGGAGTGGCTGGCCCGCCGTGCCGCGGCGGTTCCGAACGGCCTCGGCCGCGCCACCGACGTCGTGGCCGACCGTGCGGAAGGCGCCCTCGTACATGACCTCGACGGCAACACCTTCATCGACTTTGTCGGCGGTATCGGCGCACTGGCCGTGGGCCACTGCCCGACGCCGGTCGTCGAGGCCATCCAGCGGCAGGCGGCCTCGCTCATCCACCTCGGATCGCTCGTCGGCACCTACGACTCCTATGTGCGCCTGTGCGAGCTGCTGAACGAGGTCACCCCCGGTATCTTCCCCAAGAAGACCCTGCTGGCCAACACCGGCGCGGAGGCCATCGAGAATGCCATCAAGGCGGCGCGGGCCTACACGCGGCGGCCGGGCGTCATCTGCTTCGAGGGCGGCTATCACGGGCGCACGCTGCTCACGCTGACGCTGACCAGCAAGTACAGCCTCTTCAAGAAGACGATGGGGCCATTCGCCTCGGATGTGTATCGGCTGCCGATGCCGAATGCCTATCGCCGTCCGGCGGGCATGACCGCCGAGCAGTCCCTCGAATTCGGGCTGATGCAGCTTGAGCAGGCGTTCACCGCGCAGGTCGATGCGAGTGAAGTCGCCGCTATCATCATCGAGCCGGTGCAGGGCGAGGGCGGGTTTGTGCCGGTGCCTCCGCGGTTCCTGCAGCGCATCCGCGACCTCTGCACGGCGCACGGCATCGTCATGATTGCCGACGAGGTGCAATGCGGATTCGCCCGGACGGGCCGCCTGTTCGCCCTCGAGCACTACGGCATCGAGGCCGACATTATTGTCACGGCCAAGTCGCTCGGCGCGGGAATGCCGATCAGCGCCACGACGGGCCGGGCCGATATCATGGATGCCACGCACACGGGTGGCATGGGTGGCACCTACGGCGGCAATCCGCTCACCTGCGAGGCGGCGATCGCGGCCATCGAGATGATGCGGCAGCCGGCCTTCCTCGCACGGGCGACCGAGATCGGGGCGCACCTGCGCGCCACGCTCACCGAGTGGCAGCTGCGGCATCCGCTGATTGGTGACGTGCGCGGCCTCGGGTCGATGATGCTCATCGAACTGGTGAAGGACCGGCAGACGCGCGAGCCTGCTCCGGACGAAACGCTGGCAATCATCCGCGCGGCCTGCCAGCGCGGCGTCATCGCGATGCGCGCGGGCCTGTTCACGAACGGCATCCGCTTCCTGCCGCCCCTGACGATCACCGACGATCAGCTGGCCGAGGGGCTGGCGGTGGTCGAAGCGGCCCTGACCGAGGTGGAAGCGCGTGCCGGCCTCAGTCTGCAGCCGGCCTGATGCGCACGGGCACCGGCGCATGTGCCGTGTGTCTCCCCCCGCCTGAGGCACCGCATGCGCTCTGCCGACACGCTGTTTCTCGGGGCGACGCTCTGGACCGGCACGCCGCAGGCCCGTGCGGCGACCGCCCTTGCCGTGACGGGCGGTCGCATCGCCGCCATCGGCACCGACGATGACGTGGCGTCCCTGCGGGGGCCGCATACGGAGATTGTGCGGGCCGACGGGGCGACGCTACTGCCCGGCTTCGTCGATGCGCATGCGCACATCTGGAAGATCGGTCACCTGCTGACCACACTGCTCGATCTTCGCGAGGCCGCAAGCATCGATGATCTCGGCGTGCGCGTGCGGACACGAGCCGCCATGCTCAGTGAGGGCGCCTGGCTCTATGGCCGCGGGTTCAACGAGACCCGGTTTCCGGATCGCCGTGTCCCCACCCGCGACGACCTTGATGCGGTGGTGTCCGATCGGCCTGTGGTGCTGATGCGCACGTGCGCCCACATCATCGTGTGCAACAGCCTGGCCCTGCAGCGGGCCGGCCTTGACGACACCACGCCCGACCCTCCGGGTGGCGAACTCGGGCGCGATGCGCAGGGGCGGCTGACCGGCGTGCTGTCGGAGCGTGCCCTGGGCCTGGTGCTGACGAAGATGCCCGCACCGACCGACGCCGACTACGAGGCCATGATTCTGGCTGCGCTGGCGCACCAGGCCTCACGTGGCATCACGTCGACGTCGGATACCGGCGTCGCCCCTGACCTGCTGGCCGTCTACCGTCGGCTCGATGCCCGGGGACGATTGCCACTGCGGGTCAACGTCATGGCCCTGCGCACCGTCGAGGGCGAGGGCGTGGCCCCGCTTCCCGAGATCTGCCGGACCGAGTGCCTGCGCATCGACACGGTCAAGTTCTTTGCCGACGGCGGGCTGAGCAGCGCGACGGCGGCGCTGAGTCAGCCGTATCGGCATGCGCCCTCGCACGGCCTCCTGCGGATGAGCGATGACGAGTTCCTGACGCTGGCGCGTGAGGCGCACGCAGCCGGCCTGCGCCTGGCCACGCATGCCATCGGGGATGTCGCCATCGACCAGGTGCTGCGCGTGTACGCCGCGCTGGGGCCGGGGCCGGTGCGCCACCGCATCGAGCACTTTGGCCTGCCGGGGCCCGCGCAGCTGCGCGAGGCCGCACGTCTCGGCATCATCGTCGTGCCGCAGACGATCTTCCTGCATGAACTCGGTCGCAACTTCCGGCAGTATCTGCCGGACGACTTTCTGCCACGCGCCTATCCGGTGCGCGGCATGATGGACGCCGGGCTCACCGTGGCGCTGTCGTCCGATGCCCCGGTGGTCGTCAACGATGCCCCGCTGGCTGGCATGCAGGCGGCGATCGGGCGGCGTGATGCCGACGGTGTCGTGCTGACGCCCGCCGAGGCGGTGACGCTGCACGAGGCGCTGGTGGCCTATACCCACGGCGGCGCTGTTGCGTCCGGCGACGCGCATGAGCAGGGCCAGCTGCGCGAGGGCTGGCGTGCGGATCTCGTGCTCGTCGAGGGCGATGTGACCCGCTGGGACACCACGGCTCTTGAGTCGCATCGCATCAGGCAGACCTGGGTGGGCGGCCGCTGCGTCTTCGCGGCGTGATCCTGCCGCACGCCATTGAGAGGAGAGCAGGGCATCGTGACCTATCGACAGCTGGTGAATGGGGCCTGGACGGACGCGATCGGCGGCTCGACCTGGGACGTGATGAACCCGGCGACCGAAGCGATCGTGGCGCGCGTGCCATTCGGGGCACGTGCCGATGCCGAGGCGGCAATTACTGCGGCCACCGCCGCGGCGGACCCGTGGGCACGACTGACGCCATATGAGCGCGGCGCGCTGCTGAAGCGGGTGGCCGACCGTATGCGCGGGGATGCCGATGCCCTCGCGCGTATCACGGTCGCCGAATCGGGCAAGCCGCTGGTGCAGGCACGAGGCGAGTGGCTCGTGTCGGCCGATCTCTTCGAGTGGTTTGCGGAAGAGGGCACGCGTGCGTACGGGCGCACGATTCCCTCGCGGGTGCCTGGCAAGCGGATGACCGTGCTGCGCCAGCCCGTCGGGGTGGTGGGTGTGATCACGGCCTGGAATTTTCCTGCCTACAATCCGGCGCGCGCATGGGCGGCGGCCCTGGCCGCCGGCTGCACGGTAGTGGCGCGCCCATCGGAGTACACGCCGCTGACGGCGATGGCCATGGCGGGATTGCTGCACGAGGCTGGCCTGCCGGCAGGCGTCCTCAACCTCGTGAACGGCGATCCCGGCCCGATGGGTCAGGCCATGCTGGATGCCCCTGCCGTGCGGAAGATGCACTTCACGGGCAGCGTGCGCGTGGGCAAGCTGCTGATGGACGGCGCCTCGCGCACGGTGACGCGGCTGTCGCTGGAACTGGGCGGCAACGCGCCGGTCATCGTGATGCCCGATGTCGACCTCGAGGCGGTGGCCGCCGGGGCCATCACCAGCAAGTTCCGGAACAACGGACAGGTGTGCGTCGCCCCGCAGCGGTTTCTCGCGCATCGCTCGGTGGCCGAGGCCCTGGCAGCGCAGCTGGCACAGCGCGCGCGGGGCCTGCGTCTCGGTGATGGCCTCGATCCCGACGTGCAGGTCGGCCCGCTCATCAACGCCCAGCAGCGCGACCGCGTCGAAACCCTTGTGCAGGCGTCGGCGTCGGCCGGGGCCGAGGTGCTGACCGGCGGACATCGGCCCGCCGATCGCGACTGCGGGTTCTTCTTCGAGCCCACGGTGCTCTGGAATGTGCGCCCCGGGACGCCGGCGTTCGGCGAGGAGATCTTCGGCCCGGTGCTGCCCCTCACGGTATTCGACGAGGTCGACGAAGCCCTGGCCCTGGCCAACGCCACTCCGTACGGGCTGGCCGCCTACGTGTGGACACGCGATCTGCGGCATGCGACGCTGCTGTCGGAACGGCTCGAATTCGGAATCGTCGGCGTCAACGAATGGGCGCCGCATGCCACCGAGGCTCCCTTCGGCGGATGGAAGCAGAGCGGACTGGGGCACGAGAGCGGGGCCGAAGGGCTGTCCGAGTATCTCGAAACCAAGCTGGTGTCGATCGGGTCGCTCTGACCCGGGTGGTTGCCATCGGAGTTGCCGCGCGGTCTATACTGCCGGCCATGGCCAACTCCGACGATCGTCACCTCGGCATGCACGTCCCCGTGACACGTCGCGACTTCATCAACGGCATGGCGGTTGGTGTCGGGGCGACGGCGGCGTCGCTCTCGCTGCCGCCCGGCGTGGCCGACCTGCTGGCGCAGGACGCGCCGTACCCGCCCGCCCGCACCGGGCTGCGGGGCTCGCACGCCGGCTCGTTCGAGACGCTGCATGCGCTGCGCGACGGACGCTTCTGGGAGGCCGCCGGCACGCCCGTGTCCACGGGCGAAGAGTACGACCTCGTGATCGTGGGCGCAGGCCTCAGCGGACTGACGGCCGCCATCACCTACCGCGAGGCGAGGCCGGATGCACGCATCCTGCTGATTGAGAATCACGACGACTTCGGCGGCCACGCGCGGCGCAACGAATTCACGGCCGGCGGTCGGCGCCTCATCGGCTATGGCGGCACGCAGTCGATTGACAGCCCGGCGCCCTACAGTGCCGAGGCGAAGGCCTTTGTGGCCTGGCTCGGCGTGGATGTGTCGAGCTATCGCCGTGCCCTCGACGGCACGCTCTACTCGTCGATGGGCCTGCGCGGTGGCATATTCTTCGACCGCGAGACCTTCGGCAAGGATCAGTTGGTCATTGGCGATGTGCGCGATTCGGCGGTCCGCGAGGCAGCTCCCTTCTCGCCCGCCGTCAGGCGTGACCTGGGCCGGCTCTTTACCGAAACGCCGGACCCGATGCCGGGGCTGTCGCCGGCCGAAAAGAAGGCGCGGCTGGCGCGCATGACGTATCTGCAGTTCCTGACGGATCACTGGAAGCTCGACGCCGGTGTGCTGTGGCCCTTCCAGACACGCACGCACGGACTCTTCGGGGTCGGCCTTGACGCGGTCCCTGCGCAGGATGCCTTCGGTCTCGGCCTGCCCGGGTTCCAGGGCATGGGCCTCGATCCGGCGGCGGGCCCCGGGCAGAACCACGATTCCATCAGGTTTCCCGAGGCCGATGACTACTACTTCCATTTTCCCGATGGAAACGCCACGCTCGCGCGGCTGATGGTGCGTCGGCTCATGCCGCACGCTCTGCCGGGGACGACCGTGGAGGACTGCGTCACGGCCCGTGCGGACTACGCGCAGCTCGACGTCGCCGGTCGCCCGTGCCGCCTGCGGCTGAACAGCGCGGTGCTGCGTGTGCGGCACACGGGGCCGGCCGGAGGCGACCAGCGCGTGGAGGTCACCTATGCTCCTGCGGGTGCCGAGTCGGCGCGGGGCCTCGCGCTGTCCACGGTGCGGGCCCGATCGGTCGTGCTGGCGTGCTGGCACTCGGTGATCCCGGCGATTTGCCCCGAACTACCGGCAGCACAGAAAGAGGCCCTCGACTACGCCATCAAGGTGCCCATCGCCTACACGAGCGTGCTGATTCGGCAGTGGACGGCGTTCCGTGCGCTGGGTGTGCAGCGCTTCACAAGTCCGCGGTTCTGGCACCGGTCGGTGAATCTCGACTTCCCGGTGAGCATCGGCACCTATCGCCACCAAACCGATCCGGCGCAGCCGATCGTGCTGCACATGACGCGTGCCGCCTGTCAGCCGGGGCTGCCCGTGCGTGAGCAGCACCGGGCCGGTCGACGCGAACTGCTGGCGACCTCGTTCGACACCATCGAGCGTGACATCCGCGACCAACTGCAGCGCGTGCTGGGGCCGGGCGGGTTCGAGTCGGCGCGCGATGTGCTGGGCATCACCGTCAACCGCTGGCCGCACGGCTATGCCTACCAGTACAACTCGCTCGATGACGAGTTCTGGCTGAAGGGCACCGAACCGCCGTGCGTCCGGGCGCGGCAGCCGCATGGCCGCATCGCCATCGCCAACTCCGATGCGGCGGCGTACGCATACACCGACGCCGCCATCGACCACGGACGCCGCGCCGTGCGCGAACTGCTGGCGCGGACGTGACGCAGCGGCGCCTCGTGAGAAACGGGGACCGTGCGGCATGACCGCTCCTGACGGCATCGGGGGCACCCGGCGCACGCTCGGTCTGACGGACCTGGTGCTGCTGGGCACGGTGGCCATTGTCAATGTCAACGTAGTACCCCCGGTCAGCGGTTTCGGCCGGGCCACACTGGGCCTGTGGCTGCTGGCGTGGCTGGCCTTCTTCGTTCCTGAAGCCATCGCGGTGCTGGTGCTGTCGCAGCGCTATCCCGGCGAAGGCGGCGTCTATCGCTGGTGCCGCGCACACTTCGGGGCCAGGCACGGATTCATCGCCGGGTGGTGCTACTGGACCAACAGCCTGCTCTACGTGCCGGTCCTGCTCGTCTATGTGGCCGGTGTGCTGACCTACGCTGGCGGTCCCGCCACGCGGGCGCTCATCGACAGCCGCGTGTTCATCGGCGGCGTGTCGATGACGTGGCTGGCCTGCATCACGGCTGCCAACATCCGCGGGTCGTCGGTGGGCAAGTGGCTCAACAACATCGGAGGCATCGGCGGGCTGGCGACCGTACTGATGGTGGCAGCTGTGGCCGCCGAGGCACGGCGGCGGGGCGTGGCCGTCGAGGTGCCGGAAGTGGCGGGCACCCCGGCCGACATGCTGGGGGCGCTGGGGGTGATGTGCTTTGCCTTCATCGGTATCGAGCTGGCCAGCACGATGGCCGATGACATCAGGCACCCCGAGCGCGATGTGCCGAGAGCCGTCGCGCTGACGGGACTTACGGCACTGGTGGCGTATCTGCTGGTGGCCGATGCGCTGCTGGTCATGGTGCCCTCCGGCGACATGGGCAGCCTGCAGGGTGTGATGCAGGCCATCGAACAAGGGGCGACGCTGGCCGGCCTGCCCGGGGTGGTGGCGCCGGTGGCGGTGCTGATGGCGATTGCTGTGGCCGGATCGGCCTCGGCGTGGTTCGCCGGCCCGGCCCGCATTCCCTTTGTTGCCGGTCTCGATCACGCCTTGCCCGAGGTGCTGGGTCGCCGGCATCCGCGCTGGGGTTCGCCCTATGTGGCGCTGCTCGTGTGCGCCGCCGTATCTGCGGTGTTGACCGTGATCTCGCTGGCCGGATCGACAGTGGCCGAGGCGTATCAGGTGCTGCTGCGCGCCGCGGTCGTCATCAACCTGGTGCCCTTCGTTTACGTGTTTCTGGCAGTGCTGCAGCTGCGTGATCTGTCAGCACCCGTGCGTGCGTCGGCCGCCATCGGTCTGGTGGTGACCGCCTGTGGCATCGCGGCGGTATTTCTGCCGACGGGGGAGGTGGGCAACGTCGTGGTATTCGAACTCAAGATGCTGGGCGGCGTCGGCGGCATGCTGGGGCTGGGCCTGTGGCTATTCCGTCAGCAGTGAGCAGTGCGGGTCCCGCAAGCGCGGTATTGACAGCCGCACGACGTGCCTTCTATGAACCCGCACCAAACGGTGCGCCCTCCGGGGGCGTTTGCGCAGCCAATATTGCCTGTGAGGCCGCCAGTCCGCTGATGCCGCCTACGATGATGAGCTCGCAGGTCTCGCGGCCGTTGATAGCGCCGCCGGGTGGGAAGACCCCTTCGCGCATCCCCTGCGTCCATTCGAAGGAGCCTTCGCGGTCGCCGCGCAGCCCGGAGCGTGACGGCGGGCAGTCGCCCGCCACCTCATCCCAGTGCCGACTCCGGTAGCACGGGCGGCCTGGATCGATCGCAACCACAACGAAGATTTCACCGACGATGGTGCGCCGTGCCCGCATCAGGGGACCGGACATCTGCGTCGATCTTGACGGCAATGGACGCTGCGCCGATGACGAACGCGTGACGCCTGCGGGACGCTTGACCGCCGGGACCGCCTCCTACCGGATCACGGTCCGTTAGGGCGGGGTGGTGCAGCCCGGGGACGTGCCCCTTGGCACCGCAGCCGGCACCTGTGGAACTCAACCGGCAACCGCCAACTTTCTACCGCCCACTACTTGACTTCCATCCCCTACCCTCGTACCGTGCTCCCGTGTCCGCATCCAGTCGCTGCATAGCGGCGTGAGGCGCGCGGGCCTTCCTGCGGCGCCTCCTACCTCCACGTCCGGCGGCGCGCTTTCTCATTCTCGAACCCGCTTTCATAACGTCGTCTCGTTCACCCCCCGCCGCCGACGGGGGTAGAAATGCTGTCGCGGTCGTCCCGTTCAAAGGGGGTCAGCTATGCGTCGTGGCTTCTTGGCACTGGTCTTCGGGCTGGTGCTTGCCGGTTCGGCGTTTGCACAACAAGGACAGTCGTCCATCCAGGGGAAGGTCATCGATGCGTCGGGGCTGGCACTGCCCGGCGTGAGCATTCTCATCACCCACGAGGGCAGCGGCGTGTATCGCAACCTCGTCACCAACGCGGACGGGTCGTATTTCGCGACCGGTCTGGTGCCAGGGCCGTACCGCTTCGAGGCCGAGCTCGCCGGGTTCCGGAAGTTCGAGCGGGTAGGTCTGCTGCTGCTGGTGGGCAGCAGCCTGTCTCTTGAGATCAAACTGGAAATCGGCACACTCGAGCAGAACATCACCGTCACCGGCGAGTCGCCGATTATCGATGTCACGTCGACCCAGGTGGCGACCAACATCAACAACCAGGAGCTGCAGGCGCTGCCCATCCTCAATCGCAACTGGTTGCAGGCGGTCTCGCTGGCCCCGGGCATCCAGTTACAGTCGTCGACCGCGTCGTTCGCCTGCGAATCCATCATTGTCGGCGGTGGCAGCAACCGCAGCGGCAACTTCTCGGTGGATGGCGGCGGCAACAACGACGACTACCTCGGCTCTTCGTGCGGCAGTCAGACCAGGACGGCGCTCGAGGCGGTGCAGGAATTCCAGGTGCTGACCAACCAGTACGACGCCGAGTTCGGCCGCACCGCCGGCGCCGTGATTAACGCCATCACCAAACAGGGTACCAACGCGTTCCGCGGCAGCGTGTTCGGCAGCTATACCGACGCCAAGATTACGGCGCGCGACTTCTTTGTGGCGCAGAACAACCTGCGGAAGCCCGATACCTCGCAAACCGATTGGGGCGGCACGCTGGGCGGACCGGTCCTCAAGGATCGCGCACACTTCTTCTACAGCCTCGATCGGCTGATCTACGAGGAGGGTCGCAGCAACACCTTCGCCGCGCGCCCGGAGCTGGACTACAGCAACACGCAGCGGATGAAGCTGTGGAATCACCTGATCCGCTTCGACCAGCAGATCAACGGCACGAACAGCTGGAGCGCGCGGTATCTAGTGGAAGTGTCGCCGACCTACGACCGCATCTCCGGGCGGGTCACGCAGTCGGCGCGCGACCAGGAGTACGACGTCGACCGCACCGCGGTAGCGATGTGGAACGGAGTGTTGGGCAACACCCGCTTCAACACGCTGCGCGCCGGGTATACCTGGGAGAGGAACGGCTTCACGGCGAAGGAAGTGCAGAACGGCATCGCGATGACGGAGTTGCCGCCAACGCTGACCATGCTGACGTTCACGGACGGTACGAACCCCGGCGCGCTGTTCCGCATCAACGGCGCTTACGAGGTCAGCGATTCGTTTTCCTGGTTCGTGCCGCACAAGCTCGGCGGGTCACACGACCTCAAGTTCGGCGGGCAGTACATCTATTCGACCATCGAGCTGCCCGACCAGAGCCAGATGAACGGCCGCTTCGCCTTCTCGACCGACCTGGCGTTCAATCCGAACAACCCGCGCACCTATCCGGAACGGCTGTTCATCCGCGTGCCGGCGGCCAGCGCCACGTTCATGCCGACGCACGTCGGCGTGCTGTTTGCGCAGGACAAATGGGCGATCGGCGACCTGACCGTCAATCTCGGCCTGCGCTACGACATCGAAGCCACGCCGATGCAGAACGGTTTCAATCCGTATTTCTCCAAGGGCGACTACCCGGTCGACAAGAACAACCTCTCGCCGCGCATTGGCCTGGCGTGGAGGCCCAACGGCTCGTCGACCCAGCTGGTGCGCGGCGGATGGGGCCTGTTCTACGACAAGATCACGCTGATCACCACGACGCCGTTCATCAACCAGGGGACCTACAGCGACTCGTTCGTGGCGGCGTTTCCGACCGATCGCGCCGATGCCGGTCCGAGCGCCGGCCGGCTGCCGACCGATCCGATGCTGGTCAACGGACCGGTGGTCAACCGGAGTCTGGTTAACGCGCTGTTCCCTCCCGGGTCGCTCGGCCGCAACACCGGCACCGTCTTTATCGACCATCCCGACCGCGGCGTGCCGCGGACCAGCCAATTTACCTTTGGCTACGAGCGGCAGCTGCGCAACACCATGGCTGCCACGGTCGACTACGTGCACAGCTGGAACCAGAATCAGCTGATCACCTATAACCTCAATCCTGGAACGCGCGTCAACACGACGCGCACCGGCGCCATCACCTATACCGATCTCGAAGGCATCGCCGGCAGGCTTGGCATCACCCCATTCGGCAACCCGGTGTACACGCGCGTCAACGACGGCAGCTCGCAGTTCGACGGCGTGAACGTCTCGCTGGAGAAACGCTACAGCGCGGGCTGGGCGGCGCGCGTCTCCTACGCCATCGGCCATGCGCGCGGCAACGCCGAAGCCAACCAGACCTACATCAACCAGCTCCAGGTGGGCGCCGATCCGCAGCTCGATCGGAGCTTCGGACCGCTCGACAACGATCGCAAACAGAATTTCGTGATCAGCGGCCGCTACGAAATCCCGCGCACCGGCGGGCTCCACGTCAGCGGCGTCTATCGTTGGATGACGGGCAGACCAATCACGATCGAAGACACGACGTTCGATCTCGATCGCAACGGTATCCTGTTCGACCCGGTCCCGGCCGGTGAGTACTGCGGCACAGGCGTCAACGCGATCTGCGTCGACAACAGAGGCGGCCGCAACGGCGCACGAGGGCCGTCGTTCCATCAGGCCGATATGCGCTTCGGCTATCGCTTCCGCAGAGGCGGGAACCAGACATACGACGTAAACTTCGAACTTTACAACCTCGCCAACACGGCGAACTTCGACAATCCGACGGGCGATCGGCGCTCGACGGATTTTCTACGCCTTACGGCGCTACGTGGCGGCAACGGCCAGCCGCGGGCGGCGCAGTTCAGCGTGAGAATGGGCTTCTAGGCCGCAGAGAGACGATGGGTACTGCTCGTTACAAAAAGGAGGATTTATGGCTGAGGGACAAAAGTGGACAGTTGACCGTATCGGCGGAGCGTTAGGACTCGCAGTCGCCATCGTCGGTGCGTTTGTCGACATTCCGAATGCTGCAGTGATTCTGCTCGTGTTGGGTCTCGTCGCAGGATGGGGCTATGCGGCGGATGCACATGTCAGAGTTATCGTGAGTGCACTTGCACTACCGGTAATGGCTAAGGCGTTCGACGCTGTTCCTCAGGCAGGAAGTTATCTGGCTGCAATCGTCACCAATATCGGTGCGGTTGCCGTGGGAGCCGCGCTCTGTATCATGCTGAGGAATATCTATCGAAGATTTGTAGCGGCTTAGTTCCGATCACTTCGGCAATAGAAGCCGGCGGGCGTGCTGCTCGGCGGCTTCTTCTTTTGTAGTGTTCAATTGCTTGCGACAAAGCCGCACTTACCGACTGTTATGACCGGACACCGGGGCGCTCGGCGGCTCCGGTGGTCAGCATCGTGCTTGACCTGACCGCCGCCGATCCCCCTGCAAGGCTTTCCTTGAACGGTGTGAAATCGAACGACGCTCGACTTTATTAACTCGTCCACTGAATCGGATCAGGCCCACCGGTGAGAACTCAACGCCTGAATCGTCCGCGACGTGTGCAATAATCAGGTTGCAGCCGCTCGCAAGTTATTGATTCCAAAGACGGAGAGATGTCCGAGTGGTTGAAGGAGCACGCTTGGAAAGCGTGTGTACGGGGAACCGTACCAAGGGTTCGAATCCCTTTCTCTCCGCCATTCATTCCCGGGTCCATTCCGGTCACATGGGTGCCATTTCATTCCGGGCACATAGGTAACACTTTCCGCCAAAACGGATTCTCGATCGGTTCCAGGCGGCACGTGTCGTCATCAAAATATCCCAAGTCATAGTCCATGAAGCTGACGAGCCAGATGTGCTCGCTGACTTGCGAGACCCCGACCTTTTGGCCGGCAAACACCGTCCTGAGATTGACCTTGCGCTTCTCGTAGCAGATGCGGCCACAGGTCGTGACGATCGCGGTCCAATCGTGAAACGGATACTCGAGCTCTCCGATGCCGCGGTAGGGCCGCGGTGAGGGGACGTAATCGTCGGCCGGCACACGCATGGCCAGCGCTTCGTGCGGCCGCTCCTCGTTGTAGCGCGCGACGAAGGCGTCAAAGCGCGCCTGCTGCTGGAGGAAATTGGGCGATGCGGGCTTCGTCGCCTCGCGTTTCAGCGTGAGATGCATCCGCTCGTGACGGCCGTTCTGCTCGGGATGGCCAGGCTTGATCCGTTCAATACCAATGCCCAGGCGCAGCCACCACACCGACAAGCGCGTGAGACCGTAGAGCGCGTTGCCGCAGCCAAAGGGCAGCCCGTTGTCCGTCCGAATGGCCCGCGGCAGACCAAACTCGTGGAAGGCGCGTTCGAAGGCGGTCACGACCGGCGGCGCCTTCGTCGAGGGTAGCGCTTCACAGCGAATCAGATACCGGCTGGCGAAATCCGTGACCGTGAGCGGATAGCAATAGCGCCGATCGCTGAGTTGAAATTCCCCTTTGAAGTCGGCGCACCAGAGTTCGTTGGGTTGCACCGGCCGTGATAAGGGCGTGCCGGTCGCATGAGCGCGCCGGCGGCGCCGCCGCTCGACGAGCCCACGCCGGTCCAACACCGCGTGGACCGTGCTGACCGCGGGACACCGCAGCAGGTCGGGAAAGCGCCGCCGTAACCGCTCGCGGATCTTGGGGGCGCCCCAGTGCGGATACTCCCGCTTGAGACGCACGATCTCCGCCTCGAGCGCTTCCGGCAGCTGCTGCGCCTGGCGATAGGGCCGGCGACTCCGGTCCGTCAGCCCCTCCAGCCCATGATTCTCGTAGCGCGCGAAGATCTTGTAACCCGTCTTCCGGGAAATGCCGAATTCCTTGCACAGGGCGGCCATCTTTTCGCCATCCTTCAGCCGGATGACAAATCGCATGCGCTCATCTTCCACATGACACTCCTTCCACGGCATAGTCCGGCCCCCCTTGAAGGAGGGAAAGTGTCACCTATGTGGTCGGAATGAAGTGTTACCCTCAGGTCGGGTTGTTCACATGACCGAAATTGCTGGCACTTGCCGACGTGTAGACGTCATCAACCAGCTTCCCGAAATCGCGGTCCCAAGTGTCATCAGGCCCGATGCCGTCGCAGCCGGTCCGATCAGTCGGGTCTAACCCCTCGGGTCTGCGCACCGAAATTCCGCCAAACAGCTTGTCGAACCGAGTCTGCGCTTCGAAGCTGCAACCATCCAGGTCGTCGCTGATCGGATTCAGGCGCGGCGTGAACATGATCCGCCCGCGCAGCATTCGCTGAAGGACGGTGCGGACCGTAGTGGTCGATTGACGCAGCAATCGCCGCCACCCGGCTAACCGGTCTTCGATCACGGCTGGAGGGAGTCGAGCGACAGGCCGCGTGTTCGCCTATTGCTCGTTCAGGACGCCACGCCGTGCTTCAAGTTTGCGAATCTTGGCTACCAGCGTGCGCGCACCTCGCCCCCCATTTCTATCGCTTCGGTGAGACGTGCAATGCGGGATGACTGTCTCCCTCCTTGCCGGTTCCGTCGACGGCTGCGCGTACTGCGTGGGCGTGAGCCCGCCCACGGCCTCTTTGGGCCGCTCATCGTTGCATTTGCGTCGCCAGGCCCGCCTGGCGGCTCTGGCTGACGACGCCAGGGCCCTAGCGCCTGGGCACCGCTCCCACGAGGATCTCGATCGCCTTGTTCAGCGTCGCACGGGCGTGGCGCGATCCCTTGAAGTTGCCCAGTCGCACGATGACGAGATCGTGCGAGGAATCGATCCAGACCGACTGCCCGCCGGCGCCCTGCATCGAATAGGCCTCCTTCGGCAGCGGCACGCGGCCATCGCCGTTAACCCAGAAGAAGCCGCCGCCGTAGACGGGGTTCTCGTCGGCGAGCCAGGCCGGAGCGATCGTGCGCACGTGCGCGGCGTAGCCTTCGGGCAGGATGCGCTCGCCGCCAGGCGTGACGCCGTCGTTCAGATACAGGTTGCCGAGGCGCGCCCAGTCGCGGCCCGACATGTATTCATAACCCTGTGTCAGGAAATTGCCGAAGGGATCGGTCTCCATCACCATCGTGCGGACGCCGATCTTGTCCCAGACCGCGCGCTGCGGGTAGGAGTGGTAGTCGGCCTTCAGCTTCTCGATGCCCAAGCGATTCAGGTAGTTGGTCAGCACGGGGTCGGTGTTGCGGTAGCGGCCCACGCTGTTGGGCGGCCACTGCTGCGGACGCGTCGCCGCGTACTTATACGAATCGACGCCGCCCGTGTAGAGATAGAGGTGGTCGGGATAGGTGCCGTTTGCGTCGTAGTCGGGATCGCTTGGCGCCTTGATCCGGATGCCGCTCGACATCCGCATGATGTCCTGGATGCGGATCTCCTTGCGCTTGTCGCCCTCGCCCTGCCATTGCGGCACCGGCGCGGGCTCGTCGAGCGCGTAGACACCGCGGTGGATGAGCGTGGCCATGATGGTGCCGGTGACGCTCTTGCCCATCGACCAGCTCTCGAGCGGCGTCGTCGCCGTGATGCCGTCGCCGTAGCGCTCGGCGATGACGCGGCCCTTGTGGGTCACGACGAAGGCCGTCGTTTCGGCGTCGGGGTTTGCAAAGGCCGCATCCACGGCGGACTTCACCTTCTCCACATCCACGCCGGTCGGCGGCGGCGTCTTCGGCTCGCGGTCGCCCATCGGCCAGTCCTGCGAGGCGGCGGGCGGCAGGTTCGGCTTCACCGTCTTCGGCGTGAAGTTGAGAGTGGTCGAACCCTCTGGATAGGTGACACAGCCCTGGCTGCCGGTGTAGACCGCGGTGCGCACGACGCCGTTGGGCAGCGTGATGCTCACCGTCTTTTTCGCCCTGTCGACGACCGGCTTGCTCACCTTGGCCCGATGTTCATAGGGGCCCGTGAAGTAGCCCACGTGTTCGGCCGCGAACTCCGCGGTGTAGCCGGTGAGGAACACCGCCGAGCACACCGTCTTCACATAGCCGGCGGTGTGGTGCGACAGGGCGTCGCCGGGTGGCGGTTCATACGCCGTCGGCAGCTCGAACCCTTTCGCGCGGGCGATCCGTTTGTCGATGGCCGCCTTCGCCGGATCGGTGGCCGCCGCCGGTGCGGCCTCGGGCGCCGGTGTCGGCGCCGGTGCCTGGCAGGCCGCCGCAAGAACCGCGGTGAAGAACAGCACGGCCAGGCCCGCGGGTCCGGTCGGCGACGGTCGTTTCGACATCGGTCAGCCCTCCTTGAATCCGGAGCAGTCTACACGATGTGACTTCGTGGACGCCCCGCGTGTCTCATGCAAGGGCTGAGCGACATCAGCGTGCCTGACGCGGGCCATCGCGCTCGCTGGCCGGCATGACGAAGTCGACGGCGCACGATGCGAAGGTGTCGCTTGACAAATGGTCGAGACCCTGCTGCGTGCGCTTGGCGTGGCCGCATCGGCTGCCGCCGGGTCACGCAACCGGCGCCGCGCTTTGGCGCGGTCCAGTACCGGCCGGTGCCGCACGGGCTGATCCTTACGTTGCGCTAGATCAGATATCGGTCGTATCCCGCACGGACCAGTTCTTCGAACGCCTCCCAGACATCGTCAGGAACGTCTTGAGCGATCTGGAAACCTCGTTCGGCATACACCCGGATGCGCTGGAGATCCCCGACCATGATCGCCACGACGTCATCCTTCGACAGCGCATGGTGCGAGTAACGGTTCACATACTCGTCGAACGACACCTGCGGTGACGTGACCACCACGTCTGTCCCGGGCCATCGCTGTTTGAACGTCGCGTAGCTGCGCCGCTCCATGTACGGCTTTTGCACCACGATGAACCGCTGGGGCGAGAGCCGTCGCTCGTCGAGCAGTCGCCTGGTGAACAGCACGTTCTCGCCGGTGTTGGTCGAGCGGTTCTCGATCAGGATGCGATCGGGCGGAACGCCCATGGCGACGGCGACCCTGGCGAATTGATCCGCCTCGGGCTCATTCCACAAGTGACGGGTTATCGTCCCGAGGCCGCCGGAAAAAATCAGCAGCGGCGCCCAGCCATCGAGGAACAGCTCCGCCCCCCGCTCGGCCACCGCCAGGTCGTGGCTGCACAGCACGAGGATGACGTCGGCCGGCGACAGCGCATGACGCAATTGGTGATAGTGCCAGAGCTTTTCGGCAAGCTCGCGGATACGACCGTCCATGATTGACGAGACCGATTGACGTGGCGCCCATGATAGGCGAGGATGCGCGTATGTCGAAAGTGTCGCGCCGCGCGGCACTGAAGGCGCTGGGCGCGAGTGCGGCTTTGCTGCCGGCACTCTCACCCGACGGCCTGCTGGCGTTCGCGCGGATTCAGGCCGGGCGCACCGTGCCCGCCCCCAGGCTGTTGTCGGGCTCGGACTTCCGCACACTCGAAGTGCTGGTGGAGGCGATCATTCCCGCTGACGAGCGATCGCCCGGCGCGAAAGAGGCGCGGGTGGCGGACTACATCGATCTGCTCCTGAGTGAAGGCGAACAACAGACCGCCCTGCAGTGGATGGGCGGGCTGGCCGCGCTCGATCAGCGTGCCGAATCGCGTTTCGGGGCATCGTTTGCGAGGCTCGACGCCCCCCGGATCGACCAGATTATGGCCGAGATCAGCCGCAACGAGCTCGAACCCACCACGCCGCTCGAGCAGTTTTTCGTCATGACCAAGCAGGCGACCATCCGCGGCTACTACTCCTCCGAGATCGGCATCCACCGCGAGCTGCGCTACAAGGGCAACACCTATCTCGAGGAGTTTGTCGGCTGCGCCACCGAAGACGGCAAGGACTGTCCACACTGCAGGCAGCAGAAATGACCCAGCCTGATCCGACGCTCGCGCTCAACAACCTCGCCGCCGTCACCGAAGAGTCGCGGAAGCTGGCGGCCTCCATCACGCCCGGCTCCGGCAAGTGGGACGTCATCGTCGTCGGCAGCGGCGCCGCCGGCGGGATGGCGGCGTTTCAGCTGGCGATGGCGGGGGTGAAGGTGTTGTTGCTCGAGGCGGGGCGCATGATCGACGTCCGCACCGAGTACCGGACCATGGAGTGGCCGTACGCCTCGATGCGCCGGCATCGGCTGCCGCCCGGCGAACGGCCAATCGCGGTCGCCGAATACAACTTTCTCGACCGTCCGTACGGCAGCAATCCCGCGCTCGAGAAGTACAAGAAGGTCGCCTCGTACTCGGCGAACACCTTTACCCGCCACTGGCTGCCCGACGAGCGCGACAATCCGACCACCGGCACGCCCTACGCGCTGGTGCGCGCACGCATTCTCGGCGGCCGCACCAACTTCTGGGGACGCGGCGCGTTGCGCTACGGGCCGCTGCAATTTCAGGCCGCCAGTCGCGACGGCTTCGACGTCGACTGGCCGATCTCCTACGACGACGTGAAGCCGTACTACGACAAGGTGGATACGCTGCTTGGCTGTTCGGGCACCAACGAGGGGCTCGTGCAGGTGCCGGACGGCGTGTTTCAGCGGCCGTCGAAGCTCAATTGCGTCGAAGTGGCATTCAAGCGATCGATCCAGAAACTGGGTCGCACCCTCATTCCCGGGCGCGCCGGCGTCACCACCGAGGGCGTGTTGAACAACAAGTACCGGAACCCGTGCCGCGGCCGCGGCCGTTGCGGGCGCGGCTGCAACCTGCAGGCCGCGTTTCATTCCCCGACGGCGTTGCTCTATCCGGCGCGCGATTCGGGCAATCTGACGATCCGGCCGTATTCGCTGGCCACCGAAGTACTGCTCGCCAGCGGCACCAACAAGGCGCGGGCAGTACGCGTGATCGATGTGAACACGCGCGAGGTGATGGAATTCTCAGCGCGCGCCGTCGTGCTCGGTGCCGGCACGCTCGAGAGCACGCGCATCCTGCTCAACTCGAAAGCGCCGTCGCATCCGACCGGACTGGGCAACTCCTCGGGCCTGCTCGGCTGTTACCTGAGCGAGCACATCATGGGCATCCGTGGCAGCGGCTATATCCCGGCCCGTATCGGTACGGAGACCACGCTCGACGACGGGCGGCCGGTAGGACCGTACATTCCGCGTTTCCGCAACGTCACGGATCGCCACCCGGATTTCATTCGCGGCTATCACTTCCAGGGCGGCGGCGGCTGCGCCGAGTTCCCGGGCATGGCGGGTGAGATTCCCGGATACGGCAAGGCGTTCAAGTCGAATGTGCGAAAGCATTACCCGGCCATCATCAGCTTCGGCGGATTCGGCGAGGTGCTGCCGCGCAAGGAAAACCGCATCACCATCGACCCCCGCGTGCGCGACGCGTGGGGCATCCCGGTCATCTGCTTCGACTATCGCTTCGGTGACAACGAGCTGAAGATGGCGAAGGACATGGGCGATTCGATCGAGGAGATGCTGCGCGCCGCCGGCGCCGAAGACATCAAGATCGGACGCGACCCCTTGCCCGAGGGCTGGTCGATTCACGAGATCGGCACCGCGCGCATGGGTGACGATCCGAAGACGTCGGTCAGCGATCGGTATTGTCGTCTTCACGACGTCCCCAACGTCTACCTCGCCGACGGCGCGCCCTTTGTCTCGGGCGGCACGCAGAACACCACGTGGACGATCCTGGCGATGGCGTGGCGAACGATGGATCGGTTGAAGGAAGATCTCCGCAGCGGCACCGTATGAGGCACAGCAGATGACCATGAGCGCGACCCGGCGCGAGTTCGTGCGAACGATTGCGGTCGGGGCAGCCGGCAGCCTCTCCCTCGCGGCACGGGCGTTGGCGCAACCCGGGGTGCCGTCCGCCGCCAGTCCGTCGATCGCCAAAGCCGTCCTCATCACGATGCTGCCGAAAGAACTTTCGTACCAGGACCGTTTCGCGCTGGCCCGCGCGTGCGGATTCGACGGCATCGAAATGCAGACGGTCGAAAACCCCGGCGACACGACGGAAATACTGGCGGCGTCGAAAGCCACCGGCCTGCGGATCCATTCGGTGATGAATGCCGATCACTGGCGCTATCCGCTGTCGAGCAGCGACACGGCTACCGTGGCGCGGAGTGTGGCCGGGATGGAGACCTCGCTGCGCAACGCCGCGCAGTGGGGCGCGGATGTCGTGCTGCTGGTGCCGGCCGTTGTCGATGCGACCACCTCGTACGCCGACGCCTGGACGCGCTCCCAGCGCGTGATTCGCGAGCGGCTGCTCCCGCTGGCGACCGATCTCGGGGTGATCATTGCCGTCGAGGAGGTCTGGAACAAGTTCCTCTTGAGCCCGCTGGAGTTCGCACGGTATGTCGACGAGTTCAACTCTCCGTTCCTCAAGGCCTATTTCGACGTCGGCAACGTCGTGTTCTACGGGTTTCCGCAGGACTGGATCCGCGTGCTCGGCCGCCGCATCGTCAAGGTCCATCTGAAGGATTTCCACCTCGATCGTCCCAATGGCCGGTTTTCATGGCGTAACCTTGGCGAAGGCGACATCGACTGGCCGGCCGTCAGGGGAGCGCTGGCCGAGGTCGGCTACGCGGGTTATGTAACGACCGAAGTGGCCGACGGCGACGCCTCCTACCTCAAGAACCTGGCGTCTCGCGTCGATCGGTTCCTGGCGGGTCAACAGCCCGTCGAGACCCGGTAAACAGCTCGTGGCAACCGCGCGATCCTCCCGCCGACCGTAAGCCGCTACTGCTTTGTTCGACCGAGGGGGGACTTCTGTGAGGGCACTTTCCCCGGGTCGGGGTCTGTTGACCGTCTGCCTCGCGCTCGTTCTGGGCATCACCGCCGCACCGCTGGCGGCGCAGATTCTCTACGGCAGCATCGTCGGAGTGGTCAAGGACACCTCAGGCGCCGAGATGCCCGGCGCCCCCATCACGATCGTCAATCGCGACACCAACCTGACGCGCGAGACCACCGCGGACGCACAAGGACACTATTCGCTCGTCAATGGGCTCCCGGGTCCCTCTGACGTCAAGGTGTCGCTGCAAGGCTTCAGGGACTACATCCGATCCGGTGTGCCCGTCACGATCGGCCACCGCGGTGATCCCGACCGACGGTGGCGATCGCGGATGCGATGCCGATCGAATTGTGGAACTTCTCCACCCCGCCCCGCAAAGTCCGCGTGACTGGGGCCCCGGTCGCCGCGGCCGCTAGGTCCCGGCCCTGACAATCGGCGTCACCACCAGTGTGCGGAACGCCACGCGGGAGTGGTCGCCCTGGATCATGATCGGCCCCGGCGCCAGCTCGTCGTTGTCGAGTGCGCCGCCGGTCATCGCGGGCAGCAGCGCATTGTCGTGCACGCGCCGGCCGTTGAGCGTCACGGTGACGCGATTGCCGACGACGATCGCTTCGAGCGCCTGCCATTCACCGGCGGGCTTGCCGGCGTAGACGTCAGCGGCCTTCCACCCGTAGATCGACACCAGGCCCTGCCTGCCGTTGGTCGCAGCCGGGCCGGTCCCCAACACCAGCTGCAGCTCGTAGCGTCCGCGGAGGTAGAGTCCGCTGTTCTGATCCGCATCCAGCTTGAATTCGGCTTCGACCTTGAAGTCCTTGAACTTCTCCATCGAAATCGGATTGTAGGTCGGCGGTTCATTCTCGAGGATTCCGTCGACAATCTTCCACGCGCCTTTTTCGGACCGTCCCCCCCACACCTCGAGGCCCACGCCGGGACCGACGAGCACGACCGGCTTGCCGTAGGCATGAGCGGCATTGGCGTTCGACGGCGGCCACGCCGGCTGTCGCACGCCGACCCAGTTGATCGGCTTGGCCGGCGGAGCGGACGGCGGTGCCGGCGCGGGTGTTCCGGGGGCCGCGTCTCGCGGCGGCAGATTGCACGGCTCGGGCACGTGGCGCCCGATCAACTTGCCGTGCTCCAGACGCGCGCGATAGATCGGTCCACACGCGCGCACCGGGTCGGCGGCGCCGCCTTCGCCGCGGCCGTATTGAAACACCAGCTCGTCACCGTCCAACCGGATCCAGGCAAGCGGCGTGGCGTGCGCCGTGCGATTGAGAAAGCGCCCGCCGAGCTGGTTGCCGTTCTGCGTGACTTCGAGCCAATAGACCTTATCGGTGTCGGGACCGGTGCCAGTGAGGTTCCAGCGTCCGACCATCGGGTTTTGCTGGACGGCGACCAACGCCGCCGCCACCGCCAGTGCGATCATCGGAAGTGTCACGCCCATGGGCTACTTCAGCTCCTTGATCGAGATGTTGCGGAACTGCACGAGGCTGGGTGGCGACACCCACACGCCGTCTTTCTTCGCGCCGTGATGCTGCAGCGCGATCGGGCCCTCGGCCGGCACGCCCGGCAGCTCGGCGCCGACGATCACCCGCTGCCCATTGAGCACGACGTCGAGGCGGCTGCCGCGCATGGTGATCTCGAAGGTGTTCCACGCGCCGATGTCGCGATCGGCGTTGGCCTTTGGCGTCGCGCCGGCCCGCACCGCCGGCGGCATCTTCGCGTCCGTCCGGTAGCCATACACCTCGCCCGATCCAATCGGCCAGCACCAGATGTTGACCTGCGACTTGCTGCTGCCGCGCAGGAAGATGCCGGAGTCGGAGTCGGGCACGGCAATCCGGATCTCGCGCCCGTCGGCGTTCTTCTGGTGGCTGCCATCGAAGCGGATGATCGGGACATTCGGATTCACGTACGGCGTTGCCTTGATGCGCCAGTCGACGCGCAAGGTGAAGTCGCGATACGACCCGTCCGTCCACAGGTCCTTCTCCTGGGCCTCGCTCTCGGCGTCGTAATCGATGACGCCCTCGACGATGCGCCAGTGGCCGTGGTCGCCGGCCGGCACCTTCCAGCCGGCGAAATCGCGGCCGTTGAAGAGCGGCGTAAACCCGTCGGGAGCCTGGCCCGCAGCGGCAGAGGAGAACGCGGCGGCGATCATGCAGATGACGAGGGCGGGGCGCTTTGATTTCATGACGGTCATAGTCTACGCTCCCTGCATCGAGATTGGGAGGCAGGTTTGGCTGAGCCGAGGACGCTGCGCGTTGGCATCACGGGCGTCGGGTGGTGCGCGTCGCAGCATATCGCCGCCTTTCAGAAGAATCCACACACGCAGGTCACGTGGCTGCACGGGCGTGACGAGTGGCGCACACGCGCGACGCTGGCGAAGAACGGCCTCGCGCTGCCGGATGTCCGCTTTACCACCAGCTACGACGAGCTCCTCGCCAATGTCGACGTGGTCTCGATCACCACGCCGAACCACCTGCACGCCGAGCAGGCGGTCGCGGCGGCGCGCGCTGGCACGCATATGGTGCTCGAAAAGCCGACCGGCCTCGACGAGCAGGAGCTCGTGCGCATCCGCGACGCCGTCCGGCGGGCAGGGATCAGGACGGTCGTGTCATTCGAGCTGCGTTACAACCCGTATCTGCGGGTGGCGCACTGGCTCCGGGCCTCGGGCCGTCTGGGCGCGATCCGCTTCGCGCGGACGCAGTACCTGTCGCGCGTCACCGACTGGTATAGCGGGTGGAACTGGGTCCGCACGCGCGCCAGCGGGCGCAGCCATCTGCTGGCGGCCGGCTGCCACGCCGTCGACGCGCTAAGGTGGTGCTCCGGGCTCGAGGCCCAGGCGGTGAGCGCGTTTCACACCCACTTCACCACCGGCTACGAGTGGCCGACGTCGATCGCGGTCAACCTGACCCTGGAGGGGCAGGCGCTCGGCCACGTCACGAGCTCGACCGACTTCATGATGCCGTATTCGTTCTCGGTGGAGCTGATGGGCGACCGTGCCACGCTTCGCCAGGATCTGATCCAGTGGCTCGACGAACCCGTGCAGGTCGATGAGCTGGGGGCGAGCTGTCCGGTGGCCGGCGTGCGCTTCGAGCATGCGATGGATGCTGGCGGCCGGCCGGCCATCCGCATCCGCACCGTCATGCCCGATTCCGCCGATGTCACCCACCATCCGTTCCAGGAGGAGATCGACGACCTGGTTGGGAGTATCTTTGACTCGCGGAGACAGCCGGCGATCGACGTGTTCGACGCGCAGAAAACCATGGAAGTCTGCCTGGCGGCGGATCGGTCGGCCGAGCACGCCGGCGCACCGGTGCGGCTGCCGCTGATCACTGATTGAAGGGGCTTTGCCAATGACGACACGGCACACGCGACGCGAGTTCATCGGCATCACCGCCGCCGGCAGCCTGGCGGCAGCACGGCCGTCGGCGGCCTCCGCGCAAGCGCCGGCCACAAGGGACGTCCCCCCCCAACGAGCGCATCCAGATCGCGACGCTCGGCGTCGGCATCCAGGGCATCGGCGACACCCGCACCGCGCTTCGCGTTCCCGGCGTCGAGCTGTCGCCGTCGCCGACGTCTACGACGGCCGCCTGACGCTGGCCAAGGAAACATGGGGCGACCGGATCTTCACCTCGCGCGATTACCGCGAGGTGCTGGCGCGGCCCGACGTCGACGCCGTGACCATTGCCACTGCCGATCACTGGCATGCACGGATGGCGATTGACGCGATGAAGGCCGGCAAGGACGTCTAGGTCGAGAAGCCGATCGTGCAGGACATCGAGGAAGGCCCGGATGTGATCGACACCGAGCAAGACACCAAGCGGATTCTCCAGGTGGGCAGCCGGCGCGTCAGCTCGATGGTGTCTGCCAAGGCGCGCGAGCTGTTCCGCGCCGGTGCGATCGGCGAGCTGAACCTGGTCGAGGCGGGAATGAACCGCAACTCGGCCACCGGCGCCTGGCAGTACTCGATTCCGCCGATCCGTGCCCGTCGCGCCGTGGTCGAAGACGCCGCGTTCGGCTACCGCGCCGCGGCGCCGGCGCTGCTCAGCAACGAAAGCTATTTCGAGGGCAAGCCGGTCGGCTGGGATCCGGTGAAGATGCGGCGCGGGAGCGCCAAGACGTGGGGCGGCGGCTTACTTGGCGCTTGCCCGCCGCAGCGTCACCAGGCGATCGACCTGCACCGCCGGCTATCGCCGGCGCAGGCCGTCGGGCCGGCACGGTGGCGGCCGCACGCCCGGCCCGCCGTAGGTTGGACGCCGACTCCTTCTCAGTCAGGTCTGACCACGTCCAGCTCTCCGGATCTCGTCCAGAAAATCGTCGTTCCGCGTGGGGTGGCGTGACGCGTCCGGATGGCTGGAGACGCGCTGCGAAACGGTGTATGCTCTTGGCCGCTGCCACCGGTGACGCTTCGTCGCTCGACAGCGGCTGCCGGTGGTGTGGTCAGGCGCGTCCGCTCCATACCGCGCCACTTCACGGAGGAGAGTGAGGATGATTTCCACCCGAACGCGCTTGGTGACCATGCCGCTGCTGACGGCGGCGTTGGTCGTCGCGGCCCTCAATCCGGCGCCTGCCTCAGCGCAGGCTCTCTACGGCTCCATCACCGGCGTGGTGACCGACGCGCAGAAGGCGGCGCTGCCTGGCGTGGCCGTCACCGCAACGAACACCGGGACCGGCCTCAAGGCCGAGGTCGTGACCGACGGGGAAGGCAACTACACCTTCCGCAACCTGCTGCCCGGCGCCTACGACGTCTCCGCGGAGCTCCAGGGCTTCAAGACCCTCGTGAAGAGCGGCTTCCCGGTGACGGCCGGCCAGGTCATCCGCGTCGACCTGTCGCTGGAGATCGGCATCCTCGCCGAGACGGTGAACGTCGTCGCCGAGACGACGCTGCTGCAGACGGAGAAGGCCGATCTGAACACCCAGATCGAATCGACGGCCATCACGAACCTGCCGCTGAACCAGTTCCGCAACTACCAGACGCTGCTGAACCTGGTGCCCGGCGCGACGCCCACGCAGTTCCAGAACGCGGAGATCGACACGCCGGCGCGGTCGCTCCGCACCTGGGTGAACGGCGTCCAGCCCAACGCGAACACGACGCGCGTCGACGGCGCCGTGTCGGTGAACGTCTGGCTGCCGCACCATGCCATGTATGTGCAGTCGGCGGAGTCGATCGACACGGTCAACGTGGCGACCAACAACTTCGACGCGGACACGGGCATGGCGGCTGGCGCGGCCCAGTCGGTCATCACCAAGTCGGGCACGAACCAGCTCCGCGGGTCGGCGTTCCTGTTCATGAACAAGGACCGCTTCAACACGAACACGTTCTTCAACGACTACTTCGACCTGCCGAAGAACCGGGAAGACACCTCTACGTTCGGCGGCACGGTCGGCGGGCCGATCCTGAAGAACAAGCTGTTCCACTTCTTCTCGTGGGAGCGCTACGATACTACCCGCCCGGTGACCCGCAACTACGCCGTGCCAACCGCGCTCATGCGGCAGGGCAACTTCAGCGAGGTGGCGGCAGCCTACCCGGCGTTCCGGCTGTTCAACCCGTTCACCGGCGCGGCAGGCGCGAATCGTGATCCGATCGCGAACTTCATCATTCCCGCGAACCTGCTCAGCCCGATCGCGCTCAACATCCTGAAGTTCTACCCGGCGGTGAACAGCACGCGGGACCTCAACTCGAACCTGCTTTTCGACGACTACACGCAGTTGCGCGAGGAGTTCCAGCAGCGCGACAACTTCGACGTCAAGATCAACTGGCAGTTCAAGCCGACTGCCACGGTGTGGGGCAAGCTGGGCTACATGGACAACCAGGGCTCGGGGAGTGAGTTCTACCTCGGGTTCGACAGTCCGTCCATCGGCAACACCCGCGTCATCCTGACAACCTTCGGCACCACCTGGACGCTCGGGCCGACGACCGTGCTTGACGCCAACTTCGGCATGAGCCGCCAGGACCAGGACGTCCTGCCGCCGGACATGGACCAGTCATACGGTCTGCAGCTTGGCATTCCCGGCACGAACGATCCGCGAGACCCGAGGTCCAACGGGCTGCCGCGCTTCCAGGGCGGCGGCTACACGATTGGCAATGCCCCGAGCTGGCAGCCGCTGTGGCGCAAGGAGATCAGCTACTCGGGCACGGTCGGGTTGACAAAGGTCTTTGCGAAGCACGAGCTGCGCACGGGCATGGACTTCGTCCGGCTCGAACTGAACCACCGCCAGGCGGAGTGGGGACCATACGGGCTCAAGGGCGGCTTCGACTTCAGTAACAACACCACGGGCGCCGTGGGCTACGTCTCGCCCGGCTTTAACGGCTTCGCCTCGTTCCTGATGGGGCTCCCGAGCAGCTACGCGAAGGACACCCAGACTGAGGAAATGACCGGGCGCGAGAACCAGTTCGCGTTCTACGTCCGCGATCGCTGGAACGTCAGCCAGAAGCTGACGGTGAGCGCCGGCGTGCGCCTGGACTACTATCCGCTCATGTCGCGAGCGGGCGGCCGCGGCATCGAGACCCTCGACTACAACAGGTACGTCGTCACGCTGGGCGGGATTGGCAGCCAGCCGGCGGACGCCGGCGTCAAGATCCAGAAGTGGTATTTGGAGCCGCGCCTGGGCGTGGCGTACCGTCTGGACGAGAACAACGTGATCAGAGCAGGCTACGGCCAGACGAGAAACCCGCTGCCCTGGTCGCGGCCGATGCGCGGGTCGTACCCCTTCGACATCAACAACAACGCCTCGGCGGTCGGCACCTACGACTGGGTCACGACGCTGACGGCTGGCATTCCTGCCGTCGTCCTGCCCGATACGTCGAAGGGAACGGTTGTCCTGCCGCGCGGTGTGTTCATCCGCTCCCCTAACGTCGGGAGCGAGGCGTTCCCGGGGAGCGGCTCGGGCGTGGACCGGGCCAGGATCCAGCAGTGGAACGTGTCGTTCGAGCGGCGGCTGCCCTGGGACATCTCCGCCGAGATCGCCTACGTCGGGACGGCCACCGACGGCGGGTATGCCGACCTGAACTATAACGTGGGCGTCCCGGGTGGCGGCGGCTCCGCCGCGAAGTACTTCGCGGTGGCGGGCACGACGGCCATCAACGACTGGGCCGCCAGGACGAAGAGCCGGTACAAGGGCCTGCAGGTCGGGCTGAACCGGCCGTTCAAGAACGGCCTCATGCTCAAGGGCGCCTACACCTGGAGCCAGACCAAGAACATGGCCGACGAGGACGGGTGGACCGGGCTCACCTGGAACTACGCGCCGAAGTACGGCGACAACTTCGCCATCGCCGGGTTCGATCGGACGCACATGTTCAGCCTCGGCTGGGTCTACGAGGTGCCTTTCCTCAAGAACCGGACCGACGCCCTCAGCACGATCCTGGGCGGCTGGCAGGTCAATGGTGTCTGGCGCATGTTCTCGGGCACGCCGTTCAGCATCCTTGGCACGAACAACCCCATGTCGTGTCAGGGCTGCGGCTCAATCCTGATCAACTACAGCGGTGCAGCGCCCGGGGCGGGGACCAACATCGGCCGCGTCCCACCCACGGGCACCACGGACTACACGCCCTACCTCTACTACGACAAGACGAAGTTCTTGCAGCCGAGCGGTCTCGGCATCGACGGCTTCGGAACAAGCGGTCGGAACTTCTTCCGCCGGCCGGCACAGTCGAACGTCGACCTCGGCATCTTCAAGGCGTTCCCGATCGGGCGGTATCGTCCGGAGTTCCGCCTCGAGGTTGCCAACCTCTTCAACACCCGGAACTGGGGCCCTCCGAACACCTCGTTCACGTCACCGCTGTTCCTGACCTACTCGCCAAGCAGCGTCGACACGACGGCGACGCTCGGCTACCGCCGGATGCAGATGGGCTTGCGGTTCGCGTTCTAGGGGTGCGATCGCGAAGGGATCAGGGACCGGGGATCAGGCAAGACACCCCGGCTCCCGTTCCCGTCCCGCGAAAAGACAAACGGGCCGGCGGGCAACGCGCTTGCCGGCCCGTTTCTTTTTCCAATCCCCAAGCCCTGATCCCCAATTCCTGCGAGGAGATGTACTTCTCCAGCTCCGTGATCGTGTACTGCTGGTCCGCGCTGATGGCCTTGACGACGTCGCGGATCGAGATCACGCCCGCCAGGCGGCCGTCCTTGAGCGCCGCCAGGTGCGGGGTCTGAGAACCGGCGTTCGGTTCACCAGAAGCCGCTAACACGGCTTATCGGCTCCGCGTTTACGGCCAGGACGTGCGCATCGCCTACATGGACGTGGCGGCGCAGGAAACACCCAACGGCCGCACCGTGCTGGTTCTGCACGGTAACAACTTCGGTGGCTTTTACTGCAAGGCCGTCATCGACGGCCTGACCACAGCAGGCTTCCGTGTCATCGTCCCCGATCAGATTGGTTACGGGCGATCGTCGAAGCCGATCGCGCCGTACTACCTGAGCTCGCAGGCGCGCAACACATCCCTGATCCTGCAGCACGAGAAGCTCGAGCGGGTGAGCGTGATTGGCCACTCGATGGGCGGCATGCTCGCCGCCCGCTTTGCCACGCAATATCCGAAGATGGTCGAGCGCGTGGTGATCTATGACCCGATTGGCCTGACCGACGGCCGCTTCAACAGTCCGATGACACCGATCGACCGGATCGACGCCCAGACGCTGAAGACCGACTACCAGAGCACGCGTGCCAGCTTGAGCCGCTACGTCGGCCACAACCCGCAGGCGTGGAACGATGACTTCAAGCGCTATACCCGCATCCGGTATTCCTGGACACTCAGCGCCGAATGGCCGCGTCTCGCCAGGGTGCAGGCCCTCATCAGCCAGATGCTCTACAACGACCCCGTGGTCTGCGACTGGCCGCACATCAGAGTGCCGACGCTGGCATTCGGCGGCGCCGAGGACCTGTTGCTTGGTCCAGCGTCCGCCTTCCAGGAACGGATGAAGGTGCTGGCCAACACCATCCCCAACGGCAACGGCCGCGTCCTGTTGCTGCCGGGCCTGCAGGACACCGCCTGGCAACTGGTGCGTTTCCAAGGCGGCGACGGCAAGGTCCAGGTTCTTGACGACCGGCCACGAGGCCTTCGTGCTGAGGCGGACCACGGCCGCGTCAGGTGTAAGGTATGTGTCTGCCGGCACGCCAGCGGCCACGTGCTGGGATAAGGGGAAAGTCGCCAGGCTCACGATGGGTGAGACGACGTATCCTGAATGTGTTCAGAAGTGCGAGGTGAGGCTGTTATGGTGACGCGTCGCTTTGTCGTTGGCGTGATGCTGGTGTTGTCGTCGTCGTGGGTTCTGGCGCAGGCGCCCGCCGCGAAAGACCCCGCCACAGACCCGGACGTGCTTGGCGCCCAGCGCGTGTTCACGGCCTGGGCGGAAGGCCAACTGCGCTTCCGTGGCTACCCGGGCATGACTGTGGGCGTGGTCGCCGGAGAGCGGCTCGTGTGGGCACGGGGCTTTGGCTCCGCCAACGTTGCCGATAAGACACCGATGACGCCGCAGACCAAGTTCCGCATGGCGTCGCACAGCAAGCTGTTCACCGCCACGGCCATCATGCAACTGCGCGAGCAGGGCAGGCTCAGACTCGAGGATCCCGTCTCGAAGTACCTGACGTGGTTCACGGTGACGCCGTCAGCGCCAGACGACCCGCCGATTACCATCGAGGAACTGCTCACGCACAGCTCCGGCCTGCCACGTGAAGCCGCGGACCATTGGACCAGCTTCAACTTTCCGACCCGGGACGAACTCAAGGCGCTGATGCCGAAGCGGCAGGCGGCGTTCCCGCCAGAGACACGCTGGAAATACTCGAACCTGGCCTACACGTTAGCTGGGCTGGTGGTCGAGCAGGTGAGCGGCCTGTCGTGGGCCGACTACGTGGCCCGCAACATCTATCAGCCGCTCGGCATGGTCAACTCCAGCGTCGATCAGAACGTGCCGGGACTGGCCGTCGGCTACGGCCGGCGCATGCCCGACGGCACGCGATCGATCATGCCGTTCGTCGACGCCCGTGGCATGGCTGCCGCCACAGGAGTCACCTCGACGGTCGATGACATGGCGAAGTTCGTCTCGGCGCAGTTCCGCAGCGGACCGTCTGGCGGCGATCGCATTCTCAACACGGCCAGCCTGCGCGAGATGCATCGCGTGCACATGATGGAGAACAACTGGTCGCGGGGCACCGGCATTGGCTTTGCCGTGTCTCGCAATCGCGACAAGGTCCTCGTCGGCCACGGCGGCGGCTATCCGGGCTACATCACGCAGACTGAGATCGACCTCGGCGCAAGAGTCGGCGTGATTGTGCTGACCAACGCTCAGGATGGCGATGCTAGCGGCATTGCCACGCAGCTGATGAACACCGTCGGTGACGCGGTGGCCAAGGCCACGGCCAAGGCGCCCGAGAAGGTGAAGTGGAACCCAGCCTGGTCGCGGTTTGCCGGCCTCTATCGCGGCCGCGGCGGCGACTCGCATGTGGTCGAGCTCAACGAGAAGCTCGTGATCATCAATCCCGAGGCGGCCACGCTCGACAACCAGACCGAGCTGGTGCCGCTTGGCGACGGCACGTTCCGCTTCACCGCGCCAGCCGGAGGCGGCGTGGTGGGGGAGATTGTGCGCTTCGTCGAAGAGAACGGCCAGGTGGTCCGCATGATCACCGGCGACAGCTACGTCGAGCGCGTGCGCTGAGCAGAGCGACCATCATGCTGATGAGCAACGTAAACTCGCCGAATTCATGCCTGCAAGAAGCTCACACCAAGTCCGCGCCAGCGGGCTTCAGATTGATGACAAACCCCACTGGCGACGCGAGAGCGGCCCTTTCTTGCCCTCGCGGCTGATCTACGGGCGCACGAACCGGACGATGCGGTTGGAGAACTTGAACTCGCCAACCCAGAGGTGCTGGCCGTCGTAGGCGACCGTGCCCGGCCAGAAGAGCGTGGACTGGCCGATGCGCGGTGGCTGTGGGTTCAGATCCGGGGCGCCCAGCACGGCGTCCGGCGGCCGGCCGTGGTAGGCATCGAACGCGTCGCGCCACGCGAGCACGCGATTGCCGTTCGTGTCGGGGATGAAGAGGCCGCCGCCGGCCAGCGTCACGCCCTGCGGCAGGTTCATCCGCAGTCCCTGGCCGACGCTCACCGGCGCGGGATCGCCGCTCGTGATCCGCGCGACGTCGAACATGCGCACGCCGCCGCCCGGCGATCCCACGACCGCAGCTAGGTAGCGCCCATCGCTCGACATTCGCCCCGGCAGGTCTACGACGAGTTCGGCCGCCGGCGCCGCGTCGGCCGACGGAAGGCCGCGCCACGCCCACACGCGCCCGCGCGACTGGCTCGCCAGGTAGAAGTACGTGCCGTCGAAGGCCACACCGCGGAGGTCGTCGAGCGCGACAGGCCCGATCGCGCGCTCGTAACGCAGGTCCGCAGGTTGTCCGTCCGGCGGCGACCGCCAGACCATCACCGTCGATTGACCGGCGAGCGCGAGGCCCGCGCCCACGCGCGTGCTCGCCCACGGGCCGAAGGGCAACTGATAGACGACGTCGGCCTGCTGACGGTCGGCGACGGGGCGCGAGCGCCACACGTGCAGCGTGCGATCGTAGTCGGAACTGACATAGAGGCGCTCGCCATCGGTCTGGGGGATGCCGTTGGTGATGATGCCGTCGGTCACGAGCGTGTTCGTGCGGACGTCCGGACTACCGATGGCAAACGCGGGCGGCGTGGACGCATCGGTCGGCACGCGGTTCCACACGAGGACCCGGTTGCCGTTGTTCACCGACACGAACAACCGGCCGTTTGCGACGGCCAGGCCCGAGTTGTCGCCGGCGTCGATGTCGATGCCCGTCTCGCCAGGCCGAGACGACCCAATCGTCACTGCGCAGGCATCGCCCGTCGATTCGGGGAATCGACTCCAGACGCACAGCGTGCGATTGAACAGCGCGAGCAGCCGCCCGTCCGCGAGCAGTTCGGCGTCGTGAATATGCTCGCCAACAGACGGCGAACCACCCGGCGGCTGTGCGCGTCCATCGGGTGCGGTGCTCATGAAGAAGTCGTGCGGCTGGGTCTCACCGACCGGAAACGTGCGCCAGAAGAACGTGCCCGGCCCGTTCGTCGTGCGCGCGTTGTGGTCGGATACCAGCAGCCGGGTGCCGTCGCTCTCGATGGTGCGCGGCGTGCCGAACGCCGGCGCCCGCATCGTGACGTCGGGCGGACGGTCGTCGTCGGGGATCCGATGCCAGAGCAGCACGCGTCCACCCACGGTCGTGGACGTCATCAGGCGCCGCCCGTCCGTCCAGATGCCCCACGGCCATACGACGCCGCTCGCCCGCGTGATCGCGAAGTCGGCCGGTTGCTTGTGGAAGGTCGGCACCGAACGCCACACGAGGATGCGGTCGTTGTAGGTGTCGGCCACGTAGAGCCGGGCGCCATCGGTCGCCACCGCCGTCGGCCAGTTCAGCTCGTCGAGTCGTGTGCCAGGCGCGTTGGTGTCGAACGAGCCCTGGCCCAAAACGATCGCCGGAGGCTCGTCGCCCGTTGAAGGAAGCCCACTCCAGATGAGCACCCGGTTGTTGTTGCGGTCCGCCAGCACCAGCTGCCCCGACACGACGGCGATGCCGCCGGGATGATTGAAGCGCAGCGCGCCGCCCGTGCGGTTGAAGCCGTAGCCTGAGAGCATGAGATCGGCGGGCTGGCCGGTGACGAAGAACGCCGGCGATTGACCGGCCAGACAGATGTCCAGGACGGCGAGCAGCACCGCGATTACGGACCGCACACTTCATTTGATTGCCCCACAGGCCAGCAGGTCAAGACAGATTTCAATCGCCCGGGCCGTGACATCTCCGGCGCGGGAGGTCGCCCATACCGTCCCAGCCGTGCTAGCCTTTTGACGCACGCGCCGCCCCATGACGGGGTCGGCACCCGGAGCGCGGCTCATGCCCACCACACCCAACGACCCGCACGCCCTCGAGTCCACCCGCAGCCGTCGTCAGTTCTTCAAGCTGCTCGCCGGCAGCCCGCTGTTCGCGCTGGCCTACCCTGATTTGCCGGCGACCTGGCGGCGCGACCTGGACGCCATCGCCGAGCACTCGTGGCACGCCGCCGGTAGCCGGATGGGCACGTGCGAGATCTGCGGCCAGCACTTCGCGCTGACGCCACAGCCATCACACGCGCAGGCCGGCCAGCAGGCCGCGTCCGCCGGGCCGCCGAACGAGGCGCTCGACGCCCATTTCTCGGGCCAGCTCATCGAGGAAGCCGCCGAGGCCATCAACGTGTGGGACTTCGAGCGGGTGGCGCACGCCAACACTCTGCCGAGCCACTGGAACTACATCCACCTGGGCGTGGACGACCTGGAAACGCGGGTGGCCAATCGCGAAGGCTTCCAACGCATCGGACTCAAGCCCCGCCGCCTGGGTCCCGACGCCAAGCTCGACACCGCCGTGACGCTGTTCGGCCGGCGCTGGGATACGCCGCTCTTCCTGTGCCCGGTCGCGGCTCTCGAGGCGTACCACACCGAGGGCGAGGTCGGGACGGCGCGAGCCGCCAAGGCCCGCGGCATTCTGCAGATACAGTCACACCAGAGCTCGCAGTCGTACGAGCAGATTGCCGAAGCCCGCGGCGAGCCGCACTGGTTCCAGCTCTATGCCAACGCCGACTGGGACATCACACGCAAGACGTTGGAGAAGGTGAAGGCCAACGGCTGCCCGGTGCTGGTCTGGACGGTGGACCTGCTCGCCGGCAGCAACCGCGAGTTGGTGCGCCGCTCGCAGGGCCGCGAGGGGTACGACCGCCCGCTTTGCCAGAGCTGCCACAACCACCAGAAGGGCTACCAGCGGCCGATGCACCGCGACGTCTCGGGGCCGCCCGGGCCGCGTCCGCCGTTCGACTGGGACTACGTCAAGCGGCTGCGCGACACCACCCAGATGAAGATCGTGCTCAAGGGTATCGTGACGCGCGAGGAAGCCGAGCTGTGCGTCAAGTACGGCGTGGATGCGGTGTTTGTCTCGAACCACGGCGGCCGGGCCGAGAACAGCCTGCGCGGCAGCATCGACTCTCTGCCCGACGTGGTCGCTGGCGTCAACGGCAAGATTCCGGTGCTGATCGACAGCGGCGTCCGCCGCGGTGCCGATATCTTCAAGGCGCTGGCGCTCGGCGCTGACGCCGTCGGTATCGGCCGCCCCTATGTGTGGGGCCTCGGCGCCTTTGGTCAGGAGGGCGTGGACCGGGTGATCGGTCTGATGCTCGACGAGTTCCGCATGGTAATGCGCCAGACTCGCACGGCAACCATCGACCAGATCGGCCCGCAGTCCGTGCTGCCAGGGCAGCAGCCGATCATGATGCGCCACAACGCCCAGGGGTTCGGGCTGTGACCGTGCGAGGCCTCGTCGCGCACGCCCTCGGAGTTGTGGTGCTATCGGCGGCTCCCGCCGCGGCCCAGTCCACCATCGACTTCACGATCTCGGGTTCGTCCACGGTGCGCAATTGGACGTGCACTGCCCAGGGCGCGACCGCCGTGACTCCAGCGTCGGCGGGTATTGCCGCGCCCGGGTTTCCGGCGGGCGTGCAGAGCGCCAAAGTGACGGTGCCGCTCAAGACCTTCAAGTGCCCGAACGACGAAATGACGCAGCACCTCAACGAGGCAATGCACTCGAACCAGTTCTCCGAGGTCGTCTTCACGATGGACAAGTACACGGTGGCGGGCTCGCAGGTCGAAGCCTCGGGCACGATGACCATCACCGGCGTGACCAAGCCCGTGACAGTGCCGCTCAGGGTGACGCCGTCTGCCGCGGGCGCGGTCGTTGAAGGCACGACGCGCCTGGAGCTTGCGACCTTCAACATCGAGCCGCCGGCCGTGTTCCTCGGCATGCTCAAGGTGGGACCGCAGATTCGCGTCGCGTTCAAGGGTATCGTCGGACAGTAGGCGGCTCGACGCGGGCCGCCGCCGCAACACGGGCTACCGAATCCTGGCCCAGGTCAGGGTGCCGGTGACACGACCCTCGTCGTTCCTGACCGACAGTTTCAGGGTGTTGCCGCCGTCGGTGAACTCGAAGTAGCGCACGAGGTCAGTGCCCGGCCAGTTGGGGTTGGTGGACGCCTCGACGAAGTGGGTGACCTTCCTGGCAGCGTCGTCCACGCGGTAGCCACCGTAATACGACAGAAAGCCAGCATACGCGGTCGCGCGCTCGGACTCCGTGGACGGCTGCCCGAGCTTGGCGCGATTGGCGAAGGTGAGCTGCGCGGCCATCTGACCCGCGCCGTCGTACATGATCCGTCCGCCCGTGAAGCGATTCGGCGCTGTGACGCCGTGCTCGTCGATGTTCACGAACGACACCAGCCGCCAGTTAGCAGCGAACCGCCGGTCGCCTTTGCCGGCGCGCATGGTGGCGATTGGCGCCGCAGGCGCCGCTGCACGAGACGACTCAACAGCCGCCACGATGGCTGCGAGTGATTGATTGAGGAGCTTCGCGCCCACGGGCGCGCCGCGCTGATGTCCCATCCGCACGACCACCAGGTCGTGTGACGGCACGACGAAGGTGTGCTGCCCGCCGGCGCCCGACATGAAGTATGCATCGCGCGGCAGGTTCCACTGCCCCTCGCCGTTCACCCAGAACTGGCCGCCGTACTCCCGTCGCGTCCAGGCAGGTGCCGGCGTGCGGACGAACGTCGCCCAGCCCTCGGGGAGCAGCCGCTGCCCCTGCCAGACGCCGTCCTGCAGATACAGCAGGCCGAGCCGCGCCCAGTTGCGCGCCGTGCCGTAGTCGTAGCCGCTCAGCAGGAAGTTGCCCCACGGATCGGTTTCGAGCACCTGGCGGCGGATGCCGATCCTGTCGAAGAGTGCACGTTGGGGATACGTGTGGTAGGCCTCACTCTTTTGCTCGACGGCCTGGCGCACCAGAAACCCCAGCGTCATGGGATCCACGTTGCGGTAGCGCCCGACGGTGTTGGGTGCGAACTCGAGCGGCGACGAGATTGAGTACTTGAACGCGTCGACGGCGCCCGCGTAGATGAAGAAGTGATCGTGGTACTGCGTATGCGGGTCCATCCACCGGTCGTCCTGACCGGTGAAGCTGAGACCACTCGACATCCGCATGACGTCGCGGACCCGAATCGCGCCACGCGGATCGCCGGGGCGTCGCCAGTCGGGCACCGGCGCGGGATCATCGAGCCCAAACGCGCCGTCCTTCACGACCAGCCCAACCAGCGTGGCGGTCAGGCTCTTCCCCATGGACCAGCTCTCGAGCTGCGTGTCCTTCGTGATGCCCGGCATGTACCGCTCGCCGATGATCTGCCCTTTGTGAACCACGACCATGGCGGCGGTGAGTCCCTCAGGGTCGGCAAAGGCGAGATCGACCGCCGCCGACACCCTGGCGCGATCGAGGCCAGGCGGCCAGGGCGCGGTAGCGGGTGCGTCGCCCATGGGCCAGGGCTGCGTGGTGGCCTCTGGCAGTATGCTGCGCACGGGAACGGGTGTGAAGAACACCCGCTCTTGGCCTTCAGGGTGAATGACGCACCCCTGGTCGCCGTAGAACGCGGCCGTGCGGGTGACACCTTTCAGTGTCACGCGGACGCGCTTGCCCGCCCGATCGACCTCGGCCGCGACAGGCGCGGACTGATACGGCGCGGTCATCAGGAACGAGGCGCTGTTCCGCTTGATCTCGTCTTCCTCACGACCCGAGACGAAGACACCCGAACACAGGATCTTGGCGTAGCTTGCGGCACCAAGTGACACGGGCGACTGATACGGAACGTCGGGATGGTGCGATCTCGCAGGCGGCACCGCCGGCTGCGCCAGCAGGTGCGCACCGCCTGCAACGAGGAGTACGGCAAGGCTCACGCGTCGCGTCATGGCGTGCATACTACAACAGCACCCGGGTCGCCTGGCGATCGGCGCCATGACGACGCTTGCCCGGGTGGAGAATCATCCGCTCGTCAAAGAGCGCTTCCGCCTACTGTCGGAAGCGGCCAGCCTCGTCGCGTCGCCGGAGTATCCCGAAGACATCATCAAGGCCATTCGCGAGCGCGCCGCGAACATGGCGATGGGCCGGCGAGGTGCTCGTCGGCGGAGCATCAACTGTGCAGCGGGCCGCGGCCATGCGCCACCCGGCTAGAGAGCAATCTCTAGAAAGATTTCGGTGCAATGTGCAGCGGTTCCCGTCGGGAACGCCACCATAATTGCCCATTCATTTCCAAACAGGTTCGCCGGGCCCGTCGCCCGCACTATCCCCCAGCCTGCACCGGACGCATGGAGGGTAGGGGCGCGCCCCAGGGCCAGCCAGCGCGCGCGGCCACCTCGACCAGCACCATGTGCGGCACCGTCAGCGCGGCCAGCCCCACAAAGATCAGCTGCATCACGGCCGCGTCAAGCGACTGGGTGCCCAGCAGCCGCCATGCCACCAGCGCTGCCGCAGCAGTCCCCGCCATCGGCCACGCCGCCGCAAGCACCAGCGCGCGCACCGACATCGCACCTTCGCCCATGGCCGCACGAAGCAGATGCCGCAGGCTGTGCATGAGGCAGAAGAACACCGTGAAGCTCACCAGCGGCGGCGCACACGCCGACAGCACCGCCACCCCGGCAATCTCAGCCCCCGTCATCGGCCGTCGCCGCCCTTCGATCAGCGCACACAGCAGCGCCGCCACCAGCAGCGGCCACGCCGCCTGCGACAGCAGCATTGTCACAGGCACGGCCGCACCGGCACCAGCGACGAGTCCCAGCAGCCGCTCAGTCTCAGGCCCGTAGCGCAACGCGGGCAGCACGACCACTGTCGCGCCGTAGACGAGGCGAGAGGGCCACGGCACGCCCGTCACCAGGTCCTCAGAGAAATGCAGCAGGGAGACGAGCAGAAAGCCCGTCAGGAACACCACCGGTGCCAGCGTCCACAGCAGCACCACGCTCAGGGCCAGCCCGGCATAGCACGCGACGAATACGGCCCACTCACCAGGGCGCGAAAAGCGGTAGACACGTGCCGCCAGCAGTGGGTCAATCGCACCATGCGGCAGTCCCGCCAGGCCAATCAGGCCGGCAGCCACCAGCAGCTCCGTCTGCACCGCGAGGCGTGCACCGAGCAGGGCCGCCAGACATGCGAAGGCCGCCGCGCACAGAAACACCAGACTCTGCCAACGAGGGACCGGGACCATGCGATCCTCCTGCGACGCGAAACGACAGGTGCCAGGCCAAAGCCCGGCACCTGCACCTAAAGCAAACGCGACTGCGCCTACTACTTATGGCCCTCGGTCTCGCTGACCGCCACCGACCAGATGATCACGCCGAACGCGATCTTGTTCAGCACGTCGGCGAAGTTGTAGACGATGTTGAGCATGCCCATGCTGTCGGCGGGGTTGCCGCCAGTCAGATAGCCGACAACGTAGCCAATCGGGTACACCGCCCACCCGAATGTCACAATGAGGCGCATCGTGTTGAAGGCCGACTGCACCGAGGCCGGCGCATCACCCGCCGCCGCCTTCGACGCTTCGCCCGCAAAAATCTCGTAGAGCACCGCGAACCAGAACAGCATGGCCACGATGAAGGCCGGCCACACGCCCACGTAGCCCGCTTCACCGACATAGCCGGCCACCAGCATGCCCGTCGTGCTACCGATGAGGCGCCAGAAGATGCCCGACGACGCCCGGCCAATCGCCGCAAGGATCAGGTGGAACTCGGTGATCAGCAGTGGCACCGTGATGAGCCAGTCGATGTAGCGATACACCGTCGGCGTCGAACCGGTGGCAATCCACACTTCCCGCATGTAGAAGTAGTGGGTGGCCGCCACCAGCGTCACCAGGCCCGACACGGTGAGCGAGGTCTTCCACTTGCCCGCGACGCGCTGCGTCTCGAGGAAGAAGAACGCCGTCGCGGCCACCAGCGCCATCGAAATCAGCCAGAACGAAATGCCGACAAAGTCGCTGGACTCCAGCGTCTTGGCCGACTGTGCAGATGCGAGAGAGGGCACCAGTGCGAGCAGGGCCCATGCCGATGCAACGCGGGAACGAACCATATCTAAACCTCCGTGAGAGAAAACCGACAGAGCAAAACGAGGTCGTGCTGCAATTGCCTGAAAACCATAAGCGAGACGATAGACCGTATTAGCGGCCTCAACGGTTGACGGAACCCTTGTTCTCAGACCCTGAGGCGACGTGGCGGCTTCTCAGCGCGCGGTGCACCTTGGCATCGCGCGTGTGCCGGGCGATGGCGTGGTTCTCCCCTAGAGTATAGCTGTCTTCGCAGCAAGGCCGTCGTCAACGTCCGCACAGCCGCATCCGACCCTCGGTCATCAGGTACGGGCTTCCACCCGTGGTGAAATTGATCACCGCATCAGTCTCGGAATGCAGCTGCTCAAGAAAAGGCCGAAAAGCCTCCGGGTCTTGTGTCGGCCGGCCATCTGCAGGATCACGGGCATGCAAATGCAGTATGGCGGCGCCTGGTCGCACGGCAGCAATGCCCGCTTCGGCGATTTGATCTGCCGTAACGGGGAGATGCGGCGACATGCTTGGGGTATGGATCACGCCTGTCGGGGCGCACGTAATGATGACTTTCCTGGAGTGTGATGCCATGGCTTGTAATCCTCCCTTGAGTTTCGAGTTACAGCGCCCTTCGATTAAAGAATTGATGCGACACGATCAAAATCAAGACGCATATTTCTTGGGTAAATTCCTCTTGAATCTGCGACACCAATATTCATCAAGAAATTCACTTTCCAATCTCCCTTACGAAAAAATTCCGCGTTAACTTTCGCCGCATCAAATCCCGACATCGGTCCGCAGTCATAGCCGAGCGCCCGGGCGGCCATCAACAGGTATGCGCCCTGTAGTGAGCCATTTCGGAACGCTGTCTCGTGGGCAGCGGCAACATTGTCCGCATAAATTGGCCTGGCATCATAAGCAGGAAATAACCGAGGCAGCTGCTCATAAAAGTGTGTGTCGAAAGCCACAATCACTGTCAGTGAGGCCGCCTCAACCTGCGGCACATTGCCCGGGCTCAGGGCGGGCATTAACCGCTGCTTTGCCTCGGCGCTGCGCAAAAATACAAATCGTGCGGGACTCGCGTTAAATGCTGTCGGTCCCCACTTCATGATTTCGTAAAGCGTGTGAATGTCGCTATCAGAGATGGTGTGCGGAACGAATGCATGTGCGGTGTGGCCATCGCTAAAAAGCTGGGCTAAAGCGTCAGAGGAGAGCCTTGATTTCATTTCACTTCCTTGGAGAGATGAATTGAAGATAAGAATCTATTTTCATTTTACGCCAACCGGAGAGCACCAGCCCTCAAGGACGCATGAATTGCTGCGCGCGTGCGATCAGACTCTGGTCACTGCCTCGGGGGCCTAAGATAGCGATGCCAAGCGGCACACCAGCGCGCGCGGCAAGGAGTAAGGAAATGTGTGGGCAGCCGGACAGACCGGCCACGCAAAGCAGCTTAAGCGATCGGCTCCGATAATCGTCGAGCGATGATTCTGGTGTGCTGCGCGTCGGCGCACAGTCGGGCACGGTCGGAAAAATCCATACCCCGTCTTTTCCTAGTAAGGAATCAATATGTGCAACAAACTTTGCGCGAAAGCTTCGGGCGGCATGTACCTCATCGAGGGTGACGGTCTTTGACCAGGCAAATCGCTCCGCCGCTCCCGGGCCAGGCACCGGCGAATAACGCTCAATAAAATCGCCACGACTCTGACGATAGACCGTATGAGCGGCCTCAACTGTTCACGGAACCCTTGTTCTCAGACCCTGAGGCGACGTGGCGGCTTCTCAGCTGCCCTCCATGCGGCGGCGGTCGACGACCCAGCGCGCAATGCCGAGCAGGTGCTCGTCGGGAAGGCCGGCCCCGGCCAGCGCCTCACCCGCCGCATCGACGTGCGCCCGGGCCAGGGCCTTCGACTGTTCGAGGCCGAACAGCGCCGGGTAGGTCGGCTTGCCCTCGGCGCGATCCTTCCCGGCGGTCTTGCCCAGTTCACCGCTGGTACCGATTTCGTCGAGGATGTCGTCGACGATCTGGAAGGCCAGGCCAATCTGTTCGCCGAACTGCTCGAGAGCCGCGACGTCTGCCGGCTGTGCGCCAACCATCACGCCACCGGCCACAGCTGCGGCGCGGATCAGCGCTCCAGTCTTGCGGAGATGCATGTCTCGCAGCGCCTCGGGCGTCGCCGTGCCGACGGGATGCGCCGGATGCGTGATGCGCCCGGCAAACTGCAGGTCGATGGCCTGCCCTCCGAGCATGCCGGCTGCACCGACCGCGCGCCCCACTTCGCGCAGCACCTGCAGGGTGCGCAGGGCGAGCCCAGGCTGCAATCGGTCGCCGGACTGATGGGCCAGCATCGAGAAGCCCTCGGCGAGCAGGCCATCGCTGGCGAGAATGGCGAGGGTTTCGCCGTAGACCACATGCAGCGTTGGTTTGCCGCGGCGCAGCGCGTCGTTATCCATCGACGGCAGGTCGTCGTGCACGAGCGAGTAGGTGTGAATGAACTCGATGGCACAGGCGGCCGGCATGGCCAGCTGCCTCGCAGCCTCCAGCGCCGCATCGTCTCCGTGCGCCCCGCCGCGTTTGGCGACGGCCTCTGCGGCAGCCAGTACGAGCACTGGCCTTACGCGCTTGGTGCCACGGCCGAGGCAGTAGCGCATCGCCTCGGAGACCACTGCCGGGCACGGCGGCGACGCGGGCACCGCCGCCTCCAGGGCCCGCTCGACTTCCTGGCGGCGCGCCTGCGCCCACACCTCAAACGACACCGTCATCGCAGGCATGCTAACGCGTCTCCCAGCGCCGGGCGAGCTGCCGGGCCAGCAGCCATCCCCCGATGCCAATCACCAGCAGCACAAGCGACGGACGCAGCGTGCCCGACCACGCGCTACCGGCCCGCAGGGCTGCCCCATAGGCATCGATGGCCCAGGCATTGGGCGTCAGCCAACCCAGCTGCTGCAGCCACAGCGGCATCAGGAAACGCGGCACCATCGAGCCGCCGACTGCCGACACCACCAGCACCGCCACGTTCGACACAGCCACCGCCTGCTGCGCCGACCGGCACAGCACCGACACCAGCAGCATCAGCCCCGCCGAGGCGATGGCCACGACACCGGTCACAATGAGCCACGGCCCCAGCCGCGCCGGCACATCGACGCCGTATGCGAGCCACGCCACCGCGAAGATCACCAGCACCTGCAGCAGCGCCTGACCCGCCAGGAATACCGCCCGTCCGTCCACCAGCGTCGCCAGCGTCGCCGGACCTGTCAGCACCCGATCAACCACACCCGACGCCACATCGTCGTGCAGTGATGCTGCGCCGTGCACCGCCGCGAGCAGCACGAACAGAATCGCGACCGAACCGGCGTAATACGCCACTTCATCGATCGACGCCCCGCGCGTGGTCGCCGGAGCCTGCGCCACCATCGGCGCCATGGTGGTGCCGTCGTCGGGCGCATCGGCGAGTTCGCCGGGCTGCGGCGCCATCGCCGCCAGCTGGCGATCGGCGTCAGCCTTCTGTTCATCGGTCAGCGACACGACGAGGGCGTCAACCAGGCTCACGGCTCCGCGCAGCGCTACATCCGGCAGTCGTTCGTAGTAGAGACGCTCGACGTGGCCCACCAGTAGCGACCCGGCCACCGAGCGCGCCGGATGCGTCAGCACCAGCATCGGGGGTTCCCCGTCGCCGGCCAGCTGCGTGAGCGGGCGTGCGCCTGCAGGCAGCACCAGTCCCGCATCTGCCGCGCCCTCGGCCACCAGTTGCTCAGCCGCCGCGCGCGTGGATACCTGCGCCGTGACAGTGATGGTCTTCAGCGTCGACAGCGCATCGACCAGGCGACGGCTCTCAGCCGTGTGCAGTTCATCGGCCACGACCACGCGCAGCAGTAGCGTATTGCCGCTGGCACCGCCGAAGATCGCGGCAAAGACCACGAAGACGACCACGGGCAGCACAAATCCCGTGACCAGGGCACCGCGATCGCGCCACAGCTGCAGCAGCAGCACGCGTACCACCGCCGCCCTCATGACTCGCCTCCGACTGTGTGGCCGGTCAGCACCGCGACGGCCCCGGGCAGGCTCGGCTGGCGCACGCGGGTTTCCGCCACCACCACCCCATTGGCCAGCCAGTCGGCCTCGAGCCTGTCGACATCGGCCAGCGACGCCGACCCTGCCCGCGCCCACGTGCGGGCACCAATCTGCCTGAACGCATGACGCTGCATCATTGACACTCTGCGCTCGTCGGGTGTCTCTGCCAGCAGCACCACGACTTCCCGTCCCTCAGGGAAGGCGCGCGCCACCACCTCTGACACTGCGCCGGACGCCACCACCCGCCCCTCGTACATCACCACCACATCGTCGCAGCAGGCCGCTGCATCGTCGAGATGATGGGTGACCAGCACGATGCCCATGCCCGACGTGCGCAATGACGACAGCAGGGCATAGAGGCGCCCCTCCGACGCAGCGTCGACGCCAACGGCGGGTTCGTCGAGCAGCAGCAGCGACGGCTGATGCAGCAGCCCGGCGATCAGGTTGACGCGGCGCTTCATGCCGCCGCTCAGCGACGACAGACGATGATCGGCGCGGTCGGCGAGGCCCGCCCACTGCAGGCTCTCGCGGATGCGGTCTGTGAGCGCCCGACGGTCGACGCCGGCGAGCGTGCCGAGCACCTCGAGGTTTTCACGGATGGTGAGCGACGTATACAGGGCGAGATCCTGTGGCACCAGGCCCAGCGCGCCCTGCGCCCGCGCCTCGCCGATGGACTGCCCGAGCAGCCGCACCTGCCCGCGATCCGCGCGGAGGCGACCCGAGACGACGCGCATCAGCGAGGTCTTTCCCGCACCGTTCGGTCCGACCAGTGCACAGATGCGGCCGCGGCCCACCGTCAGCGACACGTCGTCGAGCACCTGCCGCGCACCGATGCGGCGAGACACCCCGGTGACCTCAAGCGGCCACGGCAGCTTCCCGGCAGGCGCGTCGGACATCTGAGCTAGTATAGCGACCCCCTGTCACGTGCGTGATACGCTCACCCGTGCGTGTCCGTTGATGTGCTCATTGTGGGCGGGGGACTCGCTGGCAGCCTCGCCGCCTGGCGCATCGCCGCCCTGCATCCCTCCGCATCACTGCTGCTGCTCGAGTCGGGTGCCACGCTCGGTGGCAACCACACGTGGTCGTTCCACGACACCGACATCACGCCCGCGCAACGTGCGTGGCTGCAGCCGCTCATCACTGCACAGTGGCCACGGCACGAAGTGCGGTTTCCCTCGTATGCGCGCGTGCTCGACGGCGGATATGCCACGGTCACCGCCGAGCGCCTGCATGCGGTGATTGCGCCGGCTCTCGGCCCTCGACTGCGCCTCGCCACGCCGGTGCAGACAGTGGACCGCGACGGCGCCACGCTGCGCGACGGCACGACGATCACGGCGCGGCTGGTGCTTGATGCGCGCGGCGGCAGCCCCGACCATGTGCCGGTGGGCTGGCAGTCATTCCTCGGCCAGGAGGTGCGGCTGCAGGCGCCGCACGGGCTGCAGTGGCCCGTCCTCATGGATGCCACCGTCGAGCAGCGCGACGGCTACCGCTTCATCTACGTGCTGCCATTCACCGCCGATACCCTGCTGATCGAGGACACCTACTACATCGACGGGCCGACGATTGATGTGCACGAGTGTCGCGCCGCGATTGCAGGTTATGCGCGCGACCGCGGTTGGTCGATTGCCGAGGTGATCCGTGAGGAAACCGGGGCACTGCCTATTCCACTGGGAGGTACGCTCGACGACTTCCGCGCCCTGTCGCCCGCGCTGGCCATCGGGGTGCGCGCCGGGCTCTTCCAGCCCACCACCGGCTACTCGTTGCCCGAGGCCGTGGCCACGGCCTCGCTGATTGCCGAGGGGCACCTGCACGAGGCGCCGCGCGTCTATGGACATATGCACGCGTATTCGACGGCACGGTGGCGGGCTGGAGCATTCAACCGCCTGCTCAACCGATGGCTGTTCCGCGCTGCACGCCCCACCGAGCGGCGCATCATCTTCGAGCAGTTCTACCGGCGGGCCGAACCTACCATCGCCCGCTTCTACGCCGGGCGCCTGACGTGGCCCGACCGGCTGCGCCTGCTCACCGGCCGGCCGCCGATACCTGTCACACGCGCCCTCGCGCACCTGCGTTCATAGGACCTCATGTCATCACAGACTTGCGCATCTCCCCACCCCGTGGCCGTCATCGGTGCCGGCTTCGGTGGCCTGGCCCTGGCCATCCGCCTGCAGGCCGCCGGCATTCCCACCATCCTGTTCGAGGCCCGCGACAAGCCCGGGGGCCGCGGCTATGTCTACCAGGACCAGGGCTTCACGTTCGACGCCGGCCCCACGGTCATTACCGCACCGCACTGCCTCGAAGAGCTCTATGCCCTCGCGGGTGAACAGCTGAGCGACCATGTCGACCTCATGCCGGTAACACCGTTCTACCGGCTCTTCTGGGAAGACGGCACGGTCTTCGATTATTCGAATGACACCGAGGCCCTGACCCGCCAGATTCGCGCGATCAACCCCGCCGATGCCGATGGCTACGAACGGTTCCTGACATACGCCGCCGAGGTCTTCGAGGAAGGCTACGTCAAGCTCGCGCATGTGCCCTTCCTCGACCTGTGGAGCATGATTCGCGTCGCGCCGCAGCTGGTGAAGCTCGAGGCATACCGCAGCGTCTACTCGGTGGTCTCGAAGTACATCCGCGACGAGCGCCTGCGGCAGGCGTTCAGCTTCCACTCGCTGCTGGTCGGTGGCAATCCCTTTGACACCTCGGCCATCTACACCCTGATTCACGTACTCGAAAAAACCTGGGGCGTCACCTTCCCCCGTGGCGGCACCGGCGAGCTGGTGCGGCAGCTGGTCAAGCTCTTCAAGCGGCTCGGCGGCACGCTGCGCCTCAACTGCGGCGTCGACGAGGTCGTCACCCGCGACGGCAAGGTCGTGGCCGTGCGCACGGTCGACGGCGTCGAAACGCCGGTGTCGGCCGTGGCCAGCAATGCGGATGTCGTCACCACCTACCGCAAGCTGCTGCGGCGGAATCCGGTGGCGGCCGACAAGGCCAGCCGGCTCGAGCAGTCGCGGTTCAGCATGTCGCTGTTCCTCATCTACTTCGGCACGAAGCGGCGCCATCCGCATCTGGCGCATCACAACGTCATCCTCGGCCCGCGCTATAAGGGCCTGCTGTCGGACATCTTTCACCGCGGCCACCTGGCCGACGATTTCTCGCTCTATCTGCACGCGCCCACGGTCTCTGATCCCTCGCTCGCCCCCGAGGGCTGCGAGGCGTTCTATGTGCTCTCGCCGGTACCCCACCTCAGGAAGGCCGACATCGACTGGACCGTCGAGGGACCGCGCTACGCCGACCGCATCCTGCAGTATCTCGAGTCGCGCTACATCCCCAACCTGCGCGCCGATCTGGTGACGCAGCGCATCTTCACGCCGCTCGACTTCAAGGAACAGCTCGGCGCTCACCATGGATCGGCGTTCTCGCTCGAGCCGGTGCTGACGCAGAGCGCCTGGTTCCGCGTGCACAACCGCGACAGCCGCATCGGCGGGCTCTACTTCGTCGGCGCGGGTACACATCCGGGGGCCGGCGTGCCCGGGGTGGTCGGCTCGGCGAAGGCCACCGCCGGCGTGATGCTCGAGGATCTGGCGCACCTCACCCGCGCCCGCGCATGAGCGGCGAGCCTCGCGCCGACGCCGCCATCGCGCAGGGCTCGAAGAGCTTCGCGCTGGCGTCGCGGCTGTTCGGTGCGCGCACCCGGCACCTCGTGTGGGATCTCTACACCTGGTGCCGTCACCTCGACGACCGCACCGACGGCCAGCTGCTCGGCCATGGACATGCAACGGTGACAGACGCGCGCACCGCCGTGGCGGCCCTCAGGCTCGAGTCTGAACGCGCCCTCAGGGGTGAGGCGGCACCGGGTACGCCGTTTGCCGCCCTCGCGCGCGTCGCTGCCGCCACAGGCCTGCCGGCGGCCTTCGTGCACGATCATCTCACCGGCTTCGAAATGGATGCAGCGGGCACCGTCTACGAGTCGCCTGACGACACGTATCGCTACTGCTATCACGTCGCCGGGGTCGTCGGGCTCATGATGGCGTGGATCATGGGAGTCCGCGACCGCGATGTGCTGCTGCGTGGCTGCGATCTCGGGCTCGCATTCCAGCTCACCAACATCGCGCGGGACGTGCAGGACGATGCCGTGAATGGGCGCGTGTATGTGCCGGCTTGCTGGCTGAGGGACGAGGGTGCGGTGATTGCCCTCGGGCAGCCGCTGCCGTCCGGGGAGGCCCGACTGGCCATGCTGCGCGCGGCGGCACGCCTGCTCGACGCCGCCGATTCCTATTACGCCTCGGCCTGGCACGGCGTGAGTGCCCTGCCGTGGCGTTCAGCCTGGGCCGTGGCCACGGCGCGGCACGTGTACGGCGACATCGGCCCCCTCGTGCGACGCGCCGGGGGCCGCGCGTGGGAGACGCGAGCCTCGACCTCGACCGGCCGAAAGCTGGCGAGGCTGCTGCAGGCGCTCGTCGAGGTGGGGCTGCTGCGGACGCTGCCGCGCCGGCGTACCCTGCCGCCGCGCACAGGCCTCTTCACCCCGCCGCTGCCCCCCGTGCTAGGCTGAACACATGGCCTCGACGTTGATGTTTCTGGCGCTCTTCCTCGGTGCGCTGCTGGCGATGGAGGCTGTGGCCTGTCTCACCCACAAGTACCTCATGCACGGCCCCCTATGGTTCCTGCATCGGTCGCATCACGAGCCGCACACGCACGCCTTCGAGTGGAACGACTTCTTTGGCGTCTTCTTTGCGCTGCCGTCCATCTGGCTCATCAATGAAGGCGTGACGCACCGGTCGTGGATGCTGCCCGTCGGGCTCGGCATGACCGGCTACGGCATCATCTACTTCCTCTTCCACGATGTCGTCGTGCACCGGCGCATCCGCCTGCGCGGCGTGCCGCAGTGGCCGTACCTGCGGCGCATCATCATGGCGCACCTGGTGCACCACAAGACGCATGCGCGCGACGGCGCGCAGTCGTTCGGCTTTCTCTACGCCCCGAACGACCTCACGTCCGACACACCCTAGCACCGCGGGGCCGGTGCCGCGTCCTGCGGCAGGCCCACCATCGGCACACCATCAGCCGACCCCATCGGCACCCCCAGCAACCGGGCCACGGTCGGCGCGACTCACGACGCGGAAGATGCCCTTGTAGCGCTCGGCCGCAGGGCGTAACGGCACAAGCGTTCCAGCCAGTCGCGACTGCCCGCCGGCACGGCAATGCCGGCATGCAAATCAAAACCCAGCTGGCGCCCGTGCTGGCGGGGCTGGCAGGCAATCCGGCGTCGCCGGCCGCGGTAGTGGTGAAACTGGCGAGGCAGTTTCCGGCGGAGGTGTTGGCGAATCCGGCGCTGGCGCCACCGTCGTCGCCAGTAGGCTCGATGGCGCCGGTGTGCAACAGCAGGTCACTGGAGGATCACCGCATCGGACTGGCGCGCACGGACCGCGCGCCCGGCGCGTGAGCCGCCGGCGTCTCTTGCACACCGACCGCCGTGCCTTCGCGCCGCTCCGAATGAGGCGCCGGGAACAACGTGCGTGCCAGGCCGGCAAGCACGGCGAGCTCAGCGGCGGGTTCGGATCGAATACAGGTGGCTCTGCGTGCGGATGAGCAGGCGGTCGCCGGCTATCGCCGGCGTGGCCAGCGTGAATTCGTCCAGCGCGTTGACGCCCAGCAGGCGGAACTGCTCACCTGCGTCGATGACGAAGCTGTTGCCCTCCTCGCTCAGCAGGAAAACCCTCCCGTTGTACGCCCAGGGGGAGGCGGTGAAGGCCGATGCTCCGGGGGCGATCCGGGATCGATACACGCGTGCGCCCGTGTCGACGTTGTGGCGCGAGACGATACCCTTGTCGTAGAGCACATACAGCGCGTTGCGGTAGAGCACCGGCGTCGGCAGGTAGGTGCCGCCGGCCATGCGGTCGTACCAGACGACGTGTGTATTCCGTGTCTCGGGCTCAAGCGGCGTGATGTCACCCGACGCGCCCGGCCGAATCGCCACGATCGGCTTGTTGTCGTCGCCGGAGGTGCCGGAGGTCACAAAGAGGACGTCGTTCCACGCGAACGGACTCTGGATGGCCACTCCTCCCATGCGCCTCACTCGCCACAACTCGCCCCCGTCCAGGTCGTAGCTGGCGGCCATCCCCGGCCCGAGCGTCACCACTTCGGTGCGCAGGGAGTTCTCCCAGACGAAAGGCGTGGACCATCCGGTCTTCCGCACCGGCTCGACGGTGCGGGGCGTGCGCCACAGTTCCTTCCCGGTGCGGGTGTTGTAGGCTGCCAGATAGCTCTGGTCCTCGTTGTCGTTCAGCACGAACAGGCGGTCGCCGTGGAGCGCAGGCGACGCCCCGGTACCGTAATCCCGGATGGTCTCGTGCCGCGGGAACGGCGTGGTCCACACCGGCCGGCCGTCGAAATCGAAGGCGAACAGGCCGTAGTCGGTGAAGTACGCGTACACCTTCTCGCCGTCAGTGACTGGCGTCTCGGAGGCAAAGCTGTTTTTGACGTGTCGTCCGCCGCGGGGGCGGCCGTGATAGATCTCCCGCTCCCACATCCGCCTGCCCGTCTTGAGGTCGTAGCAGTACACCATCAGGCTGATGACGATGTCGTCGGGCATCTCGCGGTCGCGCGCCCAGAGTTGTTTGTCGAGCTCGCCCCCCGACAGCCCCTGCTTGCGCAGCTCCGCAATGTACTCGTTGCTGAAGTCGGTCCCAAGCGACGGTGGCTTCATCCGCTGCTCGCTCGTGGCGGCGGTCATGAAGACGCGAGTACCCCACACCACGGGCGACGACCAGCCGACGCCCGGCACGTCGGCCACCCACTCGACGTTCTCGGTCTTCGACCACGTCACCGGAAGGTCGGGATTGTCGGACACCGGGTTCGCATCGGGTCCCCGGAACCGCGGCCAGTGCGACGACCTGTCGGCGGTTTGCGATAGCGGCCCATCTGCGAGCGGCGACGTGAGCAGGGCCGGCCCGCCGAAGGCCACGACGGCGAGGGCGGTTGCCCGGATGATCTGGCGGTGGGATGACATATCCGGTGGTCGGCCGCCGTCGCGGCGTTGCCCACACCTTATCCCATTCTCCGGCATCCGACCAGGTAGCGAGGCCGCGCACCGTAGCCCTGCGGTCCGTGCGGACCGTCGGCCGTCAGGGTGCGGCGCTCGGGCATCAGACCGTCGCCCATTGGTGACACCGTTCCTCGAGCCTTTCCATCAATTGCCTGACCACACGCGTGCGCGGATCAGCAAAAGACACAGATGCTCGCTGCCGCCGTAGGAGAGCTCACACGGTAGGACAATGTGCAGACTTGGAAGTTGCGAGACCAACAGACCTATTCGGTGATGCAACAAGTAAATCTCCAAGTCTCCAAATCCTCATCGCGCCGCGGTCTTCGTCCACGGATAGGACTCGGCCATCTTCACGCCCTTCGCCTCGAGCAGCAGTTCAATGATCCGCTCCCACGAGGCCGCGCTGGTGTTCCGACCGTAGATGTTGTGCGTCTTGTGCGCGATGACGAGGTTCAGCGACGGGAAGACCGTGATCCACTGCCCGACCGCGCCAACCGCCGAGTAGGCGCCCTTGAACGGCCCGACCGCCTTCGGTCCGTCCCACACCCACCACATGTAGCCGTAGCCGAAGTAGCCGTCGCGCCGCCGCGTGGGGTTCATGTGCGCGATCGGCGTCACGACGCCGACGATCCGGCGTGCCCAGTCACGCGAGATCAGCTGCCGTCCGCTCCAGTTGCCCTCGCGGAGCATCAGGTAGCCGATCCGGGCCATGTCGCGTGTCGAGACCCAGATCGGATACGCCGGATACTTCGACACCGTCAGATCGCCGGCCTTCTGCTGCGCGCTGCGGTCCCAATCCTCGAACTGGAGCGGGATCGCGAGCTGCGCCTGCAGCTCGTCGTAGATGTCGCGTCCGGTGAGGTGCTCGAAGACGAAGCCCGCCGCGTTGAAGTCCCAGTTGCTGTACAGCATGTAGGTGCCGGGCTTCTTTGATCCGCGCGGCGGCGCCTGAGCGAGGTCGTCGCCGGAGTACGAGGCGGGATGGTAGACGCCCGACCGCGCCGTGATCAGATCGTGGATCGTGGCCTGCTTTTCGATCGGCAGCAGGCCGCCGATGTCGTCCATCCCGAGTTGCTCGAGCGTCGTAGTCAACTTGATGGTTCCGTTCTCGACCCAGTAGCCATATAGCATCGAGAGGATGCTCTTCCGAACGGACGCGACGTAGGACAGTTCCTCGATGTCGCCGTACTGGAAGACGACGCGGCCGCGATCGACGACCACGAGCCCGGTCGTATTGGAGTCGTCTCTGATATAGGTCGTCGCCTTGCTCAGGGCGTCCGCCGACCACCCGTAGGCCGCCAGGTCGCCGCGGTTGACGTATTCCCAGGTTTTTCCGGGAAACGTGGGCGCTGCTGCGATCTGCGCCGTGACCGTCGTGAGACCGAACAGGAGCAGGACGACGAGCAGGCGGATGGATGTCATGGGCGTTCTCCGCGCGCTAGTATGCAGCACGATGCAACGAGACGATAAGCCGTGTTAGCAGCCTCTGGTTAACCGAGCCCTGCTGCTGCCGGTCGAGGCGAGCGAGCCCTGACCGGCGCCTGGGTGCCCCACGACACGCTCGACGCCGTCGTTGACTCTGGGTGAGTGGGACCGAACTGCCGACCCGGCGCATCGTCGGCTGGGTCGGCGTCGCGCGTGGCAAGTTCTACGCCTGGCAGCAGCGCTGCGGCCAGGCCAACGAGCACAACGCGCTGGTCCCGGGCGACCACTGGATCACCGACGACGAGTGGCGCCGCATCATCGAATTTCAGCAGCTCTTCCCGCTGGAAGGCTACCGCTGGCTGACGTTCATGATGCTGGACCACGACGTCGTGGCCGTCAGACCATCGACGAGGCGGGGCTGCTGGTGCTCGTCCGCCGCCCCGCCCGCTCTGACACCGTCGGTCCGACGCGGCTATACTCTGCAAAGTCGTCCCCTGCTCGGAGCGCCCATGTCAGCCACCCCTCGATTGCTCTGTTTGGTCCTCAGCGCCTGCCTGCTCGCGTCCGCCTGCAACACCCCCGCAAGTCCGCCTGCCGGCGCGCCCGGCGTGCGGACGGGGTCGGGCACGGCCGGGAAGTTCAAGGTGGCCGTGATGCGCTTCCAGCACGAAACGTGCACGTTCTGCCCGGGCGGCGACATGGGGGTGGAGGACTGGACGCGCCTCGGCCCGCCGCTCAAGGGCGACGCGCTCGTCAACCACGACGACACCTACGTCAGCGGGTTTGTGTCGATGGCGCGGGAGTTCGGCGACATCGAGCTCGTCGGCCTCACCTCGCCCGACGAGGCCTTCGGAGGCTCGTCGCGGGCCTGGACGACGCAAGCGGCCTTCGACCACTTCATTGACCTGATGCGGACTGATCTCACGGCCGCCATGCCCGTCGACGGCGTCTACCTAGCGCTCCACGGCGCCATGGCCGTTCGTGGCGTGCCCCGACCCGAGGCCGAAATCGCCCGCCGCATCCGCGACCTCGTCGGCCCCACGGTGCCCATCGTGGGCACGTTCGATCTGCACGGCAATGAAGACGCCGCGTTTCTCGAGGTGGCGGACGGGTCGTTCGTGACCAAGCACTTCCCGCACTACGATTCGTGGTTCCAGGGCGAGCGCGCCGCCACGTTCATGCGGCGCATCATGCGCGGGGAATATACGGCGGTGCGCGTCACCAAGACCGTGCCGGTGGTGACGGCGACGGTGCTGCAGTGGACGGGCGCCTCGCCGGTCATGGACATCATGGCGCGCGCGCGGCGGTGGGAGGACCAGTATCCCGGCGTCTTCGTGAGCGTGTTTCTCGGGTTCCCGTGGGCCGACGTGCCCGACATCGGCACGACGGTGCAGGTCATGACGAACGGTGACCCGGCGCTGGCCGAGGAGGCGGCAAGCGACGTCGCGTCGCTTATCTGGCGCGTCCGCGAGCGCTACGCCTCGCCGACGAGCTTCCCGCTCCCGGCCGACGCCGTGCGGCGCACGCAGGAGGCCATCCAAACGGGTGCGACGCCCGTGGTGCTCGCCGACTACTGGGATCGGCCGGGCGACGGCACGTGGACGCTGGCCGAGCTGGTCTCGAAGGAGGTCGGCGGCGTCCTGTACGCGGCGCTCACCGACGCGCCGGCGCTCGACGCTATCTGGGCGGCGGACCTCCAGCCGGGCGCGCCGTTCGATCGCGCGGTCGGCGGCTACACGGGCGAGCCGGCCGGCCCGCCCGTGCGGATCACGGGTACGCTCCGCTGGAAGGGCGCCCGCTGGGGCTACGAGCGGGTCGCGGTCATCGACTTCGGCGCGGGCAACGTCCTGATCCTCACGCCGGCCTACCAGCAGATCACGATGCCCGAGCAGCTCCGGTTCGCTGGGCTCGAGCCAGATGCGTTCAAGGTGTTCGTGCTGAAGACGCGCGCGCATTTCCGGAGGGGCTTCGACGACACCGGCTACGCGAGGACCATCCTCCTCGTCGACGCGCCGGGCGACTGGTTCGGCACGACGCGGCTCAAAGCGCTTCGCTACGAGCACGCGCCGATCGGCGCGCTGTATCCCTTCGGTACGCCGCAGGCGCCCCTGCCATGATCGCCTTTGCCAGCGTCAGCAAGCAGTAAGGCCGGCAGATTCTCTTCGTCGGACGAGACGCCGTACCAGCGGCCTCTGGTTAACCCGAACGCCGGTTCGCAGACCCAACGCCCACCAAGCCCGCTGCGCAAGGCCGAGCACACGGCAGCATTTTCGGGGCAGGGTGAGGCCGGTGCGTCAGCGCCAATCAGTCCGTGGCCTCG